>ERZ1673697.159-NODE-159-length-109899-cov-7.926186_pt1 | contig 109899 bp, 101 predicted proteins | sample MGYA00580227_ERZ1673697 | MGnify/ENA primary metagenome ERZ1673697 (study PRJEB41218, sample SAMN15661759) | gut metagenome | host: Homo sapiens | place: Canada: London | collected 2015-08-20/2019-03-30 | study: EMG produced TPA metagenomics assembly of... | reverse complement strand
ACCGTGCAGGTTCGATTCCTGTTATCCGCACACAAAAACCCCTGAATTTCAGGGGTTTTCTTTGTCTGTGTTGCATCGTTGTGAAAAATGATTATTTGCATTATATCTTGGACTTTTTTGGAATTTCTTCCGGAATTGTGATAGAATATCTAAATAAGAAAATGTATTTTTTTGTGTACATGACGAAACTGCAGTGGCAGAGTGTCCGAAAACGGCGGGCAGTCTCTGTGAAGACAGGTTTCAGTTTAAAGGAACTTTTGTAGAATTTCTACGGGAGGTAAGGGATGGATAGTGTCGTTAAAACAAAAATTCGCTGTGCATACGCAGGGCTCAGGCCATCGGAACAGAAGGCAGCGGACTATTTTTTGAATTACAGCGGAAGAATTAATGATTTAAGAATGGAAGATGCATCCGCGCAGATACATGTCAGCCAGCCGACGATTATGCGATTTGTAAAAGCGCTTGGCTATCATGGGTTTAAAGATTTTAAATATGCGCTGCTTCAGGATGATATTATGGGGCGGTCAGAGGAAAGAAAAGAAGGCGATATCGAGCTTTATGGCTTTCGACTTTCCAGCCGGGACAGGCTGGAGGATATTCCGGGAAAGATTATTGCAACTTCGGGCCAAATGCTGGAGGAGACATTGAAGAGTCTTCAGATGCGGTCTTATAAACGGGCGGTGGAAGCGATACTGAACGCAGAAAATATTGTTCTGTACAGTGTGGAAAATTCTGTCTGTACGGCGAATGATTTAATGACAAAGCTGACTTATCTGGGGATAAACTGCCGTATGTATGGGGATTATTACCTCCAGAGTGTCAGCGCCAGTAACCTTACCAGGAAGGATCTGGCGATCGGGATTTCTTATTCCGGCTATTCCAGAGATACCGTGGAGGTTATGCGTCTGGCAAAGAAGTCGGGAGCAACGACACTGGTGCTGACAAATTTTGAAAATGCAGTGATCGCTAAATATGCGGACATTCTGTTATGTGCAAGCAATCGTCAGTTCCTGTATGGTGATACCATATTTTCAAGGATTTCCCAGTTGGCTCTGGTGGATATGCTTTACGCGGGGGTGCTGAATCAAAATTATGATATTCTGTCAAAAAAGCTGAATAAAAACAGTAAAATTGTGTCTGAGAGGGCTTATAATGAAGAGGAAAACCTGTAGAATTTCTACAGGTTTTTCTTTTTTTGATTTACATTTTTTTTACAGAAAGCCTACATGGATTTTGGTTGAATTCCGGTGTTGTTGGTTTCATAATGAGCCTGAACAAAAAACACAGTAAAAAAGTCAGAAAGGAATTTCAAAAATGCTGGAATTACAAAATGTAAAAAAGGCCTTTAACGGAAATGAAATTTTAAAGGGCATCAGCCTGAATGTTGAAGACGGCGAGATTATTTCAATCTTGGGACCTTCCGGGAGCGGCAAAACAACGCTGTTGAATTTGATTCTCGGGATTACAGATATTGACAGCGGCAAACTGATTTATAATGGTGAAGATCTGACAAAGGTTCCGATGGAACGGCGTGGATTTAATATTGTATTTCAGGACTATGCCCTGTTTCCAAATCTGAATGCTTATCAGAATATTACATACGGATTAAAAAACAAACCGGGGATTTCTACAAAAGAAGAGGTCGATGAACTTATCGAACTGCTTGGATTAAAAGAGCATCTGGATAAACGGATTGAGGAGCTGTCCGGCGGACAGAAGCAGCGGGTGGCCTTGGCGCGGACGATGGTGATGAAACCGAAGATTCTTTTGCTGGATGAGCCGTTGAGCGCATTGGACGGCGTCATCAAAGAATCGATCAAAGAAAGAATTAAAACGATTGCCAGAGAATATCATCTGACGACGATTATCGTTACCCATGACCCGGAGGAGGCGCTGACTCTATCCGACAGAGTTCTTATTATTAATGAGGGCCGTATTTCCCAATATGGAAAGCCGGAAGAAATCATTCATCAGCCGGGAAACTCATTTATTAAGGAATTCATTCTGAATCAGCTTGAGATTAAGAGGAATAATATTTTTTCTCTGTTTCAGTGTGAAGCGACCATATAACAGGAGACAGCAATGAGAAAGAAAAATATTGAAATCAAAATTCTGTTTGGCGCTATTGTCCTGTTATTTATTCTGTTTCTGGCGGCGCCGATTGTGATGCTTTTATTAAAATCCTTTCAGGACGGGACAGGAAAATTCTGGATACACTATGTGGAAGTGCTTTCCGGAAAAGGGTTCTGGAAAGCCGTCGGGAACAGTCTGAAAGCGGCAGGAAGCAGTGCGGCGATAACGACCGTGCTTGCATTTATTCTGGCATATACGGTCCATTATACCAATCTGCCCGGCGGTCTGAAAAAAATTGTGCGTTACGGCGCTGTGCTGCCGATGCTCCTTCCGACCATTACCTATGGATTTGCCATTATTTACGCCTTTGGCAGGCAGGGACTGATTACAAAGCTTATCGGACATCAGCTTTTTGATATTTACGGATATGGCGGACTGCTGATCGGTTATATCATTTATACGCTGCCGATATCCTTTTTACTGATTCACAATACGATGGGGTATATCGACAAGAAATTCATGGTTGTATCACGGATCATGGGAGACAGTGGATTTCAGACATTCCGGATGACGGTGCTGCGTCCCCTGACCGGGACTCTGGCAGCCTCCTTTATCCAGTCCTTTTTTCTTGCATTTACGGATTTTGGAATCCCGGCCTCAGTTGGCGGCCAGTATGAAGTGGTGGCTTCGGTTTTATATGAGGAAATGCTCGGAAGTGTTCCGGATTTTAATCGCGGCGCAGTGGTTGCGATGGTTATGCTCATACCCTCGGCTGCCAGTATTGCAGTCCTGTCCTTTTTGGAAAAATATAATGTCCGGTACAATAAAATTTCCCCGGTGGAAAATTTCAAAAATCCGGTCAGAGACGGTCTGTGCGGCGTGGCATCTCTGCTGACAGCAGCCCTTATCGGCATCGTATTTGCCGTTGTTTTTATCGTTCCATTTGTCAATGGATGGCCTTACGATATGACGCTGACCCTGGAGCATTTCAGGGAAACACTGCAGACGCCGGCATTGGCGGGAGTGTTTAAAAATTCTTTGTTTGTGGCGCTGATAACAGCCATTGCGGGATCTCTGGTCGCCTACGGGGCGGCGCTGATTACAACGCGGAGTTCCCTGCCGGTCAAGTCAAAACGGGTGATCGAGAGCATTGCACTCGTCACAAACACCATTCCGGGAATGGTTATCGGTATTGCCTTTTTACTGCTGTTTTCCAGAACCTCGCTTCGGAATACCTTTGCACTGATGATTCTCTGTAACATTGTCCATTATTTTTCGACACCGTATTTGATGATGAAAAACTCCCTGGAAAAAATGAATGCATCCTGGGAAACAACGGCCATGCTTATGGGAGATAACTGGGTGAAAACGATTTTCAGAGTGGTTACGCCGAATGCGCTGCCGACGATTCTGGAGGTATTCAGTTACTATTTCGTCAATGCGATGGTGACGGTCAGTGCGGTCATATTTATCGCCGGGGCCCGGACGATGGTCATTACGACAAAAATTAAAGAATTACAGCATTTTGCAAAATTTAATGAAATTTTTGTGCTGTCTCTGTGTATTCTCTTTACCAACATTGTTGCGAAGGGGGTATTCCGGACGATTGCCAATTATCAAAGAAAAACAAACAAAAATAAAGGAGAAAATCATATGAAAATGAAAAAAGCAGCAGCAGCCTGCCTGGCAGGGATCATGACATTATCGGCATTTGCACTGACCGGATGTTCCGGAGGAAACAGTGGAGCCGCCAAAGAAGTTGTTATTTATTCCAATGCGGACGACGAAGCCGTGGAGGCTATGAAAAATGCCCTGGATGGCAATGGCTATGAAGGAAAATATATGTTCCAGACCTTTGGAACCGCAGAACTGGGCGGCAAACTCCTTGCGGAGGGCAAAAATATTGAAGCGGATATGATAACTATGAGTTCTTTTTACTTAGACAGCGCACAGGAACAGAATCAAATGTTTCTGGACCTGACCTTCGATGCGAAGCCGCTGGCGGAAACGTCGTCTTTCTATACGCCGATCACTTCCCAGGAAGGTGCGATCATTGTGAATACCGAGGTGATGAAGGCGGAAAATCTGCCGATGCCGAAGTCTTTAAAAGATCTGGCGGATCCGGTTTATGAAGGACAGATTTCCGTGACAGATATTAAGAGTTCTTCGACGGCATGGCTGCTGATTCAGGCCATTGTGAGCGAGTATGGCGAAGACGGCGCAAAAGAAGTGCTGTCCGGCATTTATAAAAATGCAGGACCTCATATCGAAGATTCCGGTTCCGGCCCGATTAAAAAGGTACGCTCCGGTGAGGTTGCCATCGGATTCGGTTTAAGACATCAGGCGGTAGCAGATAAAGCAGAAGGTCTTCCGATTGACTATGTGGACCCGACAGAGGGCAATTTTTCGCTGACAGAATCCGTGGCGGTTATTGACAAAGGGGATAAAACGAACGGACTGGCAATGGAAATGGCTGAATGTATCATTAAAAACGGCCGGGAAGAACTGCAGAAAACCTATCCAAATCCTCTCTATGAGGGAGAAACAGCGGATAGTGCACAGAAATCTGCCTATCCGAAGGTATTTCCGGAAACGCTGACGGTAGAATTGCTGAAAAAACATCAGGAATTATCCGAGAGCTGTAAATAGATTGTAATCATAAAAAATAAAAAGGAAGAAAAATATGGTAAATTATAAATTGCTGACACCGGGACCGTTGACAACAACGGACAGTGTGAAGAGAGAAATGATGGCAGACCACTGCACATGGGATGAAGATTATAAGCAGGTAACACAGAAAATCCGAAGGGGCCTGTTAAAGCTTGCACATGTCTCTGAAGGAAATTATACGGCGGTTCTCATGCAGGGAAGCGGAACCTTTGGCGTGGAGGCTGTACTGACAAGCGTTATTGGAGAAAATGATAAACTGCTTATCATTGCCAATGGCGCCTATGGAAAACGCATGGGTGATATTGCAGAACATGCAAAAATTAATTATGTGATGTATAATGAAGCTTATCATCAGATACCTTCGGCAGAGAAGACGGCGGAAATTTTAAAAGAAAATCCGGAAATTACCCACGTTTCCATGGTTCACAGTGAAACAACCTCCGGCATTTTAAATGATATCGCGGCGGTGACGAAGGTGGTGAAGTCGGCGGGAAAAACGATGATTGTCGATGCCATGTCCAGCTTTGGCGGTGTGGATATTCCGGTGGAAGCCCTCGGGATTGATTTTATCATCAGCAGCGCCAATAAATGTATTCAGGGCGTTCCGGGATTTTCATTTATTATCTGTAACCGGGAAAAGCTGATGGAAAGCCGGGGAAAAGCCAGAAGCCTGTCTCTGGATCTTTATGACCAGTGGGAAACCATGGAGAAGGATGGAAAATGGCGGTTTACATCGCCGACCCATACCGTGCTTGCATTTGCAAAGGCGATGGAAGAGCTGGAAGCGGAGGGCGGAATTCCGGCAAGATCTGCCAGATATTACGGCAATAACCGTCTGCTCATTCGTAAAATGAAGGACATGGGAATTCAGACCTATATCGGTGAGGCGCATCAGGGGCCGATCATTACGACCTTTTTATTCCCTGAAAATCATAAATTCTCCTTTGAAGAGATGTATCAGTACGTCAAAGACCGGGGATATGCCATTTATCCGGGAAAGGTTACGGATGCGGATACCTTCCGGATCGGAAATATCGGGGAGATTTACGAAGAAGACATTTTAAAATTATGCAGTATATTTAAGGAGTTTTTTGAAAATATGGAAAACAGAACAGAAGCAGTGACAGAAGCAGTGATCTTCGACTGGGCGGGAACGACGGTCGATTATGGATGTTTTGCACCGGTACGGGCCTTTATCGAGGTGTTCCGGGAGGCAGGAATCGAACCGACGATGGAAGAAGTGCGGGAACCGATGGGGATGCTGAAATGGGATCATATCCGCACCATGCTGGAAATGCCGGGGATCCGGAACGCATGGATGGAAAAATATGGCAGAGCGCCGGAGGATTCCGATGCGGATCGTTTATATGCGTCCTTCCAGCCGTCTCTGATGGCGATTCTGGATCAGTATGCCGGACCGAAACCTTATGTGACGGAAACAATAAACAAAATCCGTGAAAAAGGAATCAAAATCGGTTCGACGACCGGATATACAGACAGCATGATGTCGGTGGTTGTGCCGAAGGCAGCGGAAATGGGTTATGCACCGGACTGCTGGTTCAGCCCGGATTCCACCGAAGGCAAAGGCCGTCCTTATCCCTATATGATCTTTAAAAATATGCAGGCGCTGGGCGTTTCCTCCACAGATAAAGTGATTAAGGTCGGAGATACGGTTTCGGATATTCTGGAAGGAAAAAATGCCGGCGTATTTACGATCGGAATTCTGGAAGGCAGTTCTGTGATGGGACTTTCCGAAGAAGAATATGCAGCCCTTTCCGAAGAAGAAAAAGCTGAAAAACTCTCCGCAGCCGAAAAGAAATACAGAGATGCCGGGGCAGATGCCGTTGTCCGGGATATCCGCGGAGTGCTGGAATACATTTAAATAAAAAGGATGCAGCAGGCGCTGTTTTATAAAAATCGGGACCAGGGGTCGTCAGACACCGGGGTCCCGATTTTCGATTAAGGATAGATAGTGACTTTTGTTCATTATTGTGATATAATACGAATATTAATAATGCCCTTTTATGCGTAACTGGGCCTGAAAAAATAAGAAAAAGAATAAGATTAGTAAGTGTGAGGTGTAAATAATGCTCAATGAAGATAAAATTCGGATTATGAGCCGCTGTGCCATGTATGAAAAGGGTCAGGGAAAAGAAGATCTGGCGGTCAACAGGTACTATCAGGGGGATTATGTCCGGTTGAATACATTAAAGACATTGATTGGTGTGACCGTGGGATTTGTTCTCTGCTTTGGTCTGTATCTGGTGCTTCGTGCGGAGTATTACATGGAGAACATTGTCGGTATGGACCTGATGGCATTTGCCCGGAATGTTTTAATGTATTATGTGATTGTGCTTGTTATATTTGCAGTCATCAGTATTGTTTTTTACGGGTGGAAGTATACCGATACACAGAAAAGGGTCCGCTGGTATTATCAGGATTTAAAAGCTCTGGCGGAAATGGACGAAAACCGGGATAAAATGAATTCAACGGAGGATATTAAATAATGACAAGTCTATTGGAAATCAAAGAGAAAATCGTAGGATTTTATAAAAACTTCGAATATCCGGTGCAGATCATCGGAAAATTCATTCTGGCGATGCTGGCATTTTCCTATATTAATAATGAACTGGGATATTTTGAAGCGCTGACCGGAACCATACCGATGCTGTTTTTATCAGTCATCTGTGCCGTCGTGCCGATTTCTGTTTTTGTGCTGATCTGCGCGCTGGTGGTACTGCTCCATCTGTTTAAGCTGTCGATGATGCTTTCAGCGGTGGCGCTGGTTGTATTTTTACTGTTTTACTTTATCTATTTGAAATTTGCTCCGGATCAGGGGATACTGATCGTTCTCTATCCGGTACTGGCTCAGTTTAATCTGCATTATATGATTCCGCTGATCGGAGCCATGGCCTTTAATCCTTTTGCGGCTGTTCCGGTAGCTTTCGGCATCATTCTGATGAAGATCGTCGGATATCTGCAGGAAGCGGCCAGCCTTGGGGATCCGGGAACGGATGTACAGGGGATTATGACGAGCTACCAGTACGTTTTTGATAAACTGTTTTCGGACAGAGAGGTGATTGCTTATATCATCGTGTTTACACTGGTTATTTTGATTACCTATGGAATTTCCCGCCTTTCCGTGGATTATTCCTGGTATATTGCCATTGCTGCGGGTGCGGTGGTGAACGTTATCGGTCTTGCGGTTCAGGCGTCTTCGGTGGAAGGCATGAACCTGATGATGGTCATTGTCGGTTCCGTTCTCGGCGGACTTCTGGCGGCGCTCATTCATTTTATGGGATGTACGCTGGATTACGGAAAAAAAGAAATGCTTCAGTTTGAAGATGATGACTACTACTATTATGTGAAAGCCATACCTAAGATTCAGATTACACAGGCAGAACGCACGGTAAAAACTTTTGGAAGAAAAAAATCTCCGAAAAAATCAAAAAAATCCAAAAAAACGGAAGAATTCACAGAGCAGCCGATGGTTGCGGACGGAATCCCGAACGGCGATACGACCGTAGCTGTGCCGGGACAGACACCGCCGGAAGAAAAGCCGGTGAACAACAATGTTGTCGGTGATTTTGATGAACTGTCTTTTGACGGATTTGATTTTGATGAATTAGACCAGAAATAAAATGTCTGCAGAATAAATAAAATGAAAAAGGAGGTGCGGCATGGAAGCGATTACCGGATTATTTAACCGTATTATTTCGGTGATACCGATGATTCGGTTGACAAATATCTTTGAGATATTGATTATCAGTGTATTGATTTATTACATTCTGATATGGATTCGTGACACGCGGGCGTGGACACTGCTTAAAGGGATTCTTGTGATTTTTGCTTTTGTGCTGGTTGCCTACGTTTTTCAGATGAGTACGATCCTCTGGCTGTTCCAGAATCTGATCAGTGTGACGATCATCTCGATTTTCGTTCTGTTTCAGCCGGAACTTCGAAGGGCCCTCGAGCAGCTTGGACGGAAGAATCTTTTATCTTCGGTCTTTAATCTCAGCAGCGGCGCGGCAGTGGATGAACAGGCAGCAAAAGTGATCGAGAAAACAAAATCAGAAATTATCAAGGCCTGTGTGGAGATGTCAAAGGCCCGGACGGGGGCGCTGATCGTTATCGAACAGGAGGTACGCCTCAGCGAATATGAGCGTACCGGAATTTTTCTGGATTCGATGGTCAGCAGTCAGCTTCTGATGAATATTTTTGAACATAACACACCGCTGCATGACGGTGCGGTATTTATCCGGAATAACCGCATTGTGGCAGCCACCTGTTATCTCCCCCTTTCGGACAATATGCTTTTAAGTAAAGAACTGGGAACGCGCCACCGTGCCGGCGTCGGAATCAGTGAGGTATCGGACAGCATTACGCTGATTGTGTCGGAAGAGACCGGAATGATTTCGATTGCCCATGACGGCATGCTTTTCAGAGGGCTGAACCAGGAGGAACTCCGGGAAAAGCTCAGCACCCTGATGAAAAATCAGGACACATCAAAACGGAGCCCATGGAGGAGATTCATCAAAAATGAAAAAAAAGCTAACGAATAACCTGGGTATGAAAGGAATATCGTTACTGTTGGCGATCGTCTTCTGGCTCGTTGTGGTGAGCATTGAAGATCCGGAACAGACAAGGGTACTGGAGCTTCCGGTGACAAAAGCCAACGAAAACCTATTCCGGGAAAATGATAAAACATATGAAGTTGTTTCGGGAAATACGGTCAACGTGACGGTGCGCGGCCGCCAGTCGATTTTAAAGATACTGTCGGCAAAGGATTTTGAGGCGGTTGCCGACTTCGCAAATCTGTCGTTTACGGGGGCCGTGCCGATTGAAGTGACACCGCTTCGCTATAATAATCAGATCAGTATTGTCAAAGGCGCGAATACGATGATGCAGGTACGAATCGAAGAACTGGCCAGTGTGGACAAAATGGTTGCCGCCAAAGCCGAGGGACAGGTGATTACCGGAAAAGCTGTGGGAACGATTACCGTAGAACCGAATATTATCCGGATTGAAGGCGCAAAAACGACGATTGACCGGATTTCCAGCGTCTATGCATCGGTGAATGTCTCCGGTATGTCGGAGGACGGTTCCTTTTCCGTCAGCCCGATTCTCTACGATTCCGGCGGAAATGTGATCGACAGCACGGACATCACCTTCAGCCAGGAGAAGCTGAAAGTCAACGTCACGCTGCTGGATACCAAAACGGTTCCGGTAAAGTGGAACATTGATGTCTCGACGGCAGCAGGTTATGGCATCGAATCTCTGGACTATACGCCTTCGGAAGTGGAGATTGCCGGCAGCAGAGAAGTGCTGGACAGCATTGACGAGATTGTTCTCAATGATTATGTGGCGGAGAACATTTCGGAAACGCTGGAGGATTCGGTGGATCTGGAAAGCATTATAAAGGCAAAGGGCGTCGTGTTTGCCCGGTCAGATGCTGAGAAGACGGCGAAGCTGGTTGTTAAAGTAGACGCCTATAACCGGGTCGGATCGGTGATCGAGTTTGACTCTGTGAAACTGGAAGGCAGGTCCGACAGCTATAAGTATTCCATTGTCGGAGATTCGGCGATCACCTATAATCTCTATGGACTGAACATGGATATTGATATGCTGGATTACACCAAACTGGCATTTTCACTGAACGTTTCAGGGCTGGAGCCCGGAACGCATGTCGTGAACCTCCAGATGGAAACCAGTCAGAAGGTTCAGTTGAGCGAAGATGTGCCGGTAAAAATTAAAATAGAAGAAAAATAATTCTCAGCCCGTGAAGGAAAAAACTTTTGCGGGCTGAAAAATTATTTTCAGAGATAAAAAACGGTTGCCTTTGTGGGGGAAAAGTGGTAACATTTTATATGTGTATTAAATGAGTAAGCGGAAATGTAAAAACGCGGGAGAGAAGATATTATGGTAAGTGATACAATTAAAATTACAAATCCTTCAGGGCTACACCTACGTCCGGCCGGAATTTTCTGCAAAGAAGCGATGCGATTCAGATCACTGATTACTTTTGGCGCAAAAGGAAGCACAGCCAACGCAAAGAGTGTTTTAAGCGTTTTGGGTGCCTGTGTTAAATGCGGCGATGTTATCGAACTGTGCTGTGATGGCGAAGACGAGGAAATGGCTTTGGAAGCTATGCGTAAAGTTGTCGAAACCGGCCTGGGCGAATAGTTTGAATATCTGTGATATGGATGGGAGTGTTGCTTCAGCAATACTCTTTTTTGTTATAGAAAGGTTTTTATTTTTCTATAACATCAAAGGCTCCGGCCCGGGCGATAACGCCGTGTAAAAAATGATTCGCCAGGGACGAATCTATTGACAGGAACAAGTTAATTTGTTAAAGTGAAAAATGTGTTTTTAATAACACCATGAAAAAAGATAAAGGAATGATTCAAATGTTAAATTATCAAAGATATAAACGTGTACCCGTAATGAATTTTCCGGAACGTACATGGCCTGAAAAAGAGATCCAGAAGGCGCCGATCTGGTGCAGTGTAGACCTTCGGGATGGTAATCAGGCGCTGGTCGACCCGATGGTCGTGGAAGAAAAACTGGAATATTTTAACCTGCTTCTGAAACTCGGTTTTAAGGAAATCGAAATCGGTTTCCCATCGGCTTCCCAGTTGGAGTATGATTTTCTCCGGACGCTGGTAGAGAAAAAACTGATTCCTGACGATGTCAAGGTTCAGGTGTTGTGCCAGTGCCGTCAGCATCTGGTGGATAAGACCTTTGAAGCGATTCAGGGCATTAAAAATGTCGTTTTCCATATTTACAACTCAACCTCCACACTGCAGAGAGATGTGGTATTCCATCAGGATAAAGAGCACATTAAACAGATCGCTATCGAAGGAACAAAGATGGTTAAAGAGGGTGCAAAGAATTTTGACGGAAATATCTGGCTGGAATATTCACCGGAGAGCTTTACCGGTACGGAAGTCGAGTATGCATTGGAAGTCTGTGAAGCGGTAAAAGACATCTGGCAGCCGACAGAGGAACGTCCGATCATCTTTAATCTTCCGGCGACGGTTGAGATGACGACACCGAATGTTTACGCAGACCAGATTGAGTGGATGAGCACCCATTTTACAGAAAGAGAAAAAGTTATTTTAAGTATCCATCCTCACAACGACCGTGGCTGCGGTGTGGCAGCAACAGAACTGGCGATGCTGGCCGGAGCGGACCGTGTGGAAGGAACCCTGTTCGGTAACGGCGAACGTACAGGAAACGTAGATATTTTGAATGTGGCATATAATATGTTCTCCCAGGGAATCAATCCGGAACTGAACATTGAAAATGTCAACGAGATTATCGATGTCTTTGAACGGTGTAATAAGATGAGTGTTCCGCCGAGACATCCATATGCCGGAAAGCTTGTTTTCACGGCCTTCTCCGGTTCTCATCAGGATGCGATCAGCAAAGGTATGCAGGCCCTGCATGAACGCCAGTCAAAAATCTGGGAGGTGCCTTATCTTCCAATCGACCCATCCGATGTGGGCAGAGAATATGAGCCGCTGGTTCGTATTAACAGCCAGTCCGGAAAAGGCGGCGTTGCCTTTGTTATGGAACAGTATTATGGATTCAAGCTGCCGAAAGAAATGCATAAGGAACTGGCAGATAAGATTCAGAGCATGTCTGAGGTTCAGGGCGAAATATCTCCGGAACAGATTATGGAGACATTCCGCAGAATGTATATCGATGCCAAAGAACCGCTGCATTTCCGTAAGGCGAAGATTGAAGATATCAGCGACAGCGGCAGCGAATATGATACAAAGGTATTTCTTACCTATACAGACAGAGGCGTGGAAAAAGTTGTGGAAGGCTTTGGAAACGGACCAATCGATGCGGTACAGCATGGTCTGTGTGCAGAATCCGGCTTCAATATCAAGCTGACTATGTACCACGAACATGCGCTGACCCTTGGTTCGGATTCCCAGGCAGCCAGCTACATCGAACTGGTCGATGCGGCAACGGGTGTTTCCGCGTATGGTGTCGGTATCAGTTCCAATATCAACCGTTCCTCCTTCCGGGCTATTTTCAGCGCATTGAACCGCCTGTATTATTCGAAGGAACAGAATCAGTAATTCATATAGTTATTCCGTGTATCCCCCGGTCTGAGAGAAAGGCCGGGGGATATTTTTTGGCAGGATAAAAGGGGAAAAAGATGATGGGAGAAACAGTGATAGAAACCGGACGGCTCATTATCCGGGAGTTTGTGCCGGAGGATCTGGAGGCGCTTTACCGGATCTATGAATCCGCCGATACACGTTTTTTACAGCCGCTTTCGGAGGACAGGGAGGAAGAACTTGAAAAGCTGAAGAGTTATATTCAGTATGTCTATGGGTTTTACGGCTTCGGTTTATGGGCCGTCTGTCTGAAAGAAACGGGAGCGCTGATCGGACGCTGCGGCCTGCAGGTGATGTTCATCGGAGATGAAGGGGAATATGAAATGGGTTATATGATTTCCGGAGCATACCAGGGCATGGGCTATGGCGGGGAAGCCGTTCGGGCCATTCTCGAATATGCCGGAGAAGAACTTGAAGCGCCGAGGGTGGTCCTTCGGATCGATTCCGGGAACACGGCATCCCTTCGGTTTGCAGAAAGACTGGGATTTCATAAATCGGACCGGATTCTGGAAAACGAGCGTTCGACTTTTTTATATATTTACGAATTGTGAATAAAAAATTAATAGAATATTACAAAAAGACTTCAAATTTAAAATAAAGTATGTTAAAATATAGAAGATATTTTATGAAATAAAAATTACAGAAGGGAAATGTTATGAATAAGAAACTGATTCTTTTTATGACTTCATTGTCACTGGCAGTGACACCGATCGGGGTGTACGCCAGCGAATATACAGGACCGGCAGCATCGATCGAAGCCGTTGAAGATCGGGCAGGTTTAAAGGCAGCTACCGGCGAATACAAATCCTGGAAACAGTATGACAGCCGCTGGGCGGGGACAGTGATGGCGCCGGGATATGATACGATGGCAGAGTCCGGATGTCTGGTCACTGCAATCGCCACACTGATGGTCCATTCCGGCTGTGCCGACGAGTCCGGCGTGACTCCCGGAAAATTATGTACATATTTAAGCAATAACGGCGGTTTTACGTCCAACAGTGAACTCTACTGGGGAAAAGTAAACGGCGCTGTGGAAGGATTTTCTCTGGCAAACTGGAGTGTGGCACTCTCCGGCAGCAGATATGATAAGGCCGCTCAGATTGAACGCTATCTGAACAGCGGATATTATGTCGTTGTTTCTGTCGGTTATGGCGCCCACTGGGTTGCGGTAGATTCTGCCGATGGAAACGGCAACATCAACATCTTTGACCCGGCCTATTCCTATACAAAATTATTCGGAAGCTATTCGGATGCAGGTGTGACACGTATTGCCCTGTTCTCAGCAAATGGCAGCGGCGGAAGCATCAACGGCGGTTCCGATAATAACGGCGAAAACACACCGATGGAAAACTATTCTGCCAAAGGACAGGTAAATGTCGGCGCTTCTTACCTGAATGTCCGTACCGGTGTCGGTACCGATAAGGGATATCTGAAGGACAGTGAAGGAAATCAGATTACCCTCCGGAATGGTGAGGAAGTGACGATCACCGGCAAAGGCAAGGACGGTTCCGGCAATCTCTGGTATCGTGTTTCGATTAACGGTATCACCGGCTATGTCTACGGAGCCTATGTTGAAATTATTGAGAATAATGACAATCAGCATCCGGCAGAAAGCGTACCGGGTAAAGTCAATGCAAGTTCGGTCAATGTACGAAGCGGCGCGGGAACCCATTACACCGTTGTCGGTGTAGCTTCTCAGAATCAGGAAGTGACCATTCTCGGTGAAGAGAAGGACAGCTACGGAGATCTATGGTATAAAGTGGATTATAACGGCACGATCGGATTCATGCATTCGGATTACGTTACAAAAGAATCGGATGGCGGAAATAACGGCGGCGGTACAGAATATCCTGAAAAGGATGCCACGGTCAATGCAAGTTCGGTCAATGTGCGAAGCGGTGCGGGAACAAACCACGGGGTTGTGGCAACCCTGTCTCTGAATACAAAGATTAAAGTCTCCGGTGAAGAAAAAGACAGCAGCGGCGCCACCTGGTACAAGGTTAAGTTTGACGGCGGCGAAGGCTATATGCATTCCGATTATGTCACCGTAGGTGACGGCGGCGGAAACAACGGCGGCGGAACGACCACAGAACCACGAACGGGTAAAGTTAATGGCGATTATGTCAATGTACGAAGCGGCGCGGGAACAAACCACAGCCGTGTGACCAGTCTGAGCAATGGTGCGGCGGTAACGGTTATCGGCGAGGAGAAAGACGGCAGCGGCGCTGTCTGGTATAAGATTCAGTATGCCGGCGGCGAAGGTTATATGCATTCCGATTATGTCACGGTGAATGGGGACAATAATGGCGGAAACAATAACGGCGGCAGTAATTATGAAAAGAAGAACGGTACGGTCAATGCAAGCTCGGTCAACGTGCGAAGCGGCGCAGGAACAAACCACGGTATCGTTGGCAATCTGTCTTCCGGTGCGGCCATAACGATTGTCGGCGAAGAAAAAGACGGCAGCGGTTCTTTATGGTATAAGATTGAATATGACGGTGGTTCCGGCTATATGATTTCTGATTTTATTACCGTCGGCGGCGGTAATAACGGCGGCAGCACAACACCTCCGACGACGGATGTTGTGGGACATGAAGGCGTTGTCAATGCATCTCTGGTCTATGTACGAAGCGGTGCGGGCTCCGGCTATGACGTTATGGAAACACTGAAATCCGGTGTTTCGGTATTGATCGAAGCTGTGGAAACCGATGCGGGCGGCGTTGTATGGTACAAAGTCGCTTATGCGGGAACAAGCGGCTATATGATGGCTGAATATATTTCGGTTCAGTAAAAAAATAAAGACCTTTCGTTGAGAGGGTGCCCTCAGAGGATGAATCTTCGGATGCATCAAAGGGGGCGCCCTTTTTTATTGTATAGTAAATTCCTATACAATAAAAAACGCTCCGCGAGGATCGCACTGCGGCGGAAGAGAATTGTGTCGCTGAAGCGACCCGCCGCAGGCGGAGAATCCCGCGAAGCAGGATTCTTTTTTATACGGTGGAAAAATTTCAGATGGGCAGATTAACCGGCCGTTAATTTTTTGGACGGGAGGTTAATTGATGTTCAATTGCGGATGCCGGGACGTCCGGTTATAATAAAGACAGAGATGGATTTCATGGGAAAGGAAGGGGGAAAACAGATGCGTATCAACGAAATTATCAGGGAGCGGCGTCTGGCAGAAAATCTTACACAGGAGCAGGTGGCGCTTCGGCTGGGCGTTACGGCGCCGGCAGTCAATAAATGGGAGAAGGGGACGAGTTACCCGGATATCACGCTGCTTCCGGCTCTGGCACGGCTGCTGAAAACAGACCTGAATACATTGCTGTCATTTAAAGAAGACCTGTCGGTTCAGGAAATTCAGGTATTTATGAATGAACTGACGGAAATGTCGGAGAAGGATGGTTTTGAAACAGCGTATCGGGCGGGGATGGAGAAAATACGGGAGTATCCCAATTGCGAGGCTCTGATTTTGAATACGGCGCTGATATTTGACGGCAGCCTGGTGTTGAACCCGAAGGCGCAGGAAAATGAAAAGTATCGGGCTTCTATTGAGGCGCTGTATGAACGGGCGGCGGCCGGAGCGGATCCTTTCATCGGCAGTCAGGCCCGGTCGGCGCTGATTTCCAAATATATAGGTCGGAAAGAATATGACAGGGCGGAGGCGCTTCTGGAAGAACTTCCGGAGAAAAATCCGGTGGATAAAAAACAGATTCAGATCAATCTTCTTATTGCACAGGAGAAGTTCGCTGAAGCCGCCCGGCTGGAAGAAGAAAAATTATTGTCGGCTTCAACCGAAATGTATTCACTGCTGCTGACGCTGATGGAAATTGCCCTGAAAGAAGAACGGATGGATGATGCCGAATATATTGCAGAGGTTTCGAAAAAGGGAGCGGAGCTTTTTGACTTGTGGGAGTACATGACCTATGCTGCCCATTTTCAGCTCTATTCTGCGCGGAAGGAACGGGTGAAATGCCTGAAGGTGCTGGTGCCCATGTTAAAATCCCTGACCCGGAAATGGGAGCTGAACCGTTCGCCCCTGTACCGCCACATCAAAACCAAAAAGGTGGAAACGGATTTCGGACCAAAGCTTCAGAAAGCCATTATTGCGTCTGTTTCCGAGGATAAAGATATGGAATTTCTAAAAGGTGTTGACAACCTGGAAGAACTGTTGTAAGCTTTATGGTAATAGAGTGATAAAGAATAAACCGATGATCGAGAGAAGTAGTTGAAGAAAGATATCCCAGAGAGCTGCCGGCGGTGTGAATGCAGTATATTGGAATTCAGTGAATGGACTCGTGAGGGCAGCTTGAAACTGCAGACGGATGCAGGAGTAGATGCTGACGGGGACTCTGGCCGTTATCCACAGAGTGTATATGTTTGTATACAGTGAGAGCGGACGCATTGCGTCAATTTGGGTGGTACCGCAGAGGTTTCAGACTTTTGTCCCTTAACAGGGATGAAAGTCTTTTTTTGTACAGAAGAAAGGAAGATAAAGATGAAGGGAAGATTTGGCGTGTATGGCGGACAATATGTTCCGGAAACACTGATGAATGCGATTATAGAATTGGAAGAGGCCTACGAATATTATAAAAATGATCCGGAATTTAACCGGGAGCTGGACGAATTGCTCCGGGAGTATGCCGGACGTCCGTCACTGCTTTATTATGCGGAGAAGATGACCAGGGATCTGGGCGGCGCAAAAATATATTTGAAGCGGGAAGATCTGAATCATACCGGTTCCCATAAAATCAACAATGTTCTCGGACAGGTGCTGATGGCGAAGAAAATGGGAAAAACCCGGGTAATCGCTGAAACCGGCGCCGGACAGCACGGGGTGGCGACGGCGACAGCCGCAGCGCTGATGGGCATGGAATGTAAAATATTTATGGGAAAAGAAGATACGGAACGCCAGGCGCTGAATGTTTTCCGGATGGAGCTGCTCGGCGCCGAGGTCGAGGCAGTGACCAGCGGAACGATGACCTTGAAGGATGCCGTCAACGCAACGATGCAGGAATGGGCCGGACGGGTGGAGGACACCCATTATGTGCTCGGTTCGGTGATGGGACCGCATCCGTTTCCGACCATTGTCCGGGATTTTCAGAAAATCATCGGAAAAGAGATTAAAGAACAGATGATGGAAAAGGAGGGACGGCTTCCGGACGCCGTCATCGCCTGTGTCGGCGGCGGCAGCAACGCTATCGGCGCTTTCTATGAATTTATTGAAGATAAAGGGGTTCGGCTGATCGGCTGCGAAGCGGCAGGACTTGGCGCAGATACCGATAAAAATGCAGCAACCATGGCCAACGGAACGACAGGTATTTTCCACGGAATGAAATCCGTGTTCTGTCAGGACGAATATGGACAGATTGCTCCGGTCTATTCGATTTCCGCGGGGCTGGATTATCCGGGCATCGGACCGGAACACGCGATGCTGGCGGATGAAGGACGGGCGCAGTACGTACCGGTTACGGATGGCGAGGCGGTGGATGCCTTTGAATATCTTTCACGTGTTGAAGGCATCATTCCGGCCATCGAAAGCGCCCATGCGGTTGCCTATGCAAAGAAACTGGCGCCAACGATGGGAAAAGATCAGATTATCGTAGTGAATATTTCAGGCCGGGGCGACAAGGATGTGGCCGCCATCGCCAGATACAGAGGAGTCAATATTTATGAGTAAAATACAGGAAGCATTTCAGAATAAAAAAGCATTTATCGGATTTATTACCGGAGGCGATCCGGATCTGGAGACGACAGAAAAACTGATCGTGGCGATGGCAGAGGCCGGAGCAGATCTGATAGAGATCGGCCTTCCCTTTTCCGATCCGACGGCGGAAAGCGCTGTCATTCAGGCGGCCAATATCCGGGCCCTGTCCGGCGGATGTACGACGGACAAGCTCTTTGATACGGTCAGGAGCGTTCGCCGGAAGGTTAAAGTGCCGATGGTATTTCTCACTTATATGAATCCGGTCTATACCTACGGCAAAGAACGGTTTATGGGCCGCTGTGTGGAATGTGGGATTGACGGGCTGCTGATTCCGGATCTGCCTTTTGAAGAAAAGGGAGAATTAAAGGACGTATGCGAAGCGCACGGTGTAGAGATCCTGTCATTTATTGCCGGCGGGTCCAAAGAGCGTATTCGCAGGATTGCCGGAGAGGCCCGGGGATTTCTTTATGTGTCTGTACCGGCGGGCGTCAAAAAGTCCGACAGCCAGAAAATGTCGGATGTCCGGAACACTGTAAAATTTATCCGGGAAAGTACGGATCTTCCGTGTGCCATCGGCGGCGGGATCGAAACGCCGGAGCAGGCGCGGAAAATGGCGGAAATTTCCGACGGAGCCATTGTGGAAAGCGCAGTTGTGAAACTGGTGGCGGAATATGGACGGGACAGCGTTTCCCGGGTGGCAGATTATGTAAAAATGATGAAGTCAGCGGCTGCAGAAATTTCGGCAGATTAAAACCGGCGGTTGACAGGACGAAAAAATGATTTTAAAATCATAAGAATAAAATTTATGAAATGAACAAAAATAGGTATAGGCAGATGTCTGTACCTATTTGTGCTGAATGGACAGGGCGGAGGTAATTGAAAAATGATATATACGGTAACGTTTAATCCGGCACTGGATTATATTGTGCGGATTCCACATCTGAATATGGACAGTATCAACCGGGTGGAAAAGGCCACCGTGAGAGCCGGAGGAAAAGGCGTCAATGTATCGTTTGTTCTGAAAAATCTCGGACATGACAATACCGCCCTCGGTTTCGCGGCCGGGTTTACAGGAAATCAACTGATAAAAGAACTGACAGACCGGGGCTGCCAGGCGGATTTTATCTGTCTGACACAGGGGATGACCCGGATCAATGTGAAAATCAGAGACGGCTGCGAAACGGAAATCAACGGACAGGGACCGGAGATTCCGGACCGGGCCGTTCAGGCACTTTTTACCCGGTTGAATGGGGTGAAAGACGGGGATATCCTTGTTTTATCCGGCAGTATTCCCGATACCCTTTCCGGGGATATGTATGAGCGGATTATGGAGAGACAGCAGGGAAAACGGGTGAAAGTAGTGGTGGATGCGGAAAAGGATCTGCTGATGAATGTGCTGAAATACCACCCGTTTCTCATAAAACCGAACCATCATGAACTGGGAGAAATATTCCGGACGACCATTACTGACAAAAAACAGGCGGTTTATTACGGTGAAAAGCTCCGGAAAATGGGCGCTTTGAATGTGCTGATATCCATGGCCGGGGAGGGTGCGGTCCTTTTGGACGAAAACGGCGGAATTCATGAAAGCCGGGCGCCGGAAGGCCGGGTTGTCAATTCAGTGGGGGCCGGGGATTCGATGGTGGCCGGATTTCTTGCAGGCTGGCTGGAAACGGGAGACTATGAAAGGGCGTTCCGGATGGGACTTGCCGCCGGAAGCGCCAGCGCTTTTTCGGAGGGCCTGACGACCCGGTCAGCGATGGAAGCTGTGCTGTACAGGACCTTTGGAGGACAGGAGGAAGAATCATGAAAATTGGAGCGCTGCTGAGTAAAGACAGTATTCGGCTGAATGGAAAGGCTTCCGGAAAGAAGGCGGTGATCGATGCGATGGTCCTGCTGATGGAAAAAGGAAACCATCTCCGGGATGCCCGGCGCTATAAGGAAGCCGTATTTGACAGAGAGGCTCAGGGATCTACAGGCATCGGTGACGGCGTGGCGATTCCCCATGCAAAAACGGATGCGGTAAAAAGTCCGGGGCTGGCAGCCATGACGCTGCCGGAGGGGGCCGAATTTGAATCTCTGGACGGTCAGCCGGCCCATCTGATATTTATGATCGCGGCGCCGGATGGCGGGGACAATATTCATTTGGAAGTGCTGAGCCGTTTATCCATGCTCCTTATGGACGACGGGTTCCGGCAGCGTCTGATGGCGGCGGATTCTCCGGAAAGGTTTCTGGAAATCATCGACAGGGCGGAAACCGAAAAATTCGGTCCGGATGGCGAAGGGGCCGATAAAACGGAGGACCGGGAAGCGTTCCGGATTCTTGCAGTGACGGCCTGTCCGACGGGAATCGCCCATACCTATATGGCTCAGGAAGCCCTGGAACGGCAGGCGGAGCGCATGGGATATCCGGTGAAGGTGGAAACAAACGGCTCCGGCGGCGTGAAAAACCGGCTGACGCCCGGGGAAATCGAAGCGGCGGAATGTATTATTATTGCGGCGGATAAAAATGTGGAGATGGCCCGGTTTGACGGGAAACGGGTGATTCAGGCCCGGGTGGCGGACGGTATCCACAAACCGGAAGAACTGATCCGTCAGGCAGTCAGCGGACAGGCGCCGGTCTATCATTATCACGGCAGCGATGGCGCCGGAGAAGCGGGGGAAGGGCTGAGCCGGGGGCTTTACAAGCATCTGATGAACGGTGTATCCCATATGCTGCCCTTTGTTATCGGCGGCGGAATTCTTATTGCGCTGGCGTTTCTTCTGGATGATTACCAGTTAGATCCGGCAAATTTCGGCATGAATACGCCGGCTGCCGCATTTTTTAAAACGGTCGGCGGACAGGCTTTCGGTTTTATGCTTCCGGTGCTTTCCGGGTTCATTGCCATGAGTATTGCGGACCGTCCGGGACTGGCGGTGGGCTTTGTCGGCGGTGCGGTGGCAAACGCCGGGTACACCTTTGGAAATATCATGAATTACGGAGAAACAGCGCCGGTGAGTTCCGGTTTTTTAGGCGCCCTTCTGGCCGGATTTCTGGCCGGATATATTGTCCGGTTTCTGCAGAAGATTTTCAGCCGGCTGCCCGAAAGCCTGGAAGGGATGAAGCCGATGCTCATTTATCCGGTGGCTGGTATCGGTATAATGGGCTTTGTTATGGTCCTTATCAATCCTTTTGTCGGCGCTGTTAATATCGGGATGAACAGTGTTCTTGCGTCCATGGGCGGTACGAGTAAAATCGTTCTCGGCGCCGTTCTGGGCGGTATGATGTCCATTGACATGGGCGGTCCCTTCAACAAAGCCGCCTACGTTTTCGGAACTGCGGCGCTGGCTAATGAAGGCTTTGATATCATGGCGGCGGTCATGGCCGGCGGTATGGTGCCGCCGATCGCGGTAGCGCTCTGCGCCACATTTTTTAAAAACCGGTTTTCGGCAAAGGAGCGGCAGTCGGCCTATGTCAACTATATTATGGGGCTGTCTTTTATTTCCGAGGGAGCGATTCCCTATGCGGCGGCGGACCCGCTTCGGGTGATTCCGTCCTGTATTGCCGGATCGGCCATCGCCGGCGCTCTGTCCATGGCCTTTGACTGCGGACTCCGGGCGCCCCACGGCGGTATTTTCGTTATACCGACAGTCAGCCATCCGCTGCAGTATCTGGCAGCTATTGCTGTCGGCTCGGTCATCGGCGGGGTGCTGATGGGACTTCTGAAAAAGCCTGTGAATAAAAATTAAAGGAGAAGATTTTTATGAAAACATTTAAGTATGTCATTCAGGATGAACAGGGAATTCACGCCAGACCGGCGGGGATTCTTGTCAGGGCTGCAACAGAATTTGAAAGTGATATTCACATCTGTAAAGACGGAAAACAGGGGGATTTAAAACGGATTTTCGGAGTGATGGGGCTGTGTGCCAAAAAAGGCGATGAAATAACGGTGACTATTTCCGGGAAAGACGAGGATGCGGCGGCAGAAAAAATCGAAGCGCTGTTTAAAGAGAATTTATAAGATACTTTATCTTCCTATATGTGCGGCGGTATGGTAGAATAGGTATAACTATACAACATAGAAGGAGGATAAAATTATGAGGAAAAAACTTGTATGGCTGCTGGCCGCTGTGATGGTCGTATCTGCCGTAATGCTTGGGGGCTGTGGCGGTAAAAAGGTAACTGCTGAAAGCATTATTCAGGAAGTTAACGCAAACATGGAAAAATGCAAATCCTTTACCGGGGATATGAACATGGACATGAAAATGGGGATGTCTGACGGGACAGAAGAACAGGAAATTTCCATTACGATGGGTGGAAGTCTGGAGGCAACGACAGACCCTGTCATTACTCATATGGATGTGACGATGGATATGCTCGGCATGTCGGTGGATATGGATGTTTATGCCCAGGTTGAAGGGGAGAAAACAACGACGTACACAGGCGTTATGGGTTCATGGACAAAGACCGAACAGGAGACGCCGGATACAGCCGCTATGGAGAATCTGTACACCATTGCAGGCGACGGAAAGAACATGACGCTGGCTGAAAAGACCGAAAAAATCGGGGACAGAGAGGCGTATGTTCTTACATCCACCATTACCGGAGAAGAACTCGCAGGGCTGATGAACAGCATGGGCGGCGATATGACCCAGGGCCTTGGCGTGGATTTATCTTCGATGGAAGCCGTTGTAAACATGAAGGTTTACAAAGATAAGATGGTACCGGCATCTGTCAGCGTTGAGATGAAGGATAACGGCGAAGGCATTGAAATCGATGGTATCGTGATGAAGTTAGGCATGACCATGGTGATGAACTACAGTGACTTCGATACGATTGAAAGTATTACGATTCCGGAAGAAGCGCTGGCCGCAGAACTTCTGGATACAGATGCGATGATGGCTGAAGAAAGCGAACTGCTTGAAGAAGCAGAAACCGGAGCAGAGACTGAAACTGCCGCAGAATAAGGATCACTGAAACTGAAAATTAAAAAGTGCTGTCATGGATTCAATGAGCATATCAACATCCGTGTCAGCACTTTTTTTATATGATTTTATTTAATTAAAATTCCGGCGATGCACATAGATGCCGGCGCCGATCTGAACGACAGAGGCTGCCGCCGCCATGATAAAGACGTATTCGGAACCGAAGGCGGACCAGACAACGCCCATGACGGACGAAATAACAACGGCCATAATATGGTCGACACTTAAGCCCACGGACAGAGTTTTTGTAATCTCGTTGGGGCTGACGGCCAGAGAGCGCACCAGATAGGCGTGGATCATATTGACCTGATCCATCATCATGGCGATGATGTAGAGGATACAGGCAATGAGCATCATGATCCGTGTCTGAGGCAGGAAAGCGTCTTCGAAGCCTTTGGCAAGAAAGGCCAGCACTAAAGAGATGGCGGCCAGATAGATTCCTTCGAAAAACAGGGTAAAACGCAGTCCTTTTTTATCCAGCATTTTTCCGATGAAACGGCTGAAAAATGTATCGGCAAAGGCGACGATGATGGAAAGCAGCGCCAGAGTGTCGGCGCCCATATGCAGCAGCTCCACCATGAGCCACGGGCCGAAGACCAGCTTGATCCGTTTCTGGCAGCCGTAGGCAATCGTTACAAGATAATATGGTATGTACTGCTTCCGGACGACAAACCGGGGGCTTTTTGATTCGGCAGCCGGCGGTTTCGGAATATATTTTCTCAGATAGATCAGAATGATAATGGCGCCGGTGCTGAAAATAGCTGCCAGAACAAAGGGCAGGATGACCGGTGTTTTAAATGAGAAAATATGGCTTCGGAAGCCGATAAAGACGATACATGCGGTCAGCATGGTAAACAGGTTGGATTTACTTTTAAAATTACCGATGGTCTGTCCGACTTCCCCCTCTTTGGCAAGGCTCATGCCGATGGAATCGTTTAAAGGCATGAACAAATGCTGGCCAAAGGAGTTGATGAAGAGGCAGACGAGCATCAGGCCGTAGCCCGGAGAAAAGCATCCCATGACGATCAGGCCGACGACAAATAAAACCTGCGACAAAATCGAAACGGTCACATCGGAAAAACCGGCCAGAGCCGATATGATGACGGCACAGAGAATTCCCGGTGTCTCCCGCGGAATTTCAATGAAGCCCCGCTGGGCGCTGGTGACGTTATAGGCTTCTTTAAAATAGTTGGCATAGTTGGCGGAGCTGAGGCCCAGAGCGACGGCAATCAGACAGATGGCAATCGTAAAAAGCCGCACCGCTTTTTTCTGTGTTGATGTATCCATAACAATATCCCCCTTATACTATTTAAAATACCACTTTCAGCCCGGTTTTACAAGGGGGCACGGCTCAGTGTGCTGTTATGATATTCGGAGGAGAAGGTGACGTCCTCGCCGAAATAATCCGGAGGGATGAAAGCGTTGGCCGCATCTTCGGTCGGAAATTCCACTTCCGCCAGAATGAGTCCCTGAAATTTTCCGTGAAAGACGTCGATTTCAATGGTCAGACCGTTGTCAAAGGGAATTTTGTACCGGGTCTTTGTGATAATATTCCCATCGGCTTTTTTCAGAAGATGGCGGTAGGAATCTGCATCCAGGGGCAGGTTTTCTTCTCGGCGCACCATAAGGCCTTTGGATTTATAGGTCAGATAATAGTCGTTATCCTGACGTCGGATACGGATGACCGGTTCGGTATTGAGGTAGGCCTGTTCAATTTCGTGGCACGGATAGTCAGACAACTGAAAAGGCAGGCCGTGAATCAGGTATTTGCGTTCAATTTCATTTCCCATTATATAAGCCTCATTTCCTTTTGAATTTTTTAGGATTTATAAAAAGTATAACGTCTGTTCCGGCAAATTTCAAGGCCGCCCCATATCTAGAATTTACCATTATAATATCTGCACACCGGCAGATACTAGTATCAGAATAAGTCAGACATACTTATTCAAAATTCCTTGGAGGTGAAAAAAATGTCAAACAACAGTGGAACAGGTTCTAACGGAAGCCGTATGGAAGTGCCTCAGGCAAAGGATGCCATGGATAAATTCAAAATGGAAGTTGCCGGAGAAATCGGTGTTCATTTAAAAAATGGCTACAACGGCGATTTAACTTCTGCAGAAGCAGGTTCTGTTGGCGGTGAAATGGTTCGCCGGATGATCCGCAGACAGGAAGAACAGATGTCCGGACAGAACTAATCTGGAAAAGGATATCATGGGTTAGGTGAGAGCGGCTTCCGGGAGGACGGGGCAGAAAAATATCCGTCTCCCGGAGGCTGTTTTTGTTGCAGGTTTTTATTGTTATTTATTTGCCAAAGTGGAAAGTCTGTGATAAAATCTAACTATTAGAGAGTGAAAGTTTCCAGAGAAGGTAAGAATGGAGGAAAAGGTTATGGTAGAACCAGACATTAGAAACATCGTTGTTGCGGGAGCGGGCCTGATGGGAGCCATTATCGCCCAGTCTTTTCCGCAGTATGATGTACATACGACACTTTACAGCAACTGTGAAGCCGATTTTGAACGGGCACGGCAGATTGTGGCGAACTGCCACAGAACTCTGATTGAAAATGGGGTGCTGACCGAAGAAAAATCCAGAGAGATTCAGGAGGCCCTTGTATACACGGTGGACACCGAATGTTTTCGGGATGCCCAGCTGGTGATCGAGGCGATTCCGGAGGATATTCAGATAAAAAAAGATTTCTATGAGATGATCTGTCAGATTGTACCGGAAGATTGTATTATCGCTTCCAACACATCCGCGATTTCGATCAATGAGCTGGCTAAATTTGTGGCTAAGCCGGAGCGGTTCTGCGGAACCCATTATCTGAACCCGGCGCATATTATTCCACTGGTGGAAATCACCCGGGGTGAGCAGACGGCTCAGCATACGGTGGATAAACTGCACCAGGTATTTACGGACATGGGGAAAAAACCGGTAATTTTGAAAAAAGATGTGAAAGGTTTCCTTTCAAACCGTCTTCAGTTTGCACTGCTTCGGGAGGCAACGCATCTGGTGGAGAGCGGTGTGGCGACGCCGGAGGATATTGACCGGGTGCTCAAGTACGGCAACGGTCTCCGATACACCTGCTCCGGTCCGTTTAAGATCGTGGATCTGGGAGGTATGGACGTCTTTAATTCCGTGGCGAAATACCTGTATCCGGATCTGAGCCGTGAAAATGTTCAGAACAGTCTTCTTCAGTCGATGGTGGACGAGGGCCGTCACGGTATTTCCAACGGCAAAGGATTCTACACCTATACGGAGGAATCTGCGGTTGAAGAAGAAAAGGAAAGAGATTCCAAAATGATAAAGATTTTATATAAGTAAGAAGCGATTCTGCGAAAAAGGCCTGAAAACAGGCCTTTTTTTATGAAAATTTTCAAATTCGCCTATTTACATATGATTTTCCTTATTATATACTATAGATTAAAGTGCATAAAAATGCTCTCATGCATTTTTTATATAAGGAGGAATATAAATATAATGAGTGTACAAGTAGAAAAGTTAGAAAACAATATGGCGAAACTGACAATTGAAGTCGCTGCTGAAGAGTTTGTTGCTGCAACAACAAAGGCATATAATAAAAATAAAAATCAGATTTCTGTACCAGGTTTCAGAAAAGGCAAAGTGCCTCAGGCGATGGTTGAAAAAATGTACGGCGCATCCATGTTCTATGAAGAAGCTGCCAACGATCTGATTCCGGGAGCTTATGAAGCTGCAGCAAAAGAATCCGGTCTGGATATCACATCCTATCCGGAAATCGATGTTGTACAGATGGAAAAAGGCAAAAACTTTATTTTCACAGCAGAAGTTGCGCTGAGACCGGAAGTCGAACTGGGCGCATACAAAGGCGTTGAAATTGAAAAAGTCATCACAGAAGTGACAGACGAAGATATGGAAGAAGAAATCAAAAAAGTTCAGGAACAGAATTCCAGAGAAGTAACGGTTGAACGTGTTGCAGAAAATGGTGATACAGTGATGATCGACTATGCAGGTTCCGTTGACGGCGTTGCTTTTGACGGAGGTACAGCCGAAGGACAGGCACTGGTTCTCGGTTCCGGTACATTCATTCCTGGATTTGAAGAACAGTTAATTGGCGCTGCAGCAGGCGCGGACGTTGATGTAAACGTTACTTTCCCGGAAGAATATCATGCAAAAGACTTAGCAGGCAAAGCTGCTTTATTCAAAGTTAAGGTTCATGAAGTTAAAACAAAAGAATATCCGGAAGTTGATGATGAATTTGCACAGGATGTTTCTGATTTTGAAACACTGGCTGAATACAAAGAAGACCTGAAAAAACGTCTTGAAGAACGTAAAGCTGAAACAGCAAAAGCTGAAAGACAGCAGAAGGTTATGAACATTGTTGTTGAAAATGCTAAAATGGACATTCCGGAAGCAATGGTTAAAAAGAGTACCGATGATATGATGAACCAGTACGCTCAGGATCTGGCTGCTCAGGGACTCAGCATGGACATCTACTTCCAGTACACAGGAATGACACCACAGCAGTTAGCTGAACAGATGAAACCACAGGCACTGGCAAATATTAAGAACCGTCTTGTTCTTGATGCAATTGCCGCTGCAGAAAACGTTGAAATTACAGATGAAGAAATTGAGGCTGAAATCAAGAGACTTGCTGAAACATGGAAGATGGAAGCAGACAAAGTCAGAGAATACATGGATGTAGACCTTATGAGAAAAGATATGTCTGCACAGAAAGCACTTGATATGATTACAGATGCTGCTGTAGAAAAATAATCAGCCTGATTGAAACAGGAGGAATGAAATTTGAGTTTAGTACCTTATGTCATTGAACAGACGAGCAGAGGCGAGCGGTCTTATGATATTTATTCCAGACTGCTGAAAGACCGTATTATTTTCCTTGGCGAAGAAGTGACGGATGTTTCTGCCAATCTGATAGTGTCCCAGTTGTTATTCCTGGAATCTGAGGATCCGGGAAAGGATATCAGTCTTTATATTAACAGTCCGGGCGGCTCAGTAACGGCCGGAATGGCGATTTACGATACGATGCAGTATATTAAGTGCGACGTATCCACAATCTGTATGGGGATGGCTGCCAGCATGGGAGCGTTCCTTCTGGCCGGAGGTACAAAAGGAAAACGTATGGCTCTGCCGAATTCCACAATCATGATTCACCAGCCGGCTGGCGGCGCTCAGGGCCAGGCGACGGAAATTAAAATTGTGGCAGAGCAGATTCTGAAGACAAAGAAACGTCTGAATGAGATTCTGGCCGCAAATACGGGAAAACCTCTTGAAATTATTGAGCAGGATACAGAGCGGGATAATTACATGACAGCCGAAGAAGCGATGGCTTACGGCCTGGTCGACAAAGTAATTTCCAGCAGATAGTATTTTATAGAAAGCCGGAGGTGTCATTTATGGCTGGACGCATGGAGGACAAAAAAGTCCCAAGATGCTCTTTCTGCAATAAGACTCAGGATCAGGTCCGGAAGCTGATTGCAGGTCCCAACGCATTTATCTGTGATGAATGTATCGGGATATGTTCAGAAATTATTACAGAAGAATTTGAGGAAGAGGAAGATATTGCCGAAGGCATTCGTCTGATGAAGCCAAAGGAAATCAAAGCCTTTCTCGACGACTATATCATCGGACAGGATGATGCGAAAAAAACGCTGGCGGTGGCCGTGTATAATCATTATAAGCGGATTATGGCGGACAAGGAGTCGGATGTGGAGCTTCAGAAGAGTAATGTGCTTCTGATGGGACCGACCGGTTCCGGAAAAACATTGCTGGCACAGACGCTGGCAAAGATGCTGAATGTGCCTTTTGCCATTGCGGATGCAACGGCCCTGACAGAAGCCGGTTATGTCGGTGAAGATGTGGAAAACATTTTGCTGAAGCTTCTGCAGGCGGCAGACTACGATGTGGACCGGGCAGAATACGGCATCATCTATGTCGATGAAATTGATAAAATTACACGCAAGTCGGAAAATGTCTCCATTACCCGGGATGTTTCCGGTGAAGGCGTTCAGCAGGCATTGCTGAAAATCCTCGAAGGAACGATTGCTTCAGTGCCGCCTCAGGGTGGACGCAAGCATCCCCATCAGGAGTTTATACAGATTGATACAACGAATATTCTGTTCATCTGCGGCGGAGCCTTTGATGGTCTGGAAAAGATTATTCAGTCCAGAATCGGCCGGAAAGGCATCGGTTTTGGTTCGGAACTCCGTCAGAATGAAGATGAAACCAATATCGGTGAATTATTCCGTCAGACACTGCCGGAAGATCTCATAAAATTCGGTCTGATTCCGGAATTTGTGGGCCGTGTGCCGGTATGTGTTGCACTGGATCTGCTGGATGAGGATGCCCTTGTTCAGATTCTGACCCAGCCGAAGAGCGCTCTGGTCAAACAGTATCAGCGGTTATTTGAGCTGGACGGCGTACGTCTGGATTTCGAAGAGGATGCGGTGCGTGAAGTGGCACGGCGCGCCTTCGAACAGAAGACAGGAGCCCGTGGACTTCGTGCCATTATCGAAGAAACGATGATGGATATTATGTATCAGATTCCGTCGGAGGAACTGGTGGATTCCTGCACGATCACGAAAGAGGTTGTGGACGGACAGGGAGAACCGGTGTTGACTTACGGCGAAAAAGCGCCTGTGAAACGGGTCACAGGACGGAAAGCGGCACCGAAAAGCAGCGGTGAGATTGCTTAAAACCCGGAAAGTAATTAAGGGCTGTACCAGAAAGGTACAGCCTGCTTTATTATTAGAAAGTGGTGCGAAAGATGAATAATATATGTTTAGACTTACCGGTAATCGCATTAAGAGGGCTGACGATACTCCCGAATATGATTGTTCATTTTGAAGTAAGCCGGGAACGGTCAAAGGCGGCGATTGAAGCGGCCATGACAAAGGACCAGAACATTCTGCTTCTGACACAGAAGGATATCGAAGTGGAAGAACCCGGACGGGAAGACCTCTATGATTTCGGAACGGTGGCTAAGATTAAACAGCTTGTGAAACTGCCGAAGGATTCTCTGCGTGTGATGGTGGAGGGAACCTACAGAGCCCATCTGGATAATCTGGTCAGCGTAAATCCGATGCTCGAAGCGGAAGTGACGGTGTTTGACAAGACCATCTGTGAGATCGATGCGTTGGAGCAGGCGGGCTATGTGCGCTATATCCATGAGCTTCTCCAGAATTATGCGGCTCAGAACCCGAATTTCAGTGTGGAACTGGTGCGTCAGCTTCTGGAAGAAGAAAATCTGCTGAAGCTGGTCGACCAGCTCTGCACCAATCTGCCGATGGAATATAAAGAACGGCAGAAGTGTCTGGAAGCGGTGGACCTGCAGATGCGTTTTGAAAATCTGGTAGATTTTATGAACCGGGAAATCGAAATGATCCGCATTACCCGTGAAATCCAGGAAAAGGTCAAGGAACGGGTGGATAAAAACCAGAGGGAATATATTCTCAGGGAACAGATGAAGGTTATCCGGGAAGAACTCGGGGAAGATAACACCCAGAGCGATGCGGAACAGTTCGAAGCTCAGCTTGCGGAACTGGAAGCCGGCGACGACATTAAGGAGAAAATCCAGAAAGAAATCGACCGTTTCCGTTCATCTGCCAATATGGCATCGGAAAATGGCGTTATCCGCGGTTACGTGGAAACTCTGCTGGCCATGCCATGGGATAAAAAAGATGAGGAAAAGGTCAGCCTGAAGCAGGCCCAGGAAATTCTTGACGAAGATCATTACGGTCTTGAAAAAGTCAAAGAACGTATTCTGGAATATCTTTCCGTGCGTCTTTTGACGGGCAAAGGTGAAAGTCCGATTCTCTGTCTCGTGGGACCTCCGGGCACCGGAAAAAGCTCCATTGCCCGTTCCGTGGCACGGGCGCTTGATAAGCGCTATGTGCGTATCAGTCTCGGCGGTGTCCGGGACGAAGCGGAAATCCGGGGACACCGGAAAACCTATGTCGGCGCCATGCCGGGACGTATCGCGTCGGCCCTGAAAAATGCCGGTGTGAAAAACCCGCTCATGCTTCTGGATGAAGTGGATAAGACGAGCAACGACTACAAGGGCGATGTCTTTTCTGCCCTTCTGGAGGTTTTGGATTCGGAACAGAATTCCAAATTCCGGGACAACTATATCGAGCTTCCAATCGATCTGTCCGAGGTTCTTTTCATTGCGACAGCCAATACCTTATCGACGATCCCGCGGCCGCTTCTCGACCGTATGGAAATCATCGAGGTTAACAGTTATACGGAAAATGAAAAGATGCATATTGCCAAAGAGCATCTGATTCCGAAACAGATTAAGATCCACGGACTGAAAAAGAGCCAGGTGTCTATTACTGACCGGACGCTGGAAAAGATCATCATGCACTACACCCGGGAAGCCGGTGTGCGTAATCTGGAACGCCGTATCGGTGATATTTGCCGGAAGGCGGCCCGTGAAATCGTGGAAGAGGATAAAAAAAGTGTTAAAGTGGGCGTTAAGGCCCTTGAAAAATATCTTGGTAAGGAACGTTATACCTTCGATGAAGCCAACAGCAGGAACGAAGTCGGAATTGTCCGGGGACTGGCATGGACAAGCGTCGGCGGTGTCACTCTGTCTGTGGAAGTGAATGTTCTTCCGGGTAAAGGTAAATTTGAACTGACCGGACAGATCGGTGATGTGATGAAGGAATCTGCCCGGGCGGGGATCAGCTTTATCCGTTCGATGAGTGAGACCTACCATATTGCACCGGACTTTTTTGATACCCACGACATGCACATCCATATTCCGGAAGGCGCAGTGCCGAAGGACGGACCGTCGGCGGGAACGACCATGGCGACAGCGATGATTTCAGCAATTACCGGAATTAAGGTGAAAGCCAGCGTGGCGATGACCGGGGAAATTACCCTTCGGGGCCGCGTGCTGCCGATCGGCGGACTTAAGGAAAAGATTCTTGCGGCGAAAGCGGCAAAGATCAAGACGGTGATCGTTCCGGCGAAGAACCGGAAGGATGTTGAGGAACTGGATGCGGAAATCTGCGAAGGACTGGAAATCGTCTATGCGGAAGGCATGAAGGACGTTCTTGAGACAGCCCTTGTGCAGTCGCCGGAAGCAGAGGCATAAACAGAAGGAGGAAACCCATGCACGTTATAAAAAATGTGAATCTTGAAACGGTTTGCGGTGTGACAAGTAAACTGCCGGAAAATACACTGCCGGAGGTCGCTTTTGCCGGAAAATCCAATGTGGGGAAATCCTCACTGATTAATGCATTGATGAACCGGAAGTCCTATGCGCGGACATCTCAGCAGCCGGGAAAGACCCAGACCATTAATTTTTATAAAATTAACGAGGAAATCTATTTTGTCGATCTGCCGGGATACGGCTATGCCAAAGTATCCGAGGCAGTGAAGGCCAAATGGGGAAAGATGATCGAGGGCTATCTGCATACGTCCGAACAGCTCCGTCTCGTATTCCTCTTAATTGACATTCGACACGAGCCGTCAGGAAATGACAAACACATGTACCGGTGGATCGTGGAGCAGGGATTTAACCCGGTCATTATCGCAACAAAGGCGGATAAGCTGAACCGGAGTCAGATACCGAAGCATTTAAAGCAGATTAAAACCACCCTCAATGTGACTGAGGGAACACCGATGATTCCTTTTTCTTCCCTGAGCAAGCAGGGACGGGATGAAATCTGGGAATTGATCGAACAATATGCGTTAGATTTCGAAATTTAATAAAAAATTCATGGTAATTAGCCCCCGTTTCGTATATGATAAGAGTATACGAAATGGGGGTATTATTATGCGTTTGACATTTTCTGGAGCTGCTCATGAGGTGACGGGAAGCTGTCATTATCTGGAAGCCTGCGGGAAAAAGATATTTATTGATTATGGGATGGAACAGGGCGAAGATTTCTTTGAAAACCAGCCGGTTTCGGCGGCTGCGGCAGAAATAGATTATGTATTTCTGACCCATGCCCACATTGACCATTCCGGACTGCTTCCGCTGTTATATGCGGAAGGTTTTCGGGGAACTGTTTTTACAACGAATGCGACCAGGGATTTATGTGATATTATGCTTCGTGACAGCGCCCATATCCAGGAGTTTGAAGCGGAGTGGAAAAACCGGAAGGGCCGCCGTGCCGGAAAACCGGAGGTTGTCCCGCTGTATTCGATGGAAGATGCTGCCGGCGTGCTGGAACAGTTTGCCGGATGCGATTATAACAAAATCATTGATGTGTGTCCGGGAATCCGCATACGGTTTACGGATGTGGGACATCTGCTGGGGTCCTCCTGCATTGAGGTGTGGGTGAGCGAAAACGGACTTCAGAAGAAGATTGTTTTCTCCGGAGATGTGGGAAATACCCATCAGCCGCTGATTAAAGATCCGTCCCGGGTGGACGAAGCGGATTATGTGGTGATCGAGTCTACTTACGGCGACCGTTCCCATGGACAGACCCGTCCGGATTATGTGGAAGAACTGAGCCGGATTATCCAGACGACCTTTGACCGGGGCGGAAATGTCGTTATTCCTTCCTTCGCTGTCGGACGTACTCAGGAGATGCTTTATTTTATCCGGCAGATTAAGGCGGAACACCGGATCGTGGGTCATGAGAATTTTGAAGTTTATGTGGACAGTCCGCTGGCGATTGAAGCGACGACGATCTTTAACCGGAATATTTATGAATGTTTTGATGAAGAAGCCATGGAACTGGTGCATCAGGGAATTAACCCGATATCCTTCCAGGGATTAAAGACGTCGGTAACCAGTGATGATTCCAGAGCCATTAACTTTGAAAACCATCCAAAGGTGATTATCTCCGCTTCGGGTATGTGTGAAGCCGGACGGATTCGCCATCATCTGAAACATAATCTGTGGCGGCCGGAATGTACGATCCTCTTTGTCGGTTATCAGGCGAACGGTACGCTGGGCCGGGCATTGGTGGAAGGCACGCCGGAAGTGAAGCTCTTTGGTGAAACGATCGAGGTGCGGGCCCATATCGAACAGCTTGCGGGCATCAGCGGTCATGCGGATAAGAACGGATTGATCGACTGGCTTCATGGCTTTAAGCAGAAACCGGAACGGGTATTCGTTGTTCACGGTGAGGCGGCAGTCTGTGATGCTTTTACAGAATGTCTGAAAAATGAATACGGTTATGATGCGGTGGCGCCTTACAGCGGAAGCAGCTTCGATCTGGAGGACAATAGCTGCGTTGTGGAAGCTGTGCCTGTACGCAAGTCGAAGAAGGCAGCGGCACGGAAAGCTTCTTCCGTATTTGAACGTCTGGTGGCTGCGGGCAGACGGCTCATGGCAGTCATTAACCATAACGAAGGCGGAGCGAATAAGGATCTGGCAAAATTTGCCGATCAGATCAACAGCCTCTGCGATAAGTGGGACAGATAGATAAAAAAAGGGGATTGGAATTGAAGTTCATATTCATGGACGTTCAGGTTTCCAATCCCTTTGCTTTTGTTATTTGCTGAGCAGCGCAGTCATGAGATAATCATAGATTTCGTTGCTTTTTTTCTGCCAGTGGTCGCAGATATGTTCCGCCTGAATTTCGGTCGGTACGGTCAGGCGCAGATTCATCAGTATGTCTTTTTTATCCTTCAGGGAAAGTTCCACATCAAATTCCTGGTTTTTTTTCGGTACATAGGTGGCTGTGACCTCATTGGCCTGACGCAGCGCCTGATGTTTTTCCTCAAGAAAGTCACGGACATCGTTTTTGATACCATCGGAAATCGAGGAGTCAAAGGCCTCAAGGGTTTCCTCGCCCATCGGGGTCAGACGGTAGTAGGAGCTGTTATTTTTCTGTGTGACAGAAATAAACTGGGCATCCAGCAAATCCGAAATGGCGGCCTGGATGGTGAAATATGTCGTATAGCCTTTGTCCAGGAGAAATTCACAGAGCTGGGAATTCGTCAGTGGAAATTCGGAATGGTCCAAAATATATAAAATGATTAATTTATACAAAGTAGCCGGGTCTGCAATCATAGAAACTATCCTTTCATAATTTGGGCCGGAGGGGTGCTTTAATGATAGAGGCGCCCCTGCCAGGTACTGCGGGTTTTAAAGGTGTGATGAATGGTGTTAAGCACCTGTTTTTTATGGCCGCTCCACAGAGGCGCCACCAACAGGTTTTTCGGTCCGTCGCCGGTGATGCGGTGAATCACTGTTTCCGGTGGGAGAACTTCCAGACACCGGATGACCAGGTCGGCGTATTCGTCCATAGAAAGAACATGAAAAGGTGAAGCCGCATAAATGTCCGCCAGATCGGTCCCCTTCAGAACGTGGAGAAGCTGAAGCTTGATTCCCTGAATGGGCTGCTCTGCGAGAAACCGGTGGGTTTCCAGAATATCTTCGGCCGTTTCACCGGGAAGGCCGAGAATCGTATGGACAATAGTCTCAATCCCCGCTGCCCGGAGGTTTTCGAGGGCTTCGATAAACCGGTCCAGCCCATAACCGCGGCGGATAAAGCGGGCCGTTTTTTCGTGAATGGTCTGCAGACCGAGTTCAACCCAGACGGGCTTGATCCGGTTCAGTCTTTCTAAAAGCGCAATGACTTCCGGAGAAAGGCAGTCCGGCCGGGTGGCGATGGAAAGTATGGCAGTTTCCGGAGCCGCGATCGCTTCGGAATAGAGCTTTTCCAGCGTTTCTATCGGGCCGTAGGTATTGGTAAAGGCCTGAAAGTAGGCGATATACTTCGAACCGGTATGTTTTCCGGAGAGAAGATTTTTCCCGGCCACAAGCTGGGCGGATATCGCCGGCACCGCCGCCGGGGGTTCGGAAAGTCTGGCGGACGGCGTCTGTACCCGGTCTCCGGCAAAGTCGCCGGAACCTCCGGCACTGCAGAAAATACAGCCGCGGTTTCCGAGGGTTCCGTCCCGGTTCGGGCAGGTAAAGCCGCCGTTCAGAGCGATTTTGTAAATTTTTTCACCGAAACGGTTCTGCAGATAATGGTTCAGGGAGTGATAGGGTTTCCCGTGCCAAAGCTGCAGCGCTTCTGCATAATCCGATGGCATATCAGCGGGTGATATGGTCTTTGACTGCTTTGGCAACAGCATCGACAATCCGTGGGTCAAAGGGGTCCGGCATAATAAAGTCTTCGTTCAGTTCTTCATCCGAAACAAGGCCGGCAAGGGCTTCGGCAGCAGCCAGCTTCATCGCTTCGGTAATCTGGCTGGCATGACCCTCCAGAGCGCCCCGGAAAATGCCCGGAAAAGCGGTGACGTTATTGATCTGGTTCGGGAAGTCCGAGCGTCCGGTACCGATAACTCTGGCTCCGGCGGCCCGCGCCAGATCCGGCATGATTTCCGGCACCGGATTGGCCATGGCAAACATAATGGCGTCTTTATTCATGGAAGCGACCATTTCCTGAGAAACGATGCCCGGTGCGGAAACACCGACAAAGACATCGGCGCCCTTCATGGCATCGGCCAGCGTTCCGGTTTTATTTTCAAGGTTTGTCACTTTAAGCATTTCTTTCTGCATCCAGTTTAAATCCGGATAATCTCCGGAAATGATTCCGAAACGGTCGCACATAGTCAGATGTTTGAAGCCAAAGGTTAAAAGGAGGCGGCTGATGGCGATGCCGGCAGAACCTGCACCGTTGACAACGACCTGACAATCTTCTTTTTTCTTTCCGGTCAGACGGAGACCGTTCATAATGCCGGCCAGAACAACGATGGCTGTGCCGTGCTGGTCGTCATGGAAAACCGGAATATCCAAAACTTCTTTCAGCCGGCGTTCGATTTCGAAGCATCTCGGTGCGGAAATGTCTTCCAGGTTAATGCCGCCGAAGGCCGGAGCAAGACGGATAACGGTTTCAATGATTTCTTCGGTATCCTGAGTATCCAGGCAGATCGGTACGGCGTTGACGTTACCGAATTCTTTGAAAAGAGCGGCCTTGCCCTCCATGACCGGAATAGCAGCATAAGGACCGATATTGCCGAGGCCGAGAACGGCGGAACCGTCGGATACCACAGCGACCGTATTGGCTTTGCTCGTATATGTGTAGACAGCGTCTTTATTTTCTGCGATGACTTTACATGGCTCTGCAACGCCCGGAGTATAGGCAAGAGCCAGATCCTCCCGGGTTTTTATCGGGCATTTGGAAACTGTTTCAATCTTTCCCTGCCATTGTTCATGAAGTTTTAATGCTTTTTCGTTGACTGTCATTTTTCATGTTCCTTTCATCATAGCTTAGGTTAAGTAACTATGATTTATCATATCATTTACATTAGGTGAAATCAAGAAAGAAATGGATTGACAGCTTTTTTGCGGCGTATTAGAATTGAAGGAGCAGAGCAGATTCAGGAGGAAAAAAATGGAAAAGTCTAAAGTTTATTTTACGAATTTCCGTGCGACAGTTCAGGAAAACATTCAGCAGAAGCTGGTACGGCTGATGAAAACTGCCGGCATGGACAGCATTGATTTTGATAAAAAATATACAGCGATTAAGATTCATTTTGGTGAACCGGGTAATCTGGCCTATCTCCGGCCGAATTATGCAAAAACAGTGGTTGATTTTGTGCGGAGTCTTGGTGGAAAACCATTTCTGACGGACTGTAATACCTTATATGTCGGCGGCAGAAAAAATGCTCTGGATCATCTGGACAGCGCTTATGTCAACGGATTTTCACCGTTTTCAACCGGATGCCATATCATTATTGCCGATGGCCTGAAAGGAACGGACGAGGTCTGTGTTCCGGTCGAAGGCGGAACTTATGTGAAGGAAGCGAAGATCGGCCGTGCCGTGATGGATGCGGATATCGTCATTTCACTGAATCATTTTAAAGGTCATGAAGCTGCGGGATTCGGCGGAGCCATTAAGAATCTCGGTATGGGCTGCGGTTCAAGAGCGGGAAAGATGGAGATGCACAGTGCAGGAAAACCACGGGTATCCGAAAGAAAGTGTATCGGATGCGGCCAGTGTACAAAGGTCTGTGCCCATGATGCGATTTCAATAACGGATAAGAAAGCATCCATTGACCATAATAAATGTGTCGGATGCGGACGGTGTATCGGGGTCTGCCCGATGGATGCTGTACGTCCGGCATCGGATGAGTCCAATGATATTTTAAACTGTAAGATGGCAGAATATACGAAGGCAGTGATTGACGGCCGTCCGAATTTCCATATCAGCCTTGTGATGGATGTGTCGCCGTATTGCGACTGTCACGGCGAGAATGATGCGCCAATTGTTCCGGATGTGGGGATGTTTGCATCCTTTGATCCGGTTGCTTTGGATAGAGCCTGTGCGGATGCGGTAAATAACCAGCCAGTCTGCAAAGGCAGTGTTCTGGATGAGGTGGAGCATGTTCATCACGATCATTTCACCGATGTATTTCCGGACACAAACTGGACCAGCTGCCTGGAACACGCGAAGGCACTGGGCCTTGGAACAGATGAATATGAGTTGATTCAGATTTGACAGGAGGAGTTTAGAATGAAAGAAGCAACGATTTTATTACAGAGCATTGAAGATGTTAAAGAGTTTAACCGTCTTGTTGCCGTATATGAAGGCGATGTTGATTTAGTATCCGGCCGCTACGTTATTGATGCAAAATCCATTATGGGTATTTTCAGCCTTGATTTAAGCAAACCGATCAATATCCAGGTACATGGTGAAAATCCGGATGCTTTACTCGAATCCCTGAAATCCTTTATTCAGTAATTTCCGGGAAAGCAGTTAACAAAAATTACAGCGGAACAGGAGAAGAAATGATGGAAAAAGAACAGTTATTAAATACAACATTCACCTGTGAACAGGTTGTCACCGAAGATATGACAGCCGCAAGTGCAGTTCCGGGAACTCCGAATGTATTCGGAACGCCGGTTCTTGTGGCTCTGGCAGAAAAAACGTGTTTTATGTGCATGGATCAGGCCAGTGTTGAAGGTGAAGCCAGTGTCGGGGTGTCACTGGAGATTACCCATTCGTCACCGACACCGGTAGGCATGAAAGTGACCTGTACGGCAAAGGTAGAAAAAGTGGAAAAGAAGATGGTCACATTTTCTTTTGAAGCCCGGGACGAAGCCGGTGTTATCGGTAACGGAACCCATGTGAGAGCCTATGTGGCAAAAGCCAAGATTGAAGAAAAGGCCGCAGCAAAACTGAATAAATAAACGGTAAAATAAAATACCGTCCGGAACAGCATTTTGTTCCGGGCGGTATTTCGTTTATGTATCGTTTTTAGAAATCAACTTCGTCCGGGTTCCATCCGGAGAATCCGATCTGAGGCATAGCTGCGATCGCTTTCATATCTTCATCGGAAATCTCGAAGTTGTAAACATCAAGGTTGGATGCGATACGGGATGGAGTTACAGACTTCGGAAGCGGAATAATGCCATTCTGAACGGCAAAGCGGATACAGATCTGGGCAACACTCTTGCCATACTTTTCTGCGATGGATGCGAGGAAGGCATCGTTTAATACCTGACCGTTGCCGAGCGGGCTCCATGCTTCAACCTGGATACCGTTTTTCTGACAGTAATCCACAGTTTCCTGCTGAAGATATCCCGGATGATATTCAATCTGGTCGATCATCGGCTGAACTTCGGTCTGCATCAGCGATTCCAGATGATGCGGAAGGAAGTTGGATACGCCGATCGCACGGATACGTCCGGCTTTATAAAGCTCTGTAATGGCTTTCCATGTATCCAGATTGATTTCATTCCAGTTTTCAAAACGGTGCGGCGTTGCCGGCCAGTGAATCAGATATAAATCCAGATAGTCTAAGCCCATGGTTTCCAGTGTGGTTTCAAAAGCAGCCATGGTTTTGTCATAGCCCCGTTTGGAGTTCCATAATTTACTTGTAATAAAGACGTCTTCGCGTTTCAGACCACATTCGGCAATGGCCTGTCCAACGCTGCCTTCGTTTTTATACAATGTGGCTGTGTCAATATGACGGTAGCCGGCCTCCAGAGCCGATTTCACGCAGTTGACAGCAGCGTCGTCCTTTGCCTGCCAGGTTCCGAAGCCGATGCCCGGAATTTCGATACCGTTTCGCAGTGTGTAGATTTTTTTTACATCCATATCTCTATACCTCCAAAATATAAATTTTAGCAACCCCTTGTTCTTATAATATACTTGAAATAGAAATATAAAGCAAGAATTATATTTCCGCGTCAAATGATTTGCTTTGGTCTTTACAAACAAGAAACAATATGATATCATGATGATATCAAATAAATACAATAACAAAGGAGGGAATTTTTTATGAAAGAGAAAGTATTATCAAATAAGAAAAAAGGAATGTTTGTTCTTCTGCTGACGATCCTTGTCTACCTGGCAGTGATTGCCGGATGTATTGTGGGCGGTTTTATGGTCGGCGCAGGGAAACCGCCGGTGCTTCTGATTATCTGTATCGTATGGCTTACGATCGGATGGGTCCCGCTGTGCGGCCTGAAGGTGCTGAAACCGCAGGAGGCCCTGGTCCTCACACTGTTTGGTAAATATGTGGGATCACTGAAAGGCGAAGGCTTTTATTTCGTGAATCCGTTCTGTACCAGCGTGAATCCGGCGGCAAAAACCCATTTGAACCAGAGCGGTGATGTGGACAGCAGCCATAAGAAAACGGCTTTATCCCTGACCATCGGCAGTGATGCGGCAAATCTTGAGGGCGGCAGTAAGAAAGTGTCTCTGAAGATTATGACATTAAACAATAACCGCCAGAAAATCAATGACTGTCTCGGTAATCCGGTAGAAATCGGTATTGCGGTGATGTGGCGGGTTGTAGATACTGCCAAAGCGGTTTTTAATGTGGATAATTATAAAGAATATCTGTCACTTCAGTGTGACAGCGCTCTGAGAAATGTTGTCCGTCTTTATCCTTATGATGTGGCTCCGAATGTGGACACAACAGGGGACGGAATTGCGGATGAAGGAAGCCTCCGGGGTTCCAGTGAAGTCGTTGCGGCCAGAATCCGTGATGAGATCCAGCAGAAGGTGGGAGAGGCCGGACTTGAGATTATCGAAGCACGGATTACCTATCTGGCATATGCACCGGAAATCGCCACAGTGATGCTTCAGAGGCAGCAGGCGTCAGCCATTATTGATGCCCGGAAGATGATCGTCGACGGCGCCGTCGGCATGGTCGAAATGGCTCTGGAACGGCTGAGTGAAAATGATGTGGTTGAATTGGATGAGGAAAGAAAGGCTGCTATGGTATCCAATCTGCTCGTAGTTCTCTGCGGCAATCGGGATGCCCAGCCCATTGTAAATTCGGGCAGTCTGTATTAATATGGCAGAACAGAAAAAGAAACAGGTACCACTCAGATTATCGGCGAAACTTTATGATGCCATCGCAGCCTGGGCAGAGGATGATTTCCGTTCGGTCAACGGACAGATTGAGTATTTGCTGACAGAATGTGTCAGACAGCGTAAGAAAAATGGCAAATATGTATCCGAACATTTGGATGAACCGCCTGAGTTGGATATAAAGTAAGAAAAAGGTTTTCCGTCAAAGCAGAAAAATGCTTTGGCGGAGAATCTTTTTTCTTTGGGCTTCGCTGCGGGAGTATGTGGGTCCCGCGCTGCTTTTAAATTTCGGAAGATGAAGGCTCTGCTTCTGCTTCATCGCAGATAATGAAATAGATTTCCTGGTCATCAGCTTCCGGGTGTTCAGCAATTTTTCTGGCAATATTTTCGATTTTTACCGAATCTTCCTCAAGCATATCGGCAATTGCTTTGGGCGTCATATGTTTTGCCAGTTTCTTTCGTACCAGTGAAATTACTTTTTGCTCGCCGCCATCCTCATAAAGTAATTGGACTACCTTGTTCATGCGTATTAACCTCCTTATTCTGGCTGCCATCTGACGTTCGATGATTTTATCGGAAAAGGTCAGGATACCGGACAAAGCCTGGATTCTCTGTGAATTATCGGGAATTCGCTGGGCCAGACGGACAGTATCAACTAATTGTTTTTGTTTTCCGCTTTTTCCTTTGACGGTCAGTGGCAGAATAATAAGCTGCATCAACTCTTCCTCGCTTAGAGGCTCGCAGCCGTCGATTTTTTCCCTGAGTCTTTTATAAACGGTTTCTGTGGGAATATGAACCAGAAAGGCCGGTTCAATCCACAGCTTCATACAGCCGACATCGGCAATTAAGGGGTCTACATTTTCGATATCGGCAGAAAAAATAATAATCAGATGCAGATATGGAAATTGCTGCCGGTTATCTGAAACATAGCGCTTGAGGACACGGGCGATGTAATTTGCATATTTTATGACATCCTTCGGGCCGAAAGTGCTTTCGTAATCAATAATGGCAATGGTGCCATCTTTTAAAAGAAAGAGATTGTCCATGCGAAGTTCGTTGGTCTCAATAGCCGGAAGGTTTGTGGGGAGAAGTTCCTTGATATGGATGTGCGGAAGACCGTAAACAGCCAGACTTTTATCTTTAAGTAATTCGGCAGAATATTTCTGCGCAATATCTTTGTTTTGGTAAGCGATATTTTGCATAAATGCCTCCTTTAATTATAATCTGGGGAAAAACGAAATACAATAGAAAATCGATTTTAGGATGTGAGATAAAAGGGAAAATACTGAAAATGTATGAAGATACTGAAAAAGTATTGGGGAAAAGGATGAAAATAAATGAAATTTTGATAAGATGATATATTTGATTTTAACATCATTGATCCGATAGTGGCAATTATAATATTTCGCAAATTTCGACGGTTTCTTTTGAAATGTGCCCAGATATTTGGACCCATTTGGATTTAAAATTTATGCACACTATGGATGCGTATGAAAAAGCAGATAGTTGTCGGAAGGCATCGGAAAGTCGAAAACTGCGAAAGATTTCCCTTTATTAATTGACAATTTAGTGTATAATATAGCTATCTAAAAGCGTTTATCTGCTTTATTTCCCGGAAAATTAGCGAAATATACATAATTAAGGAGGACACTATGAATGATAAATATGCAACGCTGTCGTTGATTCAGCTAAAAGAACTGGCAAAGTCTCAGGGAGTTAAAAATGTCTCAACGATGCGAAAAGCTCAGTTAGTTCAGCTTATGGGTGAACTGGAGGAGAAATATAATCGCGAAAAGACGGCGAAAAACAAAGATTCAGAGAAAACTCCTGTGTCCACGGAACGGACGGACCTGCGGAGTGAGCGGGGACCGGAAACATCCGATGACGGTGAAATTCGCATGGACAGTTCCCTTGAAGCGCTGGACAGCGGTCAGATGGCCTGTGGTATTCTGGAGGTTCTGTCCGACGGCTACGGATTTATCCGCTGTGAGAATTACCTGCCGGGACCGAATGATGTATATGTTTCTCCGGCTCAGATTCGCCGTTTTAATATGAAGACCGGTGATATCATCGGCGGCAATATCCGCGTAAAGACCCAGAATGAAAAGTTCAGCGCCCTTCTGTATGTGAAATCAGTCAATGGTTTTCACCCGGCAGAAGCGACCCGGCGGATGAATTTTGAAGATATGACTCCGGTGTTTCCGGATGAGCGGATTCGTCTTGAAACAGTCCGTTCCGGTATTCCGATGCGGATCATGGATCTGGTATCGCCGATCGGAAAAGGTCAGAGGGGGATGATCGTGTCTCCGCCGAAAACCGGAAAGACGACGCTCTTAAAGCAGATTGCCAAAGCGGTGACGGTGAATAACCCGGATATGAATCTGATTATTCTCCTGATCGATGAGCGGCCGGAAGAGGTTACAGATATCCGGGAGTCGATCGTGGGAGAGAATGTGGAGGTCATCTATTCGACCTTCGATGAACTGCCGGAACACCATAAGCGGGTGTCCGAGATGGTTCTGGAACGTGCGAAGCGGCTTGTTGAGCATAAAAAGGATGTTGTGATCCTTCTGGACAGCATTACCCGTCTGGCCCGGGCCTATAACCTGACTGTTCCGCCGAGTGGCCGGACATTATCCGGCGGTCTGGATCCGGCAGCCCTGCATATGCCGAAGAAATTTTTCGGTGCGGCCCGGAATATGCGGGAAGGCGGCAGCCTGACCGTTCTTGCGACGGCCCTTGTGGAGACAGGAAGTAAGATGGACGATGTCGTATTCGAGGAATTTAAGGGAACCGGTAACATGGAACTGGTCCTTGACCGGAAACTTTCAGAAAAACGGATATTCCCGGCGGTGGATATTTTGCGGTCGGGAACCCGGCGGGAAGAACTGCTTCTTTCTAAAGAAGAACTGGAGGCATCCTATACGATGCGTAAGGCTTTAAACGGTATGAAGTCGGATGAGGCTCTGGAACGGATTCTGGATATGTTTATGCATACCGAAGATAATAAAGCATTTGTGTCAGCCATAAAGCGGACAAAAATGTTTTAAAATAAAGTCATTGTTTGTTCTTAAAGATTTTGCAAAAAGGGCTTGAAAGCCGGAATAAACCATGATATAATAAGAAAGCTGTTTTTATGAGAGCATGTAACGAACAAAATTGATTCGTCAGTTTTATAATAAGAAAGTTTTAGCGAGGTGAAAAACATGAGAGAAGGAATTCATCCAAAATATTATCAGGCAAAAGTAACTTGCAACTGTGGTAATGAATTTGTAACTGGTTCTACAAAACCGGAAATTCACGTGGAAATTTGTTCTAAATGCCATTCTTTCTATACAGGCCAGCAGAAAGCTGCTAAAGCTCGTGGCCGTATTGATAAATTCAATCGTAAGTATGGTATTACTCAGGAATAATGAGAATGTAACAGGTAAGGTTGAGGTTTTTATAAAATCTCAACCTATTTTTCTATAGAGGTACAAAAATGAAATATGCAAATATTGGCGGTCAGGCGGTCATGGAAGGCGTTATGATGCGCCATAAGAACCGTTATGCGGTCGCCGTACGAAAATCGGACCGGACCATTGAGGTCATGACCGAAGAACATATCAGTTACGGGCAGAAGTTTCATGTTTCCGACATTCCTGTGATCCGCGGCGTTTTTGCCTTTATTGATTCAATGGTATTGGGAATGCAGACATTAACCTGGTCCGCTTCTTTTTTTGATGAAGAAGAGAAGCCTGAAAAAGAAGACAGGGAAAAAAGTGAGACGTCGGATAAGCTGTTTATGGCGGCGACGGTGGCATTATCACTGATTCTGTCGATTGGACTGTTTATGGTGCTTCCTTTTTTTATTTCCGGACTGTTTCGGAAGGTAACGGATTCGTCTCTGATTCTGGGAATTGTGGAAGGCGTTGTCCGGGTACTTATTTTTGTCGGATATATTCTGGGTATTTCCCGGATGAAGGATATCCAGCGGCTGTTTATGTATCACGGTGCGGAACACAAGACGATTAACTGTATTGAGCATGGGGAAGAACTGACACCGGAAAATGCGGCAAAGTATTCGCGTTTTCATAAGCGGTGCGGCACGAGCTTTCTCTTTATTGTCATGTTTGTCAGTATTTTATTTTTCCTGCTCTTTTTCCAGATATTTCCGGTGGAAAGTATGGCGCTGAAGGTGATTTTCCGGATTCTTATGGTTCCGGTGATCGCCGGGGTATCCTACGAAATCATTCAGTGGGCGGGACGCCATGATTCCGGTCTGGTCTGTCTGGTCAGCAAACCGGGATTCTGGATGCAGAAATTTACGACGAGAGAGCCGGATGCGGAGATGCTGGAAGTTGCCATTGCGTCGATTGAAGCCATTTATGACTGGCGGGAATTTCAGAAGGAATTAACGAAGTGAGAACATTAAGAGAACTTATAAAAGACGGCGAAAAGCGTCTTTTGGAAAATAACATCGAAAACAGTACCATGGAAGCCCGGGTTCTGTTAGAATATATCTGTGGTTTTAACTGGGCACAGTATCTGCTTCAGGCGGATACGGAAGCCGATCCGCAGGAAGAGCGGCGTTATATAGAAGCCGTTGAACGCCGGTGCGGCCATTATCCGCTGCAGTATATACTTGGAACGACGGGATTTATGGGATTGGAATTTATGGTCAATGAATCGGTGCTGATTCCGAGACAGGATACGGAAACGCTGGTAGAGACCGTTCTGGAAAAGGCGGATATTTCCGGCGGGGATTTACTGGATATGTGTACCGGGTCCGGCTGTATTTTAATCAGCCTGATGGCTTTGGGACATTACGGAAAAGGAACCGGAGTGGATATTTCCGGGGACGCCCTGAGAACCGCCCGCATGAATGGAATTTTCAACTGTCAGGCATGGCAGAAGGATGGACGGACAGAGGAGAGTCTTGAATGGATTCAGAGCGATCTGTTTTCGGAAGTCCGGGGAACATTCGATGTGATCGTGTCCAATCCGCCGTATATTCCGGGGGAGGTTATTGAAACGCTGATGCCGGAAGTCCGGGACTTTGAACCCCGGCTGGCGCTGGAAGGGGCGGACCGGGGGCTGGAATTTTACCGGAAGATAACGGACCGGGCGGCGGATTATCTGAAACCGTCGGGCTGGCTGTTTTATGAAATCGGCTGTGAACAGGCGGCAGAGGTGTCGCAGATGATGGCGGAAAAAGGATTTAAAGAGATACATACGGTCAGAGATCTGGCCGGACTGGACCGAGTGGTCTATGGAAGAAGATAGAAATCAATTGGAGGAAAAAATATGTTTGACAGATTAGAGGATATTTTAATCCGGTATCAGCAGGTAATGGAAGAATTAAATGACCCGGATGTTGTCAACGACCAGCCGCGGTTCCGAAAGCTGATGAAAGAACAGAATGACCTGGCTCCAATCGTTGAAAAATATACAGAATATAAGCAGGAAAAACAGAATGTGGAAGACAGTCTGGAGCTTTTGGAGATGGAAAGCGACGAAGAGATGCGGGAACTGGCGAAGGAAGAAATGGCCGAATCCAAACGCCGTATCACAGAAATCGAACAGGAATTAAAAGTACTGCTCATCCCGAAGGATCCGATGGATGAGAAGAACGTTATCGTTGAAATCCGTGCCGGAGCCGGCGGGGACGAAGCGGCGCTGTTTGCGGCGGAGTTATACCGTATGTATGCGAAGTATGCGGAAAAGCAGCATTGGAAGGTTGAAATGATGAGTGTCAACGAAAGCGGCATCGGCGGTTTCAAAGAAGTTGTCTTTATGATTTCAGGAAACGGCGTTTACTCCCGGCTGAAATTTGAAAGCGGCGTTCACCGGGTACAGCGTGTACCGGAAACCGAGTCCGGCGGCCGTATCCATACATCTACGGTGACTGTAGCGATTATGCCGGAAGCCGAAGAAGTCGATGTGCATCTGGATATGAACGATGTGCGTATTGATGTATTCCGTGCCTCAGGAAACGGCGGTCAGTGTGTCAACACAACCGACTCTGCGGTGCGTATTACCCATATTCCGACAGGTATCGTTATTTCCTGTCAGGATGAAAAATCTCAGTTAAAAAATAAAGATAAAGGTTTAAAGGTCCTCCGTTCCAGATTATATGATTTAGAGCTGGAGAAAAAACAGAAGGAAGAAGCGGCAAACCGTAAAAATCAGGTAGGAACCGGAGACCGTTCGGAAAAAATCCGTACCTATAACTTCCCGCAGGGACGTTGTACCGACCACCGGATTAAGCTGACACTGCATCGTCTGGATGATATTTTAAACGGCGATCTGGATGAAGTGCTTGACAGTCTGACGGCGGCAGATCAGGCGGCGAAGCTGAGCAACATGGAGGAAGAAGGTTAAATCGATGATATCAAAAAGCATGGAACAGTTGGTTCAGGGGAATTCGGTGATTCGCGCGCTCTTTGAAGAGGGCAAAGAGATGGCGGCGAAGGTCGGCGCAGAAAATGTCTACGATTTCAGTCTGGGCAATCCGAGCGTTCCGGCGCCGGAGGCAGTGCGGACATCCATGAAGCGGATTCTGGATGAAAAAAATTCCCTTTATGTTCACGGATATATGAGCAACGCGGGATATGAGGAAGTCCGGGAGGCTGTAGCGGCATCTCTGAACCGGCGGTTTGAAACCGATTTCAGCGGGGCGGACATTCTGATGACTGTCGGCGCTGCCGGGGGACTGAATGTCGCTCTCAGAACCCTGCTTGATCCGGGAGATGAGGTCATCTGTTTTGCCCCTTATTTCGGGGAATACCGGAACTATGTGTTGAACTATCAGGGAAAACTCGTTGTTATTCCTCCGGATACCGAAACCTTTCAGTTGAATCTGGATCTTCTGGATGCACAGATAAATGAACGGACAAAGGCTCTGATTATCAATAATCCGAATAATCCGACGGGCGTTGTCTATTCGGCGGAAACGCTGGATAGGCTGCAGGCGGTTTTAGCGGCGGCAGAGGCACGGATCGGTCATTCAATCTATGTGATTTCCGATGAACCTTACCGGGAACTGGTCTATGACGGTGTCGAACTTCCGTTTATGACAAAACATATCCGCAACTGTATCATTGGTTATTCCTTCAGTAAATCATTATCCCTTCCGGGGGAGCGGATCGGATACCTGGCCGTACCGAAGGCTGTGGATGATTATGCCGGACTTATTCAGGGGCTGGCTATTGCCAACCGGGTTCTCGGCTTTGTCAATGCGCCGTCGCTGCAGCAGTTGATGATTAAGGAATGTATTGATGAAAAGACCGATGTGGCGGCCTATGACCGGAACCGGAAGTTCTTATATGAATCCCTGAAAGCCATGGGATTTGAATGTGTAAAACCGGAGGGCGCTTTCTATCTGTTTATGAAGGCACCGACGGCGGATGATAAAGCCTTTGTGGCAGAAGCAAAGAAACATCATCTTCTTATTGTTCCGGCATCGAGTTTCGGATGTCCGGGATATGTGCGGATCGCTTACTGCGTGGCCTATGAAATGATTGAACGTTCCATGCCGGCTTTTAAGGCGCTGGCGGAAACTTACTTTAAATAAAAACTGCTTTGAAATAAGCCTCTGTTTTCGATAAAAGGGAAAGGTCGTGATACCTATGAGTACATGGAGAGATTATGTTCGGCGGGTGGAACCCTATACACCAGGGGAGCAGCCGAACCAGCCGGGAATGATTAAACTGAACACCAATGAGAATCCCTACCCGCCGGCACCGGGCGTTACAGCGCTGGCAGAGCACCTGCCGACGGACCGGTTCCGTCTGTATCCGGACCCGGCGGCCAGTGAGCTGGTCAATGAACTGGCAGCGTTTTATCATGTCGGCAGAGATCAGGTATTTGTCGGAGTGGGCTCCGATGATGTGCTTGCCATGGTCTTTCAGACATTTTTTAACCGGAATCAACCGATATTTTTCCCGGATATTACCTATTCTTTTTATCCGGTATGGGCGGATACTTTCCGGATCCCTTATGAAACAAAGCCGCTGGATGCAGATTTCCGTATTCGGAAAGAAGATTATTATGAAGAGAACGGCGGTGTGATTTTCCCAAATCCAAATGCGCCGACGTCGGTTCTTGAAAATCTGGATTTTATCGAAGATATTCTGAAACATAACCGGGACGTTCTGGTGGTCGTTGATGAGGCCTATATTGATTTTGGCGGCCGCTCAGCGCTGGAGCTTGTATCCAGGTATGACAATCTTCTGGTTGTCCAGACCTTTTCAAAATCTCGTTCCATGGCGGGGATGCGGATTGGATATGCGATCGGACAGGCGGAGATCATCAAAGCATTAAATGACTTTAAATATTCATTTAATTCTTACACGATGAGTCAGGCGGCGCTGATGCTTGGCGCTGAAGCGGTCAGAGACCGGGTTTATTTTGAAGCATGTACGGAAAAAATCATAAAAACCCGTGAATGGGTGTCGGAAGAACTGAAAGCCCTTGGGTTTGTGTTCAATGAACCATGGGCGAATTTCATTTTTGCATCCCATCCGAAATATCCGGCAAAGGAATTGTTTGATGCGCTGCGGAAAGAAAAGATTTATGTGCGGTACTTTAATCTCCCGCGTATTGACAATTATCTGCGAATTACTATGGGTACCGATGAGGAAATGAAAACCTTGATTCGATTCCTTAAAGCATATATGAAATAAATCGATCAGAATCCTCTCAATGGGCGGCATTGGGGGGATTTCCTTTATAAAAGGGGAAAATGGGATGAAACATGAAGTGCGGGTTTCCGTAAGAAACCTGGTGGAATTTATTTTAAGATATGGGGATATTGACCAGCGCATGGGCGCCATGCAGGATGTGGATGCTATGCAGGCCGGAAGCAAGGCCCATCGAAAACTTCAGAAACAGGGCGGGAGCTCTTATCAGGCGGAGGTCAGTCTGAAGCGGAAAATGACGGTGGATGAGACGCTGGCGATTCAGGTGGAAGGCCGGGCCGATGGTATTATCACAAATCCCTCCGACGCTTCGGATGTGATGGTGGATGAAATTAAAGGCACGTTTACAAAACTTGAGACCATTGAAGCGCCGGATATCCTGCATGTGGCCCAGGTGGACTGTTATGCCTGTATGTACGGCCAGCTCCATGATCTGGAGACCGTAAAGGTGCGGATCACCTATATTCATCTGGAAACGGAAGCAATCAAAACCTTTGAATTCGAGCGGAGACGGGAAGAACTGGAAATCTGGTTCAAAGACCTTGTCCTTCGATATGCAAAGTGGGCCCGGTGGCAGATTGACTGGCAGGAACAGAGGGATGAAACCATTCATCATCTTTCATTTCCGTTTGAATACCGGGTCAGCCAGAAGCGGATGATGAACGGGGTGTACCGGGCGATTGAGGAGCGGAAAAATATTTTCATTCAGGCGCCGACGGGGACGGGAAAGACGCTGGGGACACTATTTCCTTCGATTAAAGCCATGGGACAGGGAAAGAACGGCCGGATTTTTTATCTGACGGCCAAGACCATCACCCGGTCTGTGGCGGAAGAAACATCGGCGCTGCTTTACCGCCAGGGGCTTCGTATGAAGTTTATCACCCTGACGGCAAAGGAAAAAGTCTGTCCCCTGGATGAATGTCAGTGCCAGCCGGAATTCTGTGAGCGGGCGAAGGGCCATTTTGATCGGGTCAATGATGCGGTTTTCGACATTATCAATCATGAGGACGGTATCCGGAGGGAAACCATCCTTGAATACAGCGAAAAGCATCAGGTATGTCCTTTTGAATTCCAGCTCGACATTTCCCTGTGGTGTGATGTGATTATCGGGGATTATAACTATGTATTCGATCCGGTCGTTTATTTAAAACGGTTTTTTACGGATACATCGCCGACGTCCAATATGATTTTTCTTGTGGATGAAGCCCACAATCTGGTGGACCGGGCAAGGGAAATGTACAGCGCGGCCCTGTATCGCCGTGATTTTGATAATGTATATAAAAAATTAAAGCCGCTGCGGCCGAAAATTGCCCGAAAAATCCACAAATGCGGCCAATTTCTCCGGGACTTCGAGGAGAGCCGGGAGATGGACGGCACAGCCTTTAAAATTATCAGTGAAGTGGGAAGTTTTGTTTTGAGCCTGATGCGGATGGTGTCGGATGTGGAAGAGTATCTCAAAGAAGATATGGCGCCGGAGCTTCGGGAGCGGGTGACAGAGCTGTATTTTCAGGCCCGGCGTTTTGTAAATACCTATGATCTGATCGATGATAAATATTTAATTTATACCGAAGGCACCGGCGGCGATACCATGATTAAAATGTTCTGCGTCGATCCGTCGGGGAATCTGGATGAACGGATCGGTCTGAGCCGGAGCTGTATTTTCTTTTCAGCCACCCTGCTGCCGGTCCAGTATTATAAAGAGCTTCTGAGTAAAAAACCGGAGGCGGATTATGAGATGTATGTGGATTCGCCTTTTTCCAAAGACCATCGGCTGATTTTTACGGCGGGGGATGTGAGCAGCCGTTATTCGGACAGAAACCGGGAGCAGTATGAGCGGATCGCGGAATATCTGCGCCGGATTATCCGTGGAAAAAACGGCAATTATCTGGCCTTTTTCCCGTCCTATGCCTTTATGGATGCGGTGTTTGAGGTGTTTACGGAAAGGGAAATGCAGAAGGCCGGAAATGGTATTCAGGTGTTCCGTCAGGAAAGCGGCATGGATGAAAATGAACGTCAGGCATTTCTCGAAAATTTCAGAGAGGGAACCCATGAAACCGTGCTGGGGTTCTGCGTTCTCGGCGGTATTTTTTCCGAAGGCATTGATTTAAAAGCCGATCGGCTGATCGGAGCCATCGTGGTTGGGACCGGACTGCCGGGAGTGGGCAGCGAACGGGAACTGTTGAAGGGATATTTTGACCGGACGAAGGGCAATGGATTTGATTATGCCTATTTATATCCGGGAATGAATAAGGTACTCCAGGCCGGGGGCCGGGTTATTCGTTCAGAAAGCGATCGGGGGGTCATTGCCCTTCTCGATGAACGGTTTAACTATTCCGGTTATCAGCGGCTTTTTCCCAGAGAATGGGTGCCCTGCCAGAAAGTTACTATGGATTTTGTGGAAAACAAAATCGAAAAATTCTGGACAGAACAGATAAATCATCTATAATAAAATTAGATAAACATAAGGAGGTTATAATATGCTAATTACCATTTGCATTGGAAGTTCCTGTCATTTAAAGGGTTCCAGAAGTGTGATCCAGGGACTGGAGAAAAAAATCCGGGAAAACAATCTGGCTTCCAAAATTGAATTAAATGGCTCTTTCTGCACCGGTGAGTGTGAAAAGGGCGTTTGTGTAAAAATTGATGAAGAATTGTTTTCCGTTTCACCGGAAACTGTAGATAAATTTTTTGAGGAAGAGGTACTCAGGAGGGTTCATTAGTGGCTGCGATTGGATTTAAGTCGGCAAAATGCAAGGATTGTTATAAATGTGTCCGCATATGCCCTGTAAAAGCCATCCATACGGATGCAGAGCATGTCCGTTACGTGGCCGATGAATGTATCCTGTGCGGCCGGTGTCTGGAAGCCTGCCCGCAGAATGCGATCATCAGTATCAGCGATGTGTGCAAAGCCAAAAGCTATATTAAAGAAGGATACAATACCGTTGTGTCTCTGGACCCGTCTTATCTGGGACTTTTCGGTGATGAAGAAAACGGAAGCGGGCAGCTTCGGGGGGCTCTGCATAAACTTGGATTTACCCATATCCGGGAGACTGCCGAAGGCGCCGTCCATGTGACAAAGGCCTATGAACGTCTGATTCAGGCCGGGGAAATGAAAAACATCATTACATCTTCCTGCGCGGCAATTAATGACCTGGTTGAACGGTATTACCCGGATATGATTCCGTATATGGCCCCGGTGGTTTCACCGATGATTGCCCATGGCATGATGCTGAAGGAAGAGTACGGACCCGACGTCCGGGTCGTATATATCGGAAATTGTACAGCGAAGGCCAGAGAGTCGGTGCGGGACCGCTGCCGGGGAACCTTTGTGGATGCGGTGATGGATTTTCAGGAGCTGCGCCGATGGCTTAAAGAAGAACATATTCATTTAAAAGCGTGCGAAACCTATCCGCGCGAGGGAAAAAATCCGAAAATTAACGGTCTTTACGGTGTCAGCGGCGGTATTTTATCTGCGATCAATGCAGATAAGGGCTTTGGAAAATACGAACAGCTCTATGTGGACGGCATTGATTCCGTGATGGAATTATTTGAATGTATCCGAAACGGAGAGATTAACAACTGCTTTATTGAAGTTTCTTCATGTACCGGAGGCTGTATCAACGGGCCGCTGACCGGAAGCCGCCAGAGCGACCGGTTTAAGGCGCGGATCTATACCAACCAGAAAATTATCCGGGAATTTCCGAAGGACATGGACAAGATGAAGGAGAGCATCCTTCTTAAGAAACAGTTTCGTGAATCGTCAAAGTCCGTGGCGATGCCGACGGAGGCGGAGATTCAGGAAGCGCTTAGAAAGTACGGTATGGACTCTCCGGAACGGCAGTTGAACTGCGGCGCCTGCGGGTTTAAGACCTGCCGGGACAAGGCCATTGCGGTCTGCCAGAACAAGGAACAGTTAAACCTGTGTATTCCTTACAAATATCAGCAGGCACGGTCGATGGCCGAGGTGATTTTATCCGTCACACCGAACCTGATTATTACGGTGGATGAACAGCTTCGCATCCGCCAGTTTAATAATGCGGCGGAAGTGATGTTTAACATATCGGCAGAAAATGCCTATGGTATGCCCCTTGGAAAACTGATGGATACGGAAAACTTTGCCGCTGTCTTCAGAGACAAGCGGAGCATTATGAATAAAAAAGTGGCTTATGAGAAATACGGTCTGGTGACGATGCAGAATATTATTTATATCCGGGAGCAGAACTGCGCCCTTGGAATTCTGAGAAATATTACCTCCGAGGAAAAGCTGCATGAGCAGCATGACCGGATGCGTATGGAAGCCATGGAGATTGCCCAGAGGGTTATTGATAAACAGATGATGGTCGCTCAGGAAATTGCGGGGCTTCTGGGAGAAACGACGGCGGAAACCAAGGTAACACTGACGAAGATGCGGGACAGCATCTTTTATGATGGAGACGATGCCTTATGAATATGAGTCTTGATATCGCATGGAAAAGCCTGAATAAAAAAAAGGAAGAACTGTGTGGGGATACCGTTGAGATTATTAAGACAGAAGATTCAGATATTTTACTGTTATCCGATGGGATGGGCAGCGGCGTTAAAGCCAATATCCTTTCCACGCTGACAACAAAAATTATGGGGACGATGCTGAAAAACGGTTCCAGCATTGAGGAATGTGTGACGACGATTGCAAAAACCCTTCCGGTGTGCAAGACCCGTCAGGTGGCCTATTCTACGTTCAGTATTCTGCAGATTTATAAAAACGGGGAAGCCTCCCTGATTGAATATGATAATCCCGGCGGCATACTGATCCGGGACGGACGGCATAAAGACGTTCCCTTTACGGTCCGGGAGATTGAAGGAAAAATTATCCGGGAATATCATTTCACCGTCTGCTGCGGAGACTATTATATTCTGATGAGCGACGGCGTCGTTCATGCCGGTGTCGGAAAAGCCTGCCGTTTCGGCTGGCCCCGGGACGAGGTGGTCCGTTATGCGGAGCGCTACTGTTCCTACGGAATTTCCAGTTCCCGGCTGATGTCCATCCTCAGCAACCGCTGTAATAAGCTTTACGACGGAGAGCCGGGGGATGATACGACCGTTATTACGATTAAAGTAACGGCATCCAAAACCGTAAATCTGTTTACCGGACCTCCGGTAAAAAAAGCAGATGATAAACGGGCGATGGAAGAATTTTTTCAGACGCCGGGATATAAAATTGTCTGCGGCGGTACGTCGGCCAACATTGCTTCCCGTTATCTGAAAAAGCCGATTAAAACATCTCTGATGTACTATGATCCGGATATCCCGCCGACGGCGGAGATTGAAGGCGTTGATCTGGTGACGGAAGGGGTTCTGACGCTGAACCGTGCTGCCCAGATGCTGAACAGCTATAATGCGGGAAAGGTGGATGATGATTTTTTCCACCGGCTCTATGGAGGCGACGGTGCGGCGCGGGTCGGAAAGATTCTGATCGAAGACTGTACCCATCTGAATCTGTTTGTCGGAAAAGCGATCAACGAAACGTATCAGGCCGCAAATCTGCCCTTTGACCTGAGTATCCGACAGCGTCTGGTCGAACAACTGGTGAATGAATGTCGGAAAATGGGAAAGACAGTGACGGTGAAATATTATTGACAACCTTATTCGAAGGAGTAGAAAATGAAAACAAGATTTGTAACGGATATTAATAAAATTAAATATGAAGTGAATATGGAAGTCGCCCGTATGGCATTTAACGGCGAACTGGACGAACACCGGGAAGAAATTGCCTATAATATTATTCCGGGAAATACGCCGCAGTACCGCTGCTGTGTTTATAAGGAGCGGGAGATCATCCGTCAGAGAGTCCGTCTGGCAGAAGGGCATACGCCGCTGCCGGGAGGCAATATTAAAAATATTGTTCAGGTACTTCCGGCCGCCTGCGAAGGCTGTCCGATCAACCGGTTCAGTGTTACGAACAACTGTCAGATGTGTATGGCTAAAAAATGTATGTCCGCCTGCAATTTCGGAGCGATCACCTTTGAAGGCGGCCGGGCCCACATCGACCCGAAAAAATGTAAGGAGTGCGGAAAGTGTGTGGAAGCCTGTCCGTACAATGCCATTGCCGATCTGATGCGGCCGTGTAAGCGTGCCTGTCCGGTGGATGCGATTTCCATGGATGAAGAAATGATCGTTCAGATTGACGATACGAAATGTATTAGCTGCGGTCAGTGCGTGATCGGCTGTCCTTTTGGAGCCATTTCGGACCGTTCCTTTATGGTGGATGTGATCCGTCTGATGAACAGCGGTGTGAAGGTGTATGCGATGGTCGCACCGGCTATCGAAGGCCAGTTTGGCGCGGATGTTTCCATCGGTATGATTCGGGAAGCGATCAAAGCGCTGGGCTTTGCCGATATGTTTGAAGTTTCCCTCGGAGCGGACTTTGTTTCCAAGAGTGAGGCACTGGAACTGGAGGAAAAGGTCAGCGCCGGAGAAAAAATGACGACCTCCTGCTGTCCGGCCTTTGTCAATATTATTAAAAAGCATTTTCCGGAGCTGGCGGACAAGATGTCAACGACGGTATCGCCGATGCAGGCCACAGCCCGGCTCATTAAAGCCATGTATCCGGATGCCCTCTGCGTATTTATCGGACCGTGTATTGCCAAAAAGGGAGAAGTCATCGATTCCATCACCATGGGCGGTGCGGACTATGCCCTGACCTATGAAGAGCTCTATGCGATGATGGAAGCCAAACAGGTGGATCCGTCAGACTTTTGCGGTGAGCTCCAGCAGGGAAGTAAATTCGGTAAAAATTATTCTGTATCCGGCGGGGTTACGGCGGCAGTGCTGGAAACCTATAAGGAAAGAAATGCGGATGTTCCTGTGAAGGTTTACAAGGCCAACGGCGCCATTGACTGTAAGAAAGCGCTGACCCTTCTGAAAGTCGGACGTCTGACCGAGGACTTTATTGAAGGTATGGCATGTACCGGCGGCTGTGTCAACGGTCCTGCGATGCTGAATAAAGAACGGACATTTATGAAAGACAGAAATGCCCGGATCGCCGACGCGGATGACCGCCCGATTTTATCCAACGTGGACAGCTACGAAGCATACAATGTACATATGCACCGGAACTGATTGAAAAATTGATAAAAAAGGCAGAAAGATATTGCAACTTTCTGCCTTTTTTGATACACTATAAAAGTAACGAGAATGATTATTAATATTGAAAGAGAAAGGAGAATATGGGTGGCAGCACTGAAATACAGCCGGCAGAGAGAGGCTATTAAGAATTATCTTACAGGCCGAGAGGATCACCCGACAGCGGATATGGTGTATACAGCGATCCGCAAAATTTATCCCAATATCAGTTTGGGAACAGTCTACCGTAATCTGACTCTCCTTGCAGACCAGGGAGAGATTATGAAAATCTCCTGTGGGGAAACCAGTGACCGGTTTGATGCCAGAACGGAGGATCATTGCCATATTATCTGTCAGGAATGTGGCAGAGTCGGAGATCTGTGGGGAATTGATGCAGAGCTGATCGACCGGATGGCGGATAAGAATTATGAGGGCGATGTCTGCGGACATCAGATCTATTTTTTCGGAAAATGTAAACAATGTAAAGATAAAGAAAAAAGTTAAAAAGTCTATTGACAAAATGGCAGAAATAAGATAAGATAACAATATCAGTAATGATTACTAATTTTTAAAAATGATGATTAAAGGAGAGGTTTAAAATGAAAAAATTTGTATGTACAGTATGTGGTTATGTTCATGAAGGCGATGCAGCACCAGAATTTTGTCCAGTATGTAAGGCTCCGGCAGATAAATTTAAAGAACAGGTTGGCGAAAGAGAATGGGCAGCAGAACACGTTGTAGGCGTTGCACAGGGTTCTCCGGAAGATATTATGGCTGACTTAAGAGCAAACTTCGAAGGTGAATGTACAGAAGTTGGTATGTACCTGGCGATGGCTCGTGTAGCTCACAGAGAAGGATATCCTGAAATCGGTTTATATTGGGAAAAAGCTGCTTATGAAGAAGCAGAACATGCTGCAAAATTTGCTGAATTATTAGGCGAAGTTATTACAGACAGCACAAAGAAAAACCTTGAAATGAGAATTGATGCAGAAAACGGCGCAACAGCAGGTAAATTTGATCTTGCAAAACGTGCGAAAGCATTAAACCTTGACGCTATCCATGATACCGTACACGAAATGGCTCGTGATGAAGCTCGTCACGGTAAAGCATTCGAAGGATTATACAACAGATACTTCAAATAAAAAAAGTTTTTTAAGGGAAATGGAGAAATTCATTTCCCTTCTTTTTTTTTCGGAGAAAATGTGCTATATTAAGTTAAGCATAGTATTAAAAAAGGTTGGTATATATATGGAAAGAAGAATTGGTACTGTTTCAAGAGGTGTTCGTTGTCCGATTATCCGCGAAGGCGATAATCTTGTGGATATCGTCGTAAATAGTGTGATCGAAGCGGCGGACAGTGAAGGATTTGAACTTAGAAACCGTGATGTTGTCGGTATTACGGAATCCATCGTGGCCCGTGCGCAGGGAAACTATGTTTCTGTAGAAGATATTGCCGCGGATGTCAAGGCAAAAACAGGTGGAGAAACTGTGGGAATTATTTTCCCGATTCTCTCCAGAAACCGCTTTGCGATCAACTTAAAAGGTATCGCTATGGGATGTAAAAAAGTCGTTCTCATGCTGAGCTATCCGAGCGATGAGGTGGGAAATGCACTGCTGACCTACGATCAGTTGGATGAAGCCGGCATTAATCCTTATTCAGATGTGTTATCACTGGAAAAATACCGTGAACTCTTCGGTGAAAACAAACATGAATTTACCGGTGTGGACTATGTGGATTATTATGCAGGGCTGATCCGTGAAGCCGGCGCAGAGGTTGAGATCGTATTCGCAAACCAGGCAAAAACGATTCTGAACTACACCGACTGTGTCATCAACTGTGATATCCATACAAGAGTGCGTACCAAACGTATTCTGAAAGCTGCCGGCGCGAAGGTTGTCTGCGGTCTGGATGATATTATGACAGCGCCGGTCAACGGAAGCGGTTATAATGCCCAGTATGGCCTTTTGGGATCCAATAAATCTACGGAAGATACCATTAAGCTTTTCCCTCATGAATGTAAAGCCATGGTGGAAGCTATCCAGGCGTCCTTCCTTGAAAAAACAGGAAAACATATTGAAGTTATGGTATATGGTGACGGCGCTTTCAAGGATCCTCAGGGAAAAATCTGGGAACTTGCAGATCCGGTTGTTTCTCCGGCATTTACGGACGGACTCATCGGCACGCCGAACGAACTGAAGCTGAAATATCTTGCGGATAATGATTTCGCAGAACTGAGCGGTGCGGAATTAAAGGATGCGATTTCCAACAGCATTAAAGAAAAAGAGAGCAATCTCGTCGGAAATATGGCGTCTCAGGGAACGACACCGAGACAGTTGACCGACCTGATCGGTTCCCTCTGCGACCTGACATCCGGTTCCGGTGACAAAGGAACACCGATTATTCTGATTCAGGGATATTTTGATAACTTCGCTACAGACTAAATAAAAATGTTCACATTCAAAAGGGAAAATGGATTGCCATTTTCCCTTTTTGAATGGGTTTTTCACAGAATATGTATGGAAAATCTAAGAAATTCGTAAGATGCCCTTCCTTGACGTATTTGGGAAAATGACTTAGAATGGAATAAAATCAATGAGGAACAGGAGGCAGTTTCATGCCGATTAAAATAAAGAATGACTTACCGGCGAGAGCCGTACTTGAAAATGAACACATCTTTGTGATGACGGAGCGCCGGGCGCTGACGCAGGACATCCGTCCCCTTCAGATATTGATTTTGAATCTGATGCCGACAAAGATTGAAACGGAAACACAGATTTTACGGTGCCTGTCGAATACGCCGCTGCAGCTTGAGATCGAACTGCTTCAGATGGAATCCCATACGGCGAAAAATGTATCCGAAGAGCATATGATTACATTTTATCAGACATTTCCGCAGATTAAGCATAAATGGTATGACGGACTGATTATTACCGGAGCGCCGGTAGAACTGATGGACTTCGAGGATGTGGAATACTGGGATGAACTGTGCGAGGTTATGGAATGGTCCAAGACCCATGTTCACTCAACCTTCCATATATGCTGGGGCGCCCAGGCGGGCCTTTATTATCATTATGGTATAAAAAAACACATTCTGGACAAGAAGCTGTCCGGCGTGTATAAACACTATCTTCTAAATGAAAAATCCCGTTTGTTTCGGGGCTTTGATTCGGAATTTTATGTTCCCCATTCCCGCCATACGACGGTTTACAGAGAGGATATTGAAAAGATTCCGGAGCTGAAGATCATGGCGGTTTCAGATGAAGCCGGGGTCTATATTGCAGGAAATGAAAGCGGTTCCCAGTTTTTTGTGATGGGCCATTCGGAATACGATATTGATACCCTGGCAAAAGAATATTTCAGAGATTTGGACAAGGGCATGGACCCGGAAGTCCCTGTAAATTATTTTGAAGATGATGATCCTGCGAAACGGCCGATGATGCGGTGGCGTGCCCACGGCACATGGGTTTATTCCAACTGGCTGAACTATTTTGTGTATCAGACAACGCCATATACATTGAATGAAGATGTTATTACTTTCTCACATGAAGATTAGAGGATCAGAAAATGGAAGAAAATGGCTATAAGGGCCTGACCGGCGCTGAGGTCAAGCAGCGGATTCAAAACGGACAGGTGAATATATCCGACAATCACATATCAAAAACAACGGCGGAAATTATCCGTTGTCATACATTAACCTATTTTAACTTTTTGAACCTGTTTTTGGGCGTTCTTGTAATTATTTCCGGGCAGTTTAAAAATCTGACATTTCTGGGAGTTATTATCTGTAACTCTGTGATCGGTATTTTTCAGGAATTAAAAGTTAAAAAGCTGATTGACAGCCTGGCGGTGATTACGGCAAGCAAGGTACGTGTCTGCCGTGACGGAATTTTTAAAGATATTCCGATTGAAGATCTGGTGATGGATGATCTGGTCGCCGTGGAAAATGGAAATCAGATCGGTGCGGACTGTGAAGTGCTGTTTTCTGACGGTATTGAAGTCAATGAATCCATGATTACGGGGGAATCCCGTCCGGTGCGGAAGAAGGCCGGAGACACGCTGTGGTCGGGAAGCTTTATGGTGGCCGGAAGCGGTAAGGCAAAGGTCATCCATGTCGGCAGGGATAATTATGCCACAAAGCTTGCCAATCAGGCCAAGGATAAAAAACGGGCATCTTCCGAAATGCAGGATTCGATTAAAAAAATCATTAAAATTACCGGAACGATCATTATTCCGGTAGGCATACTGCTTTTCCTTTCCCAGAGAGGGGCAGACGGCGCAAGTTTTTCAGATGCACTGGTCAATACGGTTGCCGGCGTGATCGGGATGATCCCGGAGGGACTGGTTCTTCTGACGAGTATCTCATTTATTCTCGGTGTCGGCCGTCTGGCGGGCAAAAAAGCACTGGTTCAGGAGATGGAAGCCATCGAAGCGCTGGCCCGTGTGAACGTGCTCTGTCTGGATAAAACCGGAACCATTACAACGGGGGCGTTGGAAGTTGTCGAGCTGATTCCTTTTGCGGAGGATATTCCACGGATGACCGCCGTTATGAACGAGATTGCCTTTGCTTTTGATGATGTCAATGCGACTCAGGATGCCCTGATGGCCTATTTTGATAAAACGCAGCAGTGGCAGATTAAGGCAAAGATTCCGTTTTCATCGGAAAGAAAATACCGGGCGGTTTCTTTTGAAGGCCAGGGGGACTATGTCCTCGGCGCACCGGAATTTCTTGTAAAAGATCATAAAGAATTAAGTGAAAAAGTGGATGCCTGTTCCAAAGACGGGCTGCGGGTGCTGCTTCTCGGCAGATGCGACGGACTGAATATGGAAGACATGAGCGTCGGAGCGGTGACGCCTTCCGGACTGATCGTGATTTCAGACTGTATCCGTCCGGAAGCCCATGACACATTTGAATATTTTGCCAGCCAGAATGTTGATATTAAGGTGATTTCCGGTGATAATCCGATGACGGTTTCCAATATTGCCGTTAAGGCCGGACTGAAGGGCGGCGAAAAATACGTTGATGCCAATACGCTGCCGGAGGATTTTCAGGAACTTCGGGAGGTCGTGCCGAACTATACGGTCTATGGCCGTGTGCGTCCGGAGCAAAAGCAGCGGATTATTAAGGCCTATCAGGCCAACGGGGATGTGGTCGGCATGGTCGGCGACGGTGTCAATGATGTTCTTGCGCTGAAGGACGCCAACTGCGGGATCGCCATGGCGGCGGGAAGTGATGCGGCCAAGCAGGTCGCCCACATTGTTTTAATGGATTCTAATTTTGCAAGTATGGTATCGATTGTCCGGGAAGGCCGGATGATTATTTCAAATATCGAGCGTGTCAGCGCCCTCTATCTGACGAAGACGATTTATTCCGTACTTCTCTGTGTTATTTTTATTATTCTCGGACGGGCTTATCCGTTTGTGCCGATTCATCTGAGTATTATCAGTACAACGGCCATCGGTATTCCGAGTTTTATCCTGACACTGGAGCAGACGGAGGCGGTGACGAGCAATGGTTTCATGCGGAATGTCCTGAGAATATCGTTACCAAGCGCTCTGACGCTGGTAATCATGATGCTTGTGAATCAGGTTGTTGCCGGTGTTATGGGATTTGATCCGGTCATGCTCTCCACCTATAATCTGATTCTTGCCGGATGCATCAGCCAGATGGTTGTCTGGGAAGTGTGCCGCCCGATGAACATGCGGCGGCGGATCCTGTGCATCGCGGTCGGGGTGATATTTGTTACAGCCATCTTCCTGTTCCCGGGATTTTTCAGCATCACGGGTATTTTGAACTGGCGGCTGATTTTTATTATCCCGCTGGTGATCCTGACAGGATATTTAATGAACTGGCTGACGAAGGCCGTACGTATTCTGACAAAGGTGCGGTAAGCTTTTAAGTAAAACCTACAGAGAGGAATAAAGACGATGAATAAAAAAGAACGTGCAATAAAACTTTTAGACCGGATACCGGAAGAAAAGATGGACGATATCCTCGGTGTACTGGAAGAGGCTGCGCTGCCGGTCCAGCCGTTGAATGCCGAAAATATCAGCGCATTTTTTGAAAATGACAACGATGAAGATATGGATGCTTTGTGTGCGGCTCTGGAAAATATGGCCCGGGCGGAAATATCGCTGCGTGCGGATAAAAAGTGACGGCATATTTGAACAGACAGATTCCCGAAATCTCCGGCTGCGGCCGGAGGTTCCGGGAATTTTTTGTCTCTTTTCGGGGCGCTTTTCCGGATATGGGGTCAGTTAAGTTCGGCAATCCGGGAGACGGCGACATAGATTTCACTGATTTTATACCAGGTTGGATAGTCGACAATGCCGGTTTCGGGAAGGCCGAAAATGCGCTGAAATGTGCGGACAGCCTCCTGGGTGGCATTTCCGAAAATACCGTCCGGAGTGATTGACGGAAGGGCCGGATAAGCCTGGGAAATCCGGAGAAGCTGCTCCTGCATCTGGAGAACTTTGGAACCGGTGGAGCCGACGGTCAGATTGGCTCCCGGCCATGAAGATGGAATACCGCTGATCTGTTCGGCGGTATTAATATACATATCCGTTCCATAGTAGTTATGAAGGATTTCGAGGGGACTGTAGCCCTGGTCACCAAGGTATTTGGAGCCCCACTGGGACAGCCAGTTCGGACAGCTGACCCGCCGGCCGTCACAGTACTGTGTCAGGATCGGCTGCCGCACATTGGGACGGGACAGAAAGTTTGAAAAAATCGTATCCACGATCCGGGAAATATTATCAAAATAATTTCGTCCGTAAACAAAAAAATGATCGTAGGCTGTGGAAGATGTAATCGTAAAGTCGAAGCCCTTGTTTCTGTACCATTCGGTATACACCCGGTTCAGGGTGAAGGACATAATGGCCAGAACGTTGGCAATGATGGTATTCTCCGGCCAGGTGGCATAAATTTCATTTGAGGCCACATTTTTTATATAGTCCCGGTAGGGAATATAATAATTCGGCGCGCTGGCATCCGTCGGCGGTCCGTCATGGACAATGACGGTTTCCGGGATGACGACGCGGCTCAGAACGATTTCCCCGGTCTCTCCGATGTCCTTGATCTCCGCCTCGGCAATTTTCGGCGGGTAGAGCTTCCAGAGGGTATGGGGAGCGATGACCAGCGGATTGTAGGGCGGCGTTTCTGTAACCACGGGAATCATGCGGATATTGGAAATGGCGGACTGCCCCGACAGAATCTGGACGCCGGCGAGCATGACTTCTTCAAATCCCGGCGCGGTAATCTTCAGATTATACTCGGAATAGGGCTGGGTATCGCCAGGCTCCAGACTGTATTCCAGTGCGGGAGCGCCAAGGTCGATGGTTTCCGTGTTGCCGCTCCGGTCGGTCTGGAGCTGTTCAATCACCTGCTCCGGTTCTCCCGTCAGTGAGATTTCAACCGTGGCATTTTCCACGGGAATACTGCCTTCTGCGGACACAGCGGCAATCCGGAGCTGTCCTTTGTCAACAAATGCATTCGTATCTGGCATAAGCAAATTCCTGATTCGGTTTTGTATAGTATATGCAGCGGGGCGGCGGATGGTCAATGAAATTTCGAAGGTAAGGCCGCAAATCCGGCGGATGTATTGACAAAATACAGGATTTACTGATATGATTAGCCCATAGGATCAAGGCGTACTTTCAGGGTGTAAGTGCGCCTTTTTTGAAAAGGGGTGTAAAATTATGTCAAGATATACAAAACAGGATATTATTCGTATGATTCAGGATAACGATGTGGAATTTATCCGTCTGCAGTTTACAGATATTTTCGGAACATTAAAAAATGTGGCGATCACAGCGAATCAGGTGGAGCGGGCGCTGAACCATCAGTGCGTGTTCGATGGTTCTGCGATTGAGGGGTTTGTGCGGATGGAGGAGTCGGATATGTACTTGTATCCGGATCTGGACACATTTCAGATTTTTCCGTGGGGGAGCCAAAGCGGACGGACAGCCCGGTTGATCTGCGATGTTTACCGGCCGGACGGACAGCCTTTTGAAGGCGATCCGAGATATATTTTAAAAAAGGTGATCCGGCAGGCCTGGGATATGGGATACACTTTTGAGGTTGGACCGGAATGTGAATTTTTCCTTTTCCATACCGATGATAACGGTATGCCGACAACGATCACCCATGACAAGGGCAGCTATTTTGACCTCGGTCCTGTGGACCTTGGAGAAAATGCCCGGCGGGATATGGTTTATAATCTTGAAAATATGGGATTTGAAATCGATGCGGCCCATCATGAAGTGGCATCGGGACAGCATGAAATTGATTTCAGCCCGAATGATGCCCTTAAAACGGCGGATGATATTATGACCCTCAAGCTGGTCATTAAATCCATTGCCAAGCGCCACGGACTGCACGCTTCATTTATGCCGAAACCGAAGTCCGACGTTTCCGGTTCGGGAATGCATATAAATATGTCTATGCGAAAAGACGGAAAAAATGTATTTTATGATCCTGCGGATGAACTGGAGTTAAGTCCGGATGCCTATCATTTTATTGCGGGGCTTCTGGCCCACGCCAGGGGGATGACGGCAGTGACCAATCCGCTGGTCAATTCCTATAAACGCCTTGTGAATGGTGATGAAGCGCCCCTTTATGTGGCCTGGTCAATCATGAACCGGAGTCCGCTGGTACGGGTGCCGGCGGCCCGGGGCGAAGAAACCTGTGTGGAACTGCGCTGCCCGGACCCGGCATGTAATCCGTATCTGGTGCTGGCGGTATGTCTGGCGGCGGGACTTGAAGGGATTAAGGAAAAAATGGCGGCACCGGCGCGGATCGATCGGAATATTTTCCACATGGACAGGGATGAAAAAACGGCGCTTCATATCGAAAAACTGCCGCTGGACCTGTGGGAGGCCACACGGGAACTGGAAAAGGACCGTTTTGTCTGCGATGTGCTCGGAAAGCATGTCAGTGAGAAATACATTGAGGCGAAATTTAAAGAATGGGACAATTACCGGGTTCAGGTAACGGAATGGGAAATCGCCGAATATCTGTATCGGATATAGAACCGGAAGGGAGGCTGCCTGTGAAAATTAAAGAAAAAAGGGTGATCCGAAGCGTTTTGATACTGTGGGTTATGTGTGCGCTCATATTGAACGGCTGCGGCGCAAAAAACTCTGAGATGACAGAGGATATACAGAAAGCGGCGGGCTATGCAGAGAAAAATAATTTTTCTATGGACAGTTATTCCGGGGAAGCGGCGCTGGCAGAGGAGCCGGAGGTATCCGCGGAAGGGGATACCGGCGAAAAGAGCAGCATTATTTCAGAGGGCGCAGCAGCGGCCCAGGAAGGGCGGAAGCTGATCCGGGATGCCAGCCTGGAGATTGAAACGAAAGAATTTAACGATTTCATCGAAAAAATCGAGCAGGAAGCCGCAGAGATGGGCGGTTATATCGAGAGCTCCAGCGTGAGCGGCAACAGTTATAATGGCGGTGACAGCGAAAGATCCGCATGGTTTACCCTGCGGATTCCGGCAGACCGTCTGGAGGCGTTTATCACCAGAGCCGGTGAAAATGGAAATGTTGTCAATGTATCCCGGAATGTCCGGGATATCACACTGGAATATGTGGATACCGAAGGACGGATCGGGACGCTTCAGGCAGAACTGGACCGGCTCAATACATTACTGGCGCAGGCGGCATCGATGGAAGATATGCTGGCCATTGAAGCCAGGATATCCGATGTCCGTTATGAGCTGGAATCCTGGCAGAGCCAGATGAATACGTACAATAATCTGGTCGATTACAGCACCGTTCATATGAATGTCCGTGAGGTTGTTTTCGTTTCTGCAAATTCGGGCCAGTCTGTCTGGGAAAAGATACAGAACGGCTTTATGAACAGTATCTATGGTCTCGGACGGGGAATCAGCGGATTCTTTATCGGTTTAGTCATCGGAATTCCTTATATTGCGGTGGCGGTGGCGGTTATTGTGCTGACGACGAAGCTGGTGCGGCGGATCGGAAAGAAGCGGAAGAATAAAGACGATAAAGAAGAAAATTAGGGGAAGAATAAGAAAAAACAGAAAAACCATTGTTAAAGTGCCGGATTTCCGGCAGTTTGACAGTGGTTTTTGGAGGTTAAAATGAAAATATTTCATATATCGGATTTACACATCGGCAAACAGTTGAATTATTATAATCTGAAAGAAAATCAGGCGGCCGTTTTGAAGGAAATTGTCCGGAAAATGGAGGAATATCACCCGGATGTGCTGCTGATCGCCGGGGATATTTTTGACAAATCCGTGCCTTCCGGAGAGGCGTATACGCTTTTTGATGACTTTCTGAATCAGGCGGCAAAAATCCGTCCGGCCATTCCAATCTGCATTATTGCCGGAAATCATGATTCGCCGGAGCGGCTGAACTATGCCAGCAGTTTTATGGAAAAACACCGGATTTATATCTCGGCGATGCCGCCGCAAAAGCCGGAGGAATTTTTGAAAAAACTGGTTTTGGAGGATGGGTACGGCCCGGTGAATTTTTATTTTCTGCCCTTTACAAAACCGGGATATGTGCGCCGGATTTTTCCGGAACAGGATATCAGCGATTATGAGAAGGCGGTGCGGGCGCTTCTGGAACGGGAAGCCATTGACTGGAACCAGAGGAATGTCCTGATTTCCCACCAGTTTTACCAGGGACAGGGATGGGAGACGCAGACCTGTGAATCGGAACAGGTGGTGTTGTCCGTCGGCGGGCTGGACCGGATTGATATTTCGGCCATTCGGAAATTTGATTATGCGGCGCTGGGGCATCTTCACGGCCCCCAGCAGATTAAGGAACCCCATATCCGTTATTCCGGTTCGCCGCTGAAATATTCGGTGAGTGAAGAACATCAGAAAAAATCGGTGACGATGGTGACCCTGAAAGAAAAGGGAGAAACGCCGGAAATCGAGCTTCTTGCCCTTCCGGCGATTCAGGACGTCCGGTCTGTGAGGGGCTCTTTGTCCGAGGTGACAGCCCGGGCCGGAGAAAAAAACCGGCATGATTTTGTCCGGGTTACGGTCACGGATGAGAATGAACCCTACCGGATGAAGGAACAGCTTCAGGAGGTCTATGATTTTCTCCTGGAAATCCGGGTGGATAATGAACGGACGCGGGAGCGGATGAAAACGGAAGGGGAGACTTACGAAAAACTCAGCCCGGATACGGCCTTCCGGGCTTTTTATGAGGAAATTCAGAAAGAACCGCTGAGTGTGAAGGAAGAAGCACTGATGGCGAAACTTCTGGATGAGCTGACGGAGGAAGATGAATGAAACCGGTACAATTAGTGCTCTCTGCCTTTGGTTCCTATGGCGGCACAGAGGTGGTGGATTTTGAAAAAATAAAACAGGGATTATTTCTTATTACCGGAGATACAGGGGCGGGAAAAACGACGATTTTTGACGGCATTTCCTATGCGCTTTACGGTCAGACAAGCGGCCAGCGCAGGGACGGGGAAATGATGCGCAGCCAATATGCACCGGAAGACCGGGAAACTTATGTGGAATTTACCTTCAGTGAAGGTGGAAATATTTATAAAATACGCCGGAATCCGTCTTTCTTAAGAAGAAGCCGGAGACGGAACAAAGACGGCGGATACCGCCCGATCCGGACCGGAGCTGCCGTGGAGCTGACGCTGGAAGATGGCCGGATATTTCCCGGAAAAATGAAAGAAACCGACCGGAAAATTATAGAGATTATCGGAATGGACAGCGAACAGTTCCGTCAGGTGTCTATGATATCCCAGGGAGATTTTATGAAGCTTTTACTGGCATCTTCCAAAGAGCGGAAGGAAATATTTTCACGGATTTTTCCTACGGAAATTTACCGGAAGATTCAAAAAAAGCTGGCGGACAGGGAAAAAGAAATGTACGGTGGTCTGGAGGACCTGAGAAAACAGTGCAGTCGGGAAATCGAAAATGTCCGTTGTATGGAAGGCAGTATTTACGAAAAAGTCTGGGAGGAAGACGGGCGGTTTTCGGAGCTTGACAACGGGAAGGTGATGGAGCTTCTGGAAGAAATGAACCGGGAGGCGGCAGAACGGGAAGCAGAGCTTCAGCGGTCGCTGGCCCAGGTGGAGAAGGTGCTGGAGGCGGACCGGAAAGTCGTTTTGAAGCGTCAGGAAACAGACCGGATGCAATCCGATCAAAAGCAGATCAGAGAGGCGCTGAGAGAGTGCGCTGACCTGGAAACGGCGGCGGTCCTGCGCCTTTCGGAGGTGAAAACCGCTTATGAGGAACGATGGCCGGAGATACAGAAAGAGAAGCTTCGGATTCAGGCGGAAATGCCGGAATACGACCGCATGGATGCTCAGGAGCGGTCATTGGCGGCGGCGCAGAAGGCGCTGGAAAAATGTCGGATTTTGAAAACAGAGAATCAGAACCGGATGGAAGAAAACCACAGACAGCAGGAAGCGCTTTTAAAGGCCCAGTCGGCGCTGAAAAATTCCGGGGCAGAGGCCATTCGGGCCGCCGGAGAAAGGGACAGTTTAAAGAAAAAGCTGGATTCGGTACAGAAGATTCTCCGGGAAAAACCGCTGTGGGACGAAATTGCGAAAAAAGCGGCAGAGGTGAAGGAAGAAACAGCGGAGCATCTTCGAAATTACCGAAGCGCTTCCCGGCAGTATGACAGGGTATATGAACAGTTCATCGGGGCACAGGCAGGGCTTCTGGCCAGAAATCTGGAAGAGGGGACGCCCTGCCCGGTCTGCGGGGCCACCCATCATCCAAAGCTGAGCAGAGACTGGCGGGAAAATGACGGGGTTGACCGGGCCATGGTGGAAAAAGCCCGGGAAATCCGTGAAGAATGTGAAAAACAGGTGGAAATTTCCAGAGCGTTGTCTGAGGAAATCCGTGCGAAGGCGGAAGGCTTTAAAAGCCGGATTATCCAGAGGGCATCGGAATGGATGGCGGACGGAGAAACCGCCTTCGAAAAGGGCGGATTCTGGAAAAACGCCGGAGAAATTTCCGATGATATCCGGAATCAGTTTCTGGCGGCGGAAAAACGCTGGCGGCAATGCTCCGAAGAAGCGGAGCGCTTTGAAAAAAATATTCTGGAGCTGCAAAAGCTTGAAAAATGCCGGGAGGCGCTCCGGTCCGCTGATGTGGATGCGGTTCAGAAGCAGACGGCGCTGGAAGGGGAAGTGAAAACCATTCGGGAACGTCTGGAGGAAATCCGGGAGAAACTGCGGTTTTTATCCAAAGAAGAAGCGGCGTCCAGGCTCCGCACGCTGGAAGCCTGTGGGCTGGCTCTGGAAACGGAACTTACGGCAGCTCAGAAGCATCTGGAAGAAATCCACAGCAGTCAGCAGTTAAATCAGGGAAAGCTTGAGGAAGGGCAGCGGCAGATCCTCCGGGCAGAAGCGTTTCTTGCGGCGCTGGAAGAAAATGACTGCCAAAACTTTACGGCTGCCGGATGGCGCGAAAAGCCGGAAAGGGCAGAGGTTATCCGGAGAAAAGAAGAAATTTCGGCCGAAGAAAAGAAGATATACAGTATTCGGCGGAATAATGAGGACATCCGGGAGCGCCTGAAAAAACTGTTTAAAGCTTACGGCAGGGACCAGGAAGAATTTGCGGCGCTGCGCCACTTAAGCCAGGCGGCAAACGGTCAGATGGCCGGAAAGCCCCGGATTGATTTCCAGACCTATATGCAGCGGCGGTATTTTAAACAGATTGTCTCCGCAGCCAATCAGCGCCTGATCGGCATGAGCGGCGGCCAGTTTCTCCTGGAGTGCCGGAATCTGGAAAATCTGGGACGGCAGGGCGAAGTGGGACTGGATCTGGACGTATACAGCATGGTCAATGACCGGGTACGGGATGTCCGGACACTGTCCGGCGGCGAATCCTTTATGGCCGCGCTGGCGCTGGCCCTCGGCATGGCGGATGTCATCGCATGCCAGGCCGGAAAAATCCATGTGGATACGCTGTTTATCGACGAAGGTTTCGGCAGCCTTGACGAGGGCGCCAGAAATCAGGCAGTCCGGATTCTCGGAGAGCTGGCGGGCAGGGACCGCCTGGTGGGGATTATTTCCCATGTGAGTGAACTCAGGGAACAGATTGGAACAAAAATTATCGTAAAGAAAAAGAGCGGCGGCAGTCATATTTTTATGGACGTTTCGGTGTAAATGATTGTCAGCCGGGAAAAAATCCATTATAATAATAAGAATGTGCAGAGCGGGCACAGCGAATTCTAAAAGATGAAAGAGGTTATTGGATGAAAGAGTTGTTCATGAAATACAAAGAAGTCATATCCTATCTGTTTTTCGGGGTGCTGACCACCGTCGTCAATTTTGTCGTTTATTTTGCATGTACCGATGGGCTTCATATAAACTATCTGGCGGCAACGGCAGTTTCCTGGGTGGCGGCCGTACTTTTTGCCTATGTGACAAACCGGAAATGGGTCTTTGAAAGCAAGGTGAGCGGTTTTATGCCGATTCTTCGGGAAATGGCGGTGTTTGTTGGGTGTCGTGTATTTTCCGGTGTGATGGATATGGGGATTATGTTCATCAGCGTGGATATGATCGGCATTTCGGACCGTATTGCCAAGTTTGTTACTCAGGTGGCGGTTGTCGTACTGAACTATATATTCAGCAAAATAATTATTTTCCGGAATAAATAATTCACAATTGAATCACAATTGAATCACAATCCATTCACAAATGATTGTTAGAATAGCATCATGAAAGATTGAACAGAACGGAGGAAATAATTATGAGTGATTTTTATAATTATGACGAAGAAAAGAAAACCTATTCGCCTTACGATACACCGGAACCGGAGAAAAAACCGAAAAAGAAAGGAAGTTTCGGAACAAAGCTTGGAAAGGCGCTGTGTCTCGGACTTGTTTTCGGGCTGGCAGCCGGCGGCGCTTTCTGGGGGATTACCCGGGCGGCCGGAGTGAATGTCAGCAGTAAAAACGGCGGAAATAACGGAATGAATGTGAACATCGTCCGTACTTCATCAACGGATGTTCAGACGATTAAGGGGACGGATGTTTCGGATATCGTTCAGGAAGCGATGCCGTCCATCGTTGCTGTCAATACCCAGATGGTGACGACCAGCAGCTTTTTTGGCCAGACCTATTCCCAGGAAGGCAGCGGCGCCGGTTCAGGAATCATCATGAGTGAATCGGAAGGAACGCTTTATATTCTGACCAACTATCATGTAATTCAGGATTCGACCAGCATCCAGACAACATTTAATGATGGAAGCACAGCGGATGCGACGGTAAAGGGCTATGATGAGAATGCGGATATTGCCGTACTGACGGTAGATTATCAGACATTAAGCGATGAAACAAAGAAAAATATCGCAGCGGCGGTTATGGGAGATTCGGGTGCGCTGGAAGCCGGAAACGGTGCGATCGCCATCGGAAATGCTCTTGGATACGGTCAGTCGGTAACGACCGGTTCCATCAGCGCCGTGGACCGGGAAGTTCAGATGACCGACGGCGTTGTGAAGCTGATACAGACCGATGCAGCCATTAACCCGGGCAACAGCGGCGGCGCTCTGTTAAATACACGGGGTGAAGTTATCGGCGTTAATACGGTAAAATATTCCGATACGACGGTTGAAGGGATGGGCTTTGCCATTCCGATCGATTCGGCGCTGGAAACAGCCAAAGGAATTATCGACGGAACGATCGTTCCGAAGACGGATGAGAATACGGCTTATCTCGGTATTTCCGGAGGTACGCTGGATGAAGAATATGCGTCAAAATACGGTTACCCTGCCGGCGTTTATGTCAGCATGGTATCCAGAGGCTCTGCGGCACAGCGGGCCGGACTGCAGCAGGGCGACATCATTACCGGATTTAACGGTGAAGCCATTGCAACGATGGAAGAACTTCAGGAAAAACTGGAGGGCTGTCTGCCGGGTGACCAGGTGACACTGAGTGTACAGCGTCAGAACAGACAGGGCGAATTTACCGAACAGGAGCTGGCAACGATTCTCGGTTCCAAAGCAGATATTGAACAGTGATCTGACATAAATGTTTTCGAGGGAAAGCGAATACCCATCCGTTGAGTATTCGCTTTTCCTTGTCGTATATAAAACAAAGAGGTATAATTAGGAGAAAGACGGGAGGTCTCATATGAAAGATTACAATGAAGAAGAATTAAAGGATAAAACAGAAGATACCACCGGGGAAAAAACAGAGGAAAAAGCGGTGGCAGAGAGCCAGGAAACGGATGACAGCGACTACGAAGAAACCTGTTACCTCTGCCGGAGGCCGGAGAGCAAGACCGGAAAGCTGATTCATCTGCCGATGAACGGTATCTGCGTGTGTCCGGACTGTATGGAGCGCAGCTTTAAGGCTGTGACCGGACCGAATATAAATTATGACGAGCTGATGCAGAATATAAATATGCAGGATATATTTCCGCCGATGATGGGCTTTCAGGATAATATTCCGAAAAGCCAGCGTCTGAAAAAGAAAAAACCAAAGGAAAAATCGGAGCCGGCTATTGACTTGAAGCAGGTTATGCCGCCTCACCGGATTAAAGCCAGCCTGGATGAATATATTATCGGGCAGGATTATGCCAAAAAAGTGATGTCCGTTGCCGTGTATAATCATTACAAACGGGTGGCAACGAATATGATGGATGAAATCGAAATCGAAAAGTCCAATATGCTGATGATCGGGCCGACAGGCAGCGGAAAGACCTATCTTGTGCGGACGCTGGCGCGGCTTCTGGATGTGCCGCTGGCGATTGCGGACGCCACATCTCTGACAGAAGCCGGATATATCGGAGACGATATCGAAAGTGTTGTTTCCAAACTTCTGGCGGCAGCGGGAAATGATGTGGAAAAGGCGGAGCGGGGCATTATTTTTATCGATGAAATTGATAAAATTGCCAAGAAGAAGAATACAATGAGCCGGGATGTGAGCGGCGAATCGGTGCAGCAGGGGCTTTTGAAGCTTCTGGAAGGCAGTGATGTGGAGGTTCCGGTGGGAGCCAGCAGCAAAAATGCCATGGTGCCTCTGACGACCATTAATACACGCAATATTCTGTTCATCTGCGGCGGCGCATTTCCGGATCTGGATGCGATTATTAAAAGCCGTCTGAATAAAACAAGTTCTATCGGTTTTGAATCGGCGCTGCATGATGCCAATGACCAGAATCCGGATATCGTGAGTCAGGTGACGATCGATGATCTCCGGGAATTTGGAATGATTCCGGAATTTATCGGCCGTCTGCCGGTAATTTTTACACTGAAGGGTCTGGATGAAGAGGCGCTGGTCAAGATTCTGAAGGAGCCGAAGAATGCCATCATTAAACAGTATCAGAAGCTTCTGGCGCTGGATGAGGTGGACCTCCGGTTTGATGAGGGCGCGCTGAAAGCGATCGCGAAACGTGCCATTCAGAAAAAAACCGGTGCGCGGGCGCTGCGTTCGATTATTGAAGAACTGATGCTGGATATCATGTATCAGATACCGAAGGATGATAATATCGGCCGTGTGACGATTACGGAAGCCTATGTGGAACACAGCGGCGGTCCGCTGATCGATATGCGGGGTGTCTACAGCCTTGAGAATAAAACGCCGGCAGCCGGCATAGAATAACACTGATTTTAAATCAGGAGTGATCGAATGGCGCTGACGGAAGAGCAGAGCCGCTGCCGTGAGGTGATTTTATCCCAGGATTATGCGGATTTTGTGGTAAGCTATGGCGGAAATCTGGAAGTGATGATCGAGGCCTATGACCCGGTCTGCTACGAGGTGATCGACAGTCAGTTTGTTGTTATTCACAGACCGCTGCCGCCGGACGGACGGCTGAATCCCGATGCATACAGTTATAATCTCATTCCGGATGTGATGGGGCTTTTAGATACCACCAGCATGGAACAGAGCGGAATTCTTCCGGTACATTACAGTCCGGGGTCCGGATTTCGGGGAAACGGCGTCATGGTCGGCGTGATCGATACGGGGATTGATTATACCCATCCGGCGTTTCGGTTTTCCAATGGGGTGACGCGGGTCCTTTCAATCTGGGACCAGACCATCCAGTCAGATCAGGTGCCGGAGCGTTTTCCTTACGGCACCGTGTATTCCCGGGAGCAGATCGATGAGGCGCTGACTTCGGAGGACCCTTTTTCTGTTGTGCCGACCCGGGATGAAGACGGGCATGGTACATTCATCGCCGGAATTATGGCAGGCAGTGAGGATCTGACGAATGGTTTTATCGGCGCGGCGCCGGAGGCATCGATCGCCGTGGTGAAGTTAAAGCCGGCCAAGGAATATCTGAGGGAGCATTATATTTTGAAAGAAGGGTCTCTGGCCTATCAGGAAACGGATGTGATGATGGCCGTGGAGTTTCTGAGAGGTCAGAGCCGCAGGTACCGGATGCCTCTGATTATCTGTATCGGCATTGGAAACGGTCTCGGAAGTCATGACGGAACGTCGTCGCTGAGCCAGTATTTCAATATCGTCAATAATATTACAGGAATCGGCATCGTGGCTGCCGCAGGAAATGAACTGGGAAAGGCCCATCATTATGCCGGCTTTATTTCCCGGGCAGAGGATTCAAACACGGTGGAACTCAGAGTTGGTGAAGGGGAGCGTGGATTCCAGATGGAACTCTGGGGGTCGCTGGCAGATGTTTTTTCTGTAGAAGTGATTTCACCGGAAGGGGAACGGATCGCAAGAAGCCAGTCCAGACTCGGCCAGTCCCAGCGGGTCCGGCTTTTATTTGAAGAAACGGAAATTTATATAGCGGATAAATCCGCAGGGCTTTCCGGCGGTCAGTTTCTTATGGTCTTGCAATTAAGAGATCCGACACCGGGCATATGGACGTTCCGGGTTTTCGGGGACCGGATTTTGAACGGACATTTTAATCTGTGGCTGCCTATGGAAAAATTTATCCGGGAGGACACCTTTTTTCTCAGTCCGGAACCGGATGTGACGCTGGTTTCCATAGCGACGACGAGCAGTGTTGTGGTGACGTCCAATTATAATCATTACAATGACAGTCTGTATATTCATTCAAGCCGGGGATTTACTTCCGAAGGCTTTATCAAACCGGATGTGGCTGCGCCGGGTGTCAATGTTTACGGGCCTGTTCCCGGAGGCGGTTACGGACAGCGGACCGGTTCGAGCATTTCAGCCGCCCATGGCGCCGGCGCCGCGGCATTGCTGATGGAGTGGGGGCTTTTAAATCAGATTATCAATAACATGGATGGAAATGATATACGCCGTCTTTTGATTCAGGGGGCAGCCCGGAAAACGGGGGAAGTTTATCCGAATCAGGGATGGGGATATGGAACGCTGAATTTAAAAAATACCTTTGAAACTTTGCGGGTTGTGAGGTAAAATAAAGGAAGAAAATGAAGGAGGTACTGTAATTATGGCATTTTTAGAGGATTTAAAACAGGGACTCAGTGATGTGACAAAAACCGTTTATGAAAAATCCGGGCAGTTTGTAGAGATTCAGAAATTAAAGATGAAAAAGAATTCTTTAAACAGCGAATTAAAGGCTGCTTATGTTGAAATCGGAAAGATGGTTTATGAAGAGAAAAAAGCCGGCGTTGAATTTTCAGGTCCGGTCGTTCAGCTCTGTCAGAAAATCGATATGGGTCTGGAAGCGATTCAGGAAGTGGACGAACAGATTGAAGAAGCCAGAGCCCGGGCGACAGTAGAAGACGGTACTTTTGATGAAAGCGATATTTTTGAAGAAGAAGTGACCGATGTCACTGAAAAAACGGACACAACTGAAGAAACGGCAGAAGAAACGGCAGAGGAAGCTGTGGAAGAAGCCGTGGAGGAAGCCGAAGTTCCGGCGGAAGAACCGAAGGAAGATTAGAAGAAGGCAGGATATAAAAACAGTGAACTGGCACGCATACTGCGTGCCATTTTCCGGCTTTCCGGGGACTATTTTAAAAATTTACAGACAGGAAAAGAGGGCGATTGAAGTGAATCAGTTTACAGAGAGAATCAAAAAATTGAGAGAAGTTATGGCTGAGAAAAATATTGATTTTTATCTCATTCCCACAGCAGACGATCACAGTTCGGAATATGTCAGCGATTATTATAAGGTACGGAATTATTTTGCCGGGTTTACCGGTTCGGCGGGAAGTCTTTTGATCGGCCGGGAGATGGCAGGACTCTGGACCGACGGAAGATATTATATTCAGGCGGAACGGCAGCTTGAGGGAAGCTGTGTGTCGCTTTTCAGAATGGGCAGCGACGGAGTTCCGATGATTACGGATTATTTGAAGGCACATTTGCCGGAGGGCGGTACGCTGGCCTTTGACGGACAGGTCATCGACCGGACCCAGGGACAGGATTATGAAAAGATTGTTGAAGCGGTTCACGGCCGGATTTTGTGGGATAAGGATATGGCCGGACAGTTCTGGGAAGACCGCCCGGAACGTTCTTGCGCTCCGGTTTTTGAACTTGAAGAAAAATATTCAGGAAAGAGCCGTAAAGAAAAATTCGCAGAGCTGCGCCGTTTTATGGATGCAAAGGGCGGTGACCGGGTACTGCTGGCTTCTCTGGAAGACATTGCCTGGCTGACAAATCTCCGGGGCGGCGATGTGACCCATACACCGGTATTTCTGGCGTTTGCCCTGATTGACAGAGAACGTGCCGGACTTTATGTCTATGAGTCGGCATTTTCAGAAGAAGTCCGGGCGCATCTTATGGAAGACGGCGTGGCGCTTAAAAGTTATATGGATATTTACAGGGACCTGGAAGGTCTTGACGGGGGCTGCCTGCTCTACGACGGCACAAAGGTCAATTATGCGCTTGCCCGGAGTGTATCGGAAAAGGTTCAGGTGCTTCCTGTGGATATTAACAAAATGATTCCGAAGTCCATTAAAAATGAAACAGAGCTTCAGAATCTGAGAGATATTCATATCAAAGACGGTGTGGCTATGACAAAATTCATGTACTGGCTGAAGACGAATATCGGAAAAATCGATATTACAGAAATGAGCGCTTCGGATTATCTCTGGGAGCTTCGCAAAAACATAGACACGTATTTAGACTTGAGTTTTGATACGATTTCCGCCTACAGAGAGCATGGGGCGATGATGCATTACCGGGCCGTACCGGAAACGGATGTGGCGCTGGAGCCTGCGGATATGCTGCTGGTGGATTCGGGCGGACAGTATTACGAGGGAACGACGGATGTGACCCGGACCTTTATTCTGGGACCGGTTTCCGATGAAATGAAAAAACATTTTACGCTGGTATGCAAGTCCATGCTGAATCTGGCAAATGCCAAATTTCTCTATGGCTGTTCCGGTTATAACCTGGATATTCTGGCAAGGGGTCCGCTGTGGAATCTGGGCATCGATTACCGCTGCGGCACCGGCCACGGCGTCGGTTATCTTCTGAGTGTCCATGAGGCGCCGAATGGCTTCCGATGGAAAAAAGTGCCGGAACGCAATGACTCGGCGATTCTGGAAGCAGGCAATGTAACGAGCGATGAGCCGGGCGTTTATATGGAAGGCAGCTACGGTATCCGTACAGAGAATGAGATTGTCTGTGTCAGAGATGAAAAGAATGAATACGGCCAGTTTATGAAATTCGAAACCCTGACCTGGGTGCCGATCGATCTGGATGGCATCGACCCTCAGTGGCTGAATCCGGAGGATATCCGTCAGTTGAATGTTTACCATGAACAGGTTTATGAAAAAATCAGCCCATATCTGAACAGGGATGAAAAAGAATGGCTGGCCCGGTACACACGGGCTATATAGAGGCATGAACACCATAGACAACCCGTTTTATTTGTGATATATTAAAAAAAGAACGAAAAAATGTACACTTATTCCAGGAGGGAAAAATCAATGAAATTTTTTATTGACACAGCAAAGGTCGAAGATATTAAAAAAGCCAACGATATGGGAGTTATCTGTGGTGTTACTACAAACCCATCCTTAATCGCAAAAGAAGGCCGTGTCTTTGAAGAAGTTATTGCTGAAATCGCTTCCATCGTTGACGGACCGATCAGCGGCGAAGTTAAAGCAACAACGACAGATGCAGAAGGTATGATTGCAGAAGGTCGTGAAATCGCTAAAATCCACAAAAACATGGTTGTTAAGATTCCGATGACTGCAGAAGGTCTGAAAGCATGTAAAGTATTATCTGCAGAAGGTATCAAAACAAATGTGACACTGGTATTTACAGCAAACCAGGCATTGCTGGCAGCAAGAGCCGGTGCAACTTATGTATCACCATTCCTTGGAAGACTGGATGACATCTCCACACCAGGCATTGATTTAATCCGCACAATTTCTGATATATTCGCAGTTGCAGGCATCGATACAGAGATTATCGCAGCCAGCGTGCGTCATCCTATCCATGTGACAGACTGCGCTTTAGCCGGAGCAGACATTGCGACAGTTCCTTACAGCGTTATTGAACAGATGATTAAACATCCGCTGACAGATCAGGGAATCGAAAAATTCCAGGCAGATTATAAAGCTGTTTTTGGTGAATAAAAAAGAGTAAAACAGGATAAAACGAGAGAATAGCGGGACATAAAACATACCCGCTATTCGTAATGCACAGAAATCCCCCGCGCCGCCAGGACGCGGCGGGCAGCGTATTTGTAAAAAGGCAGGTTGAATGATGAATAAGTTAGAACTTCAGAAGATGGCCAACGACATCCGCAAAGGAATCGTTACGGCTGTACACAGTGCAAAATCCGGACATCCGGGCGGCTCTTTATCCGCAGCAGATATTTTTACATATCTGTATTTTGAAGAGATGAATGTGGACCCGAAAAATCCGGTAAAAGAAGAAAGAGACCGTTTTGTATTATCCAAAGGCCATGTGGCGCCGGCATACTACTCCACACTGGCACACAGAGGATTTTTCCCGGTGGAGGATTTGACAACCCTTCGTAAAGTGGGTTCCTATCTTCAGGGACATCCGGATAAAAAACACATTCCGGGCGTTGATATGTCCAGCGGTTCTCTCGGACAGGGCGTTTCTGCAGCCGTAGGTATGGCCTTATCCGCAAAAATGAGCAATGACGATTACCGCGTGTATACACTTCTCGGTGACGGGGAAATTCAGGAAGGCCAGGTTTGGGAAGCAGCCATGTTCGCAGGCGCCCGGAAACTGGATAACCTTGTGGTGGTCGTTGATAATAACGGACTTCAGATCGACGGAAATATTGAGGATGTATGTTCTCCGTATCCGATCGATAAAAAATTCGAAGCCTTTAATTTCCATGTCATTAATATCGATGGTCATGATTTTGACCAGATTGCTTCCGCTCTGGCAGAAGCACGGGCAACCAAGGGAATGCCGACAGCGATTATTGCAAAAACGGTCAAGGGCAAAGGGGTTTCCTTTATGGAAAATCAGGCAAGCTGGCACGGCACAGCGCCAAATGATGAACAGTATAAAGTAGCTATGGAAGATTTGGAGAAAGTAGGTGAAGCACTGTGTCAGAAGTAAAGAAAATCGCGACAAGAGAAAGCTATGGAAATGCCCTGACAGAACTGGGCGCCAAACATGAAAATATGGTCGTATTGGATGCAGACCTTGCCGGAGCAACAAAGACAAGTATCTTTAAAAAAGCTTTTCCGGAAAGACATATTGACTGTGGTATTGCCGAAGGCAATATGATGGGCATTGCCGCAGGGCTTGCCGCAACCGGTAAAGTGCCTTTTGCGAGTACATTTGCAATGTTTGCCGCAGGACGCGCTTTCGAACAGATCCGTAACTCCATCGGTTATCCGAAGCTGAATGTTAAAATCGGCGCGACCCATGCAGGTATCTCCGTTGGTGAAGACGGTGCGACCCATCAGTGTAACGAAGATATCGCATTAATGCGTACGATTCCGGGCATGGTTGTTATCAATCCGGCGGATGATGTGGAAGCAAGAGCTGCAGTCTATGCAGCATTTGAGCATGAAGGTCCGGTTTACATGCGTTTCGGCCGTCTGGCCGTTCCGGTCATCAACGATAATCCGGATTATAAATTCGAACTCGGTAAAGGGATTACTTTAAAAGACGGTAAAGATATGACCATTATCGCAACCGGTCTTTGTGTCTGCGAATCCCTGGAAGCAGCAAAGATGCTGGCAGCAGACGGCATTGATGCCCGCGTAATCAACATTCATACCATCAAACCGCTGGATGAAGAACTGGTTGTGAAAGCAGCTCAGGAAACCGGCCGTATCTTCACTGTTGAAGAACATTCCATCATCGGCGGCCTTGGAAGCGCTGTATGCGATGCCCTCGCCGAAAAAGCACCGACAAAGGTGACAAAAATCGGTGTGGAAGATACTTACGGTGAATCCGGTCCGGCAGTGGAACTGATCCATAAATACGGTCTGGATGCCGAAGGCATTTACAAAAAAATTAAAGCATCCTTATAAGGATGATAAAATACTGCCTGTGCGCGGGGGACATCCCTGCCTGCGGGCAGTTTTTTCATTATGGGGATGCCGGGATCAGGCCTGGCCGGTTTGTTCCGGCAGAGATTTCTCCGGTAAAGAAAAAAACGTTTTGAGAGGCTCCGGACGAACTTGTATTTTGATATAAAATCCGCTATAATTTAAGGAAAAAGTAAAGAGGCATGAAAATGAAAAGTAATGATTTTTATAATTTTGGAGAAGAGATACAAAAAATCGTCCAGTCGGCGATTGATTCCAATGATTTCCGTCAGTTGAATGAAACCGTCCGGCAGACGGTCGGGGAGGCGGTGGAGGCGGTCCGTTCCGGCGTTTCACAGGCCTCGGAGGGCATGGCGAAAGCCCGGAAGGCCGGAAATACAAAAAAAAGCGAGGGGCCGCAGGTGCATCATTCGGCTCCGAAAACCCAGGCATCCTACAAAGCCCGGGAAAAGACCCAGAATCAATATTTGGCAGTTCATCCATCGGGGGAGATTGTCGGAACGCTTCTGACGGTTTTGGGATTTTTGATTGGGACCTTTGTCGGTATCGCTCTGGCGGTGCTGCTGATCGTCCAGTTTGTCCTGGACGGACTGCCGGCGCTGATGATTCCGGTGGGAATTTTGCTGTTATTCTTTATTTTACTGATGTTTGCCGGATTTAAGGGACACAGTATCACCTCAAGGATCAAACGGTTCCGGAATTACTGCCGGATTTTAAATGACAGGGAATTTTGTGATATCGAAGAACTGGTGGAAGGGACAGGAAAGTCAAAGAATTATGTCGTTAAAGATGTGCAGGAAATGATCAAACGCCGGATGTTCCGTCAGGGGCATCTGGATAAACAGCATACCTGCCTGATCGTGACGGAAGCGGCTTATCAGCAGTATGTGCAGGCCCAGAAGGGGCTGGAGGCGAGGGAAGCCCAGGCAAAGGCCGAAAAAGAAAAGATGAATGATCCGAAATATTCGGAAGAAGTCCGGTCGATGCTCATTGAAGGGGATAAGTATGTAAAAAATATCCGCGCCTGTAACGATGCGATTCAGGATGTGGAGATTTCTGCAAAGATTTCCCGTTTGGAACTGATCGTATCCCGGATATTCTCTCAGGTGGAAAAAGACCCGTCCTTTGCACCGGAGCTGCATCAGTTTATGAATTATTACCTGCCGACGACCCAGAAGCTTCTGAATGTGTATGAAGAACTGGATCACCAGCCGGTACAGGGACAGAATATTTCCGATACGAAAAAAGAAATTGAAGCCACATTGGATACCATTAACCAGGCCTTTGAGAATCTGCTGGACAGCTGCTATAAGGATACGGCATGGGATGTTTCCACAGATATTTCCGTACTGAATACCATGCTGGCAAAGGAAGGGTTAACCGGGGATAGTTTACATAGTGCCAGAAAAGGCAAATAAGGAGAAGAAGTATGAGCGATACATTTAAAGAATTTCAGACCACACCGACCCTTGTATTTGATGAAGCTCCGGGAATGGAGGAAAAGAAAGAAACCACTGCGGTGCCGGAACTTCAGCCGGAACCGATGGATGATTCTGTCTTATCCCCGGAGGAGCGGGAAATGGTCGAAAATTTCAGTCGTCAGATCGACCTGAACAACACCAATGCCATTCTGCAGTACGGCTCGGGGGTTCAGAAGAAAATGGCAGATTTTTCCGAAACAGCCCTTGAAAATGTCCGTTCCAAGGATTTGGGCGAAGTCGGAGACATGCTGACAAATGTGGTGACAGAATTGAAAAACTTTGATGCCGAAGAAGAGAGCAAAGGATTTTTCGGCGGTCTGTTTAAAAAAACGTCCAATAAAGTTGCGACGATGAAAGGCAAATATGCCAGAGCAGAAGAGAATGTTATGCAGATCTGCAAATCCCTTGAAAATCATCAGGTGGTGCTTTTAAAGGATATTGCCACACTGGACAAGATGTACGATTTGAACCTGACGTATTTCAAAGAGCTGACCATGTACATTCTGGCGGGCAGAAAGAAACTGGAACAGGTTCAGAAACAGGAACTTCCGGCCCTCATTCAGAAAGCAGAAACAAGCGGCCTTGCAGAGGACGCTCAGGCGGCCAAAGATTTGGAGGGACTTTGCCAGCGTTTTGAAAAGAAGCTTCATGATCTGGATTTAACCCGGATGATCTCGATTCAGACAGCGCCCCAGATTCGTCTTGTGCAGAACAGCAACACGATGATGGTAGAAAAGATTCAGTCGACGGTCGTAAATACAATTCCTCTCTGGAAGAGCCAGATGGTCCTGGCCCTCGGTGTGGAACATTCGAACCAGGCGGCGAAGGCTCAGCAGCAGGTGACAGACCTGACCAATGAACTTTTAAAGAAAAATGCGGAAACGCTGAAAATGGCTTCGATTGAAACAGCCAGGGCTTCAGAGAGAGGCATTGTGGACATCGAAACGCTGAAACAGACCAACGAATCTCTGATTACGACACTGGATGAGATTATGAAGATTCAGACCGAAGGCCGGGAAAAACGGCAGGCGGCAGAAGTGGAGCTGCGTCAGATGGAAAATGATCTGAAGAGTAAGCTTCTGGAAATCAGAAAATAGATGCTGAAACACGATATTGGCGTATTTTGCAGCACGTAAAGATACTGGGCCTTGCCGCTTGCGGCAGGGCTGTTTCTTCCAATAGCCTCAGGTCAGAGAGGAATCTTCGGGATGCAGCAGAGTCTTCGGATGAAACAGGCAGTTTCAGGGAAGAATATACGATATGAACAGATAAAAGAGGTAATTATGGCAGCAAGAAAAATAGAGAAAAAAGATTATATTAGAATACGCGGAGCCAGAGAGCATAACCTGAAGGGAATCGACATCGACATTCCGAGAAACGAACTGGTCGTTTTAACGGGACTGAGCGGTTCGGGAAAATCCTCACTGGCTTTTGATACGATATATGCCGAGGGACAGCGGCGCTATATGGAATCCCTGTCCTCCTATGCCCGTCAGTTTCTTGGACAGATGGAAAAACCGGATGTGGAGAGTATTTCCGGTCTGCCGCCGGCCATTTCCATTGACCAGAAATCGACCAACCGGAATCCGCGTTCCACTGTTGGAACCGTGACGGAAATTTATGATTATTTTCGTCTGCTTTATGCGAGAATCGGGATTCCCCATTGTCCGAAGTGCGGCAAGGTCATCCGGAAACAGACGGTAGATCAGATGGTGGATACGGTTCTGGAACTGCCGGAGCGGACCCGGATTCAGATACTGGCGCCGGTCGTCCGGGGACGGAAGGGCGAGCATGTCAAAGTCTTTCAGCAGGCGAAAAAAAGCGGCTATGTCCGGGTCATGGTGGACGGCAATCTTTATGATCTGTCAGAAGAAATCAAACTGGAAAAAAATAAAAAGCATACGATTGAAATTGTGGTAGACCGGATTGCTGTCAAGGCAGGGATTGAAAAACGTCTGACGGATTCCATTGAAACAACGCTGAAGCTTTCCGACGGTCTGGTGGTCGTTGATGTCATTGACGGTGAACCGCTGAATTTCAGTCAGAGCTTTTCGTGTCCGGACTGCGGCATCAGTCTGGATGAAATCGAACCGAGAAGTTTCTCCTTCAATAACCCATTTGGCGCCTGTCCGGTCTGTAACGGTCTTGGTTACAAGATGGAGTTTTCCGAGGAACTAATGATTCCGGACCCATCACTGAGTATCAATGAGGGTGCCATTACTGTTCTGGGATGGCAGTCCGCCAATTCCGCCGGAAGCTTTACCAATGCGATTTTGAAGGGACTGGCGGAGCATTACAATTTTTCTCTGGACACGCCGTTTAAGGATTATTCCCAGAAGGTTCATGATATTTTAATTTACGGAACAAAGGGCGAGGAAGTCCGGGTTCACTATAAAGGCATGCGGGGCGAAGGCGTTTATAATGTCGCCTTTGAAGGGCTTATCCGGAATATGGAACGGCGTTACCGGGAGACCGGCTCTGAAATTACCCGTCAGGAGTATGAAAACTTTATGATGATTACACCTTGCGGCGAGTGCGGCGGCAAACGTTTGAAACGGGAGTCTCTGGCAGTAACGGTTTCTGATAAAAATATTGCGGAAATTACGGAACTGTCTATCGTAGAGCTTCGGGATTTTATGAATCATCTGGAACTCAGCGAGCAGCAGAAGCTGATCGGCGAACAGATTTTAAAGGAAATCCGTGCACGTCTCGGTTTTCTTGTCAATGTCGGCCTGGATTATCTTATGCTTTCCAGAGCCACAGCGACCCTGTCCGGAGGAGAGGCTCAGCGTATTCGTCTGGCGACTCAGATTGGTTCCGGCCTCGTTGGGGTTGCCTATATTCTCGATGAGCCGAGCATCGGCCTTCACCAGAAGGATAATGATAAACTTCTAAAGGCGTTAAAGGATCTGAGAGATTTGGGAAATAGCCTTATTGTGGTGGAACATGATGAAGATACTATGATGGAAGCAGACTATGTGGTAGATATCGGACCAGGAGCCGGCGAACATGGCGGAGAAGTGGTGGCGCAGGGCACACCGGCTCAGTTGATAAAAAATAAAAATTCGATTACGGCGGACTATCTGTCCGGCAGAAAACGGATTCCGGTGCCGGAAAAGCGGCGCACACCGACAGGAAAGCTGACCATTCTCGGCGCTCGGGAAAACAACCTGAAGAATATCGATGTGGATATTCCTCTGGGCGTTTTTACCTGTGTGACCGGTGTCTCCGGCTCAGGAAAGAGTTCTCTGGTAAATGAGATTTTATATAAACGTCTGTCGAGAGATCTGAACTGTTCCCGGACATCCCGGCCGGGCAAACATAAAGATATTCTTGGTGTGGACCAGCTCGACAAGGTTATTAATATCGATCAGTCACCGATCGGACGGACGCCGCGGTCAAATCCGGCGACGTATACCGGAGTTTTTGATATGATCCGGGATTTGTTTGCCTCCACAGTGGATGCCAAGGAACGGGGCTATAAAAAAGGCCGCTTCAGTTTTAATGTGAAAGGCGGCCGCTGCGAAGCCTGCTCCGGTGATGGCATCATTAAAATTGAAATGCATTTCCTGGCAGATGTTTACGTGCCGTGTGAAGTGTGTCACGGCAGGCGATACAATCGTGAAACTCTGGAAGTTAAATATAAAGGCAAAAGTATTTATGATGTGCTGAATATGACGGTCGAGGAAGCCGCAAAATTCTTTGAAAATGTACCTTCTATCCGTCGGAAAATGGAAACCCTCAACGATGTGGGGCTTTCCTATGTGCGACTTGGGCAGCCGTCAACGACTCTGTCCGGCGGTGAAGCTCAGCGTGTCAAGCTGGCGACAGAACTCAGCCGACGCAGCACCGGAAAGACGATTTATATTCTTGACGAGCCGACGACCGGACTGCATTTTGCCGATGTGCATAAGTTGATCGAGATTCTCCACCGGCTGACGGAGGGCGGAAATACTGTCGTCGTTATTGAGCATAACCTGGATGTGATTAAGACAGCGGATTATATTATTGATGTCGGTCCGAACGGCGGTGACCGGGGCGGACAGATTATCGCCCGGGGAACTCCGGAGGAAGTTGCGGCATCAGAAATCTCATATACGGGCCAATATATAAAAAAATATTTGGAACGTGACAAAAAAATGTAGAATTTCTTGCAAAATTGTTGTAATATAATATATCTAAAAATAGTTTACAAAATAAAATGATAATTAAATTCGCTGCGGATAGAGGCGAAGAAACACAGCACAGGAGGAACCCTACATGAATCAAGAAATGATTATTGTGTTGGACTTTGGAGGACAGTACAATCAGTTGATTGCCAGACGCGTCAGAGAATGTCACGTTTACTGCGAAGTTCATCCGTACACGATGACTTTGGAACAGATAAAAGCCATGAATCCGAAGGGAATCATTTTCACCGGCGGACCAAACAGTGTCTATGGTGAAGATTCACCGAGATATCAGAAAGAAATTTTCGAACTGGGCGTGCCGATTCTCGGCATCTGTTATGGTTCCCAGTTAATGTCCTATATGCTTGGCGGTAAAGTTGAAACAGCTCCGGTCAGTGAGTACGGAAAAACGGAAGTGGATGTAGACGCATCTTCGGTTCTTTTTGACGGCGTTTCCGACAAAACCATCTGCTGGATGAGCCATACGGATTATATTGCCGAAGCTCCGGCGGATTTTAAAGTGACAGCCCATACGCCGGTCTGCCCGGTCGCAGCGATGGAATGTCCGGAAAAGAAGCTTTATGCAACCCAGTTCCATCCGGAAGTTATGCATACTCAGGAAGGCGTGAAAATGCTTTCAAACTTTGTTTACAAAGTCTGTGGCTGCAGCGGCGACTGGAAAATGGATTCTTTTGTTGAGTCCACCATTCAGCAGATTCGTGAAAAAATCGGCGGCGGCAAAGCTCTCTGCGCTCTGTCCGGCGGTGTGGATTCCTCTGTGGCAGCGGTTATGATGGCAAAAGCGATCGGAAAGCAGCTCACCTGTGTTTTTGTTGACCATGGTCTTTTGCGCAAGGACGAGGGCGATGAAGTTGAGGCTGTTTTTGGACCGGAAGGTCCTTATGACCTGAATTTTATCCGTGTCAATGCTCAGGAGCGTTTTTATAAGAAACTGGCCGGCGTTACGGAACCGGAAGCGAAACGTAAAATCATCGGTGAGGAATTTATCCGTGTTTTCGAAGAAGAAGCGAAAAAAATCGGTACAGTGGATTTCTTTGTTCAGGGAACCATTTACCCGGATGTGATCGAATCCGGCCTCGGAAAATCCGCAGTGATCAAATCCCATCACAATGTCGGCGGTCTTCCGGACTATGTTGATTTTAAAGAAATCGTAGAGCCGCTGCGTCTCCTCTTCAAAGATGAAGTGCGTAATGCGGGACGGGAACTCGGTATTCCGGAATATCTTGTCAGCAGACAGCCTTTCCCGGGCCCGGGCCTCGGCGTGCGTATCGTTGGTGAAGTGACCGCAGAAAAAGTCCGCATTGTTCAGGAGGCGGACGCTATCTACCGCGAAGAGATTGCCAAAGCCGGTGTGGATAAAGGCCTCGGCCAGTATTTTGCCAGCCTGACCAATATGCGTTCCGTTGGTGTTATGGGGGATGAGAGAACCTATGATTATGCGGTGGCTCTTCGCGCCGTGACGACGAGTGATTTCATGACCGCAGAATCTGCAAGAATTCCGTGGGATGTTTTGGAAAAAGTGACGAACCGTATCGTTAATGAAGTAAAGGGCGTGAACCGCGTACTGTATGATTGTACGGGGAAACCGCCGGCAACGATTGAGTTTGAGTAAAAAGTTGAAAAAAATAAACCCAGTGTTTATACGGATTCCAAACAAATTTGTTTAATGACTGGCAACGATTTGGCAACGGATTTGTTATCATTCAACGAATAATTTTATCTTAATATGACATATAAAAACCTTACTGATTTTCAGAATGAAAACTGAATATCGGTAAGGTTTTTCTTTTTCTTTATTTTTTATCTTTCTTATCTTTCGTCAATTCTTGTACAAGAAAATCACTCAATTCCTGAGATGGAACCTTTGCCCAGCACTGATCGGTATCAAGCTCCGGGTATTTGTATCTCCATTCGTCATACGCTTCCTTACTGATTTCTCCATTTTCCAATTTCTGTGCCTGTTGCAGCCAGGCGTGGAACATATTGTCAACAGAAGAGCCGGGAGCAGATACAGAGCGGTCAAGGTAAAGGCAAGGCAGTCCGTCCACCTCTTTGATTTTCAGTCCGTACATGTCTTCTAATGCAAAGAGTGTGTGCATCAATCCAAGATATGTGTCGATATCCGGTACATTGATTGCACGAGTGCTGACATCGAAAACCTGTGCCATCTCTTTTACAAGGTCAATCTTCGGAACTCTGGCTTCGGATTCATATTGTGCCATACGGACATCCGAAGTCTTACCCAGAAAACCGAGGATTTCACCGAGCTGCTTTTGTGTCATGCCCTTTCGGTTACGGAAAAACTTGATACGTTGTCCGATTGCCATTGTGAAACCTCCTTTTTTGCATATGGCGTTGCCACTGCTTTATGATAATAAACATTTCTGTTTAAGTATAGTATACCATCAGCCATTTTGAATAGCAAGAAGAACTTAAACAAAATAATTTAACATTTTTCTGAAAACCACTTGACTTAAATAAATATGTTTAGCATTATACAAAATGAAGAAACTAAACAAAAAGGGTTAAAAGAAAAGGAGAACCAGACTATGGAAAACAAAACATTTATGACTGTTGAAGAAGTAGCAGCGGAAATGTCCGTGTCAAAATCCTATGCGTATAAGATTGTAAAGCAGCTGAACGCAGAACTGCAGAAGATGGGATATCTGACTGTGGCAGGAAGGGTAAACACCAATTATTTCCGCAAAAAAGTATGTTACAGCGAGTAGAGAGGAGTGATTAGATGGCTGTATATAAGGATAATGCCACCGGAAAGTGGCGAGTAGTCTTCCGCTATACCGATTGGACGGGAGAACGGAAGCAGACACAGAAAAGAGGCTTTGTGACCAAGCGAGAAGCCCAGATGTGGGAGCATGAGCAGATGGTAAAGTCACAGTCAAAGCTGGATATGACATTTGGCAGCTTCTTTGAAATTTACGAAGTTGATAAAAAACAGTGTGTAAAGGAAAATACGTGGGAATCGAAGAGCCACATTATCCGAACCAAGATACATCCATATTTTGGAAAACGTAAAATTGCTGAGATTGAAGCAAAAGATGTCATTGCCTGGCAGAATGAACTGCTGTCATATAAGGATGAGAAAGGGGAAGGGTACGCACCGACTTATCTGAAAACCATTCACGCACAGCTGTCAGCGATTTTCAATCACGCTGTGCGCTATTATGAATTGTGCTCCAATCCTGCGGCAAAGGTGGGAAATATGGGGAGCGAGGAACACAAAGAAATGCTGTTTTGGACGAGAGAGGAATATAAGCAATTTGCCGATGAAATGATGGATAAGCCCTTATCCTTTTACGCTTTTGAAATGCTCTATTGGTGCGGTATCCGTGAAGGCGAATTATTAGCCCTGACCGCCTGTCATGCTGGAACATGGGATTGAGTGGGATAAGAAAGGCACACATGAAAAGCATTTGTCTGTTCTGGATTTTGAAAAAAAGGAGCGGGTAAAGGAAGTTGCGAAACTGGAGCAATCGATTTCTGACGGGAAAGAGCGATTATCAGATATTCAGATTCAGCAGAGGAAAGCAGAGCAGGAAACGGAGCGGATACGACATGAGGGCGAAGAAATCCGGCAGGAAGTGTCGGAACTTTCGGAAACAAGTAATTTGCTGAAGGAGCAGGCGGCAACGCTGGCAGAGGACAAGGAAAAACTGTTATCTGACAATGAGAAATTAGAGAAGCAACAGAAAAAATTGCAACAGGAGATTGAGAAAATGGTTCAGTCTAAGGCGGTCATGGAACGGAACATACACGCCTATGACGAGGACGAGAGGTGGCAGTTGCCGGAGCCGGGAGCGTTGATGTCTGTAAAGTAAAAGACGTTCGGGCCCGGAACTGTAAATTGGAGAAGCTGGTAGACATGTCTTGTGTGGAAGCGGTGAAAGCGGCAGAAGAAAAAAGCAAAGATGCCACTTAAAGAGCAAAAAGGCGGAAACGTGACGCAGAGCAGAAGGTAGAGAAGATACAGAAAAAGGCAGATCAAAGAATCCAGACCATGACCGCAAAAACCAGAGCCATTCAGGAAAAAGCACAAACCCGGGAAATGATATGGGCAATAGGTATGATATTGCTTGGAGTATTGAAAAATCCCTCTTTGCTTACGGATTTGGAAGAAATACTGTTGTTTCCGCTGAACTTATGGAATGCACTTGTAATACGCACTGGCTGGGCAGCTATTGCCGTAGCACTGACAAGTGCAGCGGTTTTAGGAATTGCAGGAACAGAGATTCTTAAAGTTATGAAGAAAAAATGGAATCACCTTTATCTGTTTTATCTTATACTGTCGATGGCAATTACAGTAGCAATGGGAGAGTTGATAAACAGAGTTATACCATTGAACCAGATTTTGACAGGAGGACTTCTGTACATTGTGTTTCTGTTGTTAAACTGGCAAATTACCAGTCACGTTTCCAGGTGAGACCTTCACTACTTGTTCTTATTTCCTTTGGGGAACATGCTGATCAGATTCTGGTATTAAATAAAGGGCAGATTGTTCAGCAGGGAAGACATAGCGAATTTATGAAACAGACAGGGATTTATCGTAAATTTATTCTTGGGAGAGAAGAGACCGTGGGTTGGAAAATATAGAGAAATCTTATCAATTAGTTCGATTGACGGAGAAGTGATGTTATGATATTCTTATAAAAGTTAGGAATAACTAATAGCCTTAGGATTTTTTATTATTTAGAACAGAAAGAGAGGTTACTACATGAGTAAAGTTTATGTTATTTATTGGAGCGGAACAGGAAATACAATGGCGATGGCTTCAGCTGTAGCAGATGGTGCCAGAGAAAAAGGTGTAGATGTTCAGCTATGGAATGTAGAGGAAGCGGATATCAATGAATTGAAGGATGCAAACGCGATTGCTCTTGGCTGTCCATCCATGGGAGTGGAACAATTGGAAGAGTCAAGCATGGAGCCGTTTATGTGTGATTTGGATGCTCAGATTTCTGGAAAAACAATTGCTTTATTTGGTTCCTATGGATGGGGAGATGGTGAATGGATGAGAGATTGGGAAAGCCGTATTTCATCAGATGGTGCTTCGGTATTAAATGGGGAAGGTTTGATAACAAATGGCGCACCAAGTGACGACATTATCGAAGAATGCAGGCAAATAGGCGCAAGTCTGGCAAATCTCTAAAGGAGGATGAACAGATGTCAGAAGAATCTTTCGTTTTACACAGTGCTCCAACTTTAGCAGGAATAAAAACAGCAAATCTTTTCATGACCAGAAATGATAATCATGATTTGGTTATGAATGGAATAAGACATCTTAACCAATTGCTTACAGCAAAAGGAATCCGTGTGATTCCGTTAAAAGAGAGTAAGGAAAGTATTCTGATTTATGTTTATCGACCTTCATGTTTGATTCAAGATTTTCAAAATGAATCCTTGCAGAAGATGTTAGAAAATTTACAATATCCGACTTCAAATCCTGACCAGTGTGTTGTTAAACTGGCACAGAGATTAAAAGAGTGTAAATCATTTCCGCATGAGATTGGGCTGTTTCTTGGATATCCGCCTGAGGATGTAAGGGGATTTATTAATAATCAGGCCAGAAATTATAAATGTGTAGGAACATGGAAGGTGTATGGGGATGAGCAGGAAGCAAAAAAGAAATTTGACAGATACAAGAGATGTACGAAGGATTATTGCATCAGAATGCAAAAGGGAACTGTGTTAGAGCAATTAGTAGTTGCGATGTAAAAAAAGAGGAAAGCGGACTGCTTTCCTCTTTTTTTACATCTTATGGAATACGATTTTTATTTTGTTTCCCATATTTTCTTAATCGCTTGAAAAGTATCCTCACTTATGACATGCTCTACACGACAGGCGTCTTCTTCAGCTGTGGTAGCAGGAACACCAATTTTAATCAAGGTATCTGTGATTACCTGATGGCGTTCATAGATTCCTTTTGCAATGTCCATTCCGGTATCAGTGAGGTAGATATAGCCCTCCGGTGTCACAGTGATATAGTTCCTTTCTCTTAAATTTTTCATTGCGATGCTGATGCTTGGTTTCTTGAAACCCAGCTCGTTAGCAATATCTACAGCTCGCACTACAGGCTTTTTTTTGCTTAAAATTAAGATGACTTCAAGATAATTTTCCTGAGACTCTGTTCGCTCCATGTAATACATACTCCTTTAATATCGTTTCTATAAATAAACAAATAAGTTAGTTTCAAATGATTATAGTTAGTATAACACATGTATGGGATTATGTAAATCCAGAAAGTGAGTGAACAATTTTTGCGTTTTTGCGTTGTTGAAAATAATTATTGACAAAAAACTTGAGATAGTGTAATATAAATACAGTTAAACAAAACTAATAAACATTATTGATAAAAAACATAAATAAGTAGTTTAAAACCAATGGAGATGATAGTCATGAGATTAACAGAAGCAGAAGAAGGAAAAGAATACATTATTGCGGACATCAACACAGAAGATGAAGAGCTAAATGCTTTTTTGTTTTCACTTGGTTGCTATAGCGGAGAACCGATTACAGTAGTGTCTCGTAAAAAAGGTGGAATGGTAGTGTCCATTAAGGACGGAAGATACAATATTGATAGTCAGTTATCTGATGCGATAGAAATATAAGTAAGATTTAAAAAAATTGAGTGACTATGTCGCTTTATTTTTTAAATATAGATTAGAATAATCTAACGACAATAAGAAAGCAATAACTGGAGGAGAGGAATCATGAGAATTGCAATGACAGGTAATCCAAACTCGGGAAAAACGACAATGTTCAATGCGTTGACCGGTCGAAGCGAACGAGTGGGAAACTGGGCAGGTGTAACCGTTGACAAAAAAGAACACCCGGTAAAAAAGAACTTTTATGACGGAGGACAGGAATTAATTGCGGTAGATTTACCGGGAGCATATTCCATGTCACCATTTACATCGGAAGAAAGTATTACAAGCTCCTATGTAAAGAATGAACATCCGGATGTGATTATCAATATCGTGGATGCAACAAACCTAAGCAGAAGTTTATTTTTTACCACGCAATTGTTGGAACTTGGAATTCCGGTTGTTGTAGCTTTGAATAAAAGTGATATCAATGCAAAAAAAGATACCAAAATTGATGAAAAAGCATTAGCAGAAAAACTTGGGTGTCCGGTAATTAAAACAATATCCACATCAGCGGATGGATTAAAGGAAGTCATTAACACCGCAGCTACACTTTACGGAAAGGGGCAGAAAGCACCATACTCGGAAGGAAATGTCGATCTGACAAACAAAAAAGAAGTAGAAGAATCGGATCGTAAGCGATTTGTCTTTGTAAATGGCATTGTTGCAAAAGTAGAACAGAGAAAAACATTAACAAAAGAAAAATCAAAAGATGATGCGATTGATAAAATTATTACACATCCGGTACTTGGAATTGCAATCTTTGCAGGAGTCATGTGGCTGGTATTCTATATTTCACAGTCAACATTGGGCACATGGCTGTCAGAAATTCTTGCCGGATGGATTGAGGTATTCCAGGGATGGGTTGCAGGAAAAGTAGAGAATGCATCTCCAATCTTACAGGCTATTTTGGTAGATGGTATCATCGGTGGTGTTGGTGCAGTAGTAGGTTTCCTGCCACTTGTTATGGTTATGTACTTCCTCATTGCATTACTGGAGGATTGCGGATACATGGCGCGTGCCACAGTAGTACTTGATCCAATCTTTAAAAGAGTAGGTCTTTCTGGAAAATCGGTAATTCCTATGGTAATCGGAACTGGTTGTGGTGTACCTGCGATTATGGCGTGTCGTACGATTAAGAACGAAAGAGAACGTCGGGCGACAGCAATGCTTTGTACATTTATGCCATGCGGAGCAAAGCTACCTGTAATTGCACTTTTTGCTGGAGCGTTTTTCTCAGATGCTACATGGGTAGGTCCGGTAATGTATTTTGTAGGTATTGCTTTAATCCTTTTAGGAGCACTGCTGATTAAGCAGATTACTGGCATGAAGTACAGAAAGAGTTTCTTTATTATGGAACTTCCGGAATATAAAGCACCTTCGCTTTTGTTTGCCTGCAAATCTATGTTAGAACGTGGTAAAGCATATATTGTGAAGGCTGGTACAATTATTCTTGTTTGCAATACCCTTGTTCAGGTGATGGCAACATTCACACCGGGATTTGCAGTAGCAGCAGAGGACAGTTCGGACTCTATCCTGGCAATGATTGCTTCTCCATTTGCGGTACTTTTGATCCCAGTTGTTGGTTTTGCAAGCTGGCAGTTAGCTGCTGCAGCAATTACCGGATTCATCGCAAAAGAAAATGTAGTTGGAACACTTGCTACCGTATTTGTTATTACTAACTTTATTGATACAGAAGAACTTGCACTGGTTTCAGGTGGTAATGAAGTTGCAGCTATCATGGGACTTACAAAGGTTGCGGCTTTAGCATATTTAATGTTCAACCTGTTTACACCACCTTGCTTCGCCGCCCTTGGAGCAATGAATGCTGAAATGAAGTCCGGGAAGTGGCTTGCAGGTGCCATCGGCTTCCAGCTTGCAACGGGCTATACGGTTGGATTTGTTGTATATCAGGTTGGAACGCTAATTACAACAGGAACACTGGGAGCAGGATTTGCAGGTGGACTCATAGCAGTTTTAGTCATCGCAGCTGTGATTACATATATGTGTGTAAATGCAAATAAGAAAATTAAAGAAGAGTATGCACTTGGCGCAAAGGCTTAATGAACAGGGAAGCCACCCTGACTGGAGGTTTGTATGATCAATTTCATAGTCGTACTTATATTGTTACTTATTCTTGTACCTGTAATCAGATATCTGGTAAAGGAAAAGAAAAAAGGCAATACTTGTATTGGTTGTCCAAATGCCTCTAAATGTGGCAAACATAACTGTCACGGGTTATAAGACAGGCATAAATTTAAGGGCGGGTGGATGAGCAGTCCAACGCCCTTAAATAAATAGTTTGAGTTATAAATGGAGAACGAACATATGGGAGATATCGTTATTGTAGCGTTACTACTGATTATTATTGCAATTGCAATCGTCCCGACTATAAAACATTTCAAAGGTCAAGGCGGATGCTGTGGTGGCGGTTCTTATAAACCGAAAAAGAAAAAGCTGGAACATGTGATAGAAAAGAAAGAATTTTACATAGAAGGAATGCATTGCGAAAATTGCAGCAATCGGGTAATGGAAAAAATCAATGATATCCCGGGTGTTTCAGCTGAGGTGAAACTTAAGAAAAATATAGCAATTGTGTCATATGCCAGGAAAGTGGATGATGCTGTCATAATTGGAAAAATTGAAGAGGCTGGATATAGTGTAAAACAGTAGCTGATTTCGATGGGAGGGATATTATGGAAAAGCCCCAAGAGGATTTCTTGTCGGTCCATATGAAGAAGCAGGAAATTATTGACCGATTAAGGAAAGAAAATTATAGAATCACTAATCAAAGAATGCTTTTGATAGATATATTGCTGGAAGAGGACTGCACCTGCTGCAAGGAAATCTATTATAGAGCTGCGAAGATAGATGCAAGTATCGGTATGGCAACGGTTTATCGCATGATTAACACGCTTGAGGATATCGGTGTGATTAGTCGTAAGAGTACGTATAAGATATGTAATGAAAATTCGAATAGTAGTCAATGTGTCTGGTGCGTGGTCATGGATGATTCTACGGAAATTAACTTGTCAGAAAGCAAATGGAAAAGCATTTTAGAGAGTGGATTAAAGGCTTACGGATATATTGAAAATCAAAATCTGAAATCTGTAAAGATAATCGAATGTAATGCGGGATGAGACCTGTTGTAGAAGAAGGCTATAACAGGTTTTTATTTTAAATAATGGTTAGTGCCATCTAACTGTACCGAAAGGAGGCTTTCTATGTGGTCGATGCAAAAGGAAGGTATGAAAGAATCACGTGAAATGTATTTAAAAGCAATTTATCAATTGAACAAAATACATTCTGGAAATGTAAGAAATACAGATATCGCAAATCATCTGAACGTGACAAGACCAAGTGTAACAAGGGCGATTGCATTACTGAACAGTGAGAATTTAACGATAACCGATGAGAATGGGATTGTGCATTTAACAAAAGAGGGGGAGATAGAAGCAAAAAGGATTTCAGATCGTTATCATACAATTGTTGAGTATTTAAAAGAGAATTTCGAATTAGAAGAGACTATTATTGGTACAGATGCTTGCCAGATGGAGCACATCATAAGCGAAGAATTATATCTGGCTATGAGACAAAGCTTGAAAAACCATAATAAAGATTGTATTGAATAAAGTCGGAGGAAGATGAAATGAGTGTAGTTATCGTAGGTGGACATGATCGAATGGTCAGTCAGTATAAAAAAATTGGAAAGGATTTTCATTGCAAAATGAAAGTTTTTACGCAGATGTCAGCAAATCTTAGCAATCAGATTGGCACGCCGGATGTAGTGGTTTTATTTACCAATACGGTATCGCACAAGATGGTTAGATGTGCAGTGCAGGAAGCGGAAAAATGCAATGCACAGATTGTGAGATGTCATACAAGTAGCCAAAGTGCATTGACACAGATTTTAAATGAATGCTGTGCAATGGTATGACAAAGAATAGATTTTGAAAGGAAATGAACATGATATCGAAAATCAAATATTACTTATGGGCAGCACTTGGTATTGTATGTCTTTCGCTTGGCACGTTAGGCATAGCTGTGCCTATTTTGCCAACAGTTCCGTTTTATATGGCAACAGCCTTCTGCTTCGCAAAAAGTTCGAAAAAGTTACATGACTGGTTTACTGCAAGTGAATTGTACAAAAAGCACCTTGAGAGCTTCATGGAATCAAGGGCAATGACATTAAAAACGAAGCTATCGATTATGAGCATGGCAACGGCTATGATGGCATTGGGATTTTTCATGATGAAAAGTGTTCCCATAGGAAGAATATGCCTTGGAATAGTCTGGGTATTTCATGTGTTTTATTTCATTTTTAGAATTAAGACCATTCCGGAAAAGCAAACAGATGAGGTCCTGACAGAAGAATGAAAAGTGTAGAACAGAAGAGAGCAAGAGAACAAAGAATAGTAGAACAAATGATTAGTCTGTATTGCAGGAAAAATCATAAAGTAGGGAAAGGTTTGTGTCCTGGGTGTAGAGAATTATGTGATTATGCAAAACTTCGCAGTCAAAAGTGCCCATTCATGGAAAACAAAACTTTTTGTGCTAACTGCAAGGTACATTGTTATAAGCCGGAAATGAGAGAAAAAATCAGAAAAGTTATGCGGTATTCTGGACCAAGAATAATTTTGTATCATCCTCTGATGGCATGCTGGCATTTAATCACAAGCAGGAAAGAAAAGAGAAAGTTGAAGGAGCAAAAAAGTGATAAAAACAAGATTAGTTAAGCTTTTATCGGATTCTAAGAAATATATCGTTCATAACATATTGTGGCAGTGGATTGCATTAGTTTTTCAAATAGTAATTATTTTTCAAGTGGCAAAAATCTTTGGAACTATCAAAAGTGGAATACAGGGATTACAGGATATATTTCCAGCGATAACGCTGATTGTTGTAATGATATGTGGTAGGTTTCTATGTGATAAAATGGCAACCAAGGCATCCTTTGCTGCGAGTGTGGATGTGAAAAGAAGATTAAGACAGGAAATATTTGAGAAGGTTCTTAGAATGGGTATTTCCTATCAGGAACATATGAATACTTCTGAAATCGTTCAGTTATCAACGGAAGGTGTTGAACAGCTTGAGACTTATTTTGGACGATATTTACCACAGTTATTTTATAGCTTACTGGCACCGCTTACCTTGTTTGGTGTGTTATCCTTTGTCAGTGTAAAAGCAAGTATCATTTTGTTGATCGTAGTTCCACTGATTCCAATATCTATTGTTGCAGTACAGAAAATTGCCAAAAGACTCTTAAGTAAATATTGGAGCATCTACGCAGGTCTTGGAGATTCTTTTTTAGAAAATCTGCAAGGACTTACTACATTGAAAATTTATCAGGCAGACGAAAGCAGAGCACAGGAAATGAATCAGGAGTCTGAACATTTCAGAAACATAACAATGAAAGTTCTTACGATGCAGTTAAATTCTACAAGCGTGATGGATATCGTAGCCTATGGTGGAGCAGCAATTGGAATGATTGTGGCTTGCAGCGAGTATGTGACGGGTAATCTAACATTTGAAGGCACGGTGATGATTATCCTTTTAGCAGCAGAGTTTTTCCTCCCATTAAGACTTTTAGGTTCTTATTTTCATATTGCAATGAATGGAATGGCAGCAAGTGATAAGATTTTTGCATTGCTGGATTTAGAAGAGCCAAAGCAAGGAACGGAAGTATTTCCAAAAGAGAACATAAATATTACTTTGCAAAATGTTTGCTTTTCCTATGATTCTTCCAGAAAAATCTTAAAGGACGTCACTTTGAATATTCCGGAAAGAACTTTCGTAGCATTGGTAGGCGCATCAGGCTGTGGAAAAAGTACAATCATTCGCCTGCTTATGGGTCGACAGAAGGAATATACTGGACATATTACAATTGGGAATGTAAAGCTTTCCGATATAAGTGAAGCTGAATTGATGAGACATATGACGCTGGTAAGTCATAACAGTTATTTATTTGGTGGCACGGTCAGAGAGAATTTGAGAATGGCAAAAGAAAATGCTTCGGATGATGAAATGATAGAAAAATTAAAAGAAGTGAAACTATGGGAGTTCCTTGCAGCACAGGATGGTCTGGATACCGTTTTGAACGAAAAAGCATCGAACCTTTCTGGTGGGCAGTGCCAGCGTCTTTCCATTGCCAGGGCACTGCTTCATGACACACCAATTTATCTTTTTGATGAAGCAACTTCTAATATCGACCTGGAAAGTGAAGAAATGATTATGCAGGTAATTGAAAATTTGTCGAAAGAGAAAACGGTTATATTGATTTCTCATAGACTTGAGAATGTGATTCATGCAGATCAGATTTATTATTTGGAAAATGGAGCAATTGTAGAATTCGGTATCCATGAAGAACTGATGAAACTGGATGGTGGGTATTGTAACATGTATCAGAAACAGAAGTCTTTAGAAAACTATACCAGGAAGGGAGCGTGCTAATATGAATAAATCAAATCGAAGAAGTTCTATGCAAATTATGCTGTCTCTGATTGGCTTGGTAAAACCAATGCTTCATATTATGATTCTTGCAATTACGCTTGGAACTTTAGGGTATTTATGTGCAATCTCTCTTACGATTCTAGCAAGCCATATTTTACTTGGTATGTTGGGCAAAATTGGATTTGCCTTTTTGTTAGGAGTTGCTGTGCTTAGAGGAATCCTTCACTATGCAGAACAATACTGCAACCATTATATTGCGTTTAAAATCCTTGCAATCATTCGCCATAAGGTATTTGCTGTTTTGAGAAAATTATGCCCGGCAAAGCTGGAAGGAAAAGAAAAGGGGAATCTGATTGCAATTATTACATCGGATATCGAATTGCTGGAAGTTTTCTATGCACATACGATTTCGCCAATTGCGATTGCCGTGCTGACATCAGGCATTATGGTTCTTTACATTTCGCATATTCATCCGGCGGCCGGATTCCTTGCACTTGTAGCATACTGCGTAGTAGGAATTGCGATTCCGGTCATGAATGGTAAATGTGGTGCTGCCGATGGACTGGAAGTTCGCAACAAAATTGGTGAATTAAATAGTAATGTACTGGATTCTCTCAGAGGAATTGATGAACTCATTCAATACGAGCAGGGAACGAAATATATTGCCAGGATGAATGATAAATCAACAAAACTTGGAAATATGCAAAAGAAATTGAGTAAATTAGAAGGTCAGACCAAGGGCAGAACAAATTTGATCATCCTCTTAAGCTCCATTGCCATGCTGGTTTTATCGTCTATCTTATTTCAATATGGTGCGATGGAATTTCAGAATGTTGTGATTGCCACGGTAACTCTGATGGGGTCGTTTGGACCGGTAGTAGCCCTTGCTAATTTATCAAATAATCTGAATCAGACGCTGGCAAGTGGAGAAAGAGTGCTTTCCTTGCTGGAGGAACAGCCGATGGTGAAAGAAGTACCGGAAGACACTTGTTGGAAAGCGGTAAACGCAGAATTTGGCGGAGCAAATGCAGACGATATCACATTTGCATACAATCAGGAAGTAATTTTAAAGAACTATAATATTGAAATTCAGCCAGGGAAGATTATTGGAATTCATGGGAAAAGCGGTTCAGGTAAATCAACACTGTTAAAGTTATTTATGAGGTTCTGGGATGTGAATTCGGGTAAGATTCATTTATCTGGTGAGAACATTAAAGAGATTCCTACCTGTAAACTGCGAAATATGGAAAGTTATGTGACACAGGAAACAGCTCTTTTTCATGATTCTATCTATAAGAACATCGCAATTGCAAAGGAGAATACAACCATGGAAGAAGTGGTGGAGGCTGCAAAAAAGGCATCCATTCACGATTTTATCATGACACTTCCGAAGCAATATGAGACAGAAGTAGGCGAATTAGGAGATACATTATCGGGTGGCGAGAAGCAAAGAATCGGAATTGCACGGGCTTTTCTTCATGATGCACCATTTATGCTTCTGGACGAACCGACAAGTAATCTTGATTCCTTGAATGAAGGCATTATTTTGAAATCACTGCAGGAAGAGTCGAATGGAAAAACGGTAGTTCTTGTGTCCCATAGAGAATCAACCATGAAAGTGGCAGATTCGGTGTTTGAAATGGAAAACGGAAGAGTGTCATAGCAAAAAGACAGATAAATCAGAAAGTGAGCAAAATAATGAGAAAAAATAAAATTATTAATTTGATACTAATCGTGTCAACAATACTTGTATTTCTTTCGGGAATGCTGATTCATTCGCCGGAACTTACAATGTTGATGACAGCTATACATAAAATATCAGCTTGTTCGTGGTTGGTTCTTGTATTGGTTCATGTTAGTCAATATACAAAAAAGAAATATAATAAACAGATAAGAAATATAGAAAATGAGAAAATGTCTCAATAAGAAAAGATTAGTTTGAAACAACAAGGTTCTAAGATTTATAATATCTAGAATAAAAAGAAAAGGATGATGTACAGATGAAAAATCATAAGTTTTGGGCGTGGGCCCTTGTCGTTTGTTTGATTATGACTTTTTACACTGGTTACAAGCACGAATAGGAGGTAATCTACAATGTTAAAATGTTTAGATTGTATTAATTGGAAAAAAACAGGAATCTTTGCAGCAGGAGTTGCATTTGGAACAGCAGGAATCAAAATTTTATCCAGTAAGGATGCAAAGAAGGTTTACACAAACTGCACTGCAGCTGCTCTTAGAGCAAAGGAATGTGTAATGAAAACGGTTTCTACTGTTCAGGAAAACGCAGAAGATATTTTGGCCGATGCAAAAACAATCAACGAAGACCGTGCTAAGGCTGAAGAAGCAGCCGAGTTCAATGATGTTGAGACAGAGGCTGAAGACGTAGAATAGTTTGAAAGGCATCTGTTTGATATGACAGGTGCTTTTTCTTTTGAAAAATGAAAGTAAATGTAATTACTTTTAGCAAGAGAGAAGGCGAATGAATGAAATTTACAATAAAGCATGAAACGAAGCAGAGAATGAGGATTCATGTTGCTGGGCAGAAAATGACGTATGAACAGGCGGATATATTGATGTACTATCTGCACAATGAGAAACAGATTACATTTGTTAAAGTGTATGAACGTACCGGTGATGCGGTCATAGAGTATATAGGTGAACGTTCGGATGTGATTTTATTGCTTCAAAGATTTCGATATGAGCAGGTACATTTGCCTATCGGAGTGTTGGAGAATTCCGGGCGGGAAGTGAATGCAGCATATCAAGAGAAATTGATTGGAAAAGTTGTAATGAGATATGCAGCCAAATGGTTGCTTCCTTATCCAATTCGAGCAGGACTTATTACATTGAACTCCTTAAAGTACATTAAGAATGGAGTCAAAACACTTGCAAAAGGAAAAATTGAAGTTCCAGTATTGGATGCAACGGCTATTGGTGTATCCATTTTAAGAAATGATATTGATACCGCAGGCTCTGTAATGTTCCTACTTGGAATTGGTGAACTGTTAGAGGAATGGACACATAAAAAGTCAGTAGAAGATCTGGCTAGAAGTATGTCATTAAATGTCAGTAAGGTGTGGTTGCTTCATGAAAATGGCGAAGTACTGGTACCCGCAGAAGAAGTACAAAAAGGTGACCACGTAGTTGTTCATATGGGAAATGTGATTCCATTTGATGGTAATGTGGTTGCAGGAGAGGCAATGGTGAACCAGTCTTCGCTGACGGGAGAATCTCTTGCGGTACGTAGAATGGAAGGTGCGACCGTCTATGCTGGAACAGTTGTAGAAGAAGGTGAATTGACAATTTTCGTGAAAGCAACAGAAGGAGCAAGTAAGTTTGAAAAGATTGTAGCAATGATTGAAGAATCTGAGAAGCTAAAATCCGGACTGGAAAGCAAAGCAGAACATCTTGCAGACCGTTTGGTACCATACAGCCTGGGAGGAACAGTGCTGACCTATCTGTTGACTCGAAACGTTACAAAAGCACTATCGATTCTGATGGTAGACTTTTCCTGTGCACTGAAATTGGCAATGCCGATATCTGTTTTGTCTGCAATCAGAGAAGCCAGTCTGAAAGATGTAACCGTAAAGGGTGGGAAATTCTTAGAAGCAGTAGCTGAGGCAGATACCATAGTATTTGATAAAACCGGGACTTTAACGAAAGCAAAACCAACTGTTGCGGATGTTATATCATTTAATGGAGAGGAACCGGATGAATTACTACGTATTGCTGCTTGTTTAGAGGAACATTTTCCACATTCAATGGCAAAGGCAGTCGTGAATGCAGCAAATGAGAAAAATTTAAAACACGAAGAGATGCACTCAAAGGTAGAGTATCTTGTTGCACATGGCATTTCGACTACAATTGGAGAAAAACGTGTAGTCATTGGAAGCTATCATTTTATCTTCGAGGATGAGAAGGTAGAAATACCGGAAGGCACAAAAGAGAAATTTGAAAGTATTCCTGCCGAATATTCGCATCTCTATTTAGCAATTAATCAGGTTCTTGCAGCAGTCATCTGTATTGAAGATCCATTAAGAGAAGAAGCAAATGCGGTAATCAATACCCTGCATGAGATTGGAATTGGCAAAGTTGTTATGATGACAGGTGACAGTGAACGAACAGCAGCTGCTGTGGCAGCACGTGTTGGAGTCGATGAATATTATTCAGAAGTTCTACCTGAGGACAAGGCCGGATTTATCGAAAAAGAGCGAGCAGCCGGAAGAAAAGTAATCATGGTTGGTGATGGCATCAACGATTCCCCTGCACTGTCAGCTGCCGATGTAGGAATAGCCATCAGTGATGGAGCGGAGATTGCAAGAGAGATAGCGGATATCACCATTGGAGCAGATGATTTGTACCAGATTGTTACGCTAAAAGTTCTTAGTGATGGATTGATGAAGAAGATACAAAAAAATTATCGATTCATTGTTGGATTCAATTCTATCTTAATCGCACTGGGGATTGGAGGCGTGATTCAGCCAACAACATCTGCTTTGTTACATAATGGATCTTCTCTGTATATCAGCCTAAAAAGTATGAATAATATACTAAATTAGCATGAAGATGCACTTTGTGAAAATGCACTTTGACAACGTAAAAATGAATTGTTATAATAATGTTACCGAGTGGCATGTGCGTAAATCCAGGTATGGATTTACGCACTTTTTTTATGCTGCCAAGTATCTAAAAGAAGTTTGATTTGACTTTTAGATATCAAAAAAAGGAGGTTCTGGGAAGTGGAACAAAACAGAGAAACTAACAAAATGGGAGTCATGCCAGTGGACAAGCTGATGCTGAATATGGGGATTCCAATGATATTCTCCATGGCATTACAGGCTGTTTACAATATTGTGGACAGTGCTTTTGTCTCAAACATGAAAGGAACAGGAGAGGCGGCATTAAATGCTTTGACGCTTGCTTTTCCGGCGCAAATGCTTATGGTTGCAATCGGAATTGGAACCGGAGTGGGAGCCAATGCACTCCTGGCAAAGAGTCTTGGACAAAAAAACCATGAAAAAGCAAGCCGTGTAGCAGGTAACAGTATTTTCCTTGGAGCAGTGATTTACATTGTTTTTTTGCTATTTGGAATATTTGGGGTACGAGGATATATTTCAACCCAGACATCCAATCAGAAGATCTATGATATGGCAGTACAGTATCTGACCATTTGCTGCTGTATTTCCATGGGAATCGTTTTCTTCTCGATTTTTGAAAAACTGCTTCAGGCAACAGGAAGAACCATGTACTCAACTATTGCCCAGATTGCAGGAACTGTCGTAAATATCATTCTTGATCCGGTTTTAATCTATGGATTACTCGGAGTACCAGAGCTTGGAGTTGCAGGAGCAGCTTATGCAACTGTCATTGGTCAGATTGTATCCATGGTGCTGGCACTTATCTTTCATCTGAAATTTAACACAGAGGTGGACAATGCATTTAAGTATAAAAAACCGTCTGGACATATTATTTTGGAAATCTATGCGATTGGTCTTCCTGCGATCATCGCACAGGCATTGATGTCGGTTATGACATATACATTGAATGTGATATTTGTAAGAATCGGAGAGAATGTTGTAACAGCGTATGGTCTTTATTACAAAATCCAGCAGTTTATTCTCTTTTGTGCGTTTGGCTTAAGAGATGCCATTACTCCAATCGTAAGCTTTAACTATGGTATGAGAAATAAAAAGCGGGTAAAAGAAGGCATTCGATTCGGAATGCTTGATACACTTAAGATTATGATTGCTGGTCTGGTCTTGATTGAGATATTTGCAAATCCGCTGTCCGGCATTTTTGGATTATCGGGAGAAACACAGCAGTTATGCATCAGTGCAATGAGAATCGTATCCATAAGTTTTATTTTTGCAGGAATCAACATTGCTTATCAGGGAATCTATCAGGCATTGGATTCAGGATTGGAATCTTTGGTGATATCACTTTTGAGACAGGCGGTTATTATATTACCTCTTGCCTATGTATTTGCAAAAATTGCAATAGGTGATGCCTCATTAACCTGGCTGGTATGGCTTACTTTTCCAATTACCGAGATTGTCAGCGCAGCAGTTGCCTATTTATTAATGAAACGTATTCAGCATAAAAAATTGGAAGGAATGGAGGAAGCATAATGTCAAAAAGAATTATTACGATTAGTCGTGAATTTGGAAGCGGGGGACGATTCATAGGAGAACAGCTGGCGAAAGAACTGGGGATTGCTTATTATGATAAGGAAATCATAGCAGAGGCTGCTACAGAGACAGGTCTTGCAAAAGAAGTTGTTGAAGAAAAGGGAGAGTATTCACCAATGAAAAATATGTTTGGTTATGGATTCATTGGAAGAAATCTGAATGGACAGTCTATGGAGGATATTCTTGATTCAGTTCAACGCAACATTATTATAGAGGCGTCTGAAAAAGGCCCATGTGTTATTATAGGACGGAATGCCGATTTTATTTTAAAGGATCGCGATGATGTATTAAATGTCTTTATTACAGGTAATGAAAACGAAAAGAAGGAAAGAATCTGCAGGTTATATGAAAAGACTGAAAAGGAAGCAGAAAAACTAATGAAAGATATTGATAAAAAGAGAAGTATTCATTACAAATTTTATACCGAGCAAACCTGGGGTATGGCTTCGAATTATACAATTACATTAAATAGCAGTGAACTGGGATATGAAAAGTGCATTAGTCTTTTAAAAGAACTGTATCAAGAGTAAAGGTTATAAAACTTTGTAAATGCCACGCATGAGGCGATATCGATTCGCTTATATACATGAGTGGATGTATTGCTACAACAAACTGAATATTGCATGTGAAGACGATTGGGATGAGAACAGACTGATAACAGTATCTCACGAAGCAAAATGCACAATAACCGTGTATGGAAAAATAAGAAAAGTGACGAAAACAGCGTTATCAAATTAAAAACACTTACGAAGCTTCTTTTGAAATGATAAAATTGAAGTATAAATAATTGTGTCAGCAGGACACAAAGAACAGGATGGTAAAATAATGAAACGTATACAAGCAGCTTGCCTGTGTCAGACTTTGCATTTTTTGTTAAATGAAAATATTGAACAAAATGAAGCGGCAAAAATGGTAGAGGATGAAGTGGCAAAATACAGGGAGAAATTAGATAAAAACAAGATACAGTATCTCATTATTTCGGAGGAAAAGCAGAAAGATGGCTCTGTTGTAATTAAAATAATCAAACAATACAATACTTCTCCGATTGGCGACTATCTGAATGAAGACAAGTCGCATAGTAGTCTGCGTTTTTGAGCGGACAGTAAAGAGGATCACGAATGTTTGGTTTATATAGTTTATAATATTGCTTTTGCTCAGGTTGTATAACAGGCTCCTTTTTCAAAAGAAAAGGGTAACTGTTCAGTACCTTCCCAGTTACGAACACTTAACAATTTCTTAAAATTGTCTAAAGAATAATATGATTTTGTGTTGAATTCAGACAAATGTGTTATACTTTACAAAGCTGATTTTTATCAACTTAATCTGAGTTCTAATCTAGGGGGTAATATTATGTGTACAGCTGCAACTTATAAAACAAAAGATTTCTATTTTGGAAGAACACTGGATTATGAATTTTCTTACGGCGATCAGATTACGGTGACACCCCGTAATTATCCTTTTCGTTTTCGTCATGCAGGCGAGATGAACACCCATTATGGGATTATTGGAATGGCACATGTAGCAGCAGATTATCCGCTGTATTACGATGCTATCAATGAGAAAGGGGTAGGGATCGCAGGTCTTAACTTTGTTGGAAATGCGGTTTATGCCGAAGTGCAGGATGGCAAAGAAAATGTGGCACAGTTTGAGCTGATTCCATGGATTCTGGGGCAGTGTGCTTCCATGAAAGAGGTACATGAACTGCTGGATCGAATCAATATTGTAAATACTCCGTTCAGCCCACAGTTTCCTCTGGCTCAGCTTCATTGGATCATTTCTGATGAAAATGAGACGATTACTGTAGAATCCACGGCGGATGGTCTGCATATTTACGACAATCCGGCTGGTGTTCTGACCAATAACCCTCCATTCCCTCAACAGATGTTTCAGTTGAATAATTATATGCACCTTTCTCCAAAGCAGCCAGCCAATACATTCTGCAAAGATCTGGCTCTGGACGCATATAGCCGTGGGATGGGTGCTTTGGGACTTCCGGGAGATCTTTCTTCTGCATCTCGTTTTGCCCGTGTGGCTTTTACAAAGGCCAACTCCCTGTCCGGAGATTCAGAAGAGGAGAGTGTAAGCCAGTTTTTCCATATTCTTGGCTCTGTTGATCAACAGAGAGGATGCTGTGAGGTGGCAGAGGGTAAATATGAGATTACCTTGTATACATCCTGCTGCAATGCCACGAAAGGTATTTATTACTACAATACCTATGAAAACCACCAGATCAGTGGAGTGGACATGCACAGAGAAAACCTTGACAGTGACCAACTGATCTGTTACCCGGCAATCCAGGGTGAAAAGATTCATTTCCAGAATTAGAACATCAAAGGCCAATAAGAAGCTTTTTGATTAGGTACGCGAGCAACGAGCCAAAGTCCGTGCTTGCACGAGACCTTGGCGACTGCCGCGATAGTGAGCTAAGATTATTTTGCAGAATCTGCGTCAATCACTGCCTGGATCTGTTTCATCAGTGCATCATAATTTTCCTGATTATCAACACCACCCATGAACTGCTCTCCAATGATATTTCCGTTCCGGTCTACCAGAACAGTGGCAGGAAATGCCATGATATTGGAAGCATATTTTCCTGCATCAGAATCGGAGGTGAGGGAAAGGTTACGATATTTTGCTCCCTGGCTTTCCAGGACCTTTTTTGCTTCCTCAATTGCAGATTCATTTCCATCAAAGGTTTCTGTATTGATACCAACAACTTCACCACCCATGGATTTGATGGCTTCGTTCATTTCATTCAGTTTGGATAATTCACCAACACACGGTTTACAACCGGTAAACCAGAAATTCAGAACAGTTACCGCATTGTTGGAAAACAGAGAGTCGTCTACTTTATTTCCGTCATAGTCGGTGGCGCTGAAGTTCTTGAATGGGGTATCTGCATCAGAAGAGTCAGCTGCAGCTGCTGTTTCCGGGGTTCCTGCGCTTTCCAGCGCTGTAATTTTTTCTTCGATTCCACGAATAGTTTCGATATCTTTATGGAGAACTTCAAGT
>ERZ1673697.152-NODE-152-length-113433-cov-9.160613_pt1 | contig 113433 bp, 109 predicted proteins | sample MGYA00580227_ERZ1673697 | MGnify/ENA primary metagenome ERZ1673697 (study PRJEB41218, sample SAMN15661759) | gut metagenome | host: Homo sapiens | place: Canada: London | collected 2015-08-20/2019-03-30 | study: EMG produced TPA metagenomics assembly of... | reverse complement strand
CTGCCTTCGTGTAGGTGGAACCTACGTCGCATCCGCCAAAGTATTTCATAGTATTACTTCTCCTCCTGTTATATCTATGTTTTTAGATTGTAAAGTGATCAGACGTTGTACTCGTAGTTCGGCTTGTTCATCTCATACGGCATCTTGGTCATGTCGCGGCGCGGCATGTTGTCATAATGCTTTTTGAGCGTGGGCTCGACCACGTAGAACAGGAATTTGCCGTCCAGGTCAAAGAAGAAAACGGCAAACAGCGCGGCGTTGACGCCGAGCGCCATGAGAAGAGCTTTCAGAACTTTTGCTTTCATATCGTTTCCTCCTTCAATTACCAAGTCATGGAGTCGTCAAACTCAAGCAGCGTCGGGTCGAGAGGCTCCTCGTGCATAACGGTTGTCATGTAGTCGTTGATGATCTGACGGATCTCCATACGGGACACGGTGCGGCTGTCAGGCAGCGCGTGCGGCATCCAGATCGCATGGATGTTTCTCTCGCGGAACTCATCCTCGAACAGGCCGTGCATACCCTGAGCGCCCTTGCACTGCAGCTGGTCGTACATCATGATCATGTCGCAGTTGAACTCCTCCATGTACTTCCAGCACTCGAAGAAGTGGTGCATGCCGCCGACGGCCATACGGCGCATCGGAGCCCACATGTGATACTGAGCCATGTCGTCCAGGCAGTGGTCATAGCTGTCGGTGCGGATGGTCATGTTGAACATCAGGGAGTCCATGTTCATGATGACGTTCAGGCCCCAGCAGTTATACGCCCAAGTGCACCAGTTGGAGTAGTACAGCGGCGCGCAGGACCATGCCAGCACTCTGTGGCGGGTCTCCGGGAAGCTGTTGATCTTTTTCTTGACACACTTGTTGAGGATCTTGCGGACATGGCCGTCGACCTCATGCCAGACCGGCAGATCGCCGAACTGGGACTGGTAGATACGGTACAGAGCCTGTGCAACGCCGTTGACCGGGTAGTAGTCGGTCTTGGCGGCGACATCCCACTTCTCCCACTCGAACTTCTGCAGCTCGTTCTGGGACTCGATGCACTTGACCAGGGAGTTCCAGTCAAACGGGATGCCGGTCTGCTCTTCGACGAACTTCCAGCACTGCTCGATCTCGTCGCGGCAATGCTTCTTGAGCAGCGGATCGTCAAACTGCATCGGCTGCGGCATGGCGAACAGCGGCTTGTCGAGGAACCAGTCCTGCAGGATGGAGGTAGAGACGGAAGCGTCGCAGGCCTCGTTGGAGGTAATGACGATCGGCGCATAGTCGGGCATGTCGTCGAGGACGAACAGGCCGGCCTCTGCCTGGCACATCGGGCACGGATCGCCCGGCAGGCCGATGGACTGCACCGCGTCGATGTAGTTGAGCACGGTGTGGCTGTTGACGTGGCAGGTGACGAAGTACGGGATCATCTCCATCGGGACGTTCGTCAGTTTGCCGTGCCAGGGATAGAACACGCCGCCCCAGACGGTCTCGTTGTGGGCAACGTTGTGATGCCATCTGTAGTTCTTCTTGCCGCCGCGGAGGTTGGCGTCGGAGGAGAACATGCGCTGGAACTGGAAGATGGTCGCGTTGACCATGCCGCGGTAGTGCCACGCGGAGGCCTTCAGGCCCTCGCCGCGCATGCCTTCCATGCCGCGGTCGAACCAGTGCAGAACCGGCAGGTAGGTCTGGCCGACCCAGCGGTAACGCCACACGCCCTTGGCAAAGTTGATGAGGCCGCCGTAGCGGACAACGTCCATGACCATGTGCGCGTAGTTGTACATCCAGATGTTGTAGAAGTAGTACATGGTGTCTTTGAAACCACGCCACTCTCTGTGCTTGTACAGGCCGGTCTTATCAATGTAGAGATCGCCCAGGCGGCGCTCCTGATGGGGCTTGCCGTACCAGAAATCATGGGCAAGTGCTTTCATATCGTATTTCATTATTTGCCCTCCTGAATCTTCTTGATTTCGATGCTCTCGACGAAGGCCTGGAAGCGGGTACGCAGCTGGCCGGAGGCGCCGTTGATGTATTCCTTTTCGATGGAGCAGACCGGGTAGCCAAAGTCACGCGGCATGACGATGGTATCGATTGTGCGCTCGTAGCTCCAGTATTCGCAGAACTTGTTGGAGGCAATGATGATGCCGTCGGCCTTGTATTCCTTGGCGAGGTCGGCCAGACGCTGCTTGCGCTCGCGCATGATATCCTGCGGCATGAAGCGCGGGCAGTTGCTGGTCTCGAGATAGTGGCGGGCGATCGCGGTCAGCGGCTTCTCGCCGTCCTTGACCACGATGGGAGCACGGGACTCCACAGCACCGTAGCAGTGACGGTCGCAGACGACTTCGGCGCCGCAGCCTTCGATCAGCTTGGTGAACTCGGGGTCGTCGTTCTCGGAGCCGGCCAGAACGACCTTGCAGCGGAACGGACTCTTCTTGTCGGGCTTGCGGGTCTTGAGCTCTTTGGCCGTTTCCTTGAGCATCGGGAGGATCAGTTCCTTCGGGCAGACCAGCGAGCAGAGCTGGATGACCTGGAACTCATAGCCCGTGATGGTCGGGTTATCGAGCTTGCGGTAATCGCCGATCTCGTTGATGACCGCGCTGATCTCGTTGTGCAGGTCGATGGCCTTCATAAGAGCTTCGTCGGAGATGTCGATGCCGAATTTCTCGTGCAGCGGATCGAGGACGTGGGCCTGCAGCTGGCCTTCGTAGTGCTCAATGCTGTTCTGGTTTTTCTTGAACGGCACGTCAGTGAACGTCACGAAGAAGTCCGGATTCTGGATGACGTCCATGTAGCCAAGATGCTCCTGGAAACGGCAGGTGACCGTGCAGGTCTCAGTGCCGAAATTAGCATCCAGGAAGTTGTAGCCGCCTTCGAGTGCGCGCTCGAAGAGGCTGCGGCCGTAATGGCAGGTACGGCTGGACATGTAATATGTAGCCATGTCCGGAGAAGTGCATTTCGGCGCTCTCAGACGGACTGCAAAGCAGCCGGGCAGGTCGAGCAGAACTTCGGGCATGAAGTAGCAGGTGTAACCCAGCGCTCTCTTGCCGTCTGCCTTTCCTTGCCGGACCAACTCGTTGTTGGCCTCCTGGAGCAGGTTTTCAAATGCGATCAGGTGTTTCAAGTCTCTCATGTGCAAGCCCCCTTAAAATTTTTCGCATTCAACAACAGACTTTGTATGATTTGACAATCCGGTTTATGAAAACCCGACAAAAATGCTTGGATATATGCGCGTTTCCCAGACAGTTTTGCCGATGTGGATATCTGCTCATACACCTGAAGTATAGCGGATTTGTTGTTAATTGTCAAACAAAATATCCGTCTGAGGGGGATTTCTTTTGTTCAAATTTTCATTGTTTTTCCACGATTTTTTCACATTGTTTGTGGAAATTGTTCAGTAACCGGACACACTTACGCATGGTGTCCGAAAAGAAATTTTTTTGCCGCAAAAAACAAAACGGCACAGAAGAACGCTTCTGTGCCGTTTTGCTTTGTTTTGTTGAGTGGTGAGGATAAAATGAAAAAGGATTGCTTGCTTCTGGGCATAAGAATACCGGGACAATATTACAGAAGCAAGGCGAAAAGTATTTCCAATTCATTAAGTTTTCGCTCAGTCGAGATAAAGCCCCCAGAGCGCATCCGGTTCCGCACACGAAAACGGGCGATAGGCAGCCAGCGCCTGTGCGCCGTCAGGCCGCTGAACGCACAGCTGCGCATCCTGCACGTCGAAGGCTGTCAGCAGCGCCTGAATGGCAGGCAAAGTGTCCGCGCCCAGCAGTTCCTTGATGACAAGCCGTTCATTATCTCGCTCCGCAACGGCACAGCCGTCGGCGATGTGCACCAGCGCACCGCCGCACAGTTCGCAGAGGTCTGCCTGAAATGCCAGCAGCGCCGCTGACAGCTCCACATGCGCGCTGCCATGCAGCACGCGCTCGCGCAGAGCGGCGTATTCCTGCGCGCTGACGGGTTCAACATCCGGCAGGCACTGCATATCCGGTTCGCGTTTGATGTGCAGCCGCTCGCCGCGAGCGGTCTGCGTGGCGCCCATAACGGACCGATACCAGGCGTACAGAGATGCTTCCGCGGGGAGCGTATAGAGCACGCAGCCGCTCGCGTCCGCATCGGCGGCAAAGCGCTGCATCAGCGCCGACGCATAGCCATGCCCCTGCTGCGCCGGATCGGTGGAGACCGCATAGACATAGGCGCAGGGGAGAACGGCCCCGCCGACCGTATGCAGCCGGCCGTCGAGCAGATGTGCGGCCGTGGCAACATTTCCGCCCGCTTCGACCACCCAGGCGGCCGCTTCCGGCGGAAAGCGGTTATAAAATGCGCCGATCAGCTCCGGCGGGTCGCCAAAGGCCGTCTGCCAGAGCCGGGTCAGCGCCGGAAGGTCCGCCGCGGCTGCGCGGCGGATGCGCACATCAGGCATCGGGATACACCTCCGGGCAGCGCGCATAGATCTCCCGCTGAAGCGTCTTGAGATCGACGAACGTCTCCGGCCGCTTGCTCGGGTCGCGCAGCAGGGCGGAGGGGTGGTAGATCGCCATATAGCGCCGGCCGTCCACGTCAAACCATTGCCCATGCTCGCGCGTGATGCGAAACGGGTCTTTGATGAGCGCAGTCGCGGCGATACGGCCGAGGCAGACAATGATCGCCGGATCGATGAGCGCGATCTGCCGCTGCAGCCATTCACTGCAGCATTTCTGCTCTACGAACTGCGGGTCGCGGTTGCGCGGCGGGCGGCATTTGACAATGTTGGCGATGTAGACCTTTGTCCGGTCGAGATAAATCATCTCGAGCATATCGTCGAGCAGTTTGCCGGCCGGGCCGACGAACGGCAGGCCCTGCAGGTCTTCCTGCTCGCCGGGGCCTTCACCGATGAGCATAATGCGTGCGTCCTCGGCGCCGTCGCCGAATACGAGATGGTGCCGCGTCTCGCCAAGGCCGCAGCGCCGGCACTGCGAGCACGCCTGCTTGAGTTCTGTCCAGGCTTCGTTCATGCGCTCTGGCTCCTTTTCCTTAGATAAACCGGCTTTTTGCAGCCGGTTCTCCAAAAATCTATTGTAATGTAGCGACAAACGTATTATAATACCCCGGTATGAAAATAACAACTGTAACCTGTCTGTAACCGGTTCGCGCGGCGCGGAACGATCCCGCCGTGCCGGACATTACAATATTTTGAATGAAATTTGGTGCTTTGAATGGATTTTCAGGATTATCTGATTCCCGGGAAAACCGGGCTGCTGATCGGTATCGGCGGCGTGTCCATGTCGCCTCTGGCGGAGGTGCTGCACGGCGCCGGGCTGGACATCCGCGGCTCGGACATGTGCGAGAGCGACAATACGCTCACGCTGCGTGAGCGCGGTATTCCGATCCACATCGGTCACAGTGCCGCCAACGTCACGGATGATATTGAGTTCGTGATCCGCACGGCCGCCGTACACGACGACAACCCGGAGGTGCACGAGGCGCACCGCCGCGGCATTCCGGTCTTTGAGCGGACGCAGGCGTGGGGCGCGCTGATGCGCGGCTACCAGAACGCACTGTGCATTTCCGGCACGCACGGCAAGACGACGACGACGTCTATGTGTACGCACATCATGATGGCGGCGGAGAAGGACCCGACCGTCATGATCGGCGGCACGCTTCCGCTGCTGCATGCCTGTCACCGTGTCGGCAAGGGCAGCACGATCATCATGGAGTCGTGCGAGTATTATAACTCGTTCCTTGCCCTCAATCCGACGATCGCCGTGATCCTGAACATCGAGGCGGATCATCTGGACTTTTTCAAGGATATCGAGGACATCAAGCACTCGTTCCGCCAGTTTGCCGAGCGCGTTCCGGCCGAGACGGGCACCGTGATCGCAAACTGCGACGATGCCAACACCATGGACGCCCTGCGCGGGATTGAGCGCAAGGTCATCACCTTCGGCCTGAGCCCGAAGGCGGACGTGTACGCTGAAAATATCATGCACCGCGGCTCCTCGTCCGAGTTTGATATTTATCACCGGGGAAATCTGTTTGCCCATGTGACGATCCACGTTCCGGGTACCCACAATGTGCGCAATGCGCTCGCGGCCACGGCTGCGGCCATCGTGCTCGGCGTCAGTCCGAACGCCGTCAAGTACGGTCTCGCCGGTTTTGAAGGCGCCGGCCGCCGGTTTGACTATAAGGGCAAGTTCCAGGGAGCGGATCTGTATGACGATTATGCGCACCACCCGAGCGAGCTGCGCGCGCTGCTCGACGCGGTCGATACGCTCGATTATCAGCGCACGATCGTCGTGTTCCAGCCGCACACCTACAGCCGCACGGCGAAGCTCTTCAACGATTTTGTGGAGCAGCTCCGCCGCCCGACGATCGTCTATCTGGCGGAGATCTATGCCGCGCGCGAGAAAAACACCATCGGCATTTCTTCTGCCAGTCTGGCCGCGCAGATCCCGGGTGCGAAGTTCTACCCGACATTTGCGGAGATCGAGGCCGAGCTGCGCCGCATTGCCCGCCCGGGCGACATTATCCTGACCGTGGGCGCCGGCGATGTGTTCCGCATCGGCGAGCACCTCCTGCATCCGGTGGACAACAAGGATTGAGTCCGCGCGGTTGAAAGCAAATTGCATCCAAAGCTGTCGGTTTTCGGCCGGCAGCTTTTTTGCGCCCAAAAGCAAACGATTCCTGCGCAAAGACATTTTCTGCGACAGCGGGGAATGACAGTTTTCATAACGATAAAAATCTATAATTTATGTAAACTGTTTTGCGTCAGGAGGAACCGTTATGCATGTCAAAATCGCGGGGCACGACCAGCCGGTGCGCGCACCCGGCGCCTTGCCGAGCCCGATCGGGCTGCTGCCGGCAAGCGAAAATGCCAAATGGGTCGGTATGCTCGTCAGTTTTGCGCTCGGGCTGATCCTGTCAACGGCGCATATTGCCGGGTCGCCGGCGCCGTTCGGGCTGGCATTTCTGGCGGCCATGGGGTATGGTTCCGGCGGCGCACTGTGCCTCGTCGGCTGTGCGCTGGGCTACTTTGCGGCGTTCGGCGTAGCGACAGGCACACAGCTCGCCGCCGGCTGCTGCCTGACGTTTTTGACGGCGTATTTTCTGCGCAGCCATCCGTTTGTGCAGACGCGCTGGTATCCGCCGGCCGTTTCCGCAGCGGCCTACATACTGACGCGGCTGGTGCTGTATCTGCTCACGGGCGGCCTGTCGCTGCTGCTGGTGTCCAGAATGGCGCTGTTTTTGCTGCTGTGCGCCGCGTCGGCCTACGGATTCGACGATCTGCTGCGCGCGCAGGAGCCGCGCACGGTCAATGCGGAGATCTGCCGCAACGTTTCGACCGTGTTTTTGCTGGCGTGCCTGCTCATGGGTGTGAACAACCTGCTGCTGTTTGACACGCTGTCAGTCGGTCGGGCGCTCTCGGTGCTCATTTTGCTCGTCCTCAGCGGGACGGGCGGCGCGCTGTGTGGGGCATCGGCCGGGCTGATTCTCGGCATCGCCATGGATGTGGCTGCCGGGGCGGGCGTTCTGTTCTCGGTTGTCTATGCCGCTGCCGGGCTGCTGTCCGGGCAGTTTTGCAAGCATCGGCGTGGGTTTTATCTGCTCATTTTCGCGGCCGCGTACCTGTTGGCGCTGTTTTGCATCCCGCTTTCGGAGCTGCGCATTGGCGCAGGTGTGGAGCTGGCGCTCGCCGTCGGCGCGTATCTGGTGATACCAAAAAAGTTTGTGGTAGCGGTCGGCGCATTTTTGCAACCGCTGCGCGGCGGGAGCGGGGAGTCCGGTCTGCGCCGCTATGTCGCCGCGCGCGTCGGCGGCGTGGCGCATGCGTATCAGCAGCTGCATGACACGGCAAGTCAGGCGGCGGCTACGGCAGAAAACGACGCAGATGTGGCAAAAGTATTTGACCGCGCGGCCGACCGCGTCTGCTGCCGGTGCAAATTGCAGCAGGAGTGCTGGACGCGCCGGGCGCTCGACACGCTCAATATTATGAACGATGTCACGCGGCACATTCAGGCGCGCGGCCGGCTGCTGCCGGAGGATTTCCCGCCGTATTTCCGTGACCGCTGTGTCCATCTGCACGAGTACACCGAGGTCGTCAACGGCGAACTGCGTCTGCGCGCCTACCGCCAGCGGATGCAGGAAACGCTGCAGGAAAGCCGCACCGTGCTCTGGGAGCAGTATGCGGACTTTGCACAGGTGCTCACGAACGTCTCCCGCGAGCTCGACAGCAGCTACGGCGCCGACCCGCTGGCGGAGCAGCGGCTGATCCGCTATCTTCGCACCGTCGGCGTGGAAGCGGATGCGGCCGTGTTCCGTGAGAGCACGGGCCGCCTGCGCGTGACGATCGACAGCCGGTATCTGCGCCCGCTGCTGGAGCTGCCGGACTATCTGGACAAGCTCTCGGCAACGCTGGGCGTGCGTCTGTGCATGCCGGAAAACGCCGCGCGGGATGACAGCCTGCTCCTGCTCGAGGCGGAGCCGCTGGCGGTTTCCGTCGGCATTGCGTCCATGCGCAAGAAGGGGGAAACGGTCTCCGGCGACCGCGGTACGTATTTTAAGACGGACGCGGGGCAGCTGTGCGTGATCCTGTCCGACGGTATGGGCTGCGGCGAGACGGCGGCTGACGGCAGCATCAGTACGGTCGGCATGCTGGAGGAGTTTTTGCGCTCCGGCGTCAGCCCGGCGCTGGCGATGAAGCTGCTCAACTCCGCCATGCTCCTGCGTGACGGGGAGAATTGGGGCTATGCCACTGTGGATCTCATGTGCATGAATCTATTTACCGGTGAGGCGGATTTTTATAAATACGGCGCCGCACCGACGTATGTCAAGTCCGGCGGCGCGCTCAAAAAGCTGCGCTGCACGTCCTTTGCGCCCGGGCTTGAGCAGGAGAGCGGAAAAGCGCCGGATGAGCTGCACATGCATCTCAAGCCCGGCAGCGTGGCCGTGATCGCAAGCGACGGTGTTGTCTCCGACGGGCGCGACGATTGGCTGCGCAGGCTGCTGAACGATTCGGACGACCGTGATATGAAAACGCTGGCGGGCAGCGTCGTGCGCGCGGCGATCCGCGAATACGGGCGCAGCGACGACATGACCGCCCTTGCGGTGAAAGTGGAGGTGCGCAGCTGATGAAACGAAAAAACAAGTCCACCCGCCGGGCGGACGCCGTGCAGCCGCTCCAGCTGCCGGCGGACGCGGGCGAGATCGCCTTCGCCCACGGTGTTTCGCGCCGTGTCGTTGTGGTCGATGCAGCCGAAAGCCCGCTGTTCGAGCAGATCATTTATATTGTGCGCGATGATGCTGCCAGCGGCGGCGTCACGGCGGCGGATCTGGTGCAGCAGGCGCGGGATGCCGTCGGCTGTGTACCGGCGCCCGCGCCACGGCCGCGGCAAAAATCCTATACCGGCCTGCTGATCTGGCTGTGCTTTGTCGCCGGTGCGCTGGCCGCCGGCATCGGATACTGCCTGTACTGCGGCTGGTGAGCGGACGAATTTCCAACGACCCGGAGGGCTGTGTGTCCTCCGGGTCGTTTTCTGCGGAAAAACCGGTTGTCAACGCTTGACGAAAGTGTTAGAATAAAGCGCCTGAAACGATTTTTACAGCGGGAGGTTATCCTTATGAGCACGATCAAAGACCTGAACCTGGCACCGTCCGGCGAACGGAAGATCCGCTGGGTGGAAGCACATATGCCTGTTTTGCGCGACATCGGCAGCGATTTTGCGCGGGAAAAGCCGTTTGCCGGTCTGAAGATCGCGCTCTCCGTGCATCTGGAGGCCAAGACGGCCTACCTGTGCCGCGTGCTCGAGATGGGCGGCGCGGAGATGCACGTCACCGGTTCCAACCCGCTGTCCACGCAGGACGACGTTGCTGCGGCACTGGCGGCAAAGGGCATGGACGTGCACGCGGTCTATGGCTGCACGGACGAGGCGTATCAGGCGCATCTGCGCAGCGTGCTCTCCGTTGGGCCGAACATCATCATTGACGACGGCGGCGATCTTGTGCACCTGATGCACACGGAGTTCACGGATCTCATCCCGCAGGTCATCGGCGGCTGCGAGGAGACGACGACGGGCATCCACCGCCTGCGCATCATGGACCGCGCCGGGACGCTGCACTTCCCGATGATTATGGTCAATGACGCCGACTGCAAGCACCTGTTCGATAACCGCTACGGCACGGGCCAGTCCGTGTGGGACGGCATCATGCGCACGACGAATCTCGTCGTCGCCGGTAAGTACGTGGTCGTGAGCGGCTATGGCTGGTGCGGCAAGGGCGTGGCCCTGCGTGCAAAGGGGCTCGGTGCAAAAGTCATCGTGACCGAAGTTGACCCCATCCGGGCACTCGAGGCCGTCATGGACGGCTACGAGGTCATGCCGATGATGGACGCTGCCGTCATCGGTGACATTTTCGTGTCCGTCACGGGCTGCAAAGACGTCATCACGCTCGAGCATTGCGAGCGGATGAAAGACGGCGCGATCGTCTCCAACGCCGGGCACTTCAATGTCGAGATCGACATGGAAGCGCTCGATCGCTGCGCGGATGAAATCTATGAGGCGCGGCACAATATTGATGCTTACCGTCTGCCGAACGGCAAGACGATCTATGTCATCGCACAGGGCCGGCTGGTCAACCTGGCGGCCGGCGACGGGCACCCGGCGGAGATCATGGACATGAGCTTTGCCGTGCAGGCCATGAGCGCGGAGTATCTGGTGCGCACGCGCGGGCAGCTGAAGCCGGGCGTCGTGTCGGTCCCCACGGAAATTGATGATAACATTGCGCGCCGCAAGCTCAAGGCCATGGGCGTTTCCATTGACAGCCTGAGCTGCAGCCAGAAAGAATACCTCAACGGTTGATTCTTTGAGACCGGACGGAAAGGAGGGGCAGGGAGATGGACGATCAGAACCGGGAATACGAGGATTACGAGGCGCTGCACGACGAACTCTTTGCACTTCTGGATCAGCACCGGATGAAGGCGCTGAGCCAAAAGCTCGGCGAGATGAACGAGTTTGATATTTCCGAGTTCCTCGGCGAGCTGTGGGAGGACAATCCGCAGCGGATGGCCATGGTGTTCCGCATCCTGTCCAAGGAGATCGCGGCGGCCGTGTTTGCCAACCTCGAGGTCGAGGAGCAGGAGACGATCATCAACTCCATCACCGATACGGAGCTTGCCGGCATCATCGAAGAGCTGTATGTCGACGATGCCGTCGACATGATGGAGGAGCTGCCGGCCAACGTCGTCAAGCGTGTCATGCGCACGGCGACGCCAGCCACGCGCAACCTCATCAACCAGTACCTGAAATACCCCGAAAACTCTGCCGGCAGCATCATGACGGCCGAGTTTGTGGACCTGAAAAAATACATGAGCGTGCGCGAAGCGTTTGCCCGCATCCGCAAGATCGGCGAGGATAAGGAGACGATCTATGTCTGCTATGTCACGTCGGCCAAGCGCAAGCTCGAGGGCGTTGTCACGGTCAAGGATCTGCTGCTGTCGGATGATGATGTGATCCTTGAGGACATCATGGACACGAATGTCATCTATGCCTCCACGACCGACGACCAGGAAGAGGTCTCGGACATGATCTCCAACTACGACCTGATCGCGATCCCGGTCGTGGATAAGGAAGGCTGCCTCGTCGGTATCGTCACGGTCGACGATATCATCGACGTCATGGAGCAGGAGGCCACGGAGGACATTGAAAAGATGGCCGGTATCACGCCGTCCGATAAGCCCTACTCCCGCACGAGCGTCGTGGACATCTGGAAAAACCGCATCCCGTGGCTGATGTTCCTCATGCTCTCGGCAACGTTCACCGGCATGATCGTCACGCATTTTGAGGATGCGCTGGCGACGCAGGTCGCGCTCGCGTCGTTCATGCCCATGCTCATGGGCACGGGCGGCAACTCCGGCAGCCAGTCATCCACGGCGATCATCCGCAGCCTGTCGCTGGGCGATACCTCTCCGTCGGACGCGCTGCGCGTGATCTGGAAGGAGCTGCGCGTCGCGTTTTTGTGCGGCGTTTCGCTGGCGGCGGCCAACTTCATCAAAATGCTGCTCGTTGACCGGCTGCTGCTGGGCAACACTGCCGTCACGATGTCGGTCGCGGCGACTGTCTGCTGCACGATCGTGTTCGTGGTCATGTTCGCAAAGGTCGTGGGCAGTTTGCTGCCGATGATCGCGGAAAAGATCGGCGTCGATCCGGCCGTCATGGCAAGCCCGCTCATTTCGACGATCACGGACGCCGTGTCGCTGCTGATCTATTTCTCCATTGCGAAAATGTTCCTGCATTTTTAATCGATTTGTGTACTGCAACGCCTCCGGCTTTTCCGGGGGCGTTTTGCCATGGAAAAGCACTTGCATAATGCGCGGAAAATCATTATAATAAAGTGTCATATTTTGCGTATGACCACACTCACAAAACAGCGAGGTGCGCTATGAGTTCAAGCCTAAAAAGAGTGATAACGGCGCTACTTGCCGCCGTTCTGCTGGCCGCGGCACCCTGTGCGCCGGCCTTCGGCGCACAGACGTATTACGTCAATGACGGTGACAACACACTGGCACTGGCGGATGCGTATGCCATCGGTGCGGACGGCAGCACGGCGAAGCTGCCGGAGCGCGGCGTTTATGCAGCCACGGCGAGCGGTACGCAGCTTCTCGGCGGCAGTGAATATGAAAATGAGCAGCCGAACATTCCGAACGGCATCGTCCGTGTCGGCCTGGCGTTCGGCTCGACGGCGCTGGATGCGGTCCATCTGCAGATCCAGACCGGCTCCGGTTTTGCATTCGGATATTATGATTCCGACCGTGTGTTCCGGTCCGTCGGCTCCACAGCGGAAAGTGCTGTTACCGTTGTCGCTGATACGAATGTCACGGTTGGGGACAGCGCCTTCGGCGCTTATCACGTCCAGCTCGGTGATACCTATCCGAGCTTTGACGCGGCGCAGGCAGCGGCCAACAGCTGCGGCGGCTATCCGGTGTACTATAACGGCAGCTACCGTGTGCGCATTGGCAGCTACCAGAGTGCAGACGGCGCACCGGCGTCGCAGGGCACGGTCGTCTCCGGCGGTGAACGCAGTGTGCTGGCCGTGAAGGCCGGCACGGATCAGATCCTCTTCGGTTTCGACTGCGGCTCGACCTATTCGCTCTCCCTTGCACCGCAGAGCGGCAGCGGCGCTGCCATCACGCAGGTGGCTGAGTGCAAGGACCGCAGCGGTACCCGCTCGTGCACGTATTACGGTGATTTTCAGTTTACGCGCCTCAACACGCAGGAGCCGCAGAAGCTCACGCTGGTGAATTTCGTCGGTCTGGAGCCCTATGTCAAGGGCGTCACGCCGTATGAAATGAGCAGCAGCTGGCCGCTCGAGGCACTCAAGGCGCAGGCAGTCTGCGCACGTACCTATATTGCCTCGCACATGAACGGCTCGCCGGCCTACGGTTTTGACGTCACGGGGACGACGACCAGCCAGGTCTATTACGGCACGCTCGACGCCTCGGCCAACAGCGACCGCGCCGTGGATGAGACGGCGGGGAAGTTCGTCCGCTATGAGGGCAAGCTCTGCGAGACGTTCTATTTCGCGGCCGACGGCGGCGCGACCGAGGACTCTGAAAACGTCTGGGTGACGGCGGTGCCGTACCTGCGCGGCGTTGTCGACCCGTATGAGAAGGACATCGACTTTTACTGCAAGAGCTGGAGCACGACCATCTCCCGCGCAGCTGTCGGGGATGTCTCCATCACCTATACGCCCATCGGCAACGCCATGACCGTGACGGTCGGCGGCAAGACCTACAGTAAAGACGCCGTGCGCACATTCCTGACAAGCGTCTGCGGTCTGCGCTATAACAGCCGCCACTTTACCGTGGAGTATGACGCCGCTGCGGATGCTTATTCTGTCGTCGGCGGCGGCTATGGCCACAACTGCGGCATGAGTCAGTGGGGCGCCAAGGCCATGGCAGAAGTCCACGGCAAGACCTATGAGGAGATCATCAGCTTTTACTATACCGGAGCTTATGTAGCATGAAGAAATCGGATTTTTATTTTGACCTGCCGGAGGAGCTCATCGCGCAGACGCCGCTCGAGCGCCGCGATGCTTCCCGGCTGCTGACGCTGGATAAAACGACCGGCGTCGTTGCCCACCACCACTTTTACGACCTGCCGCAGTTTCTGCGCCCGAACGACTGCCTTGTGCTCAACGATTCGCGCGTGCTCCCGGCGCGCCTGCTCGGCCACCGCAGCACCGGCGGTGCGGTCGAGGTGCTGTTGCTGCGCGACCTTGGCGACGGCAAGTGGGAGTGCCTGACCCGACCGGGCCGAAAGACACAGCCCGGCGCTGCGCTCTCGTTTGGTGACGGGGAGCTGACCGCCACGGTCGTCGACGCGGTCGCCGACGGCAACAAGATCGTGCAGTTTCACTATGACGGCATCTTTCTGGAGGTGCTCGAGCGGCTGGGTAAAATGCCGCTGCCGCCGTATATCAAGGCGGAGTTGCAGGACCAGGAGCGCTATCAGACGGTTTATTCCCGCGAGCTCGGCAGCGCCGCTGCGCCGACGGCCGGTCTGCATTTCACGAAGGAGCTGCTGCAGCAGATCGCGGACATGGGCGTGAAGATCGGCTATGTCACGCTGCACGTCGGTCTCGGCACGTTCCGGCCCGTCAAGGAGGACGAGATTGAGGATCATCCGATGCACTCGGAATTTTGCATCATCCCGGAGGAAACGGCGCGCATGGTCAATGAGACGAAGGCCAACGGCGGCCGCGTTATCTGCATCGGCACGACGTCCTGTCGCACAGTCGAGAGCTTTGCGGATGTGGACGGAACGCTCCGCGCGCAGTCCGGCTGGACGGACATCTTCATCTATCCCGGCTACAAATTTAAGTGCATGGATGCGCTCGTCACGAATTTTCACCTGCCGGAGAGCACGCTCATCATGCTCGTGTCGGCGCTGGCCGGGCGGGAGCACATCCTCAACGCATACAAAATTGCCGTTGAAAACCGCTACCGGTTCTTCTCGTTCGGCGACGCCATGTTCATCGCCGATGGCCTCGATGCCGGCAGCGCTGAGTGAAGAAATGAAAAACAGGCCCGCGATCGCGGGCCTGTTTTTTGCTGCCTCTGTTCAGTTTTGCGCAGCTTCAAATGCCTGCTGCAGATCGGCGATGATGTCGTCGGGGTCTTCCAGACCGACTGCCAGACGAATCAGACGATCCGAGAAGCCGGCAGCCTCGATCTCTTCTTTCGTGCACATGGAGTGCGTCATGGAAGCGGGGTGCTGGATAAGCGTCTCGCCGTCGCCGAGGCTGACGGCCAGCGCGCACAAATGCATGTGGTTGAGCACTTGCTTGGCTTCCTCGAAGCTGCCCATCTCGAATGAGGCGACACCGCCGAACCGCGTCATCTCGCGGACGGCCACGGCGTGATCGAGATGGTTTTCCGGACTGGGATAGAACACCTTTTGCACATACTTGGAGCCGGCAAGAAAGTCTACACTTTCTGCGTGTTCGCGCAGACGGCGTCCATGCGGACCTTGAGCGTTTTGAGGCCGCGCAGGATCAAAATGCCTCCTGCGGCCCGAGCACCGCGCCCGTAATGTCCTTGAGACCGACCATGCGGATCTTGTCCATGATCTCCTTGCGCGCCACCGAGAAGCCTGCGACCACATCGCCGTGGCCGTTGAGATACTTGGTCGCGCTGTGCACGACAACATCCGCGCCCAGCTTCAGCGGCTGCACCAGCAACGGCGTGGCGAAGGCGTTGTCCACGATGACGAGGCAGTCCGGATTCTGCGCGTGCGCGTAGTCCGCTACGGCGGCGATGTCCGTGACTTTCATGCTGGCGTTGGCGCGGGAAAACAGCTTCACAATTGTTGAGGATGACTGCCTGGGCGATCTGGCGTTTGACGGTCTCCCGCGCCAGACACTGCGTGGTCAGGACGGCGGCGATACGGTGCTGTACCTGAACTCGTTTTCCAAGTCGCTCGTGCCGGGGCTGCGTCTCGGCTATCTGCTCGTTCCGGGCCGGTTCGAGAAGCGGCTGATCCTTGCAAAGTTCAATGCCGATATTGCGAGCCCTGCGCTCTTGCAGGAGATGCTGGCGCTGTATCTTCAGTGCGGGCTCTATGCAGTGCATCTGGAGCGGCTGGTCACGCAGTATGCATCCAAGCGTGTCTGCATGGCGCAGGCGATCCGGGCGTCAAAACATCTGTCCCTGCCATATCCGGAGCAGGCGGGCGGCGTGTTTTTCTGGGTGCAGATCCCGGACGCCGTGGACGCCGCTCTGCTTTGGAAGCGGCTGCGCCTGCAGGGCGTCAAGCTCATGCCGGGAACCGTATTCATTCTGACCGGCAGCGCGCAGCATTTCCTGCGCCTGAGCTATGTCGGCTGCCCGCTGGAGCAGATACCGGAAGGGGTACACTGTATCGACTGGGAAATCGACTGGCTGCTGGAACACCAAGCGGCGTCAGAAATTTAGTTGAGGTATCTTATTGCATATTTTGTGAACAAACATAGCGTCTTTTATGAACGTTAGCACTCAACGCTTGACAGTGCTAAAAAGCGTGCTATGATAAAGACGATCGATGAGGGAGGGCCTCCAGAGGGCCTCCGGAGATCAGGCATTGTTGTACAAACGGTAACAGAGTTCGCCAACGCGTGGAGTTTTTCCCCAGCGCCTACGAAAGGTATGAATGGAGGAATGACTTATGTTGCCGAGCATTTTTGGTGAAAACCTGTTTGATGATTCGCTGTCCGATTTCTTTGATTTCGGCCGCATGATGCCGCAGGTCAGCAGTGAGCTGTATGGCAAGCACGCCAGGAATCTGATGAAGACCGATGTCCGCGAACTAGACGGCTCTTACGAGCTGGACGTGGACCTGCCGGGCTTCAAGAAGGATGAAGTGACGGTTGATCTGCAGGACGGTTACCTGACGATCAGCGCTGCCAAGGGCCTGGACAAGGACGCGTCCGATAAGAAGGGCAAGTTCCTGCGACAGGAGCGTTACGCCGGTTCCATGAGCCGCAGCTTCTACGTCGGTGACGATGTGAGATCTGAAGATGTCTCCGCGAAGTTCGAGGATGGCATCCTGAAAATCAGCGTCCCGAAGGCTGCGAAGAAGGAGCTTCCGAAGCACACCACCATCGCGATCGAGTAACGCGCAGCAATGCACAAGCGCCCCGGCCGAAACGGCCGGGGCGCTGCTCGTACTATGCTGAAAGATCCGCACTGGAATACAGGGCGGATTTTTTTCTGCCTGTTTGACAGGAAAAACCGCACTGTGTATACTGGCCTTGCTTTAACATCCGTTTAAATATCCCTTCCGGCTTCTTGATATACTCGATGCGAGGTGAGCAATATGACCGTCAAACAGCGGCTGAGCCGCTCCAATATTTATATGTTCCTTATTCCGCTGCTGATTGCGGCAGCGCTGCTGCTCGTTGGCGCCGGGATCGCGCTGTATGTGCTCGAGACGGTGTACCTGCCGAAGATCGGCCTGAGCCTTCAGGAAATGCACATCACGCTGGAGCAGTACGAGTCGATGTTCGCAAAATTTGAGGTGTTCCTCTGGGTGTACCTCGGTGCGGTCGGTATGGCGCTGCTGCTGACGATCGTGTTCACGAATGTGTCTCTCACGCGCTCGCTCTTCCGGCACATTTCCGAGCCGCTGGAGCTGCTGGTCGCAGGCGTGGAGCGTGTGGAGCACGGCAATCTGGACACGCCGATCGCCTACACCGGCGCGGATGATTACATTGAAAAACCGTTTTCCCCAGCGTACTGGTCGCGCGGGTCAAAGCAAATCTGTCGCAGTATCGCAGCCTCAAACCGCAACCGGCCAAGTCCGCGATCGTGGAGGCAGGCCCGCTCCGGATCGATACCGAGGCGCACACGGCCGCGGTGCGCGGCGAGCAGCTGACGCTGACCAATAAGGAGTACGAGCTGCTGCTGTTTCTGGCGCGGCACCCGAACCAGGTTTTCAGCCGTGAGGATCTCTATGAGCTCATCTGGGGGCTGGAATCCATGGGCGACAATATCACGGTCGCGGTGCACGTCAACCGTCTGCGTGAAAAGGTGGAGGAGAATCCCTCCAAGCCGCAGCGCATCCAGACCGTCTGGGGCGTCGGCTATCGTTTAAATACGCTTTAAGACTGCGTTATCCGAACTTTAATCTGTCCCCTCATACTGGGCTTGCCCGGTTGAGTGGACAGATTTTTTCTATGGAGGTCAACGTCATGAAAAATTACGTGATGACAAAAAACTATAAGAAAGCGTTTCGCCGGCTCATCATCTGCTTTGTGGTCTTGGCTGTCATCAGCGCGGTCGAAATTCCGCTGAGCCTGTCTCAGCAGATCCACGACGCGTCCGTGCTCAATCAGCAGGCGGCGCTCACATCGCCAAACCCGGCCGACAACGACAACGGAGATGGCCACCACCATGATGCGCACCACGACAAGGCTTGGAAGAGCCAGATCACGCCGCTGACAGCGATGAATTACGTCATCATCGGCGCCGCCATCCTGCTCATGGGCATCTGGGTCATTCTCTATTGGCTGACGGTTGTGGCCTAGCTGTATAAGAGCGCGACGGTGACCGGCATGAATCTGTCGCTCTGGGCGATCCTCGGCACGTTCCTGAACATCTTTGCCGTGCTGGCATTCTGGATCGTCCGCGACCGGCCGGCACGCGCATAACACACCTGATGGAGGCGGCACATCATGCATACGAGCGAGACGATCAACTACGTCATCATGTGCCTGTTTTTCGTGTGCTATGCCTACCAGCTCGCGTATATCCCGCTGGCGTGGTTGCCTGCACGAAAACGGCAAACACCGAAACCGGATCCGGATCACACATTTGCAGTTCTGATCGCGGCCCATGATGAAGCGACGGTGATTGGCGCGCTCGTCGACAGCCTGTGCGCGCAGACCTATCCCGCGCAGCAGATCGGGATCTTTGTGGCGGCTGACCGGTGCAGCGACCGCACTGCCGAGATCGCCCGCGCCCACGGCGCCGTGGTGTTTGCGCGCAGTGCAGGCGGCCGGAGCGCTGGCGATCTCGGCGATGGTGCTGCCGGGCATTTCCGGTTCGTCTCTGCTGATGTCGTGCGGGCTGTATCTGCCCGTGATCGCGGAGATGAAAGACCTGCTGCATTTTCAGTTCGGACAGTTCTGGCTGCTGGCTGCGGTGGGACTTGGGGCACTTGTGGGGTTTGCGGTTGCGCCGCATTGCATCCGCCGCTGGATGCGCAAAGCGCCGGGCGCCGTCACCTACGCCGTGCTGGGCATGATGTTCGGCTCCCTCTATTCGATTGTTGTCGGCCCGGCGACGCTGAAGGTGCCGCAGCACGTCATGACGCTCTCTGATTTTCACATTCTCTGGTTTGTGCTCGGTATTGCCGTGATGCTGGGCCTGGAAGCGCTGAAAAAACACATGCAGAAAGTGCCGGTGCATTGACACGCAAATCTGCCGGGAACGCTTGACTTGATGCGGCAATCTGTTAGAATAAGTAGGCAATCCAAACAGAAAGGCAAGCAAACTATGTTTCAACTGATTTGCAAAGACGGCCATGCACGCCGCGGTACGTTCACGACGCCGCACGGTACGGTGCAGACGCCGGTGTTCATGAATGTCGGCACGCAGGCGGCCATCAAAGGCGCGCTTTCGGCGGAGGATCTGGAGACGATCGGCTGTCAGGTCGAGCTGTCCAACACCTATCATCTGCACGTGCGTCCGGGTGATGAATTGATCCGCGACCTAGGCGGCCTGCACAAATTCATGACCTGGGACAGACCGATCCTGACCGACAGCGGCGGATTCCAGATCTTTTCGCTGGCGCAGCTGCGGAAGATCACGGAGGAGGGCGTCGCCTTCAACTGCCATGTGGACGGCCGGCACATCTTCATGGGGCCGGAAGAAAGCATGCGTATTCAGGCCAATCTCGGCTCGGATATTGCGATGGCGTTTGACGAGTGCATCAAAATTCCGTCGCCATACGATTACGTCAAAAACTCCTGCGACCGGACGTATCGCTGGCTGCAGCGCTGCAAAATGGCGCTCAAGGAGTATACCGGCCGCGACGATGCGGTCAACCCCGGTCAGGTGCTCTTCGGTATAAACCAGGGCACGATTTTTCAGGATCTGCGCATCGAGCACATGAAGAAAATTGCGGACCTCGATCTGGCTGGTTACGCGATCGGCGGCCTTGCGGTGGGGGAGACGACGCAGGAGATGTATGACACCATCGCCGCCGTTGAGCCCTATATGCCGGCCGATAAGCCGCGCTACCTGATGGGCGTCGGCACGCCGGGGAACATCATCGAATCCGTCGCGCGCGGCGTGGACTTTTTCGACTGCGTCATGCCAGCCCGCAACGGTCGCCACGGGCACCTGTTCACGTGGTCGGGCGTGATCAACATCAAAAACGAGAAGTATCAGCGCGACGAGCAGCCGATCGACCCACAGTGCGACTGCCCGGTCTGCCGGCGGTATTCCCGCGCCTATCTGCGGCACCTGTTCAAGGCGGAAGAGATGCTGGCCATGCGCTTTGCCGTGATGCATAATTTGTATTTTTATAATACGCTCATGCAGCGCATCCGCACGGCGATCGAGGCAGGGGAGTACGAGGCATTCCGGAAAAGTTACACATCCGTACTCGATATGCGCATTTAATGCTTGCATTTGCATAGGAAAGCAGATATAATATCTTTATCTTTATACGGAGGTAAAACCATGGGAAGCTCTGGCGGATATTCATCCATTATCATGATCGTTCTGATGCTTGTCATCTTCTACCTGTTCCTGATTCTTCCGGAGAACAAGAAGAAGAAAAAGCTCAATGAAATGCGTTCCAATCTGAAAGTCGGTGACGATATCGTCACGATCGGCGGTATGATGGGCAAGGTCGTCCACGTCACGGACGACAGCGTGACCTTCGAGACCAGCGAAGATCAGGTTCGCATCCAGGTTGCCAAGTGGGCCATTTCCACGAATGCCCGCGCTGAGGCACAAGCTGCCAAGGAAGCGCAGGAGCGCAAGGCTGCCAAGCAGAAAGCGAAAGAAACGAAAAAGGAAGAGCCGAAGCACGAGGAGCCGAAGGGCCCCGAGGTGTAAAGCTGCTTTCGGAATGATTCACCCCCTGCAGGAATATGCTGTGATGCATACGTTCTGCAGGGGGTGTTTTTTTGAATACGGAACAAAAATGGCTGCCGATGCTCTCGCGTGCGGCGGCGGCCGGCTTGGCCGGGCTTGGGCTCACGCTGCTGCTGAGCTGGCTGGCAGCGCTGGCCATGAATCACGATGTGCTGCCCGGCGCGGACACGCGCCTCGCCGCATGGGTGTGCTGCGGGCTTGCGTGCTTTGCTGCCGGCGCGTTCTCGCCGCGACCGGAGCAGGGGAGGGCACTTGGCGGAGCCATGACGTGGGCGGCGTGGGCAATCGGATATCTCATTCTGAAAGCAGCCGTCGGGGCGCAGGTTTTTTACGCCGCTACCGCTGTTACGCTGCTGACCGCGCTGGTTGCCGCGGTCGCCGGTTCGTGCATTTTTCATAAAAAGTTACGAAATAGAACAAAGAAGAAAAAACGGAAACAGAAGAGATATTACACCGCGTAATCATCTGCTTGGTTTACATAATCACGACATGATTACCTATATATTGCGTATGCGGAGCAATGATTACCGAAATGTAGTCATGCACTGCTGGAAATACTGAGCGTGTTCTTCTGCTCAGTTACATGGTTTACATAATATTGTTAACATAATTTCTTGTCATAATAAACAAAAATGAACAATTTCTGACGAACTACTTGATAACATTTTCGATTTGTATTATATTATGTCTACAACGCATTATGTAAATTGTCATGTTATGAGCGCGCGTTCATAAGCTGTCAGTGGTGATGAATGTGCGACATAACAGATTGCGTGTGCGCCGGAAACCGGCCGTATCTCACTTTTCGCTGCCGCCGCTGATCGCGATCGGTATGACGGCGGGCTATGTGATCGGCTGCTGCTTCGGCGCCAACGCTGCGCTGCCGGAGCCGTCGAATCCGGTTCTTTCCTTTTTGAGCAGCAGCGGCGCGGGCGGGACGCTATACGGCGGCCTGCTGCCGGAACTGTGCGTCTCATGCGCCTACGGTTTTGTATTTTTGCTGCTGTCTACCTCGTATCTCGGCTTTTTGCTGATACCGGCCGTTTTCGGGGTCAAAGGCTTTCTGTCCGCCTGTACGGCGGCGGCTTTCCTGAATTCCGGCTGCGATCATGCGTTTTGGCTCTCATGCGTTGCGGTCGGGCTGCCCGGCATTTTTCTCGTGCCGGCGCTGTTTTTGCTCGGCATACTCTGCGCGCAGATGTCTGTGCGCCTGCTCGAGCAGCGGCGCGGCCTGCCGGTTCCCGTGACATCGGAGCGATATTCTCGGGAGCTGGCGCTTGTGTTCTGCCTGCTGCTGGCGGCTGCGGCCGCCGCGTGCTATGCGGTACCGTTCTTCACAAGGCTTATTCTGTGACCCGTGGTCACTGTGGATGAAATCTGATTGGAAAGGGGGAAGTCGTCATGCGGGATTCCGACGGAATGGAATTGTTCGAATCCTATCTGCGCGATGTCAAGCGTTCCTCGCAAAACACGATTTCCTCATACCTGCGGGATATCCGCCAACTCAGCGAATATCTGCATGCACACACGGACGCCGATCTCGGCTCCGCGGAAGAGGAAGAGCTGTGTGAATACATCGACTGGATGCGCAGCAACGGCAAGTCCGTTGCCACGGTTTCCCGGGCAATCGCATCGCTGAAGAATTTCTATGGGTTTCTGCTCAATAATCACTATGTGCAGCATAATCCGACCGGCAAGCTCGTGCCGGACAAGGCCAAGCAGAAGCTGCCGCAGATCCTCTCAAGCAAGGAAGTCGAGCTGCTGCTGGCGCAGCCGGAGTGTACGGACGCCAAGGGCTACCGCGACCGCGCCATGCTTGAGCTGCTGTATGCGACCGGCATCCGCGTCAGCGAGCTGATCTCGCTGAACATCACGGACGTGAATCTGTCTGCAGGTGTGATCCGCTGCCAGGGCCGCGACAAAGCGCGCATGATCCCCATGTATCCGGCGGCCGTGCGTGCCCTTACGGAATACATCAACTTCATCCGTCCGCAGATGATCGCTGCGCCGGATGAACAGGCGCTGTTCGTCAACGTCAGCGGGGAACGGATGTCGCGTCAGGGCTTCTGGAAGCTCATCAAGAACTATCAAACCAAGGCCGGTATCGAAAAAACGATCACGCCGCACACGCTGCGCCATTCCTTCGCGGCGCATCTGCTGGAAAACGGCGCCGATATCCATGCCATTCAGGAAATGCTCGGCCATGCGGATATCTCCTCGACGCAGATCTATTCGCACCTTGTCAGCAAGCAGCTCAAGGATGTCTACAACAAGGCGCACCCGCGTGCGTGACATACGTGTTTTCAAGCGCTCCGAAACGACTCGGGGCGCTTTTTTCTTTACCCGGCAGTTGCCTACGGGGCGAAAATATGCTATATTTATTTAATTGGAGTGATGCATATGCGGATCCTGGGCGTTGACCCCGGCGTTGCCACGGTTGGCTTCGCGGTGCTGGACGCGGAAAAGCGCAGCCAGCGGCTGCTGACCTGCGGCGTGATCACGACACCGGCGAAAACACAGCTGTCGAGCAGACTCGACCAGATCTACCGCGACCTGAACGAGCTCATCGCGCAGTTCCATCCGGAAGTGATGGCGGTCGAGGAGCTGTTTTTCAATACGAATATCACGACCGGCATCGCCGTTGCCCACGGCCGCGGCATCATTCTGCTCTCTGGCTATCAGGCCGGGCTGCAGATCTACGAATACACACCGCTGCAGGTCAAGCAGGCGGTCGTCGGATACGGCCGCGCGGACAAAAAGCAGGTCATGGACATGGTGCGCCGCATCCTGTCTCTGCAGGCGGTGCCGAAGCCGGACGACGCGGCGGACGCTGTCGCCATCGCGCTGTGCCATGCGCGCAGTGCCACATCTTTGATCCATCAACAGGAGAGGTTTGACCCATGTTCTACCACATAAACGGAGTCGTTACCGATATCGAGCCGAATTTGGTCGTGCTGGAGTGCGGCGGGGTCGGCTATGCGCTCAACGCCAGCCTGAACACAATCAGCAGTGTCAAAACCGGTGAGCGCGTCAAGCTCTATACTTACGAGATCATCCGCGAAGATGCGCATGATCTCTACGGCTTTGCCAGCAAGAGCGAAAGGCACTGCTTTGAGCTGTTACTCGCCATCTCCGGCGTTGGGCCGAAGGCAGCACTGTCCATCCTTTCGTCCAATACCCCGGACGGGCTGGCGTTGGCGGTGCTCAACGGCGACGAAAAGGCGCTCACGAGTGCGCCCGGCATCGGCAAGCGCATCGCACAGCGCATCCTGCTCGAACTCAAGGACAAGATGGCCAAGGAGAGCGCAAGCGTGGACTTTGCGGATCTGACGCCGGCGGTGCCCGCGTCGGACGCGGCCTCGGCCGCGCGCAGCGATGCGATCGCCGGTCTCACGGTGCTTGGCTACAGCATGCCGGAGATCAATGCGGCGCTGCGCAAGCTGCTGTCCATCGAGGGTATGAGCGCCGATCAGATCATCAAGGCTGCGCTGCGCGCCATGATGCAGCAGTAAGCAGGGGAGGGAGCGTATATGAGCATCAGTTTTTCTGAGGACGCCCAGCAGGAGGTCGTCACCTCCTCCCGCGTGCTTCCGGAGGATTCCGGTGAGGGTTCTCTGCGCCCGCGGCTGCTGAAGGATTACACCGGACAGGAAAAAGCGAAGGAAAACCTGCAGGTCTGCATTGACGCAGCACGCCTGCGCGGTGAGCCGCTCGACCACGTGCTGCTCTACGGCCCTCCAGGTCTGGGCAAGACGACGATGGCCGCCGTCATCGCAAACGAGATGGGCGTGAATATGCGCATTACCTCCGGCCCAGCCATCGAAAAGGCCGGCGATCTGGCGGCGCTGCTGACCAACCTGCAGGAAAATGACATCCTGTTTGTGGATGAGATCCACCGCCTTAACCGTGCGGTCGAGGAGATCCTTTACCCCGCCATGGAGGACTATGCGATCGATATCATCATCGGCAAGGGCCCATCGGCCAATTCGATCCGGCTGGATCTGCCGCGTTTCACGCTCATCGGAGCGACCACGCGCGCCGGCCAGCTGACCGCGCCGCTGCGCGACCGCTTTGGTGTCAATCTGCGTCTGGAGCTCTACAGTCCGGAAGAGCTGCAGAAGATCGTGGAGCGCAGCGCCGGGATCCTCAAGGTGGAGATCGATAGCGCCGGCGCGCATGAGATCGCCTCGCGCTCGCGCGGCACGCCGCGTATCGCCAACCGCCTGCTCAAGCGCGTGCGCGATTATGCGCAGGTGCGTGCTGATGGTGTCATCACGAAAGAAGTTGCCAACGCCGCGCTGCTGCGCCTCGAAGTGGACGAGCTGGGGCTCGATGCGACGGACCGGCGGATGCTGCGCAGCATCATCGAGTTTTACCACGGCGGACCGGTCGGTCTCGAGACGCTCGCGGCGACGATCGGCGAGGAGGCTGTAACGCTCGAGGATGTCTATGAGCCGTATCTGCTGCAGCAGGGCTTTTTGACGCGCACGCCCCGCGGCCGCTGCGTCACACGCCGTGCCTACGAGCATCTTGGCCTGGAATATATCGGTCAGCAGGAGATCGATCTTTGAAAAATCGCTGAATGTCGCCGAAAACGTGCATTTTGTACAAAAATATATTGACTTTTCAGCGTTTTTAGTTATAATTTGTTTTGCGTGGTATTGGAGTTTTGAAGGCTATGAAGGATGATTCCAAACTGTCTGATGCACAGTTGCTGTCACTGGTGGCCGCCGGGGATGCCGCGGCGGAGGAAGCGCTCGCCGAGCGTTACAGCCGTCTGGTGCGCATCTGCGCGCGCCCGCTGTTTCTCATCGGCGGTGACAGCGAAGATCTCATTCAGGAGGGAATGCTCGGTCTGCTCTCGGCGATCCGGCAGTATGACCCGGCGTCCAACGTACCCTTCAAAGCATACGCGGAAGTGTGCATCAGCAACCGTATTTACAGCGCGATCAAGTCTGCTTCCAGGCAGAAACATTCTCCGCTCAACAGCGGCATTTCCCTAGACAGCATCCTCTCAGAAGAATCACAGACCCAGGCGTCCACCTATCCGGAAGCAAATTGTCGTGTTACTGAGGAGCAGGTTCTGGCCAGAGAGAGTGAACAAGAGCTATTGTCCGCATTTACCCGGTATTTGTCAGCGTTTGAAGCGCAGGTGCTTCGGCTATATTTGTCCGGTTTGTCCTATGCCGAGATGGCGGCCGAGACGAATAAATCCGAAAAATCCATTGACAATGCCGTGCAGCGGATCCGCCGCAAACTGGCGCGGCTCCCCAATTTCAGCGACTTCAGCAAAAGCTGAACGCAATATAGCCGAGAGGCAAGTTTTTCAAAAGAGAGGATTTATCATGTTCGAAGACAAAACGTTGAAGTGCAAAGAGTGCGGCGCAGAGTTCGTTTTCACCGCCGGTGAGCAGGAATTCTATGCGGAAAAGGGCTTCCAGAATGAGCCCCAGCGCTGCAAGGCCTGCCGTGACGCGCGCAAGAACGCCGCCCGCGGTCCCCGCGAGTTCTTCACTGCTACCTGCGCTGCCTGCGGCGGCGAGGCCAGAGTTCCGTTTGAGCCGAAGTCTGACCGTCCTGTCTACTGCAGTGAGTGCTTCGCGAAGATGAGAGAGCAGCACTAATCAGCAGATAAACTGGTTAAAATGATTGGGGCGCTTCGTGCGACCCAATCATTTTCTCAGAAGCAAACTATCGGAGGTAAAAAGTTATGTTTGAAATTTCCAGAGATACGATGATTTCGGAGATCCTGGCCAATGCGCCGGAAGCCATGCCCGTGTTCCAGAACATTGGCATGCACTGCCTTGGCTGCGCCATGGCCAGCGGCGAGACGCTGGAGCAGGCCTGCCTCGCGCACGACGTCGACCCGGACGAGTTCCTCGAGCAGCTGCGCACCTATCTGGAGAGCCTGTAAAGATACAGACAAGGATCAAAAGCCGGCGGTACGCCGGCTTTTGGCGTTTCTGGGGAGAGATTTATGGATCACATTTGCCTGTCGCCGCGGCTGAAAATGGTCGCGGACTTTGTGCCGCCGTGTGCCTGCGCCGCGGATATCGGCACGGATCATGGTTATTTACCGATCTGGCTGCTGCAAAATGGCGTCATTCGATCGGCGATCGCGGCCGATATTCACGCCGGCCCGCTTGCCAACGCGCGGCAGTCTGCCGCTGCCTACGATCTGGAGGAGCGCTTCCGGTTCGTGCTGGCGGACGGTTTGCGATTCCCGGACGCGCAAGCGGCGGATGTCGTCACCATTGCCGGCATGGGCGGGGAGACGATCTGTGCGATCCTGGCGGCTGCACCGTGGCTGCGGCAGGGAAAACAGCTCGTTTTGCAGCCGCAGAGCAAAGTGCCGGAGCTGACGGATTGGCTCTGGCGCAACGGTTTCACGATCGAGGACGCAGCCCTGTGCCGCGACGCCGGGAAGCGCTATCTCGCCCTGCGTGTGCTTGGGCAGACGGCGGCGCAGGCATATACGCTGGAGCAGCTGCTGCTTCGGCGCCGTGACCCCCTGCTGCCGGAGCACCTGACGGAAGAGATCCGGCGGCAAACGCGTGCCCGCGCCGGTATGGCGCATGCAAAGCAAATACCGGCGACGGAACTGGCAGCGCTCGATGCGCGGCTCTCGCAGCTGCAGGCCTGCCTGAAGGAGGTACAGACATGGCAATCGTAAACGACATCTACGCTTTCTTAAACGAGATCGCGCCGGTACGGTATCAGATGGACTTTGATAACGCCGGCTTTCTGGTCGGTGACGGCGGCACTGTGGTGAAAAAGGCACTGCTGGCGCTGGACATCACGGACGACGTGATCGCGGAAGCGGTCGAGCTGCGCGCGCAGCTTATTGTTTCGCATCACCCGCTCATCTTTACGCCGCTGCGGCACGCGACGACGGATGATCTCGCCGGACGCAAGGTGCTGACGCTGGCGCGGTATGGCATTTCCGCCATCTGCATGCACACGAATCTGGACATTGCCGACGGCGGCGTCAATGATGCGCTCATGGCGGCGCTGGGTGCGGAGGTCACCGGTGGTCTGGAACCGGCCGGTACGGCAGTTGACGGGAGCGCGCTTACCTGCGGCCGCATTGGGAAGCTGCCGGAGCCCATGACAATGGCGGAATTTCTGCTTTATGTTGCTGGGCGTCTGCACGCCAACGGCCTGCGGTACGTGGACGGCGGGCTGCCGGTCGAAAGGCTCGCGGTCTGCGGCGGCTCCGGTGGGAATATGCTGGAGCTGGCGGCTGCAAAAGGCTGCGATACCTTTGTGACAGCGGATGTGAAGTACGACCGGTTTCTTGCAGCCAAGGAGCTCGGCATCAATCTGATCGACGCCGACCACTTTTGCACGGAAAACGTGGTCATCCCGGTCCTGCAGACGAAGCTTCAGCGGCAGTTCCCGAACGTCACGTTTGCCATCAGTCAGGTGCATTGTCAGACCGCACAGACATATTGTCCATAATGTATGCCGCCGGTACACTGCCGGCGGCATATTCTCGTCCCAGACCTCATACAGTTTTGGTAAGACTGATGAGGAGAGGACGACAGAATGGACAATTCTTCAATTTACGCAGACATTGCCGCCCGTACCGGCGGGAATATTTACATCGGCGTTGTCGGCCCGGTGCGCACCGGAAAATCGACCTTCATCAAACGATTCATGGAAACGCTCGTACTGCCGAATATTTCTGATGATTACGTGCGGGAGCGCGCCCGCGACGAGCTGCCGCAAAGCGGCTCCGGCCGGACGATCATGACCGCAGAACCGAAGTTTGTCCCGGAGGATGCCGTCTCGATCGAGCTGGATGCATCCGTGCATGCCTCCGTGCGGCTGATCGACAGTGTTGGATACATGATCCCCGGCGCAAACGGTCAGTACGAAAATGGGGAAGAGCGTCTGGTCACGACGCCGTGGTACGATCACGAGATCCCCATGCGCGCAGCGGCAGAGGAGGGGACACGCAAAGTCATCCGCGAGCACTCAACGATCGGCATCGTCGTCACGACCGACGGCAGCGTGACCGAGCTCGCGCGGGAGGACTATGCCGCAGCGGAAGCGCGCATCGTTGCAGAGCTGCAGGACATCGGCAAGCCGTTTCTCATCCTGCTCAACACGGCCGATCCGGCTGGGGAGGCCGCGCAATTATTGGCTGCCCAGCTGCGCGAGCAGTACGATGCCGCCTGCCTGCCGGTCAACTGTCTGGAGCTGACGGAGCAGGATATTCTGGAGATCTTGCGCTCGGTCCTGTACGAATTTCCGGTCACGGAGGCCTGCTTCCGCATGCCGGAGTGGATGGACGTTCTGCCGCCCGGCAACGAAACGAAGCAGCAGCTCTATGCGCTGCTGCGCGAACAGATGCCGTCGCTGCACCGCCTGCGTGATGCGCAGCGCGCGGCACAGGCGCTCACAGACAGCGAGCTGCTGGAAGCGGCAGACGTGGAAAACGTCTCCGTGGACACCGGGGCCGTTTGCTATGTGCTCACGTTTCCGCGCGCGCTGTACTACAGCATCATCAGCGAGCAGGCTGGCGTTGCCCTGCGCAGCGACGGGGAGCTCATCTCATTTCTGACGGAAATGGGGCGCATCCAAGCCGACTATCAGCACATCCGCGGTGCGCTGGAGGATGTGCGCAGCAAGGGCTATGGAGTCGTCATGCCGTCGGCCGCTGATCTGCAGCTGGCAGAGCCGGAGATCGTCCGCAAGGGCGGGCGCTACGGCGTCCGGCTCAAGGCCAGCGCCAAAGCCATTCACATGTTCCAGACCAATATCGAGACAGAGGTATCGCCGGAGATCGGCGGAGAGAACGCCTCGAGTGAGATCCTTGGCTTCCTGCTGCAGGGCTTTGACGGTGATGTCGAGCAGCTCTGGCAGTCCAACATTTTCGGGAAGTCGATCTATACGATCGCGCAGGAAGGAGTGGAGGAAAAACTCAGCTGCCTGCCGACGAAAGCGGTCGGAAAGCTCCAGGAAACTTTGCAGCGTGTGGTCAATGAGGGCAGCGGAACACTGATCTGTATTATTTTGTGACAAAAGCTCTGTCCGGTGTCCGGGAACCGGCTTGCAGACGCTTTTTTTGAGAATAGCAAATCGTTATAACAGGCATCCGGCAAAGCGCCGGATGCCTGTTTATGTTGCTTCTGTTCTTGATTTCAGGATTTGTGTCTTGAAATCAAGAATCATGATTATTATTGAATTTGTACTGATGCTATGGTAAACTGTGGTCATGGAAGTCCCTCGAGTTTGTCTATGACGATGGCAACCAGCCGTTCGCCATGATCTATAACGACGGCTCGACCTCGACGCTCTATTACTACGTCCTCAACGCGCAGGGCGACGTCATTGCGCTGCTGAACGCGGACGGCACCCTCGCCGCGTCCTACAACTACGGCGCGTGGGGCAACTACTCCGTGCATGGTGCTGACGGCAAAAAGACCACGGATCCTACCTTCATCGGGCACATCAACCCCCTGCGTTACCGTGGTTACTATTACGACCGCGAAACGCGCCTTTACTACCTCCAGAGCCGGTACTACGACTTTGCCAACTGCCGGTTCATCAATGCGGATGCATATGCTACGACGAATGCAGGGAGCTTTCTGAGTTGCAATATGTTCGCGTACTGTGGAAACAACCCGGTTAATCGCGCAGACCAAAGTGGAACGTTCTGGAAAGAAATCGGAAGTTTCTTCAATAAAGTTGGTACAGCAATTGCAGGTTTTGCAAAAGCAACATTTGGTGCAGGTAGTTCACTATCAGCAACTATTACAAAAACGGAAGTTGAATATTTGCCTGATCCTTTACCCATTACCGTAAAGTTAGGCACAAAAACTACGCAAACAATTTCAAAGCGCGGCAATTCCTCAAAGCCCATTTCAGTTTATGCTAAGGGTAATGCTGAGCATCCAATTAAATCATCATCGGCAGGTATAAAAATAAACATAGCAAAATTCACATTGGATATCAGCATGGGACTTGATAATATTGGAATTTCAGGCTCGCTTTCAAATGGCAATACAACAAATAGTTTTGGCTTAAAAGCAAACCTGTCAGAATTAAAAGTTGGCTTTGAAGGATCAACTGCTGTCAAATGGGACAATAACACCGAAACCACTTATACCAATGTGAGCGTTAGCGGGTGGGCTATTGCTGCGGCGTATGTGTTTATTACAACAGGACAGTCAATGCCATCGCCGTTATATGCGTACGAATATTAGAAAGGAAAAATATGTTATTTGCAACAATAAGGCTTATATTTTTTGGTATAGCGTTCACTATAAGTTTCTTTTTCATAAGGAAATCTCACTTGGTTTATAAACGTCGGTGCTCGATAGTTGCGTTTGCGGCAACCGTAATACTGACAACGATTTCTGCATTGATACCAATAGAAAATGCTTTTGTAACATTTTCGTCGCCTAAATCAGCATACAACTACAACCATTCTGCAAGTGTAGAGCTAATCGTGGATGGTAATGAATCTGATTTTGTAGTTGGGGCAAAAGGTGAGACTGATGTTTATGCTATTGTTCCGAGATCAAATAATGCTTGGAAAATTGGAATGGGATTAGACACAAAGCGAATTGTTCAAACCATATCTGACGGAATCACAATTTATGTGTATCAGTATAAAAATACAAATGATTATTACATTACTGTTTTGGACACAAACGGTGGTTCGTCAGAAATAACAGATAACCGAAATTCTAAATTTGAACACTTGGATAAGGCAAATAGCACGCTTAACAAGACTTTTTACACTTACTTCGCTTTCATAGACAGCTTTGATGAACAATACGCCTTAACTGTGAATGGTAAATCAATCAAGATTCAGGACTAACTACCCCTGCAAACCGCCACACTATGGTGATTTCTTGTACAATTTGACCGTCAGCCTTTTCAACCTGCCCGACTTGAATTTTCTCTCAGTATCCCAACGTGCTTAAGCTAAGGATATCAAGCGGGCGGTGCATCAGCACCGCCCGCTGGGAAATGGATAAGTGGTCACTATGATGCGTACAACCGTCAGCACACAACCACAGATCATCATCGTTGCCTGCTGTATCACGCTGCGTCTTTGTGTATATCGGCGGACGGTGCAGTAGATTTTTTCTCAAACCGGCAAAAACGACGGGGATTCCGACTTGTGTTTTGTGTAAGGTTTGCGTTGTTTTCTTCACAATGCTGTGGTAAACTATGGGCAAGAATTCTAAAGAAAACGAGGGATGTTTATGAAGGCACTTTCCAAAATCGCTGCCGGCGTAAGCCCGTCGGCAACGCTGGCCGTCAGCGCTCTGGCCAAGAAGATGAAAGCAGAAGGCAAAGATGTCATCGGCTTCGGCGCCGGTGAGCCCGATTTTGCCACGCCCGACCGCATCAGTTATGCCGGCGTGCGTGCAATCTGCGACGGAAAGACACGCTATACTCCGGCCGCCGGTATGATCGAGCTGCGCCAGGCGATCTGCGACCGCGCCAAGGCGGACTACGGTCTGGAATACGATGCCGCGCAGGCGGTCGTCGCCAGCGGCGCCAAGCACATGGTCTACATTGCGCTGGCCGCGCTGGTCGACCCGGGCGATGAAGTGATCGTTCCGGCCCCGTACTGGGTCAGCTATTATGAAATGGTGCGTCTGTTCGGCGGTGTGCCCGTGGTTGTCAATGTCAGCGAGGAGCAGGGCTTCCAGCTCACGCCGGAGCAGCTCGAGCAGGCCATCACGGATAAGACCAAGGCCATCATCCTCAATAACCCCTCCAACCCGACCGGCGCTGTCTATCCGAAAGAGGCGCTCAAAGCCGTCGCAGATGTCTGCGTGAAGCATGACCTGTATATCATCTCGGATGAGATCTATGATAAGCTCGTCTATGACGGCGTGCAGTTTACCAGCGTTGCCGCGCTCAGTGACGAGATCAAGGCACACACGATCCTCATCAACGGTGTCTCCAAGACCTATGCCATGACCGGCTGGCGCATCGGCTATGCGCTGTCCCCGGCGCCGGTGGCCAAGGCCATGACCAACTACCTCAGCCATTCGACCGGCGCACCGGGCACCATGTGCCAGTGCGCGGCCATCGAGGCGCTCTCCGGCCCGCAGGACGAAGCGGAGCAGATGCGTCAGGTGTTTGAGCAGCGCCGTGACCTGATCGTGCGCCGCATCAATGCCATGCCCGGTGTCAGCTGCCTGAAGCCGAGCGGCGCGTTCTACGTCATGATGAATCTGGAGCAGATCATCGGCAAGCAGATCGACGGTCAGGTCATCGGCAGCGGTGATGACTTTGCAAAGCTGCTGCTGGAAAAGAGCCTGGTCGCTGTTGTGCCGGGCAGCGGCTTTGGCGCGCCGAATTTTGTGCGTCTGAGCTATGCGATCTCGACGGAAAACATCGAGACCGGCATGGATCGTCTGGAAGCGTTCCTGAAACAGCTTCAGTAAACCGATATTTGTGAGGCGCGTGGGTTGACCGCGCGCCTCTTTTTCTGTGCCTTGGTTGACGTGCCGGGCACAAAATGGTATCCTGAGAGCATGTCATAAGTGCCCGTCCCCGCCGCATACCATAGCAGGAGGGGGGGAGTGCCGTGACAAAGTTACTTTATCAGCGGATCCTGGTCGTGCTGCTGGCATTGATCGTGGTGTTCGGCGGTTGGTTCGCTGCCGATTGGCAGCTCCGGCGCGCGGAAGCTGCCGCAAACTGGACCGATCAAAAGCAAGTCCTGATCCTTGACGCCGGTCACGGCGGGGAGGACGGCGGGGCAGTGGCGCCAAACGGGACCGTCGAGGCAGATGTGAACCTGCAGATCGCGTTGCGCGCCCGCGCCATCGCGGAACTGACCGGCGTTGAAGTCGTTATGACACGCGACAGCCCGGAGATTGCCTACCCGGACAATGCCACGACGATCGCCGAGCGAAAAAAAGCTGACCAGCACCAGCGGGCAGAGCTCATTCGCAAAACGGACAACGCCGTGCTCATCAGCATCCACCAGAACTGCTATCCGGATCGGAAACCGTCAGGTGCGCAGGTGCTGTATGCAGCAAGCGACGGCAGCGACGCGCTCGGCACGCAGATGCATGACAATCTCGTCGCATACCTTGACCCGCAAAACCGGCGCGTCGCAGCGCCAATTTCAGATAAGATCTATCTGATGCGCGAGGTGAAATGCCCCGCAGTGCTGGTCGAGTGCGGCTTTTTATCCAACGAATCCGAGTGTGCAAAACTCAAGGACAGCGGCTACCAGACAAAACTGGCGGCTGTAATCATCGCGTCCTACTTACAATACCGGCAGTCACTGCCGCAAACAGGAATGGTTACATGAAAGCAAAATCGAGTGCGAAAACCGTCTTTTATTGCTCGGAATGTGGCAATGAAACGGCAAAATGGATGGGTCAGTGCCCGGCGTGCGGCGCATGGAACACGCTGGTCGAGGCACCGAAGGAGCCCAAAATGGCGCTTGGCGCGCGCGCAAAACGTATCGCGCAGCCAAAGCTGATCTCGGAGCTGGATGCCGAGGAAGAGCTGCGGTTTTCCACCGGGATCGGTGAATTTGACCGCGTGCTCGGCGGCGGCGCCGTGCGCGGCTCATTGGTTCTGGTCGGCGGCGCGCCCGGCATCGGCAAATCCACGCTGCTGCTGCAGCTCTGCGGCCGCATCAGCGAGCAGGAAACGATCCTCTACGTCTCCGGCGAAGAGAGTCAGCGTCAGCTGAAAATGCGCGCGCAGCGCCTCGGTGTCGACCACGGCAGCATTTATGTGCTGGCCGAAACGAATCTGAACACCGTTCTGTCTACGATCGATGACCTGCAGCCGACCGTCCTGATCGTTGACTCCATTCAAACCATGTACGACGCTGAAACGGCGTCGACGCCCGGCAGCATCAGCCAGGTGCGCGAGTGCACGATGCGCATCATGCGCTCAGCCAAAGACAGCGGCTATACGGCGTTTGTTGTCGGTCACATCAACAAAGAGGGCAGCATTGCCGGCCCGAAAGTGCTCGAGCATATGGTCGACTGCGTTCTGTATTTTGAGGGCGACCAGAGCATGTCCTACCGTATTTTGCGCGCGGCAAAAAACAGATTCGGGTCAACAAACGAGATCGGCGTCTTTGAAATGGAAGATTCCGGGCTTCGCGAGGTGACAAATCCGTCGGAAATGTTACTATCCGGACGCCCGACCAACACCCCCGGCACCTGCGTTGTCGGCGTCATGGAGGGCTCGCGCACGGTGCTGGCCGAGGTGCAGGCGCTGGTCACGCCGTCGGGCTACAGCGGCGCGCGCCGGAACGCCAACGGCATTGACTATAACCGCGCCATGCTGCTGCTGGCCGTGCTGGAAAAGCGCGCCGGTTTTTCGCTGTCGAGCTGTGATGCGTACATCAACGTGGTCGGCGGTCTGCGTCTGGAGGAGCCGGCTACGGATCTGGCGGTCATTCTGGCGATCGCGTCGAGCTACAAGGATCTGCCGGTCGGCAGCGACCTGGCTGCCGTCGGCGAGGTTGGTCTGTCCGGTGAGATACGCTCCGTGAGCCATTTGAACCAGCGCCTGTCCGAGATCGCGCGGCTGGGATTCCGGCGCTGCATTATCCCGGCGCACGTGCGCGATGATGTGCAGAAGCAAAACGGCCTGCAGACGATCCCGGTCAAGAACATTCGCGAAGCGCTCAAGGCCGTGTTCGGTGCATAAATCTTTTGATTCCTGCTGTGAGAAAGCATGCGCTGAGGAAATTGTGAAACTGACAAGGAAAACGGCCGGAAGGCCCATTTGTGGCGTTTCGGCCGTTTTCCCCTCCTCTAAATTCGGCAAAATTTTTATTTTGCCGAATTATTTGTGGATTTCGTCAATAGACACTGCCCCGTACTTCTGGTATGCTCATATCAGAAATTGAGGTGTTGGATATGGATTATTCGGATGCGCCGCAGGTGCTGCGCGACTTTTTGATCTATCACGAAACGATCTGCGGACACTCCAAGGCGACGGTCGATCAGTATTATCTTGATCTGCGGATGTTCCTGCGATTTCTGAAGCTCGACCGCGGGCTCACACCGCGCACGGCGGAATTAGACGAGATCTCCATCGCGGATGTCGATATTTCCTTTCTGCGCACAGTGACACTCACGGAGGTTTACAGTTTTCTGGCCTATCTGTCGCGCGACCGCGTCAAGCAGCCGAATGCGCACGAGCTGGAATACGGTCTGAGCGCAAACTCCCGTGCGCGCAAGATCGCCGCGATCCGCAGCTTTTTCAAATACCTGACCGTGAAAGCAAAGCTGCTGGAGGAAAACCCGGTGCAGGACCTCGACTCCCCGAAGATCCCCAAGACGCTCCCCCACTATCTCTCACTGGAAGAGAGCAAGCGGCTGCTGTCCGTTGTGGATGGGAAAAATAAGGAACGCGATTACTGCATCTTGTGTATTTTTCTCAACTGTGGTCTGCGTATCTCGGAGCTGGTTGGTTTGAACCTGCAGGATGACCACGGCGATAGCCTGCGCATCCTCGGCAAGGGCAGCAAAGAGCGTGTTGTCTACCTCAACGACGCCTGCCGCGAAGCGCTCGACCGGTATCTGGCCGTGCGCAGCGAGATCGCGCCGCCGCGCACGACGGCCATGTTTCTCTCCAACCGGCGCACGCGCATCAGCTGTGATTCCGTACAGGTCATGGTCAAGAAAAATCTGACCCGCGCGGGGCTGGACGCCAGCCAGTACTCCACGCACAAACTGCGGCACACGGCGGCCACACTCATGCTGCAAAACGGTGTGGATGTACGCACGCTGCAGGAGGTGCTCGGCCATGAGCACCTGAACACCACGCAGATCTACACGCACGTGGACAACGATCAACTGCGCACGGCGGCGGCGGCCAACCCGCTTGGCGAATTCTCCCCCGGCGAGAATACGATAAAAAAAATCTCCGATTCCTGAAAACAGGAACCGGAGATTCGCTTTCTTATTTGGATTTCACCTTCGGCAGGTAATCGCGGACGCGATGATGCGGCTTATCAAAGCCGAACGCACGGATCGCCATCAGCAGCGTGCCAAGCGCAGCGGCGCCGTCCAGAACGGCGGCAAACCACAGCGTGCAGTAGCCGAGCTCCGCCATCACCAGCAGCAGGACCTTCACAACCACGCCGATCGCCAGATGCTCACGGCAGATGCCCTCGACCCAGCCGGCCGTCTCGATTGCCTCCGGCAGCAAGTACGGATCCTGGCTCGTGAGCAGGATGTCGGCGTCAAACCGCTCGTCGCTCTCTTCCGGAATCACACAGGCGTCCAGATCTGCAGATGAATGCTCCGGATGTGCCGTGCAGCGACGGTCATAATACAGCAGCAATTCCCCGTCGCTCAGGTTCTCCACCTGCTGTGCCAGGATCTGCTCCTTTTCCGCTCCGCTGCGCTTGCAGTAAAGATGGTCCGCCTTGAGCGCTTTTGCGTTTTCGGAAACCGAGTCATTGTTGGCGTTGCTGAAGAGCGTGATCGTATGCACACCCAGCGCACGCAGCTCTTTGAGCGCGGGTTTCGTGTCCGACTGCACAACTTCCTGCAGCAGGATCTTGCCCGCATACTGCTCACCGACGGATACATAGGCCGCATAACCGTCCGTCAGGTCTGCGTCCGGAATGTCCACACCCTTGAGGATCATCAGCTCGCGCGTGCCGACGCAAACGCGGGTCGATTCAATATAAACCTCCACACCGCTCTCGGGAATATCGACCGCGCGGGAGAGATACTCCGTGTGAATGGGGCCGCTGTACGCAGCGCAGATCGCGCGCGCCGTGCGGCTGTTCGAGCAGGACTCCGCGTTGGCCGCCAGCTGCAGCAGCGCTTCCGGCGTCAGCTGACTGGATTTCACACTGACCACCTTCGGGAGCTGGCTGTCCCCCTCCCCTTCGTCGACCGCGACTGCACGCACGGCGTTGAGCGCGCGCATGCTGCGGCAGCTGCGAAACAGCACGTCGCAGTGATAAGCGCCGTTGACGGCACTGTACCACACCAGCGGCACGGAAATGAGCAGCGCGCACGGTGTGGAAAGGAAGAGCACGATCATGGCGGCGTGAATTGCCCGGGAAACCGTCGCAATCTTGAGCACGATCTCCAGCACGGCAACGAGCACTGCGATGCACAGACCGGCCGGTGCAAGATAGCTGATCCACTTGGGAGCGGAAAATTCGGCCGGAGAATGGATCTCACCGCCGACGGCGGCCGCCAGCGTTTTTTTCGCATGGACTGTGACGACCGCGATCAGGATCGACACGACCCGGTACACAAGCAGGAAAACAGCGGCGTCGACCGGCTGTCCGACTGCCATGGTGCCGATCACGCACACGACCACGATCACTGCGGGCCGGAACACCTGCCGGTCGAGAATGCACGCGATCGCAGCCGCAAGGTAGTCATATCCGGCAGCAAGCACGGACAGGACCAAAAGCACGTAGCGCAGCACGGTGCTGTGCACAAGCGCGCCGACGATGCACAGGATCAATGCCGCCGCAAGACGCACAATCAGCACCAGATCCAGTCCCGTTTCCGGAAACAGGCGCAGCGTTTTCCAATCATAATCCGGCCGGTCGGCAGCAAAGCAGCTTGCAGACAGCCGTGTCAGAAGTTCCTGAAAATTCATGGGAGTCCCCCCTGTTTTGTCTGAGCTGTGTACAGGCAGTTCAGGCTTTTCCGTCGCAGCCGAGCACATCGACAATCTTGTGCTTGACGAGCTGCTTGATGTTTTCGCGCGCAGGGCCGAGATACTTTCTCGGGTCAAACTCTGCCGGGTGCTCGGCAAGATACTTGCGGATCGTGCCGGTCATGGCCAGACGCAGGTCAGAATCAATATTGATCTTGCACACGGCCAGACGTGCCGCCTGACGCAGCTGATCCTCCGGCACGCCGATCGCGCCGGGCATATCGCCGCCGAACGCGTTGATCATCTGTACGTATTCCTGCGGCACGGACGACGAACCGTGCAGCACGATCGGGAAACCGGGCAGACGCTCGGAAACTTCCTCGAGAATGTCGAACCGGAGCTGCGGCTTCGTGCCGGGCTTGAACTTATAGGCACCGTGGCTCGTGCCGATGGCGATCGCGAGCGAATCACAGCCGGTGCGCTCGACGAATTCCTGCACATCCTCCGGGCGCGTATAGGACGAATCCTCGGCCTTGACCTTGACATCATCCTCGATGCCGGCCAGCGTGCCGAGCTCCGCCTCCACGACGGCGTCATGCCCATGCGCGTATTCCACGACCTGACGCGTCAGCGCGACATTTTCCTCAAACGGCTTGGAGGAAGCGTCGATCATGACGGAAGAAAAACCGTCATCGACACAGGCCTTGCACAGCTCGAACGAGTCTCCATGGTCCAGATGGAGACAGATCGGCAGGCCGGTCTCGATCACGGCAGCTTCCACCAGCTTGACCAAATACGTACGGTTGGCATACTTGCGCGCACCGGAAGATACCTGCAGGATCACCGGCGCATTGCACTCCTTGGCAGCCTCCGTGATGCCCTGAATGATCTCCATATTGTTCACGTTGAAGGCGCCAATGGCATAGCCGCCTGCATACGCTTTTGCAAACATTTCCCGAGAAGTTACAATCGACATTGACAAGTCAACTCACTTTCATATAATATATAGAACAGCAATATGATCCAAAACAGATAATCGATTTAATTTATTTTACACATGTTTTTAGATAATATCAATAGCAGAATTCAATGTTTCAGTAAAATCTATCAATTCTTTGAATTTATGGAGGTACGTTATGTCCGGTGAATTGAAAGGCGCGTGTATCTTTGGGCAGTCCGGCGGGCCGACTGCAGTCATCAATGCCAGCGCCTACGGAGTGCTCAAGACTGCGTTGGAATCCGATGCCATAACCAACGTTTACGGTGCGGCCCACGGTATCCGCGGCGTTCTGGATGACCGCCTGTATGATATCGGCCAGGAGGATCCGGACGAGCTCCGCCTGCTGCTGCACACGCCGTCGTCGGAGCTGGGCTCCTGCCGCTACAAAATGGCAGACCCGGACACGGACGATACGGATTACCGGCGGATTCTGGAGATCTTCCGGAAATACAACGTGCGCTACTTCTTCTATAACGGCGGCAACGACTCCATGGATACCTGCAACAAGATCAGCCGCTATATGCAGGCGCACGATTGGGACTGCCGCGTGATGGGCGTGCCTAAGACCATTGACAACGACCTCTTCGGCACCGATCACTGCCCCGGCTTCGCCAGCGCCGCCAAGTATATAGCGACCTCCTGCATGGAAGTGTCCAAGGACTGCCGTGTGTATGATACCGGCACGATCACGGTCGTGGAGATCATGGGCCGCCACGCCGGCTGGCTGGCCGGCAGCGCCGCGCTGGCGTCAGCCTGCGGTTCCGGGCCGGATCTGATCTACCTGCCGGAAGTGGACTTTGACATGGAGCAGTTTCTCGCGGATGTGCACCGCATCTATCAGGAGAAAAACAACGTGCTCATCGCTGTCTCCGAGGGCATCCACTATGCGGACGGTTCGTTCGTTTCCGAGGCCAAGGCCTCTGCGACCGACGGCTTCGGTCATGCCCAGCTCGGCGGTCTGGCGGCGCGTCTGGCGCAGGTAATCAAAGAACATGAACACTCAAAAGTGCGCGGCATTGAGCTGTCGCTGCTACAGCGCGCGGGCGCGCACCTCGCCTCCCAGACGGATATCGACGAGGCGTTTGCCGCCGGTAAGATGGCCGTCGAGGCGGCGCTTTCCGGCGAGACCGGCAAGATGGTCGCATTTGAGCGTGTGATGGCAGACGGTCAGTATACCTGCCGCATGAAGCTCATTCCGCTCTCCGATGTCGCAAACTATGAAAAGAAGGTCCCGGTGGAGTGGATCGTGCCGGAAGGCAACAACGTCACGCAGGACTTTATTGACTATGCCCTGCCGCTCATTCAGGGCGTGCCGGAGATCCCGCTGGAAAATGGCCTTCCCCGCTATGCACGGCTGAAAAAGGTGCTTGCAGAATAAACGAAACGCAGAGTCGGCGGAAAATCGCCGACTCTGTTTATTTGTGCTGTTCAAGCGCGGGAAAATATGATAAACTGATTTATTATCTATTGTTACGAAGGAGTTTCCAAAATGATCACTGTTGATGACCTCTCGCTGCAGTACAGCGGCGCCCCGCTGTTTTCCAAGGTGAATTTGCAGTTTACCCCCGGCAACTGCTACGGTATCATCGGCGCCAACGGCGCCGGCAAATCCACGTTCCTGAAGATCCTCTCCGGTCAGCTCGAGCCGAGCACCGGCAGCGTCTATATTGACCCCAAGGCCAGAATGTCCGTCCTCAAGCAGGATCAGACGATGTACGATGCCTATACCGTCATGGACACGGTCATCATGGGCAACCAGCGACTGTACGACTGCGGCAAGGAGAAGGACGCCATCTATGCCAAGGACGAGATGACCGACGAGGACGGTATCCGTGCCTCCGAGCTCGAGGAGGAGTTTGCCGATCTCGGCGGCTGGGAGGCAGAGTCGGATGCGTCCCGCATCCTGCAGGGCCTCGGCGTATCACCGGAGTATCACGAGACCATGATGTCCGACATGGATCCGCGCCTCAAGGTGAAAGTCCTGCTGGCGCAGGCGCTCTTCGGCCACCCGGACATCATCCTGCTCGACGAGCCGACGAACAACCTCGACCTCGCAAGCGTCGTCTGGCTGGAGGATTTCCTGATGGATTACGACGGCACGGTGCTCGTCGTGTCGCATGACCGCTATTTCCTCAACAACGTCTGCACGCACATCGTCGATATCGACTACGGCAAGATCAAGATGTACGTCGGCAACTACGACTTCTGGTACGAATCCAGCCAGCTCATGCAAAAGCTCGTCAAGGATCAGAACAAGCGCGCCGAGCAGAAAATTCAGGAGCTGCAGACCTTCATTGCCCGCTTCTCCGCCAACAAGTCCAAGTCCCGGCAGGCCACGTCCCGCCGCAAGCTGCTCGATAAGATCTCCGTCGAGGATATGCCCGCCTCCAGCCGCCGCTATCCGTGGGTCGGCTTCAAGGCCGAGCGCGAGCCTGGTAAGGACCGCCTGTTCGTAACGGACATCAGCAAGACCGTTGACGGCGAAAAGCTGCTCAACCACGTGAGCTTCATCGTCGGCAAGGAAGACAAGATCGCCATTCTCGGCAAGAATGAGCTCGCCGTGACGATGCTCTTCAAGATCCTCATGGGCGACGAAGAGCCGGACGAGGGCACGGTCAAGTGGGGTGTTTCGACCACGCAGGCCTACTTCCCCAAGGACCACAACAGCTATTTCGAAAACTGCGACTATGACCTCATCGACTGGATGCGCCAGTTCTCCACCGATAAGCGTGAGAGCTACCTGCGCACGTTCCTCGGCCGGATGCTGTTTTCCGGCGACGATGTCTATAAGCAGGTCAAGGTCCTGTCCGGCGGCGAAAAAGTGCGCTGTATGATCTCGAAGATGATGCTCTCAGGCGCAAACTTCCTCGTGTTCGATCAGCCGACGAACCACCTCGATCTGGAGAGTATCGCGGCGCTCAATAACGGCATGGCTGCTTTCCCCTACAACATCATCTTCACGAGCCACGACCACCAGCTCACGCAGACGGTCGCCAACCGCATCATTGAGATCACGCCGGACGGCATCATCGACCGCCGCTGCACGTACGACGAGTATATGCACATCGCCGGTCAGGAAGCGGAATAAACCATGGAGCAGCTTGCGAAAAACCAACTGCATACAGCAGAGATCACGGGCTATACGTCCGACGGCGCGGGTGTGTGCCACATCGCCGGCCGCGCCGTGTTTGTCAAGGGCGCGCTCGTCGGTGAAACGTGGCAGGTCCGCATCCTGAAGGTGACGGCAAATGCCGTCTACGGTAAGGCGGAGCAGTGCCTGTCCCCTGCCCTGGCGCGCACGGAGCCGCCCTGCCCGGTTTACCGAACCTGCGGCGGCTGCAGCCTGCAGCACATGGACTATGACGAACAGCTGCGCATGAAGCTCCAGCGCGTCAATGATGCGCTCACGCGCATCGGCGGCGTTTCGGCGCCGGTGCAGGATATCATCGGCATGGAGTACCCACTCTGTTACCGAAACAAGGCGATTTACGCAGTTGGCAAGAAGGACGGCCGCGTAGTCAAGGGCTTTTACCGCGCATCCAGCCATGACATCACGCCCGTGGAGCAGTGTCTGCTCCAGCTCCCGCTCGCGGACAAGGCGGCGCAGACGGTCTGCGACTGGATGAATCTGCGCGGCATCGCGCCGTATGACGAGGCCACCGGCCGCGGCACGGTGCGGCATCTGTTCACGCGCTGCGCCATGCACACGCCCGATGCCGTGTTGTGTATCGTCTCTGCGCACGGATTCGGCGCGCAGACGGACGATCTGGCCGCCTATCTGCGCGAGCATTGCCCGGAGCTGACCGGCATCGTGCTCGATATCCACAAGCAGAAAGGCAACGTCGTGCTTGCCGGAGATTTCTATACGCTCTGGGGTAAGCCGGAGCTGACCGACCGGCTCTGCGGACTGACGTTCACGCTCTCGCCGCAGGCGTTTTATCAGGTCAATCCCGTGCAGGCCGAGCGGCTGTATGAGCGCGCGGTGGAATACGCCGTCAACGCGCCGACGGATCAGGTGCTGGACCTGTACTGCGGCGCCGGGACGATCAGCCTGTGTCTGGCGCGCAAGGCCGCGCACGTCATTGGGGCCGAGATCGTGCCGGAGGCGATCGAGAACGCGCGCCGGAACGCGGAGCGAAACGGCATCGAGAATGCGGAATTTCTCTGCGCCGATGCCGGTGCCGCTGCGGCGGAGCTGGCCCGGCGCGGCGTCCGGCCGGACTGCATTGTGGTCGATCCCCCGCGCAAGGGCATGCAGCCGGAGGCTATTGACGCGATGGTATCCATGCAGCCGCCGCGCATCGTCTATGTCTCCTGCGACCCGGGCACGCTCGCGCGGGATGTGAAGCTGCTCACGCAGTGCGGCTATACGCTCACACAGGCGCTGGCCGTGGACATGTTCCCGCAGACGCCGCATGTTGAGACGGTGGCTCTGCTGACATATGCAGCTAATGAGAAGGAGCATTAAATTTTTAACTTCAACAGAATTGTGAGTGATATAAGGTGGCAAAAGGAATTATCTACATTATGGAGACGGTTGTCCCTGGCCTTATTAAGATTGGAAAAACGGGGTCGGAAAATTTTGAGCAGCGAATGTATTCACTTGAACGCAATGGCTACAACAATGTCGTCGGCTTAAAGAGACGCTTTGCCATTGAGGTAGAAGATTATGATGCTAAGGAAGCGCTGTTAGACAGCTTGTTTGATAAGAGCCGCCTTCAAAATTCAGAGCTTTTTGCATTGGATATTGATATGGCGATCCAGCTTCTCTCCTCATTTGATGGTAGACAGGTTTATCCCAAAAATGAGACCAAAGAACAGGCATTTACGTCGGCTACAGAAAATCGCAAGCTCACAGCCGATATTGCGCTCATTCCAAATGGTGTCTACTACATGGACTTGCAGAAAACCGGCTTTGGGCGTGTCACTGCAAAGATGAAAGTTGAGGACGGCCTCTTTACCGTGCTTAAAGGCAGCATTTGTTGTCCGACCAATGCGTCTTGGGTTCCGGCAGCACGGAAGGGTGCTATTATCAAAAACAATATTCTGATGGAAGACGTCGAATGCAGTTCCCCATCAACTGCGGCTTGGATTCCCACCGGCAGCCGAAACAGCGGATGGTACGTTTGGAAAACAGAAACCGGAAAGCCGATTGATATTTTCAGAAAACGCGACTCCAGCAAGGGCTAAAGTCATCAAATATGCAATATACACTATTTTTCTGAAAACTTCTCTTGCAATGCACCAGATGTTGTGATATAGTAACTCCGTTATAATAGATGATTTTCCCTATCATGAAAGGATGAATACCATGACTACTTTGGAACTGATTCTGACGATTATCCAGCTGATTTCCGGTCTCGCCGTGACCGTGATCGTGCTGCTGCAGTCCGGCAAGAGTGCCGGCCTGTCCGGCGCCATTGCTGGCGGCGCGGAAACGTTCCTTTCCAAGGGCAAAGCCAAGACCCTCGATGCCAAGCTCGCCAAGGCGACGAAGTGGTTCGGCCTCGTCTTTGTTGTCCTGACGCTGGTGCTGACCGTCCTGATGCACAAGGGCGTGTAATTTCCGGCGCAGCTGTAGAAAAGCGCATCCCCCGGCAACGCCGGGGGATGCGCTTTTCTCATGTCCTCAGTCCGGGTACTCTGCGCGGCTGCCGCCGATGAGCTTCGGCCGCGTGCGGGCAGCGTTGACCGGTGCCTCCCCAATCGTCTTGACCGACAGACGCAGCGGCACGGCCACGTGCTTGAGGTGCATGCCGATCATGGTGTTGCCGATGTCAAGGCCGGCGTCGGCCTTCACGAACTCGACCGCGACCGGGTCATCCATCGCCTCATAGACCGCCGTCGCGAACGAGCCGCCGGCTTTCGGCCGCGGGCGGACGCAGACGATCTCGTATCCGAACCGCTCGGCATCAGCGCGCTCCATGATCAGGGCGCGGTTGAGGTGCTCGCAGCACTGCGCCTCGAGGCAGAGGCCGCGCGCTTTCAGGATCGGCAGGATCTCATCGACCACGGCTTTTGCCGCCTCTGGCGTGGAGCCCTTGCCGATCTTCTGCCCCATGATCTCGCTCGAGGAGCAGCCGATCACGACCTGCTGGCCGGGCTTGAGCGCGGCAACGTCCAGCAGTTCAAGCAGCGCTGCGCGGGCGGATTTGCGGATCTCTTCATACATGAATGGTCATCTCCAGAAAGTTATTAAAAATTCTTATTTCCATTGTAGCACGGTGCGGGGCATTTGACAATCCTCTGCAAGGCGTGTATCATGAGCGTTGACCAAATCATAACAGGAGGATTGCTGTTTTGAAACGCTTCTTTGCTTGTCTTCTCGCTGCGGCGCTGCTTGTCTGCTCCGGCTGCGGCGTCAAATCCGAAAAACCATCGACCAACGGCGCTGCCGGAAAAACGGAGAACTATTATGCCCCGCTGACCGGTGAGCCGCTGAGCACCAAGCCGGAAAACACCCGGCCGTTTGCCGTCATGATCAACAACATCGTCTACGCGCAGCCGCAGGTCGGCATCAGCAACGCGGACATGATCTATGAGATCCCGGCCGAGGGCGGCATCACGCGCATGATGGCGATTTTCAGCCACCTGTATGACGTGGAGTCTGTCGGCAGCATCCGCAGCCTGCGCCCGTATTACCTGAGCGTGGCCCTGTCGTATGACGCCATCGTCATCCACGCCGGCGGCAGCGAGCAGGCATACAGTGATGTCAAGACCTACAACGCCGACCATTTGGATGGCGTGCGCGACGGCAACACCAGCTCCATGTTCTACCGCGATGCCAGCCGCGGCCAGCACGGCTCGGAGCACACGCTGTTCTTCCACGGAGCAAATGTGGAGGCGCTCGTGAATCAGTATAAATTCCGCACTGAGCACGAGAGCAGCTACAAGACCGGTCTGAACTTTGCCGACAACGCCGTCCAGCAGTGCACCGCAGGCGCGGCTGCGAACGTGCAGGTGACGTTCAACACGTCCAAGAGCACGTCCTTTGCCTACCATGCCGACAGCGGCAAGTACACGGCCGTGCAGTATAAGGCCGACTATAAGGACGGCGCGACCGGAGAAGCGGTTCCGTTCTCCAATCTGCTTATCCTCTCAGCCGATATGAAAACGGTGGACAGCTATGGCCGCCTGGCCGTCGATCTCGTCGGCAGCGGCACCGGATACTTTGTGACCGGCGGCGAGTACGTGCCGATCAAGTGGTCCCGCAGCGACATCAACAGCTGCTTTACTTACACGCTCGAGGACGGCACGGCGCTGAACCTCTCGCGCGGCACGACCTATGTCGGCGTGATCCCGACCAACGGCGGCAGCGCAAACTTCAGCTGAGAACAAAACAAAGCATTTTGCAGCACTATGTGCGCGGGCGACCGTGCACATAGTGCTTTTTCTTCCGCAACATGGTTGCCTGTTTTCTGAAATATTTGCTATAATAGCGGTGCAGCCGGGTATGCCCGCTGCAAGTGTGCAGAAAGGAAAATCGCTATGACCTACAATTTTGATGAGATCATTGACCGCCGCCATACCAACGCGCTCAACACGGACGGTTTTCGCGGCTATATTTTTCACGCCGGCCCGGAAAAGGTGTTTGCCTTCAAGGACGAGGAATTTGTCCGCATGTGGGTCGCCGACATGGAATTTGGTGTGGCGCCCGAGATCCTCGATGCGCTGCGCGCGCGGATCGACCGCCGCATCTTCGGCTATACCGGCCTGTATGACGACGAGTACTACCGCACCTTTTCCAAGTGGTGCAAGGATCACTATGACTGGAGCTTTCCCAAGGAGCAGCTGTGTGTCTCGCCGGGCATCATTCCCGCGCTGTACCAGCTGACGGAAACGCTCTGCGGCCCGGACGAAAAGGTGCTGCTCAATACACCGGCCTACGGCTATTTTCTCCACGCGGCGGAGTATGCCGGCGTGGATGTGCTGACTTCCCCGCTGCGCAAGAAGGCGGACGGCACGTTCGAGGTGGACTTTGAAGATTTTGAGCGCAAGTGCGCTGATCCGGCGTGCAAGCTGGTATTCTGGTGCAATCCGCACAATCCCACTGGCCGTATGTGGACGGAGGACGAGCTGAGGCGGGTCGCTGCGATCATCGAAAAGTACAACCTCTGGGTGGTGTCCGATGAGATCCACTGTGACCTGATCCGCTGCGGCCGCCGCCATATCCCGATGGCCAAGGTCATGGACAGCTACCCCAAGCTCATCACCTGCATGGCACCCACCAAGACCTTCAATATGGCGGGTCTGGCGTTTTCCAACATCATCATCCGCGATCCCGCGCTGCGTGCGCGCTTTCAGGAGCGTGACAAGCTGTTTGGCATGGTCAACCCCATGTCGCTGACGGCGGCGCAGGCGGCCTATGCGCACGGTGGTGCATGGCATGAGGCGCTCAAGCAGTACCTTGACGAGAACTTCGCATTTGTCAAGGCGTTTCTGGCCCGGGAGCTGCCGGAGGCGGTCATGTACATTCCGGAGGCGACGTATCTGGCGTGGGTCGATCTATCGCGCTGTCTGCCGGATGTGGCAGACCTGCCGGACTTCTTCGCCAACAAGGCGGGCGTGCTGCTGGAGGGTGGAGATTCCCTCTTCGTCGGCAATGCAAAAGGGTATGTGCGCCTGAATCTTGCGATGCCGCGCGCGATCATTCAGACTGGGCTGGAGCGGATGCGCGACGCGATCCGCAAAGAGCGGACGGAACACTAAAAAGAGATAGCAAAGGCCCGATATGGCCAGCGCCATATCGGGCTTCTTCGTATTTCATTCCCACGTCTTCCACACATCCGGGCAATAGCCGACGGTGGCCTGCCTGCCGTTGCGGACGATGGGCGTTTGCAGCAGGGACGGATCCTCGAGCAGCCGCTCGATCTTGTCCTGCTCATAGGCCAGATGCTGCACAAGTGCGTAATCTGCCGCCTTGGGATTGAGCATGGCGTCAAGCCCGACGGCGTTTTTTACGCTCGTCAGCTCGCCGCGGCTCATACCGTAGCGCAGCAGGTCAATGGCCTGGTACGGAATGCGGCGCTCCTTAAAATAGCGCTCGGCCTTTTTCGTGTCGAAGCATTTGGATTTGCCCCAGATCTGGATCTTCATGACGCACTCCCCTGCTCAGACTTCGATGATCACGGGCAGCACCATCGGGCTTCGGCGCGTGGTCTTATACAGATAGCCGCTAATGTTTGACTTCACGCGGCCCTTGATGGTCGCCCAGTCGTGCTGTTTCTGCCGCTCGCAGCTGGCAAGGCTCTCGTTGACGACGCGCTTGAGCTCGCCCATGAGCGCCTCCGCCTCTTTGACATACACAAAGCCGCGGGTGATGATCTCAGGGTCGGCGACCGGCTTGCCGTTTTCGGACGAGAGCGTGATGATGGCCATGACGATGCCGTCCTCGGCCAGATGGCGGCGGTCGCGCAGCACGGCGCTGCCGACGTCGCCGATACCGGTACCGTCGATATACACGTCGCCCGCCGGAACATTGCTCGTCGCGCGCATACTGCGCTTGGTGAGCTCGATCACTTCGCCGTTTTTCGCCACGAGCACGTTTTTCGGCTCCACGCCCATGAGCTTGCCGATCTCGGCGTGCTTGCAGAGCATGCGGTACTCGCCGTGCACGGGGATGAAGTAGTGCGGCTTCGTCAGCGCGAGCATCATCTTCAGCTCCTCCTGGCACGCGTGGCCGGAGACGTGCAGCGGCGTGTTGCGGTCATAGATGACCTCCGCGCCCTTCTGGAACAGCTCGTCAATGACGCGGCTGATCGTGATCTCATTGCCCGGAATGGCCGAGGCAGAGATGATGATGCGGTCGCCGGCGTCGATCGTGACCTGCTTGTGCTCCGAAAATGCCATACGGTGCAGTGCAGACATGGGTTCGCCCTGACTGCCGGTGCAGACAATGACGGTCTTGCTGCGCGGCAGGCTGCCGATCTGCGACATGTCCATCATGACGCCGTCCGGGATATCCACGTAGCCGAGCTCCGTTGCCACGCGCATGATATTTTCCATGCTGCGGCCGGTGATGCCGACCTTGCGCTTATACTTTGCCGCCACGTTGATGATCTGCTGCAGGCGGTGGACATTGGACGCGAACGTCGTGACGATGATGCGCTTATTGCAGTCTTTAAATAGTTCGTCAAAGCAGTCGATCACGCGTGCTTCCGAGGCGCAATAGCCGGGGCGCTCCACGTTCGTGGAGTCCGACAGCAGCGCGAGCACGCCCTCGTTGCCGAGCTGGCCGAGACGCGGCAGATCGATCATGCCGCCCTGAATGGGCGTGAGGTCGATCTTAAAGTCGCCCGTGTGGATGACGGTGCCGATCGGCGTCTTGATCGCCAGCGCGACGGAGTCGGCAATGCTGTGATTCGTGTGGATGAACTCGATCTCAAAGCAGCCGAGCTTGAACTTATCACCCGGCTTTTTCGTGAAGATCTGCGTGTGATAGAGCAGGTCGTGCTCTTCGAGCTTGAGCTCAATGATCGCCGCCGTCAGCGGGGTCGCGTAGATCGGCATATCGAGCTGCTTGAGCACGTACGGGATCGCGCCGATATGGTCCTCATGCCCGTGCGTGATGACCATGCCGCGGATGCGGTTTTTGTTTGCCTTCAGGTAGCTGATGTCCGGGATGACCATGTCGACGCCATAGAGGTCCTGATCCGGAAAGCCCATGCCGCAGTCGACAAGGAACATGTCCTTGCCATACTCATAGACGGTGAGGTTCTTGCCGATCTCACCGAGCCCGCCGAGCGGGATGATTTTCAGTTTAGATGCCATTCATAACTCCTTTACGTTCGCTTTCGGGCAGACTACTCCCCCGGAAGCAGGTTGATGTTTCGAAAAATATGTACGAAATGCGTTGCCTGCGGCGGCGGATAACCAGAGTATCCCCAGAAATCCGAGCCGTCAAACCTGTTACATTTCCATTCGGCCGGCCAGCGCCCGCAGGAGCGTGGCATCGTCCGCATATTCCAGATTGGAACCGACCGGAATACCATAAGCCAGACGCGTGATCTTCACGTCAAACGGCTTGAGCAGGCGCGCGATGTACATCGCAGTCGCCTCGCCCTCCGTGTCGGGGTTGGTGGCCATGATGACCTCCGTGATCCCGCCGGCAGCCACACGCTTGACCAGCTCCTGGATCCGGATATCATCCGGGCCGATGTGATTCATCGGCGACAACACGCCGTGCAGAACATGATAGACGCCGTTATATTCGCGGCTGCGCTCGAACGAGAGCACATCGCGCGGCTGCGCTACGACGCAGATGGTGCTCTGGTCGCGCTTCGGAGAGGCGCAGATGGTGCACGTCTCCTGATCGGTGAGATTCTGGCAGATGCTGCAGCAGTGAATGTTTTTCTTCGCATCCACAATGGCGGCTGCAAACTTCAGCGCCTCCTCTTCCGGGAGGGACAGAACATGAAACGCCAGCCGCTGCGCGCTCTTGCGCCCGACACCGGGCAGCGCAGCAAACTGGTCAATGAGGTTTTCAAGTGCATTCGGAAAAAAAGACATGGTACTACCGTCCTGAATCAAGCATTGCGGATGGCGGCGATGGCGGCCGCGCGGTCACACCGGCGAAACACGGCGCTGCCGGCCACGAGAACATTTGCGCCTGCCTGCTTTACGAGCGGGGATGTCTCCGGGTCGATGCCGCCATCCACTTCCAGCTCGCAGCCGGGATTGACCTGCAGGATGCGCTCGTGCAGCGCTGCGATCTTCGGCAGCTGATCGGCCATAAAGCGCTGGCCGCCGAAGCCGGGCTCCACCGTCATGACGAGCGCCAGATCCAGCAGCGGCAGATACGGGATGAGCACGCTCTCCGGCGTTTTCGGCTTAATGGCAAGACCAACCTTCTTGCCATGCGCCTTCACGTCCTCGATTGCGGCGAAAATGTCCTGCGGCTCGTCCGCCTCGACGTGAAACACGACGAGATCCGCCCCGGCATCGCAAAATTCGCCGACGTAGCGGTGCGGGCGATCGATCATCAGATGTACATCCAGAAACATCTGCGTATGCTTGCGCACGGACTTCACGACCGGGATGCCAATCGAGATATTCGGCACAAAAATGCCGTCCATCACGTCAATATGGATGTAGTCCGCACTGCCGGCCTCGATCTGACGGATGTCATCCCCCAGCGTGCAGAAGTCCGCCGAGAGAATGGAAGGTGCAATTTTCATCATGGATGTCACTCCGATCTAAGATATCCGGCGCGCCGGACACAATCCACATTCTATAACTAAGTTATTATACACCTGTTACGAATATCCTGCAAGTGCCGGGGGCAAAAAATCGCCGCTTGACGAACGCCGCCGCCTGCGCTATTATGTGCTTCAGGTACTTCAAAGAACAGGAGCGAATCAAATGTCTATCGAAGCAGGAAGAGCGTATTTCCGCCAGTTTGGTATGGAAGACCGTGTGCAGGAGTTCACGGTCTCGAGCGCGACCGTCGATCTGGCCGCCAAGGCCCTTGGCGTTGAGGGCGCGCGGATCGCAAAAACGCTGTCGTTCAAGACGGCGGACGGCTGCATGCTGATCCTTGCCGCCGGAGATGCGCGCATCGACAACCATAAATTCAAGGAAAAGTTCCATATGAAGGCCAAGATGCTCTCGGCCGACGAGGTGCTGGAGCTGGTGGGCCACCCGGTCGGCGGCGTGTGTCCGTTCGGCTGCAAGGAAGGCATTCCGGTGTATCTGGATGTGTCGCTGCAGCGCTTTGAGACGGTGTTCCCCGCTGTCGGCAGCCCGTCGAGCGCGATCGAGCTGAATCTGGACGAGCTCTACAAATACTCCAACGCCCTCGAGTGGATCGACGTCTGTAAGCTCCCGGCCCCGGCCGAGGCGTGAGCAGGACGCAAAAAAGCCTGACGAACCATCGTTCGTCAGGCTTTTATCTTTATAGGGTATTACGCCAACAGCTTGGTCATGCTCTTGAGGCTGATGACCAGCGTAGAGGCGTTGTGCAGCAGTGCCGAGGTCGCGGGCGGCAGAACGCCGGCCACGCCCAGGCAGATCAACAGGAAGTTGAAGCTGATGATCTTGCGGTAGTTGCTGTGGATGCGCTCCATGAGCGCATCGCTCAGGCGTTTGAGCGTCAGCAGTGCGTACAGATCGTCAGCACTGACCGTGATATCGGCCACTTCGCGTGCGATGGCCGCGCCGTCACTGATGGCGACGCCGACATCCGCCTCGGACAGGGCCGGAGAATCGTTCACGCCGTCGCCGAGCATGATGACTTTGCGCCCGGCCGCGTGCTCCGCCTGAATAAAGGCTGCCTTATCCTCGGGGAGCGCCTCCGCGAAATAGGCATCCACACCGACTGCCTCCGCGACTGCGCGGGCGGTCTTTTCATTGTCGCCGGTCATCATGACCAGGTTGGACACGCCGAGCTACCGCAGACCGCGAATGACCGCTGCCGCCTCCGGCCGCAGCGGATCCTCAATGCAGATGACCGCCGCCAGCACCCCGGAAACAGCAAGGTACAGGTGCGAATACGTATCCGGCAGGGCGTCGAATTTGGCCTGCTCCCCTGCCGGGATGGTGCAGTGCTCGTCGTCAAAGACAAAGTGATGGCTGCCGATGACGACCTTCTGCCCGTCGACACTGCTGGAAATGCCGTGCGCAACCAGATACTCCACGCGCGAATGACGCTCCTCGTGGCGCAGGCCGCGGCGCGCCGCCTCTGCGACGACCGCTTTGGCCATGGAGTGCGGATAGTGCTCCTCCAGGCAGGCGGCCAGACGCAGCATATCCGCCTCGTCGTTGCCGCCGAAGGTCACGACCTGCGCAACTTTCGGTTCGGCGCGCGTCAGCGTGCCGGTCTTGTCAAAGACGATCGTGCTCGCCTCGGACACAGCCTCAAGGAATCGTCCGCCTTTGACGGACAGATGATGATTGCTGGCCTCCTTCATGGCGGAGAGCACGGCGATCGGCATCGAGAGCTTGAGTGCGCAGGAGAAGTCGACCATCAGCACTGCCAGCGCTTTGGTCATGTTCCCCGTCAGGAGCCAGACCAATGCCGTTGCACCCAGACTGTACGGAACGAGCTGGTCTGCAAGATGCGATGCATGATCCTCCGTTGCGGATTTGAGCTTTTCCGACTCCTCGATCATGCGGATGATACGATCGTAGCGGCCGCTGCCGGCGCTCTTTTCCACACAAATGGTGCAGTCGCCCTCTTCGACGACGGTGCCGGCATAGACATAGCCGCCTTCCGTTCTGCGGACAGCCAGCGGCTCACCCGTGATGGATGCCTGATTGACCATCGCCTCACCGGCAACCACTTTGCCGTCAAGCGGGATCACATTACCGGTATGGATCACGATCCGGTCGCCGACCTGAACGTCCGCCACTGGCACAAGTACGGAGCCTGCATGCGTCTCTTTCCAGACTTTATCCACATTCAGGGACATGGTCTGCGCGAGATCGGCAACAGACTTTTTATGCGTCCACTCATCAAGAATATCGCCGATGCCCAGCAGGAACATGATCGAGCTTGCCGTCTTGAAGTCCTTGCGCAGCATCGAGACCGAGATCGCCGTTGCATCCAGCACCGGCACCTGGATCTTCTTGTGCATCAGGCAGCTGAGCCCGGCCTTGATATACGGCACGGAGCGCGCGACCGTGATCAGCGTGCGCACGGAGCCCGGAATGAACAGCTGCTTCATGCCGCGCCAGCACAGCGATGCGACCAGCTTGTCCTCAAACTCGCGGCTCATGGCACGGCTGCTGTGCTCCGGAGCGAGCGCCTGCTCATTGGCATAGGCAAAGGACGAGAGCGCTTTTGTAACCGCTTCCCGCGGCCCGTCATAACAGATCACAGCGTCACCGGTGCGGTCATAGACCGTCGCTTTCGTCACGCCCGGGGTCTGATTCAGGTATGCTTCCAGAATGTCCGCCTGCTGCAGCGACATGGCACCCTGCATTGTATGCACGCGCATACGGCCTCGGGTTTCATGCAGGATTGTGCATTTCATACTTACTCAGCCTTCTCTGCCGTGTCCTCAATGACCTCGGCCTGCTCGGCCGCGCGCTTTTCGTTGAACGCCTTGGCACCGGCCAGAACATCGCCCGCGATCTCTTTGATATTTGTCACGACCGACATAACGTCCTCTTTCTCGCGCAGCGCGGATGCGGTCGTATACACATACACCTTCTGGGCATCTTTGCTTGCGAGAATCTTCGCGCCGACTGTTGCAAACAGTGCGCCGCCAACAAATGCTCCCAATTTTTCCATGCTCATCATGATTACCTCTGTGTTTTTTTGTCCGCATGACGCGGCGTGGTTATATGACTCAAATTTAAATTAGACGTCACTAACCATCTGCTTGAAGTTATACCACTCAAACCGACATTTTCAAGCGTCGGAATGAAAATTTATACATTTCGGCAACGTCAACAAAAGCGCCCCGCCGGGAATGGCGGGGCGCGATCAATCTGTCGGATTTTCGCTTATTTCAGCAGCACCTTGCGGAAGTTTTTCTTGCCGCGCTTGAGCACGACGCCGGCTTTCAGCTCCGCTTCCGTAAAGGCCTTTGCAATGTCGGTGACCTTCTCGTCGTTGGCGGTCACACCGCCCTGCTGCACATTGCGGCGGGCATCGGACTTGGACGCGCACAGGCCGCTCTTAACCAGCAGGCTGAGGATATCCGCGCCGTCTTCGGCCGTGATCTCGACCGTCGGCACGCCTTCGCCGGTGCCGCCGAACACGGCCTTGGCAGCCGCCTGCGCCTTGTCGGCCTCGGCCTCGCCGTGGACCATCTTCGTGAGCTCGTAGGCCAGAATCTCCTTCGCCTTGTTGAGCTGCTCGCCCTGCCAGCCGTCCATCTTGTCGATCTCTTCGAGCGGGAGGAACGTCAGCATGCGGATGCACTTGAGCACGTCGGCATCGTCGACATTGCGCCAGTACTGGTAAAATTCAAACGGGCTGGTCTTGTTCGGGTCGAGCCAGACGGCGCCTTTGGCGGTCTTGCCCATCTTCTTGCCCTCGGAATTGAGCAGCAGCGTGATCGTCATGGCGTGGGCATCCTTGCCGAGCTTGCGGCGGATGAGCTCCGTGCCGCCGAGCATGTTCGACCACTGGTCGTTGCCGCCGAACTGCATGTTGCAGCCGTAGTGCTGGAACATGTAGTAGAAGTCATAGCTCTGCATGATCATGTAGTTGAACTCAAGGAAGCTCAGGCCTTTTTCCATGCGCTGCTTGTAGCACTCGGCGCGCAGCATGTTGTTCACGGAGAAGCACGCACCGACCTCGCGCAGGAGTTCAATATAGTTGAGCGGCTTGAGCCACTCGGAGTTATAGAGCATGAGCGCCTTGCCGTCCGAGAAGTCGATGAAGCGCTCCATCTGGCGCTTGAAGCACTCGGCATTGTGCTTGATGGTCTCCTCGGTGAGCATCTGGCGCATATCCGTGCGGCCGGAGGGATCGCCGATGAGGGTCGTACCGTCACCGATGAGGGCGATGGGCTTGTTGCCTGCCATCTGCAGGCGCTTCATGAGGCACAGGGCCATGAAGTGGCCGACGTGCAGCGAATCGGCCGTGCAGTCAAAGCCAATGTAGAACGTGGCTTTGCCGTTGTTGATCATGTTTTTGATCTCTTCCTCGTTCGTCACCTGCGCGATCAGGCCGCGGGCGATCAGTTCATCATACAGTGTCATCGTTTTCTCTCCCTTGCGTTATTCTTTGACCTTATTCTCAGCGAGGATCTCCTCGGCGCGCTGCGCGCCCCAGGCGATCATGTGGGCACAGTGGCCCTTGCCGCCGTTTTTCGCCACGAGCTCCTGGCAGCGCAGGCAGCCGAATTCGGCGCGGAAGCTCTGCGTCATCTGCTTCGTCATGGCCGTAGCCGTGGCCTGGTCGGCCGCAAGGCCGAACGCCATCACGGCACCGGTGATGCTGCCGCAGATCTCCCCGCAGCGCACGCCGCCGCCGAAACCGGCCGCAACGCGCTTGGCAGTGTTTTCGTCCAGACCGGTCTCCTCCTGCAGCGCAGCGAGCACGCTCTGCGCGCAGTTATAGCCCTGATCGTGATATGCAATAGCGGATTCCTGAATACTCATGGTTCTCTCTCACCTTTCCTGCGTGATTGTTTATAGGCCGCGGCAGAGGCGAGCTGCTCAGCCGCACTGGCCAGTGTCAGGGGCGTGATATGGTCGCCGCCGTAAAGCCGCGCGATCTCGCGCTGACGGCCGTCACTGTCAAGCGGCTGCACCGTTGTGCGGGTGCGGCCGTCCTGCTCGCGCTTTTCGATCAGGTAATGCTGATCGGCCATGGCAGCGATCTGCGGCAGGTGCGTGATGCAGATGACCTGTTTGGTCACAGAGAGCTTACTGAGCTTCTCCCCCACGCGCTGTGCGGCCACGCCGGAGACACCGGCATCCACCTCGTCAAAAACCATGGAGGGCACGTCGTCGCGCTCGGCAAACACGTTTTTGAGCGCCAGCATGATGCGCGACAGCTCACCGCCGGATGCGATCTTGCTGATGCGGCCGAGCGCCTCGCCGGTGTTCGCCGAGATCAGGAAACGCACATTGTCCGCCCCTGTGGCCTGAAAGCCGGGGTCGCCGCCGAGCGGTGTGATCTCCACGTGGAAACGCACCGACGGCATGGACAGCTCGCGCAGTTCGCACTCGACCTGCCGCTCCAGTGCCGCTGCAGCGGTCTGGCGTGCCTGCGTCAATTTTGCTGCCTCGGCGCGCGTCTGCTCGGCCTGCTTTTGGATCAGTGACTGGAGCTTCTGCAGCCGGTCACCGGCATATTCGATCTGATCGAGGCGGTTCCTGGCCGCTTCGAGCGTATCGATCAGCCCCGCCTCGTCCGTGTTGTATTTCCGCTCCAGCCGCCGCAGCAGCGACAGGCGCGTTTCAATGCGGTCAAACTCCTCATCGGAAAAGTCCAGCCCGTCGCGGAAGTCACGCAGCGTCTCCGCCGCGTCCTGCAGCGTGAACACCGCGCCCTTGACCGCTTCCGGCAGACTCACGAGCTCGCTCGCGTAGTTCGCGGCCCGCTCGATCTCCGACAGGGCCTCACCCGCCAGCGCGGATGCGGAATCGTCCCGCCCGGCCAGCAGGTCATACGCCTGATCGACCGCTTCCGAGAGCTTTTCAAAGTTGCGCAGCAGGTCGCTGCGCTCCGTGAGCTCCGCCTCTTCCCCGGCCTTGAGCTCCGCGCGTTCCAGCTCTTCGATCTGACGGCGGAGGCTTTCGGTCAGCAGTTCTTTTTCATTTTCATAAGTCGAGAGCGTGTCGCGCTCCCTGCACAGCGCCTGATAGGCCCGGAATTGCTCGCGATAGCGCGCAAGCTCCGGCTCCAGCTGGCCGAATCGGTCCAGATTGCGCAGATGCTCCCGCTCATCGAGCAGGTGCTGTCCGTCGTTCTGGCCGTGGATATCGAGCAGCAGTGCGCCCAGTGTACGCAGCTGCGCCGTTGTGACCGGTACGCCGCAGACGCGACAGGACGTTTTGCCCTCCGATGTGATCTGGCGGCGGATGATGAGCTCATCGTCGCACTCGATCTCATTTTCCTCGCACCATGCCTGACACGGGTCGGGATCGAACGTCGCACAGACGACTGCCTTCTCGGCACCGGTGCGCACCAGTTCGCGCGAGGCACGCGCGCCGAGGATCGCGTGCATGGCGTCCACAAGGATGGATTTGCCCGCGCCGGTCTCGCCGGTCAGGATGTTCAGGCCGGGGCCAAGCTCCAGATCGGCCCGCTCGATGACCGCGACGTTTTCAATATGCAGTTCTCGCAGCAAAGCGCTTCACCTCCTGCGGTGTCATCAAAGCAGCTTTTCGATCTCGTGGAAAAACTCATCGGCGGACGTGTTGTCCTTCATGAGCAGAAACGCCGTGTCGTCGCCTGCCAGCGTGCCGACGAGTGTGTCGATGCGCATGCTGTCAAGCGCGGAGCACGCAGCCGAGGCAAGACCCGGCAGCGTCTTGATGACGATGATGTTCTGCGCCTCGGCATACGACGTCACACATTCCCGGAAAATCTTCTTCAGGCGCTCATCGTAGCCGGGAAATTCGTCCGCCGCGGGTGCAGCATAGCGGTATTTCCCGCTCGGTGCGAGCGTTTTTGTCAGATGCAGCTCCTTAATGTCGCGTGACAGCGTCGCCTGCGTGCTCGGAACGCCGCGCTGTGCCAGCACATCCATGAGCTGGTTTTGCGTTTCGATCTCCTGCTCCGAAATGATCTGCAAAATGATGTTTTGTCTGGTGGATTTCACGTCATCCCTCCTCACAGTCTGTCTGTCAGCTTGCCAAAAGCCGTTTCATAAAAGCTGCGGATGCCGGTATCGGCCAGCAGCGTATAATTGTCCGATCTGCGGATGCGGATCTGGTCGCCGCGGATGAGTGCAATGCTGTCCCCGCCGTCTGCCACGAGAATGGCCGGCCGGTCGTGGATCCGCTCCGGCACGATCGTGATCTGACGCCCGGGCGCAAGTACAAAGGATTTTCCGGCCAGACTGTGCGCGCAGATGGGCGTCATGATGATATTTTCATTTTCCGGCTCGACGAGCGGGCCGCCGGCCGACATGGAATAGGCCGTGGAACCGGTCGGCGTGGCAACAATGATGCCGTCACCGTTGAAGCGCGTGATGGGCACGCCGTCGCCATAAGCGGTCACGCCGATACAGTCCACGTGCCCGCCGTGAATGACCACGTCGTTGAGCACTGACTGCGTGCAGATGATCCGCTCATTGCGCACGAGCTCCACATCGAGCATCATGCGCCGGCTGATCGTATATTTTCCGTCTGCGATCTCGAGCAGAATGTCCAGCTCATCGTCCTCCAGACCGGCCAGAAATCCCTTTCCGCCGAAGTTCACGCCGATGATCGGGATTGGGTGGTCACGCAGCGTGACCGCGACGTGCAGGATCGTCCCGTCGCCGCCCATGACGATGATGAGCCCGGAGTCCTGTGCCGCCTGCTCCAACGGTTGTACCGGGATGTCCTCCGGCAGATAAGACTTGGGCACAAACACCGGCGAGACGACGACTTGATGGCCGTGCTCCGTGAGCATCCGGTAAACCGTCAGTGCCTTCTGCAGACCGCTGTCCCGATACGGATTGGCCGCAATGACAATGTGTTTCATACGCTGCTCTCTTTTCCATGGGCCAGCGCACCGTGCGACTGTTCCACAACGGCTGCCGGATCCAGCTCCGGCGCGGGATGCGTTCCCTTGCGCAGGTAGCCAAGATACTCAATGTTGCCCTCCGGGCCCTTGATCGGCGAATAGTCCAGCCCAATAACGGTAAAGCCCGCCCCGGGCACAAAGTCCAGAAAGCTCTCGAGCACCTCCAGATGCACCTTCGGATCCCGGACGACGCCTTTTTTGCCGACCTCTTCGCGCCCGGCCTCAAACTGCGGCTTGATGAGGCAGACGACCGCAGCGTCATCCTTCAGCAGCGGCCAGACCGCCGGCAGGATGAGCTTCACGGAGATGAACGACAGATCCATGACCGCGAGATCCAGCGGCTCCGGGATCTGATCGCTCGTAATATAGCGCACGTTCGTGCGCTCCATAGAGACCACGCGCGGATCGTTGCGCAGGCTCCAGGCCAGCTGGCCGTAGCCGACATCGACGGCGTAAACCTTTGCCGCGCCGTTTTGCAGCAGCACATCCGTGAAGCCGCCGGTCGAGGCACCGCAGTCAATACATGTGAGGCCGGTGGGGTCGACCGGAAACACCTTGAGCGCCTTTTCCAATTTGAACCCGCCGCGGCTGACATAGGGCAGCGTGTTGCCGCGCACCTCGATCTTCGCATCGGGCGCGACCTGCGCGCCGGGCTTGTCCGCGCGCTGACCGTTGACATAGACCACGCCGCTCATAATGATCGCCTTCGCGCGCTCACGGCTCTCGCTCAGGCCCTGATCGAAAACGAGCTGATCGAGTCGTACTTTCTTCATGCGCCGTTCCCTTCTTTCTCGCCGGAGCGCATCGCCTGCGCGGCGGCAGCGATCGCCCGTGCGTCCAGACCGTATGCGGCTTTGAGCACATCCGGCGCGCCGTGCGGAATGATGCCGTTGCCAAGATTCAGCAGCCGCGCAGCCTTTAGCGGGATGCCGGCCTGTTCCGCTGCGGAGAGCACCTGCTCGCCGATGCAGTTGGCCGCGCAGACGTCCTCGACCGCCAGCAGCCGCCCCGTCTTGTGGAGGGACGCAAGCACCGGCACCAACTCCAGCGGCGCAACCTGCGCGAGCTTGACGACTTCGGCCGAAACGCCCTGCTGCGCAAGCAGATCTGCCGCCTGCAGCACATCGTTGGTGACAATGCCATAGGTCAGGATCGTCAGATCGCTGCCCTCGTGCAAAACCGTGACCGGTTTCAGGTTACAGTCCCGATAAGCGCCTTCTCCGCCGCGCGGATAACGCACGGCGACCGGCCCGTCCAGCTCCAACACAGCCTTTCGCAGCATCGCGCGCAGCTCGGCAAAGCTCGCCGGGCAGAGAATGCGCATATATGGCACAGAGCTCAAATAACTGATGTCAAAGCAGCCGTTGTGCGTATCGCCGTCGTTGCCGACGATGCCGGCGCGATCGACGCCGAGCACCAGATGCAGCCGCTGCAGCGACGTGTCATGGATGAGCATATCATACGCACGCTGCAGGAAGCTGGAATAGATCGCCGCAACGGGCTTGAGCCCCTGCTTGGCCATGCCGCTGGCCATCGTGACTGCATGCCCTTCTGCAATACCGACATCATAGAGCCGGTCCGGGTGCCGCTCGGCAAAGGCCGTCAGGCCCGTGCCGGTCAGCATGGCCGCCGTGATGGCGACGACCGTCGGATCTTCATCCGCCAGCTGCGAGAGCGTTTCGCCAAACACGTGGGAAAAGTCCGGCTTCGGCGTTGGCAGTGCACCGGTCACGGGGTCAAACGAGCTGACACCGTGATATTTTTCCGGCGCCTGCTCCGTGTATGCTACGCCCTTGCCCTTTTGCGTTACGACGTGCAGCAGCACCGGCTGGCGCAGGTCGCGCGCCCAGCGCAGCATTTTCTCCAGCTGCGGCTCATCGTGCCCGTCCACCGGGCCGATGTAGTAAAAGCCCATGTCGTCGAACATGTTGTTTGGCAGGACGAGGTCTTTTACGCGCTCTTTCACGCAGTGCAAAACTTTATACAGTCCGCGTGCCTTGCCGACGGTGCTGCGATAAAACTGCTTGAAGTGCAGATAGCCTGGCTTCACGCGCTGTTTGGACAGCAGCGTCGCCATGCCGCCGACGTTTTTGTTGATGGACATGCCGTTGTCGTTGAGCACGATGACCATCGGCTCGCCGCTCTGCCCGGCATCCGACAGGCCCTCGTATGCCAAACCACCGGTCAAGGCACCGTCGCCGATGAGGGCAATGACGTCATAATCCGCCCCCGTGAGCGTGCGCGCCCGGGCCATGCCCAGCGCGACGGAGATCGACGTGGAGGCGTGGCCGGCCACAAATGCATCGTGCACGCTCTCGTCCGGCTTCGGGAAGCCGGCGATGCCGCCGAACTGCCGCAGCGTCGAAAACGCTTCGCGCCGCCCGGTCATGATCTTGTGCACATAGCTCTGATGACCGACGTCGAACACGAGCCGGTCTTTTTCGGTACAATATACCCGGTCGATCGCGACCGTGAGCTCCACCGCGCCGAGATTGGACGCCAGATGCCCGCCGGTTTTCGCAAGATTCTCGACCAGAAAAGAACGAAGTTCCGCACACAGTGCCGGAATTTCTTTCTCCGGCAGCGCCTGCAGGTCGGCCGGTGAATGGATTTGCTCCAATATACTCAAAACAGAATACCTCACGCATAATAATACATAGTATACTATAACAAAAAGTGCCGGACTTTACAAGAGTAAGCCGACACTTTTCGCAATTTCACCGGAAGTCCGGTGTTTTTATGGATTCAGTTTTTCCGATCTGCCAGCGAGCGGGCAAGCTGCTGCAGGAAAGCGCTGTCCGCAAACGCGCCGTCCACAACGGCCGCCGCTTCCTCGGACAGCTCGTGCACATAGGCGCTGCAGCGCTCCAGACCATAGAGCGCCATGAAGGTGTTCTTGCCCTCGCGCGCATCCGAGCCAATGGGCTTGCCGAGCTCCGCCTCCGTGCTGATGACATCGAGCATGTCGTCGCGGATCTGGAATGCCAGACCGAGCGCCCTGGCATACTGCGCTGCGGCCGCGCGCTGCTGCGCGTCTCCGCCGCCGCAGGTCACGCCCATAAGACAGGCTGCATGGATCATCGCCGATGTCTTGCGGTCATTGATGTCCATCAGTTCCTCTTTGGTGAGGACCTTGCCCTCGCCCTCCATATCGAGCTGCTGGCCGCCGCAGATGCCGTTTTCACCGGCAGCTTCTGCGAGCAGGCGCGCGCACTCGGCGCGCACATCCGCCGGCAGCTCCGCCGAAAGGATCGTGCGGAATGCCTCTGCCTGCAGGGCGTCGCCCGCGAGCGTTGCCGTGCATTCGCCGTAAACCACGTGGTTCGTCGGCTTGCCGCGGCGCAGATCGTCGTTATCCATACACGGCAGATCGTCGTGGATGAGCGAATAAGTATGCACCATCTCGACCGCGCAAGCGACCGGGAGTGCAGCCTGTACGTCTCCGCCGCAGGCTGCGCAGAACGCGAGCACCAGCACCGGGCGCAGACGTTTGCCGCCGGCGGTCAGGCTGTAGTGCATCGCCTCCAACAGGCGGTGATAGGACACGGTCGTGTCCGTAAAATAGGTGTTGAGCGCCGCATCAGCGAGCGCTTTATATTCGTGATACTGTGTCTGATAATCCATGCATTATTCCTCGGCTTCAAACGGGAGCTCAACAGGCGCACCGTCGCTCCCCTTTTTGAGCTGCACGACCTTCTGCTCCGCTGTATCCAGCATTTCGTTGCAGATTGTGAGCAGGCGTGACCCCTCCTCGAACAGCGCCAGCGATGCATCGAGCGCTACATCGCCCTTTTCCAGCTGCTTGACGATCTCGTCCAGCCGCTGCATGGACGCTTCAAAGGTCAGTTTCTGTTTTGCCATGGGCATCCTCCCTGTTGTTCACGGTGCAGTGCAGCGCACCGTCCTGAAGCTGTACGCGGATCGAATCGCCGGGCTGTGTCTGCGCCGCCGAGCGGAGCACCGCGCCGTCAGCACCCGTTGCTACCGCATAGCCTCGGGCAAGCACCTTCAGCGGGCTCATCGCGTCCAGCGCCGCCGCGTACTGCGCAAAGGCATGTCTGCGCGCAGCGAGCCAGCGCTCCCCTGCCGCAGTTAAACGGCTGCGGGTATAGTCCAGCTCCACGCGCCGGAGATCAAAATACGCCGCCGGAGACTGCAGCACACGGCGGCCGGCCAGATTCTCCAGTGCGGCCCGGCGCTGTGCCATCTGCTTGCGCATAGCCTGCGCCATACGGATATCATAACCGCGCAGCGTCTCGCGGATATCCTCCGCGTTCGGCACAGCCAGCTCCGCCGCGTTCGACGGCGTCGCGGCGCGCAGATCGGCCACGAAGTCCGAGATCGTCACATCCGGTTCGTGCCCGACGGCAGATATGACCGGGATGTCAGAATCATAGATCGCGCGCGCGACCCGCTCATCGTTGAACGCCCACAGGTCCTCGATCGAACCGCCGCCGCGGCCGGTGATGATCAGGTCGCCGACCTGATAGCGATTAGCATACCGGATGGCCCCGGCGATCTCCGCCGGCGCCTCCGTCCCCTGCACGCGCACGGGCAGCAGCACAACCTCGCTGTTCGGCCAGCGTTTGCCGAGCACGCGGATGATATCGCGCACGGCCGCACCCGCCGACGACGTGATGACGGCGATCCGCTGCGGAAATGCCGGCAGCGGCTTTTTGTGTGCACGGTCAAACAAGCCCTCTTTCTGGAGCTGCTCCTTGAGCTGCTCATAAGCCGCATACAGGTCGCCCACGCCGCCCGGGATGAGCCGCGTGCAGTAGAGCTGATACGCCCCGTCGCGCGGATAGACCGCGATGCGGCCGACCGCCGCAACGCTCATGCCGCTAGCCGGGCGAAAGCGCAGCGACTGCGCGCTGCTGCGAAACATCACGCACCGCAGACTGCTCTCGGCGTCCTTGAGCGTGAAATAATGATGACCGGACGGGTAGACCTTGTAGTTGGACAGCTCCCCCGTCACGCAGACGTTGCCGAGTAGCGCATCCGCATCCAGCAGCTGCTTGATGTGGGCATTGAGCTCCGTTACGGTAAAGGATGTACGCGCCATGTCAGCCTTCGGCGCCATCTTCGGGTGCCGATTCGGACTCGACGGCCCCCGCTTCGGCGAGTGCCTGCTCCGCTTCGGCTTCCGGCTCGACCTCGCCGCGCACGAAGCTGCCGAGCACGCCGTTGATAAACGCGACCGTCTCCGGCTCTTCGTAGCCCTTGGCCAGCTCCACCGCCTCATTGATCGCAGCGGCGTTCGGCACGTCGTCCATATAGAGGATCTCGCACATGGCGCAGCGCATGATCGCCGCAGCAACACGGGAAATGCGCTCCAGCCGCCAGCCGCGGGCATACTTCTCGATCATGTGATTGAGCTCATACATATGGTCGTAGACCAGGCCTGTCAGGCGGCGGATATAGTCGAGCTGCTTCTCATCCGGATATTCCAGAAACAGTGGATCCTCCTCCGCCAGCGTCGCAAAGTATTCCCGGCTGAAGAAGGTGTCCGCCGTCTCGCGGGCGTCATCCCCGGCGAGCTGCGCGGCAAAGCTGAGCTGGATCGCGATCTCACGCGCAACCGTTCTTGTCATAGTGATTTCTCCTGCTTTTCTTTATTTGTCGAAAGCCACGCCGGACACGTGCACGTTCACAATAGGCTTGCCCATGCCGGTCATGGACTCGACCGCGCTCGTGACCGATTCCTGCACGGCCTTGGCGACTGCCACGACACTGCAGCCGTAGCGCACCGTTATGATCGTATCGACCGTCATCGTGCCGTCGACGATCTGCACCTTGATGCCCTTGGCGGCAGACTTGATGCCGAGCAGCTCGGCCAGCTCCGTACCGGTAGAGGTCGCAACACCGGCGACGCCGTCCACTTCCGTGATCGCTGCGCGCACCATGGCGGCAACGACGTCCTCAGAGATATTGATGCTGCCCTTTTCATCCTGGCAAGTAATATAATTTTCCGGCATAGAAAAATACCTCCTGATAAAATTGTACAGTATAGTGTACCACGTGCAGCAGCAAAAAGAAAGAAAAATGTTTCCCGCGCGGCAAAAAGATGCACCCTGCAATCCTTGCAGGGTGCATCTCGGGAAATTGCGTTACTTCTTTACGTTCTTGCAAAACTCCATCAGGATCGTGGCGACCTGTTCGCGGGTCGCGCTGCCCTGCGGCTCAAGATAAGTCTGGCCGCCGTTGCTCGCACCGGAGATCAGGCCGAGGGCCACGGCATCCGCCAGCGCGTCCTTCGCCCAGCCGGACACGCTGCCCGCATCCGGGAAGCCGCTCAGATCGGCGGGCGTCCACGTGCGCTCGAGCTTGAGCACACGCGTCACGTATTCCATGAGGATGACGGCGATCTGCTCGCGCGTCACCGGCCGGTCAGGCTCGAACGTCGTGGCGGACGTTCCGACCACAACACCCGTCTGATACGCCCAGAGGACTGCGTCCTTGTGGCGAATTTTCAGGCGTTGCTCGCGTCCGGCTTTCATATTTGTGCACAAGGCAGCGCCCCGCTTGTGGGAAGCGGGGCGCTGTCTTATGCAACCTACATTATTTACTGCGCGTCCTGCGCATCGGCCTTGACCTCGATGACCTTGATCTGCGGCGCGGTGTAGTCCGTCTCTTTGACGATCGTATCCGTGATCGTGGCGACCTGCGCCGTGCTCAGCCCGTCGGCCGGCGCGGGCACGGCGACCGTGATGCCCTCATCCGTGATATAGACCACGCACTCGGAAAAATTCTTGGCCAGCAGGAGATTTTCGATCTGTGTCTCGGTCATGGAGTCGCTCGCCATGGCAGAGATGGCGCTCATGGCACTGTCGATCGTCGCCTGCGAAGCGCCCTCGGCCGTCGAGGCCGATTTGAGCAGCGACAGTGCCTCGTCGCGCGACTGCTGGCGCGTCAGACGCGCCTTGGCGAAGTAATCATCCGACGCCGGTGCCGACGCTGCGGCCGCGTCCTCCTCCGCCCTGACGGCTGCCGTGGCGGCATCCTCGGCGGCGGCCATTTCGGCGTCCGCCTTCCCCCACTGGGTATTGTACGACCAGTTAAAGTAGATCGCGGCGCAGACAAACAGCAGCACCACAATGATCGCAATGTTTCGTTTGGTTTTTTTCATAGTCGCCCTCCCGTTATTTAGATTGCGAATCCGGCTGCTTTCTGAGCACGGAAATGTGGTCCGTACTCAGGCCGGTAAACTGTGCCACTGCCTGCGTGATGGCGAGCTGCACCTGCGGCGAGTCTGCCCCGTCGCAGACGACGACTGCGCCGAGGTACTGCGGGCTGACCGTCTTGAGTTCCACCGCCTCCTGTGCCCCGCCGCCGGCGGAGATGATGGTCGGCTCTCCGGCGTCGTCCGTCGCCAGCTCCCGCTCGGCCGAGCAGCGATAGGACAGCAGCACCTGCACTTGTCCGGCGCCGTTGATCTGCTGCAGCAGCTGCGTAAGGCGTTGCTCCTCGGCCTGGATCGTCTGCGTCTGGGTCTGTTCGGAAACGGGCGATGCCTGTGCCGTCTTGACCTTTGTCTTGCTGCCGGTCGGCAGCAGGAGCAGGATCAGCCCCACGAGCAGAATGATGAGAACATATTTGTACTTGGCTGCGAAAGCGCTGAGTTTTCGTGTGTTCATGATGTGCTGCTCCATTCCTGCCGCGCGCGCGGAATCCCGAGGTCGGCCTCGATGATCTGCGCCAGGCGGCTGTTTTCTGCCGCCGGGCCGGATGTGACCAGCCGGACGGACTGCGGATACCAGTAACCGTCGGTGCTCCACTGCAGTGTGACCTGCGCATCGTCAAGCGCGGCGCCGCACTGCGCGGCTTTGTCCAATATATATGTACGCATTTCCGATTCTATGACCGTGCGCTGCAAGCGCTCGCTGCTGTCGGACACCGCGCCGTCTGTTGACACCGAGACATGATAGTCCTGCAGCGCAGCGGCATAGGCATCATAATCAAACGTCACCAGCGGTGAGAACAGTAGGCACGTGAGCGCAATGCCGCCGGCCAGCTTCGTGACACGCCGCAGGCTCTCCGATGTCGGAAACAGCGACGCCAGCGCCGTCAGCAGCGCCACGCCCACCAGACTGAGCAGCCAGGCACGCAGAGACTCCATCATCCCGTCACCGCCTTCATACTCGACACGATCGAGAGAAACAAAATGAGTGACGCCACGCCGACCATCCCCAGCAGGAAGCCATACACGTCCGCAAAACCATCAATCAGCCGCCCGATGCGCTTGTCCGCGAAGGACTCGGTGATACCGGCCGCGAGCTTGTATAGAACATAGTGCACGGCGAGCTGCAGATACGGCGTGACGCACACGGCAGCGACACTGACGACGCCGACGATGCCAATGCCGCTGCGCAGGATCGCGGCGCTGGAGGTGACCGTGGACGCCGCATCGGCCACAATGCTGCCGACGACCGGGAGCGCAGCGGAGACGGCCGTCTTGACCGCCTTGGCTGCGGCCGCATCCGCCGAGCCGGTGAGAATCCCCGTCAGCGACAGGTAGAGCGTGAACACGCTTGCAAAGCCGATGAGCAGCAGCCGGAATGCCTTGCGCAGCAGGCCGCTGAGGGATGCGAGCACGTCGTTTTCGAGCGTCGTGCCGCAGATGACCGTACCCGCGTACAGATACAGCAGCGGCAGGAGCACTGCCGTCTCGGCAGACAGGAGCATGTCCAGAAACAGCGACGTCGCCGCGTATTTGGCGGCCGCCGAGGTTGCCGCGCCGCTTGCCGCCGCGGCGGCGCACATGCTCGGCAGCAGGATCTTGGAAAAATCGCGCAATGTGGCAAGCGCCTCGCTGCCTGCGGTGATGCACGAGGTCACGTGGGTGACGCTCAGCGCGGCGACCGCCACCGTGCCGGCCATCTGCGTGACTTTTACGCAGGCCCCGTTCGCTGAGAGCGAGGCGCAAAGCGCCGACAAAAACACGATAGCCAGCAGCAGCGCCGCATTGTGCGCCGCCGACGCAACGGCTCCCCCGCCCTCGCGCAGCACATAGGCCCACAGCTTGGCGAGCAGGGACTGCGGCTGCGCGGCATCCGCAACGGACAGCGCGCCAAAGGCATCGCAGGCCTGCTGCGGGAGTGCGGATTCCAGCGACGCCGTGCCGAAATCCTTCTCCTGCTCGGCCGCAACATCGTAGGCAAACGCCCCCGGCGTGCACACCGCCAACAACAGCAGCACGGCCAAAAGCACAAGCAGCCGCTTTTTCATAGGCAGTCTCCGATCATAGTCAAAAATGTGCGCATCAGCGGCAGCGCGGCATAGAGCGCGGCCGCCACACCCACGAGCTGCACCGCGCAGGCGCCAGCAGCCTGTCCGGCGTCCTTGCAGAGGCTCTCCCCGATCATTGTCAGGATGCTGATGGTCATGCACTTGAGCAGCGGGCCGGTGTAGACGCCGGACAGGCCGCTGACCGCGATCGCATCGCGGAAAAACGCCGCCAGCGGCTCCAGCAAACCGATGCACATAAACAGCGCCAGCAGCGCCGCTGCGATGCTTAACAGGAGCGACATACCCGGCGCGGTCTTGTAGACCGTGGCGGCGGCAGCGGCGGCAATGACCACGATGATGATCGCCTGAAAGACCGGCTCCATCACAAGGAGAACAGGCTCTTGATCAGGTCGAACAGTTCGCTGATCTTCTGGATTACCAGTACCAGCACCACGACGAGACCGGCAATGGTCGTCATGAGTGCCTGCTCGTCGCGCCCGGCGCGTGAGAGCAGAATATTGAGCACGGCGACCAGGATACCGATCGCCGCGATCTTAAAGACAAGGTCAACGTCCATAAGTGCCTCCTGTGGAATCAAAACAGAGCCACGGCGGTGAGCAGACCGAGCGTCGCACCGAGGCCGCAAAACAGTTTTCCGCGCTGTACCGTGTCCGCCTGCATCTGTGCTGCGGCAGCCTGCAGCGTCTCTATGCAGGCATCCAGTGCAGTGCGCTGAAGCTGCGCGTCATACTTTCCTAGCTGCTCGCCCAGCGTCAGCAGCGCCGCACGCACACCGGGCGTAAGCATGTCCAGCGCCTGAAACGCTGCCGCCCAGCTCTCGGAAAACGGCCGGTCTCCGTCCGTGATGCTGTCTGCGAGCGCAGTATACTGTGCGCTCAGCGGCTCCGGTGCGCTCGCTGCCAGATGGCGCAGCGCCTCCGGCAGCGGCAGCAGACGGCCGACGATATCGCTGCGCAGCAGATTCAGGCTGTCGATCACTGCCGTGAGCAGGCGCAGCCGCAGCCGCAGTTCCTGCCGCAGTGCGAACCCAGCGGCCGTGCTGCCCAGAAACAGCAGCGCCGCCCCCAGCCAGTGCAGCCATGTCATGTCAGGTCCTCAACGGTATAGACGCGCTCGCCGCCGCTGCGCGTGATGCAAACGGCGCGGCGAAAAATATGCTCGTCCAGCAGCGCACGATACAGTGCCCGGTGCCGCAGCGCCGCGACGCTCTGTGCATGCGCCGTCGCCAGCAGCGCAACGCCGCAGCCGGCGGCGATGCGGATGGCCTCGATGTCTTCCGGCGCGCTGATCTCGTCAAACGCCAGCACATCCGGCCGCATGGCACGCAGGAGCATCATGCAGCAGACCGCCTTCTGCCCGCCGGTCATCACGTCCGTATTCGCCCCGACGTCAAACTGCGGCGCGCGGTTCTGCACGGCCGCGATCTCGCCGCGCTCGTCCATGAGCGAGATGCGCGTGCCCAGATCGGACAGGCGGCGCACGCACTCGCGCAGCAGCGTCGTCTTCCCGTTACCGGGCGGCGAGAGGATGAGCGTGCTGCAAAATCCGTCCTTGAGCAGCTGCGGCAAAAGCGCATCGGCACAGCCGGGCACCGCGTGCGGGATCCGCACGGACACGGAGCTCAGCTGCCGGATGCCGTCGATCTGCCCGGCGGCCTGTCCGTAGGCGCAGCCGCAAAGTCCGACCCGGCAGCCGCCGGCCGTCTGTAAGTACCCCTGCCGGATCTGCTCTCCGGCCGCATAGACGGACGCCCCCGTCGCGCGCTCGAGCAGATAGTCCAGATCGCCCGCCAGAATGGCGCGGCATTCCGCCGGGTACGTATGCGCCTGCGTCATCAGCACGGGCACCTGGCCAATGCGGCAGCAGATCTCCTCCACGAGTTCCTGCCGGTCGCGCTGCGTGTGCGCGATGGCCTGTCCCAGCGCCGGCGGGAACAGCGCCAGCGCCTGATTTGTGAAGATCATGGTGGTCCCTCCTCTTTTGTTCTGCCACATCCTATGCACGCACTGTGCGCGGCAGAACAAAAAAGAGACAGCCGATTGGCTGTCTCTTAGCTGATATATGAACGGATTACAGTTTGCGGCACTCGAGGTAGTAGCGCTTGTCCGCGCCGAGGCCGATGGAAAAGCTCTTTTTCGGGAACGGGCCGGAACGGAGCACGGAGGTGAAGAGCTCCGTCTTGTCCATGCGCGGCATGAGGATGCCGCAGCAGCCGTCGCCGGCCGCGAGGTCGAGCGCTTCGTCGTCGCCGTGGATGTAATCGACCGTGCCGCCGTTTTCCGCAAGATAGGCCGCGCAGAACGTGTCCATCGCGGCGATGGCTTCGCCGAGCGACGCACCCTTGGCGAGAATGTCACGGCGCTGATTCCCGGCAATCAGGGAGATCGCATAGCCGCTGCCGTCCGCCGATGCCAGCGCCGCTTCTGCCGCCTGCATCCATTTGGACGCATCAGTCCCGAAGAGCACGCGGTGGATGGGCTCGATCGTTACGGCCGGGCTGTGCAGATTCACGAGTTCTACGAGCGCATAGCGCGCAGGATCGACCGCCGCCTGCTCGGGCGTGAGCGACTGTTTCTTCTCCAGCCAGCACAGACGGGCCGCCGCCAGACTGTGGTTGCCGTCAGCGATGGCAAAGCGCATGGGGTGCGCGCTGTCCATGCCGACGCCGGTCGCACACAGGCGCGCGGCAAGCGCATCCGCATCCGCGCCCGCAACGCGCAGGCCGCGAACATGACCTCCGCCGGACATGAGATCGAAATCATACAGTGTTTCGCTGGCAGATGCCTGCGCGTCCCGGAAGATCGCATCGTCCGGATCACTGTAAAACACCATGATGTGCGGCATCTCCAGCGCCGCAGCCGCGCGGATGCGCACACGTGCGGGCAGACGCGAGGCGACCGTGCCCTCCGTGGCGCGGATGGGCGTGACAGAATCCGGCGCGTAATCATACGCCTCCAGATCGAGCGCGCCGACAATGCCGCAGCGCACGGCGCCGCCCGGCAGCGTGCGCTGCACGAGCACGAGACTGTGCGGGACGGTGCGGAACACACCGCCGTCGAGGTAACGGTGCATGGTCTGCTGGATCTCGCGCGTTGCCGCAGCCTCATCGCACTTGCCGAGGTAAAACTCCGGCAGCATCAGCCGCAGCGTGGACGGCGCATCGCCGACGGTGTCCTGCACCGTCTGCCAATAGCCGGCATCCGCCGTGAACTGGTCACAGGCGATGACGCTCCAGCGCCGCATATCCGCATGCGCCGGCAATAGAATATCGGTTGGGGTAAAAAACAGGTTCCGGTTCATTCCCGGCTCCACTGCTCTGCTCTGCCGACGGCGCGCAGCCAGTTATCGTGATACTGCTTTGCCTGTTCGGCATCCATTTCGGGTTTGAAAATACGGTCAGACTGACGCAGGAGCGCAATGTCGTCCACGCTCTCCCAGACGCCGCAGGCAAGACCTGCGAGGAACGCCGCGCCGAACGCCGTCGTCTCGACCAGCTTCGGCCGGTCGATCGGCACGCGCAGCATATCCGCCTGGAACTGCATCAGGAACGAACTGACGGACGCGCCGCCGTCCACACGCAGGACGGAGATCGGGCTCTCGGCATCGACCTGCATGGCATCAAGCAGGTCTTTGACCTGATAGGCGATGCCCTCGAGCGTAGCACGGGCAATATGCGCCTTGTTGCTGCCGCGCGTCAGGCCGACGATCGCACCGCGGGCGTACATATCCCAGCGCGGCGCGCCAAGACCGGTGAACGCGGACACGAGGTACACACCGCCGTTATCCGGCACGCTCTCGGCCAGAATGTCGCACTCGTGCGCCGTGCCGATCAGACCGAGCTCGTCGCGCAGCCACTGGATGGAGCTGCCAGCATTGAACACACTGCCCTCGAGCGCATAGGTCGTCTTGCCGTTGACTGACCACGCAACGCTCGTGACCAGGCCGCTGACGCTGCGCACGGATTTGCTACCGGTGTTCATGAGCGTGAAGCAGCCGGTGCCGTACGTATTTTTCGCCTGGCCCGGCACAATGCACGCCTGACCCAGCAGGGCGGCCGCCTGGTCGCCGGCGCTGCCGCAGACCGGGATGCCCTCAAGCGACTCGAGCCCCGGCAGGCCCGCCGTCACCTGTCCGTACACCATGGACGACGGCACCGGCACCGGCAGCATGCTCATCGGGATGCCGAGGCGCGCGCACAGCTCCTCGTCCCAGCAGAGGTTATCAATGTCAAACAGCATCGTGCGTGAACAGTTGGAGTAATCCGACACGTGGGCACGGCCGCCGGTCAGATTCCAGATCAGCCACGAATCCACATTGCCGAACAGCAGCTCGCCGCGCTCGGCACGCTCGCGCGCACCGGGGACGTTATCGAGGATCCACTTGATCTTTGTGCCGGAGAAATAGGCGTCGATGAGCAGGCCGGTCTTTTCCTTCACATACGGGCCGAGACCGTCCGCCGTGAGCTGGTCGCAGATGGGCGCCGTGCGGCGGCACTGCCAGACGATCGCATTATAGACGGGCTTACCGGTGTTCTTGTCCCAGACGATCGTCGTCTCGCGCTGGTTCGTGATGCCGATGCCGGCGATGTCCGTCGGCGACAGGCCGCTCTTTTCAAACGCCTCGCTCATGGCAAGCAGCTGGCTCTCAAGGATGACCATCGGGTCATGCTCCACCCAGCCCGGCTTCGGATAGATCTGCGTGAAGGGATACTGCGCCAGAGACACAATGTTGCCCTTGCTGTCAAAGATAATCGAGCGGGAACTGGTTGTACCCTGGTCAAGTGCAATGATGTAGCCGTTCATAATTAACATTAACCTCCATAGACTTGACGGAATCCGTCAATTGGAATACAATTTAGGCAGCATTTAGTATATCACAACTGGAGGAGTATTGCTATGCCATCTTTTCATGATTTTAGGTTTTTGTCCACTGATGGAAAACACAAGGTATTTGCAAGAGAATGTACCCCCGATGGCGAAGTCCGCGCCGTTTTGCAGATCGCGCACGGCGTCGCCGAGCATGTCTATCGCTACGCCCCGTTCATGGAGTTTCTGGCCAATAACGGTTTTGTCGTCGTGGCAAACGACCACCTTGGCCACGGCAAGACCGCCGAAAACGAGCAGGAGCTGTGCTTCTTTGCAGAAAAGGACGGCTGGAACGATGTCGTGAGCGACATGGATCAGCTCCACAAACTGACCGCCGCCAAGTATCCCGATGTCCCCTACTTCCTGTTCGGCCACAGCATGGGCAGTTTCCTGACCCGCACCTACATCATTGATCACCCGGAGGGGCTCAAGGGCGTTATCATCAGCGGCACGGGCCAGAATCCTGCCGCCGTCGTCGCCGCCGGCAAGCTCATGGCCAAGCTCGAGATGATCGACAACGGCCCGATGTACCACAGCCCCAAGCTCGATAAGCTCGCCTTCGGCAGCTACAACAAGAAGTACGACCACGTGCGCACGAACCTCGACTGGCTGACGCGTGACGAGGCGATCGTGGATCAGTACATCGCCGACCCGCTCTGCGGCGCGATGGCGACGGCCGGCATGTTCCATGATATGATGGGCGGCCTGCAGTATATCTGGAAGACGGAAAATCTCAACAAGATGAACAAGGCCACCCCGGTCTACTTCATGGCCGGAGACGGCGACCCGGTCGGCAACTACGGCGAGGGCGTCAAGAAGGTCTATAACCGCTTCCTGAAGGTCGGCTGCAAGGACGTGAAGCTCAAGCTCTACAAAGACGGCCGCCACGAGATGCTCAACGAGCTCAACCGGGACGAGGTCTATGCGGACATCCTCGACTGGCTCAACAGCAAGATCTGATTCCTCGGTCAATATATTACCACAGTTCATCACGGCAAGTTATATAAGCTGCGGGCGGTGCTGATGCACCGCCCGCAGTATTTTATAAAGCGCTTAGTCGATGAGAGAAAAAACGCGTTCATCCCTGGATGAAAAATCTTCTGGATTATAGTACGGAAGTTCCCCCATCCACACCTGATGGAAACGAACCGTAAGGGAATCATGGCGGCTTACTGCGACATAGACTGCAAGCTTTCTGTGTGGATACTTCATCTTGATATTGCAATAGATGAGCCGGCAAAGAACAGGTGCATCTGCAACAAGTTCAGAAAACGCTTCGTCTGAAATATCGTCCAACAAATGCTCGTGGTTGTTTACAGCCTCATATGCCGTTTTATCCTCTACGGAAAGCGGTATGGTCTTTCTGTGGGCATCGCATAAACAAAGCAGTTCATTCCCGGCGGCGTCCGTCAGCACATAATAATGCAAAAGCTGCGAGAGTGTCCGGAACAAGCCTGTGATACCGGTCGAATGTGATGCGCCAGCTTCCTTCTGAAAAGCCAGCGCACGTTTGAGAAAGCTTTTTCTCTATCAGCCGCAGCAATCATTCCGCAGGGCTTTTGCCGGTCGTAATCATTGCACAAATAGAGTCCGTGGTCTTTGATACGCATGGCGATGGAGACAGTTTCGTTTTCGCGTGAATATGCCAAAAATCTCGAAATGCCAGTACACAAATCTCGCGCAAAACCCTGCAAGGCAAGAAACTCCCGGCATGAAATATGCTCCACGAGTTTAACTTCAATATCATCTTTTGGAGCGCCTGGATATGCCGAATCCATGCGCCTGCAGAATTCGCATATTCCATGAATGAAATCTACTTCTCTTCTCATAGTCAGTACCTGAAATAACGTTACAGTTCCGAGCCCTGTACCAGATCGTCGCGCGCGAAAGCGGCGTGGATCGCAATGAGCACGCGTTTTTTGTCCGCGCTCCAGAGCGGTGCAATGAGGTCGCGCTTGGCGCCGTCGCCGGTCAGGCGATGGATGACCATCTTCGGCGGGAGGACGCACAGGCACTGCTCGAGCAGGCCAATATAGTGCTCCAGCGTGAGCACCTCGAACTTCCCGGCAGCGTAGTCCGCCGCCAGATCCGTGCCGCGCAGCACATGCAGCAGGTGCAGCTTGATGCCCTGCGCCCCGCTCTGACCGATGTAGCGCGCGGTCTGCACTATCTGCGCATCCGTCTCCCCCGGCAGGCCGAGAATCTGGTGCACAATGACCTCCAGACCGGCCGCGCGGAGGCGGCGGACCGCATCGTCAAACACCGGCAGGTCGTAGCCGCGGCGGATGTAGGCAGCGCTCTGCGCATGGATGGTCTGCAGGCCAAGCTCGACCCAGACGGGCTTTTCGGTGTTCAGCCGCTGCAGCAGCGCGATCACCGCATCCGGCAGGCAGTCCGGCCGCGTGGCGACCGACAGCGCCACAACGTCCTCCGGCGCAAGCGCCTGCGTGAACAGTTGCTCCATGCGCGCGAGGCTGCCATAAGTGTTCGTGAAGTTCTGAAAATAGGCAATGTATTTACCGCCGCCGTTTTTACCGGCCACGCGCACCTTGGCCGCCTCGATCTGCTGCGGGATGTCCAGTGCGCGGTCAGCGGCGAAGGCACCGGAACCGTCCCCGGCGCAGAAAATACAGCCGCGCGCACCGATAGTCCCGTCCCGGTTCGGACAGGTAAAGCCGCCGTCGAGCGCGAGCTTATAGACCTTGCAGCCGAAGCGGCGGCGCAGCTCCTCGTTCAAAGTGTGATAATACATGGCAGAAAAAGGCCGGGGATGCCCGGCCTTTGCTGTTTATGCCTTCATCTGGCGCTTGCGCGCGAGATTGACCATACCGTCTTGCATGTCGTTGAGATTCATGAGCATCTTGCCGCTGCCGAACGCCGCGCACGAGAGCGCGTCGTCCACGACCGTCGTGCGGATACCGGTGTCCTTCTCCACGAGCTGGTCAAAGCCGTAGATCAGGCTGCCGCCGCCGGCCATGATGATGCCGTTTTGCGCCAGATCCGCCACGAGCTCCGGCGGCGTGCGCTCGAGCACCATGTGGATGGTCTCGAGAATGTCGCGCGCGGGCTCGGCGATGGCCTCCACGAGCTCGACGGAGCTGATCTTCACGGATTTCGGCAGGCCGGTCGTCAGGCAGCGGCCCTTGACCTCCTGAATCCCCACCTCCGCGCGCGGCACGAGGCACGCGATGCCGATCTTGAGCTCCTCAGCCGTGCGCTTGCCGATGAGGATGTTGTGCTTGCGACGCACGTAGCGCACGATCGCCTCGTCAAAGGCGTCGCCAGCAGTCTTGATGGATTCGCTCTCGACCACGCCGCCGAGGGAGACGACCGCGACCTCCGTCGTGCCGCCGCCGATGTCGATGACCAGATGGCCGTCCGGCTTGGAGATGTCCGCCCCCGCGCCGGCCGCCGTGGCCACGGCGGACTCCACAAGATACACCTTGCGCGCGCCAGCCTCGATAACAGCATCAATGACGTTGCGCTCCTCCACGCCGGTCACGCTGCTCGGCACCGTGACGAGCACACGCGGCTTGAAGAGGCTGAACGACGTCACGCGCGAGAGCAGCTCCTTGAGCATGAGTGCCGTCATGTCATAGTCCGAGATGACGCCCGCGCTGATCGGATGGATGGCCACGATGTTTGCCGGGGTACGGCCGAGCATTTTCTGCGCATCCTGACCGACCTTGAGCATCCGGCCCGTATACTTGTCGACCGCCACGATGGACGGCTCGCGCAGCATGATGCCCTTGCCGCGCACAAACACGCGGATGTTGGTCGTGCCGAGGTCGATGGCAATGTCACGTTCAAAAATCATCATAAAGCAAAACTCCTGTATCATCCGCGCAGCGGATGTTATAGTCAATCGTAGCCGTCTCGCGGCTGTTTTAGTCGGCCGCGCGCGCGACCGTGGCGCAGACGACCTGCTCCGCACCCGCCTTACCAAGCACGCGCGCACATTCCGAGAGCGTGGAGCCGGTCGTGACGATATCGTCGATGAGCAGAATGCGCTTTCCCGTCACGTCCGCATCCTTTTTCATGCGGTAGGCCCCGGTAATGTTCGCGCGGCGCTTGGCCGCGTCGCCGGTGCCGGACTGCGGCTGCGTGTTGCGCTGTTTATAGAGCGTCGGTGTGAGTGGCATGCCGAGCGCCTTTGCCGTCGCTTTCGCCAGCAGGCGTGCCTGATCGTAGCCACGCTGACGCAGGCGCTTACGGCTCAGCGGCACCCAGGTGATGAGGTCAAACGCTCCCGGAAGCTCCGCGCGCACCGTTTCGGCAACGAGCCGGCCGTAGACCTTGGCGTACCCTGTCGCGCCGCCGAATTTATAGCGCAGCAGCGATTCGCGCACATTGCCCTCATAATTGAGCGGCGAAACGCACGCCGGGATAAACGGAAAGTGCTGCCGACCGCCGTTTTGCGCAAACGGCAGACCGGTCTTGCAGTGCGCGCAGATGCCCTCGCGGCTGGTCTCGAGAAAATCGTGACAAAACGCGCACCGCGGCGGATAGAGAAGATCGAGCAGGAACGGAATCACCTTCATACCGCACCGCACTCCCCGCAGAGCCTGGCGCGCAGACCGCTGTAGCGCCGGGTCTGCGTCTGATTGTCGATCATATGATAGGCTGCGCTCTCGTCACCGACGACGATGAGCAGGGACTTGGCACGCGTGATAGCCGTATAGAGTACGCTGCGCGTGAGCAACATGGGCCTGGCCTTGCCGATGCAGAGCACGACGGCGCGGTATTCGCTGCCCTGCGACTTATGCACCGTCATGACCCAGGCATGCTCGAGCTCATTGAGCATCTCAAAGCCGTAGATCGCCGTCTTTCCGTCATAACAGACCGAGAGCGTCTCCGTCTGCGGGTCGATGGCCGTGATCTGACCAACGTCGCCGTTATAGACGCCGGTCCCGGCCGTCGTGCCGTCCGGATTTTTGAGCACGATGTCGTAATCATTGCGGATCTGCATCACGCGGTCGCCCTCGCGGAAGACGATCTCGCCGAAGCGGCGTTCCTTCTTCCCGTCGGTCGGTGGATTGAGTGCCGCCTGCAGGCGCACGTTCAGCGCCGCCATGCCGGTGTCGTACTTGCGCGTCGGCGTGAGCACCTGAATATCTGACGGCGGGATCTTCATATTGTTCGGCAGCCGCGTTTTGCACAGCTCCACGACCGTGTCGGCCGCTTTCTGCGGGTCCGTGCGCCGGAGGAAGAAAAAGTCCCCGCTGTTTTGTGTCAGCTTCGGGTGCTCGCCGCGGTTGATGGCGTGCGCATAGGCGACGATGCTGCTGCCGGCGGCCTGGCGGAAGATCTCCGTCAGGCGCACAGTCGGGATGACGCCGCTGCGGATGATATCCGAAAACACATTGCCCGGGCCGACGGACGGCAGCTGGTCAGCGTCACCCACAAGAATAAGCCGGCACTCCGGCCGCATCGCACGCAGCAGCGCGCACATGAGCGAAATGTCCACCATGGAGCACTCGTCGAGGATGACGGCGTCGCACGCGAGCGGGTCGTCCTCGTCGCGCCGGAAGGCGATGTCCTGATGATCCTCGCTCATGCCGGCCTCGAGCAGGCGGTGGATCGTCTGCGCGCTCCGGCCGGTCAGCTCGCTCATGCGCTTGGCGGCGCGGCCCGTCGGGGCCGCGAGCTGGGTGTCGAGCTTGAGCACATCAAACAGCGCGAGGATCGCGCGGATGGACGTCGTCTTGCCGGTGCCGGGGCCGCCGGTGATCGCAATGACCTGGTGCTGACAGGCAAGGCGAAGCGTCTCTTTCTGCTGCTCGGCAAACGTCAGGCCAAGCTGCGCTTCGATCTGCGCCGCGATCTTGTCCGTGTCCGGCATGCGGCGGTATTCATTCTGCGCCATGGCGAGCAGCCGCTCAGCCGTGTAGGCTTCCGCCTCATGCAGACGCGCGAGATAGCACCCGTCGCACCCGGCGACGCGCTCGCGCACCAGTTCGCCGCGCTCTACGAGCGTGTCCACGCTCTGAGCGACCAGCTCGTCCGACACACCGCTGAGCTGCGATGTTGCCGCCAGCAGGTTGCGGTACGAGATGAAGCAGTGGCCGCGCACGGCGTTATAGGCAAGCTCATACAGTGTCGCCGCAGCGACACGCTCCGCGCTCTGGTCGTCAAACCCGTGGCCGAGTGCCAGCGCGTCCGCCTCCTGAAACGTGGCGCCGATGGCATCCGAAACGAGTATGTAAGGGTTGTCCTGCACGAGCTGCAGGGCCTCGTCGCCGTAATACTGGTACATGCGCAGGGCAATGACCGGGCGGATGTTGGCCGAGGCCAGAAACTCGATCAGGCGGCGCATGCCCGCCTGACGGCGGAAATTGGCCGACATGGTCTTCGCCTTGGAAAGGCTGATGCCCTTGATGGCCGTGAGCTTTTCCGGCTCGTACTCCAGCACGTTCAGCGTATCACTGCCGAAGCGCGACACGAGCAGCGACGCCGTCGCCGGGCCGATGCCGCGCACGGCGCGCCCGGCGAGGTAGGCATAGATCGCGTCCGCCGTCTCCGGCATGGTGCGCTCGGCAAACTCGGCCTTGAACTGCTGGCCGTGCGCCGGGTGCGTCATCCAGTTGCCGGTGACGATCATCGACTCACCCGGCACAGCATACGGAATACAGCCGACGACCATCGTCTGGCTGCCGTCGTCCACGTCCAGCTTGAGGACGGTGTAGCCGTTTTCCTCATTCTGATAGATGACCGCCGCGACGGTGCCGCATAATTCTATTGGATTGGTGTTTGCATCCATTGGCAAAACTCCTCCGTTTTGCACAGCTTCAGATCTCCGCGCCGGCGCGCAAGGCGCTCGGCCAGTGCGGCCGCTTCCTCCGTCAGGCCGCAGTCCACGAGCAGGATGTCCGCCGCGACCGTGCCGCTCTCACGCAGCCACAGGGCGCCGCGCAGGAGATTTTCCAGCTCCGGTGCGTCCCCGCGCGCCTGCACGACGAGCGTGATGCGCGTGTCCCTGCCGGAGCGCACCGGCGTGAGCAGCGCGCCGCTGAGCATCCACAGCAGCCAGGCAAAGCCCAGGATCAGCAGGACGCATAAGGTGATCTGAATGAACATGTTCCCCGCCCCCCCTCTCCTTTCAGCCTATGAGAAAAGGGGCTTGGCCGTTAACTTTCGAGTTCTTTTTTCAAAAACTGGCCGGTATAGCTCTCGGTGCAGCGCGCGCAGTCCTCCGGCGTGCCGGTAAAGACGATGCTCCCGCCCGCGTCGCCGCCCTCCGGGCCGAGGTCGATGATGTGATCGGCCACTTTGATGACGTGCAGATTATGCTCGATGACCAGCACCGTGTTGCCGGCGTCGGTCAGGCGGTCAAGAATATCGATCAGACGCGCGACGTCCGCCACGTGCAGGCCGGTCGTCGGCTCGTCAAGGACGTAGATCGTCCGGCCGGTGCTGCGCTTGGAGAGTTCGGTCGCGAGCTTGATGCGCTGCGCCTCGCCGCCGGAGAGCATCGTGGACGGCTGGCCGAGCTTGACATAGCCGAGGCCGACATCCATGAGCGTCTGCAGCCGGTCGCGGATCTTCGGCTGGTTCTGGAAGAACGCGAGCGCTTCCTCGACGGTCATGTCCAGCACTTCGGCAATGTTCCTGCCCTTGTAGTGTACCTCGAGCGTCTCGCGGTTGTAGCGTTTGCCCTTGCAGACCTCGCAGGGCACGTAGACATCCGGCAGGAAGTTCATCTCGATCTTCAGCAGACCGTCGCCGGAGCAGGCCTCGCAGCGGCCGCCGCGGATGTTGAACGAGAAGCGTCCGGCACCGTAGCCGCGCAGCTTCGCGTCCTGCGTGGAGGCAAAGAGCGCGCGGATATCGTCAAACAGGCCGGTATACGTCGCCGGGTTGGAGCGCGGCGTGCGGCCGATGGGGCTCTGGTCGATGTTGATGATCTTGTCCAGATACTCCACGCCGTCGATCCCGTCACATTTCCCGGGACGCACCTTGGCGTGGTTGAGCTTGCCGACCAGCGTTTTATACAGCACCTCGTTGACAAGCGAGGACTTGCCGCTGCCGGACACGCCGGTCACGCACGTCATGACGCCCAGCGGGATCTCCACATCCACGTGCTTGAGATTATGCTCGGCCGCGCCGCGGATCACAAGCGCGTGGCCGTTGCCGGTGCGGCGGTGTGCAGGCACGGGGATCTTCTTTTTCCCGGACAGATACTGCCCGGTGATGGAGCGCTCGCAGCGCGCGACCTCCTCCGGCGTGCCGGCACAGACCACTTCCCCGCCATGGACGCCCGCGCCGGGGCCAATGTCGATGAGATAGTCCGCCGCGCGCATGGTGTCCTCGTCATGCTCGACGACGATGAGCGTGTTTCCCAAGTCGCGCAGCTCACGCAGCGTGGCCAGCAGCTTTTCATTGTCGCGCTGGTGCAGGCCGATGGACGGCTCGTCGAGAATATACAGCACGCCCATGAGCGACGAGCCGATCTGAGTCGCGAGCCGGATGCGCTGGCTCTCGCCGCCGGACAGTGTGGCCGCCGAGCGCGCAAGCGTCAGGTACTGCAGGCCGACGCTCTGCAGAAACTGCAGACGTGAGCGCACCTCGCGCAGGATGCTGTCGGCAATTTTGGCATCTTTCTCGCTCAGGGTAACCCCGTCCAGAAACGCCAGCTCCTCCGTGATCGGCAGCGCGGTAAACTCCGAGATGTTCAGGCCGCCGACCGTGACGGCCAGCACCTCCGGCCGCAGACGCGCACCGCGGCAGTCCGGGCAGGCGGTCTCCGCCATGCAGGACTCGATCGACGCGCGCATGGCCTCGCTCTGCGTCTCCTGATAGCGGCGCTCGAGGTTGCAGACGATGCCCTCAAACGGGCGGCGCAGCACACCGGCGCCGCGGTTCGTATCATAATGCAGCGTGAGCTCCTCGTCGCCCGTGCCGTAGAGCAGGATGTCACGCACATTCTCCGGCAGGTCGCCGATCGGCGTAGTGAGGTCAAAGTGATATTTTTCCGCCAGCGCCTCGTAGTACATCCGGCTGATGCTCTCATCCTTGACGCCGTTCCAGCCGCTCGCGGTGATGCCGCCGTCGAGGATGGACTTCGACGGGTCCGGGATGATGAGCGCCGGGTCGATGCGCAGCCGCGTGCCGAGGCCGCCGCAGGTCGGGCAGGCACCGTAGGGGCTGTTGAACGAGAACATGCGCGGCGTGAGCTCCTCGATCGAGATGCCGCAGTCGTCGCAGGCATAGTTCTGCGAGAAGAGGATCTCGCGCTTTTCCTCCGGGATGTCCGCCAGCACAAGGCCGCCAGAGAGCGCGGACGCGATCTCCACGGCGTCCGTCAGGCGGCGGTTCTGATCCGGGCGGATGACGACGCGGTCGACCACGATCTCGATATTATGCTTGCGGTTTTTATCGAGCGGGATGACCTCCGTCAGGTCATAGATGCTGCCGTCGACCCGCACACGGACGTAGCCGCCGCGACGGGCATCGTCGAACACCTTCTGGTGCTCGCCTTTTCTGGCGCGGACGACCGGCGCTAAAATCTGCACGCGCGTCGCCTGCGGCAGCGCCGCGATCTGATCGACGATCTGGTCCACCGTCTGGCGGCGGATCTCCTTGCCGCACTTCGGGCAGTGCGGCACGCCGACGCGCGCCCAGAGCAGACGCAGATAGTCGTAGATCTCCGTGACCGTGCCGACGGTCGAGCGCGGATTCTTGCTGGTGGTCTTCTGGTCGATGGAAATGGCCGGGCTCATGCCCTCGATGGAATCGACATCCGGCTTGTCCATCTGGCCGAGAAACTGGCGCGCATAGGACGACAAACTCTCCATATAGCGCCGCTGGCCCTCGGCAAAGATGGTGTCGAACGCAAGGCTCGACTTGCCGGAGCCGGAAAGGCCGGTCATGACGACCAGCGCATCGCGCGGAATTTCCACATCAATGTTCTTGAGATTGTTCTCCCGCGCGCCTTTGATAACAATATGATCCCGCATGGGTGCCTCCGCGATTTGCTTAGGATTCTTCAATGGTCAGGTCAGCCGTGGACGCGCGCACGAGCGCGATAAGCGCCTGCGGCGCGGTCTCGACCTGATAGCCGATCTTGCCGGCGCTGACGAGGATGGTCTCCTGCGCGAGCGCCTGCGCGGCAAAGACCGTGCGAAACTGCTTTTTCATGCCGACCGGCGAGCAGCCGCCGCGCACATAGCCCGTCAGGGGCGTGAGCTCGGACACATGCAGCATGGCAATGGACTTCTCCCCCACGGCCTTCGCCGCCTTCTTGAGGTCGAGCTCGCGGGCGACCGGGATGACGAACACGTACGGCGTCTTGCTCGCACCGCGGGCGACCAGCGTCTTGAACACCTTTGCCGGGTCCATGCCCGTCATCTGTGCGACGGTCACGCCGTCCACCGCATCGTCGCCGTGCGGATACGTGTGCGGCGTGTAGGGCACCTTCTTCTGGTCGAGCAGGCGCATAACATTCGTTTTTTCGATGGATGATTTCGCCATGAGACATTCCTCCGCTGATAATAACACTTTATTATATCCGATTTCCAGCATGGTTTCAAGAGATTTGACCCTTAAAGCGTTGCGAACCGGCACGGTTATGCTATAATGCACTCAGAATGAAACCGGAGGGATGACCAATGCCGGATAACACGATCCGCGGCCGCTTTGCGCCCAGCCCGAGCGGGCGGCTGCATTTGGGCAATATACTGACCTTTCTGCTGGCGTGGCTGGACGTGCGCGCGCGCAGCGGGACGATGGTGTTCCGCCTTGAGGACCTCGACCCGGAGCGGAGCTGGGAGCACTACGCCAACCTCATGGCCGACGACCTGCTCTGGCTCGGGCTCGACTGGGACGAGGGCTGGCGCCCCGGCTCGCAGGACTGCCGCCAGGGCACGCGCACGGCGCGCTACACCGCCGCGCTGGATGCATTGACCGCACGCGGAATGGTATATGACTGCTACTGCAGCCGCGCCGAGCGGCTGGCCGCCAGCGCGCCGCACCCCGGCGAGCCGCGCGAGGCCGGCTGCCCCTGCCGGACACTGTCGGCGCAGGAAGTGCAGGCGCGCCTGCGCATGGGCCGGCACGCGGCAAAAAAGCTGGAAGTCGCCGATGCGGACATCTCCTTCATCGACGGACACTACGGCCCCCAGAAAACGGAGCTGCGGCGCGGGCGCGATGATTTTCTCATCCGGCGCTCGGACGGCGTGTTCGCCTACCAACTCGCCGTGAGTGTGGACGATCTGGAGATGGGCATCACGCGCGTCGTGCGCGCACGCGATCTGCTCGACTCCACGCCGCGGCAGATCTGGCTGATCGAAACGCTCGGCGGCCGCGCGCCGGAGTACGCGCACGCGCCGCTGCTCGTCGCGCCGGATGGGCGCAAGCTCTCCAAGCGCGAAGGCGACCTGAACATGGAGGCCCTGCGGCAGAAATACGCGCCCGAGCAGCTGACCGGCAAGCTCGCAAAGCTCGCCGGCCTGCGGCCGACGGACGCGCCGGTGACGGCGGCAGAGCTGGCGGCGGACTTTTCCTGGGACAAGGTGCCGCGCGCGGACATTCCGATACCCGAAGATTTTTAACCGAAAACGCACGGTGGGCGCATCCCGACGGATGCGCCCATTTTCTGTGCAATTACTTTTTCAGTAGCCGGTCGCGCATGGTGTTGTGCGCGGCAAGCTCGGCCGCATCGTCCAGCGGTGCGAGTTCCAGCTCCGGATAATGCTGCTGCAGCGCCGTCGTGAGCAGATGGTCGCAAAACGCAGGGTTTTTCGGCAGGACCGGGCCATGGCTGTACGTGCCGAACACGTTGTGGTAGCGCACGCCCTCAAAACCGTCCTCACCGTTGTTGCCGCCGCCGACGAGCACCTTGCCGAGCGGCGACACGCCGCTGCCGAGGTAGGTCTTGCCGCTGTGGTTTTCAAAGCCGACGACCGTGCTGCCGCCGGACTCCGGCAGACATTCAAAGAGGAAATTGCCGATCATGCGCTCCTTGGAGCCGACGGTGTAATAATCGATCGCGCCGATGAAATCGCACTGCTTGCCGTCCCACGTGCGGTAGTAGCTGCCAAGCATCTGGTAGCCGCCGCAGATGGTCAGAAACGTCTTGCCGTCAGCGATGGCGGCCTTGATCTCGTCGCCCTTTCCGGCTTTCAGGTCGGACAGAAGCACCTCCTGCTCAAAGTCCTGACCGCCGCCGATGAAAAACAGGTCGAACTGCGTGAAATCCGCCTGCTGGCCGACCGTGACCTCCGTCACCTCGGCGCCGATGCCGCGCCACTCCAGACGGCGGCGCATGCAGAGAATGTTGCCCCGGTCGCCGTAGAGGTTCAGAAGGTCCGGGTACAGGTGGCAGATGCGCAGGGTCTTCTCGCTCATTCCCAGAACTCCTTTCCGCCGAGCTGCTTTTGCAGCCGGCCGCGCAGGTCCAGCATGGACGTATACGTCGGCATGATGAACACCGGGTATTCCGACGCGCACATGGCGTCGATCAGCGGGTCATAGTCATAAAACACCTGAATTTTTGCCTCATCCACGCCCGCATATTTCAGGCGCAGGCGCAGCTCATCGGCGCGCGTGCCGGACACGAGCACCTGCCGCAGATGCTCGCCCATGGCGGCGAGCCGCTCGAAGTCCGCGTCCCAGATCCACGAGATGTCCGTGCCGTCGGCGTCCCGGTCGTTGAGGCAGACGACAAACGTCGCATCCTCGTTCAGCCCGGCAAGGTAGCGCATGGTCTGGTTGCAGCCGGCGGGGTTTTTCACGAGCATCATGCGCCCGGGCGTGCCGCGCAGGTCAAACTTCTCCATGCGGCCGAAGCCGCAGCCGAACGCGCCGAGCGCGTGCACGATCGCCTCCGGCGTGAAGCCAAATGCATGCAGCGCCGCCGCCGAGCCGACGGCATTGTAGACATTATACGCTGCCGGCAGGTTGATGTGTACGGCGTACTCCTGCCCGCCGATGGACATGGTAACGTCGCTCGTGTCCACACCAAGGTTCTGCACTGCCGTGACGGCGACCTGCGGATCCTCGCGGTGGTAGCCGCACTTCGGGCAGCGGAACGCGCCGAGATGGCCATACGTGCGGTAATCATAGACGTACTCCGTCTTGCAGTGGATGCAGTGCGGCGCGTCGGAGATCTCCGTCAGGTCGTCGCCGCCAAGCGGCACGTTCACGCCAAAACGCACGACCGGATTCGGCACCTGCGCCGGGATGGACGCGATGAGCGAACAGTCGGCATTGATGCACAGCGTGCTCTCCGGCGTGTGGCGGATGCCCTCGAGGATGTTGTTGAGCGTGTGCGTGATCTCACCGTAGCGGTCGAGCTGATCGCGGAACACGTTCGTGGCCACGATGACCTCCGGTTTGAGATACTTGAGCACCGTCTTGGACGCCGCCTCGTCGCACTCGATGACGGCAAACTGGCACTTTGGCTTTCCAGTCAGGGTGCTGTGCATAGCAAATTCCGCCGTGATGCCGGAGATGAGGTTTGCGCCCGAGCGGTTGGCGAAGTAATTGAGCCCCGCATCGGCAAACGCCTGCTCGATCATGCGGGAGCTGGTCGTTTTGCCGTTCGTGCCGGTGACGAGGATAACGCGCACGCCCTGCGAGAGCACGCCGAGCACCTGCGGATACACCTTCAGCGCCACCCGGCCGGGAAACGCCGTGCCGCCGCGGCGCAGCAGCCGCAGCAGGCCGCGTGCGAGCTTACATAGCAATACTGCAAAAAAAGTTCGAATCTTCATTCGTTTGGGTCACTCCGTGATGATTTCGCACCTGTCAGCAGATGCTCATTTTGACTGTTTTTCCGGCCATGGTCAGCATATCGCGCAGCTCCTGCACAAGCTGCAGCTTGCGCTCAAAGCCAAAGTCGCCGTCCTGCTGGGCAAGGTTGATGGCATTGCCGAAGAGGACGTTGATCTCCGTCGCCTCTTCGAGCAGAATGAGCGCGAGCCGGGACGCACCGTCCTTCATTCTGGCCAGTTCCAGCGTATACATGCCGTCGGCGAGGTAGGCCTTGATGCGTTCCATCGTCGCATTGATCGTCACGACGCCCTCGGTCGCGAGGTCCACGCCGTGGATCTCGCTCATCGGCGGCACTTCCTCCGTGCCGCTGCCGGGCAAGGTGCGCACCTTGACGCCCAGATACTCCGCAACGGCCTTGCCCGTGGTGCCGCCGCAGACGATGTGCTTGCCCTCCTTGCCGAAGAACAGGCGCATGGTGCTCAGATCGTCGTCCTTGCTCTCGGGCGGGCCGATCATGATATTGACCGGGCAGCGCTCGCGCAGACGCGCGACGACGATGGTCGTATCGTCGTGCATGGCATCGAGATCGAGCGTCTTGACGGTCGAGAGGATGCTGGCCGCCACGCGCTGAGCGGAAACATTCGGCATGTAGTTGCGCAGGATAAAGTCCTCAATATCCTGCCGCGCCCAGCCGGCGTCCGTCGTCACGCCGCGGCCGGCCTCCGACACCCCGTCACTGAACAGGACGAGCATATCGCCGACGTCAAAATGCAGGTGGCTCTCGTGCAGCTCCTTTTCCTGAATGAAGTTCACGGAATAGTTGTACTTTGCGATTGCGCCGTCATGCACGAACACGGCGCTCGGATTGTCATACTGGATCAGGCGCACGCGGCTGCCGTTCGTCTGCAGGATCGTGAAGGTCGCGTAGGCGAGCTTGCGCTCCTTGCACATGGGCAGCGTTTCCGCCACGGTTGTGACGCACTCTTCGATCGGCACATCGCCCTTGAGCATCGTCGTGAGCATGGTCGAAGTCAGCGTGGAGAGAATGTTCGCCTTGACGCCGCTGCCAAGGCCGTCGGAGAGAATGACCGTCGCGTCATCATCGGCCCATTCCAGGGTGCACTGGTCGCCACAGAGCGTCTCCCCATCCTTGTTGCGGCTGATAACGCTGATGTCCCACACGGTGTTGCTGCAGCGGTTGGTTCGTTTACGCATCATCATCGCTGTCCTCATCAAGCATGATGGCTTCCTTCAGGTCGTGGACCGCCACCTTGGTTTCCGCCGCCGTCTCGCCGAGCAGACTCGCGATCTCGTGGACGATGCGCAGCTGATTGGCGATGATGTCGTCCGCCAGATCGGCCGCGTGGATCTTCGTTTTCTGGATCTTGTTGCGGCGATGGCGCGCTTTCGTCACATCGCGCATGATGCAGGTGAAGAGCGTCCGCTCCGGGTCGCAGATGAAAATACGCTCGAGGTAGACGTTATAATCTGCGAGGAACACCTCATCCGTGACCTGCGTCTCCTCCTGGCTGATCATCTTCACAAAATCGTACTCATCCATGATGCGCGAGACCGGGTAACCGATGATATCTGCTGGATCCTTGATGCCGAAGATCTTGCAGGCCGCCTTGTTGATCTGCTTGACCTTCAGCTTTTTGCCGACGGTGACGATGCCCTCCGGCGAGACGTTGATGATCTTCTCGGAGTAGGTCTCGGCACGCTCTTTCATGTATGGCATGCACATACTGATCTCGGCGCGGCCCTCATAGACGGCGATAGCCTTATCGCGGCAGGTGCGGTAGCCGCACAGGCCGCAGTTGAGCTCATCCGCCGGGCTGAATTTGCCCATTTTGCGCAGAATACCGTTGATGACGGACTCCGGCGGCAGATCGGTCGGATGCTTCTTGTCGATAAGCACACGGCGCATATCCACGGGTTCCTGAATGTCGAAATTTTTCTTGCCGCCGGCGCTCTTGATCACGCGGCGGCGCGACTCGAGCAGGTTCGTATGCTTCTGCCGGAAAGCAAGACCGCCGACGCAGTTGCCGTGGCAGGCGGACATCTCGATAAAGCAGTTGCGCAGCTCGCCGTTGACGACGCTCTTGAGCGTCTGGATGCTGTCATCCAGACCGTCGAGGAACAGATAGTCGCGCCCGGAATCGAGCGACATGGAGTGCAGAACGCCGTTCGTGATCGTGTAGCCGCGCGAGAGCATCGGCTCATCGGCCGGCACATTGGGATTGACGGCAACGCCGGCCTCGTTCATCCAGTCCTCCAGCTCCGTGAATGTAATGTCGTAGTCGGCACCGACGCTCTCAAAGCGCGTCGTCTCCTCCTTCTTGGAGATGCAGGGGCTGATGTAGACAATCGTCGCGCCGGGATAGCGCTTGCGCAGCAGTACGGCGTGCGCCTGCATGGGCGAGAGCACCGGCGCCAGATACGGCAGCGCCTCCGGCAGGTGCTTTTCCACATAGAGCACGATCGTCGGACAGCCGGAGGTGATGATCGGCGCATCGCCCGGCTGGGCGGCCAGCTTTTCAAGCTCCTTCTTGACCAGATAGGCACCCTCCGCCGTCTCATGTGCCGCTGCAAAGCCGAGCTTTTTGAGCGGCTCGGCGATGCCCTGAAAACCGGGGGTGTCAAAATAGGCGATGTAGGAGGAGTCGACGCTCACAACGACCTGCTGGCCGGATGCGATCAGCTCCTGGATCTGCGCAACGTCGCTGATGTCCTCCTTGGCGTGCTGCGGGCAGACGGACACGCAGTTGCCGCAGAGAATACAGTCGCTCGAAATGATCTGTGCGTGACCCTTGTAAACGCGGATTGACTTGACCGGGCAGAACCGGACGCATTTATAGCAGTTTTTGCAGTTGGCCTGTTTGAAACGCAGAACATCCATGGGGCTCCCGCCTTTCTGTGAAAATTCACTTTGTGTATGTCCTTTTAATGTAGCACAAAACCGCGCGGGACACAAGCCCCGCGCGGTCATCCGCAGTTCGATTCAATATTCCCGGCAAAGGTCGGCGCGCTCCGCGATCTGAAACTGCGCAAAGTACGTCTCCTCCATCGGGATCCAGACATTTGTAAACATCGGCAGCATCTTTTCACCGCTGCGTGCGGCAATGCGGCGGCGCTGCTCCTCCGGACTGACCGAGAGAAACACGTGCAGGTCATAAAGATCCCACAGTGCCGGATGGCAGGAGTAAGAGCCCTCAATGAGGTTGACAATCCTTGCCTCTGCACGCGCCGGCGCACGCAGCTGCTGCGTGTGGCAGTCATAGGGGCGGTACGTCACCGGATCGCCGTCGTACAGCGGGCGGAGGACCTCGGTCAGAAAGCGCTCAAAGTCCACATTGCCGCCCGGCTGGTGCAGACGCTCGGGCGTGCGCTGCTCCGGGCGGAGAAAAAAGTCATCCATATGGAACACATTGCAGCCGAGCTGCGCCTGAAGGGACGCGGCCAGCGTAGTCTTTCCGGCGGCGCAGCGGCCGTCGATGGCAACGAGTACGCGCGGCTGCACGGCTGCGAGCGCGCGGATGCGCCGCAGGAGAACGGTTTCAAAATCAGTCATACAAAGCACCTGCCGTCAAGAGGATGTCTTATCATAATCCCGCAAGCGTGCGCTGTCAAACCGGGATTTCCAGCGCGGAAAAACCGCCGGCAGACACCTCAACGGCATCCGCCGGCGGCGGGAACGGTTTACTCTTCGACCTTGCCGGTTAGCGCCTCAGTGAGCGTGCGCCAGCCGAGCATGGCACATTTCACACGCGCGGGCATGTGCGCAATGTCCTTGAGCGCCGAGGCTTCTTCGAGGCTGTCGATCTCTTCCTCGGTCGCCTCGCCGTGGATCATACGCAGGAAGATGCGGCCCATTTCCAGCGCCTTTTCCTTCTTCTGCCCCACGATCATGCCGAGCATGATGTCCGCCGACGCCTGCGAGATGGCGCAGCCGTCGCCGACAAAGCCGCCGTCGGTGATGACATCGCCGTCGGTCTTGAGTTTGAGGACGATGTTGTCGCCGCAGCTCGGGTTCACGCCTGCGAGCTCAATGTCCGCGTCCGGAATGTCGTGCTTGAACTCCGGATGGATGTTGTGCTCGGTCAGGATCTCGTTATAGAAGCTTCTATTTTCCATATCCCATACGCTCCCTCAGGGTCGAGAGGCTCTCGATGAACCGGTCGACATCCTCATCTGTGTTGTAGAAAGCAAAGCTGGCGCGGGCCGTCGCGTTCAGGCCGAGGTGCGTGAGCAGCGGCTGCGCGCAGTGGTGGCCGGCGCGGATGTTCACGCCGTCGGACGCCATGATCTCGCTGATGTCGTGCGGGTGCACGCCGTCGACCGTAAATGTAATGATGCCGTTGTGGTCCTCCGGCTTGTCCGTGCCGAGCACGTGCACATGCGGTACGGCCAGCACACGTGCGAGGGCGTTGACCGTCAGATCGTGCTCGCGCTGCTGGATGGTGTCAAAGCCGACGCTCTGCACATACCGGATGGCAGCAGCCAGACCGGCCGCGCCGGCGGCATTGACCGTGCCGGCCTCGAATTTATGCGGCAGCTCGGCATAGACGGCGCCCGTGCGCGTGACGGATTCGATCATCTCGCCGCCGGAGAGAAACGGCGGCATTTCCTCAAGCAGGTCCTCCCTGCCGTACAGCCCGCCGATGCCCATGGGGCCAAAGACCTTGTGGCCCGAGAAGGCGAAGAAATCCGCGCCCAGCTCCTGCACGTTCACCGGCATGTGCGGCGTGCTCTGCGCACCGTCCACGACCATGACCGCGCCTTTTTTGTGCGCCATGGCGGCAACCTCCGGCACCGGGTACTTCCGGCCGAGAACGTTCGACACCTGCGTCATGGCGACGATCTTCGTGCGTTCGGTGATGAGCGATTCGATCTGCTTGAGATCCACGCTGCCGTCGGGCGCGCACTCGATAAACTTCAGCTCCGCGCCGGTCTGGCGGCAGACCATCTGCCACGGCAGCAGGTCACTGTGGTGCTCCATGATGGACACGAGCACCTCATCGCCCGCCTTGACGTGCGTCAGGCCGTAGCTGTAAGCGATGAGGTTCAGGCTCTCGGTCGTGTTGCGGGTGAAGATGATCTCCCGCTCCGAGCGTGCACCGATGAAATCGCGCACCGTCTCGCGCGCCCGCTCATAAAGATCGGTCGCCTCGACGCTCAGCGGATACAGGCCGCGCAGAGGGTTCGCGTTGTGGCAGCGGTAGAAATCCGCCACCGCGTCGAGCACACACTGCGGGCGCTGGGCCGTGGCCGCGTTGTCGATATAGGCGACGTCCGTGTGCTGAAAGATCGGAAAGTCTTGCTTATAATGATACGCCATCGTTCAGTTCCTCCTCCAGTGTCTGAAGAATCTGCGCGCGCAGCGCTTCGTCGTCCACAGTGCGGGCAAAGCGCTCAATCGATGCGCGGGCCAGGATGTTTTCGGCCTGCTCGCGGGAGATGCCGCGGCTCTCGAAGTAAAACAGCGTCTCGTCATCGAGCTCGCCGATGGTCGCGCCGTGGTTGCCGACGACGTTTTCTTCTGCGCAGAGGATGAGCGGCACCGTCTTATTGACAACATCGTCGCCAAGCATGAGCACCGTCTCCTCCTCGTTGCCGACGGAGTTGGCCGAGCCGGTCTTAAAGTCGATCGTGCCGCGGAAGACTTTCTTCGCCGCATCCTTGAGCGCGCCGGACGTATCGATCTCACACTCGGTGTTCTTGCCGTAGTGGTTGACGACGACGTTGACGTCGATCGTCTGGCTGCCGCGGCCGAGATAGCCGATCTGCGCCGAATAATGGCTGCCGTCGCCGACAAGTTCCGTGTCGTTGTCCGAATACAGGTCGCCTCTGCCCATGAGGATTTGCGTCATGTCCACGCCGGCATCGGGCGCGCAGTCCGCGTCCGTCCTGGCATAGAGCAGCGCACCGTCCTGTGCACCGAGCACCTGCACAAGGCGCAGAGACGCATGCTGGTGCAGCGTCAGCGCCGTTTCCACAGCGAAGCTGCCCTGCGTATCCAGCACCATATACACCGTTGCCTGCACACCGGCAGCCACTTCGACCGCAATGTGCTTGCGGCTATGACCCATGGCGCCGGTCAGGCAGATGTGCAGCGGCTGCGCCTGATTTTCTGCTGTAATTTCATAGGCATCCGTCCCGAGATCGGCCGTTTCGGCCACATTCCACGGGATGGCCGCTTCGTTGACATGGAGATGGTTCCACGTTCTGGTCGGCAGTTTGTTGACGACCAGCTGTTGCGTCGTATTCACGATATTCCCTCCTTTCGGGATGTACGGTCAGCCGATGCTGCCCTTCATCTCGAGACGAATGAGATTGTTCATTTCCACCGCGTACTCCAGAGGCAGTTCCTTGGAGACGTTGTCCGCAAAGCCGCTGACGATCAGCGCGCGGGCGTCCTCCTCGCTCATGCCGCGGCTCATGAGATAAAACACCGCCTCGTTGCTGATGCTGCCGATCTTGGCCTCATGGCCGACGGCGGCGTCCTTCGTGCGGATATCCATGGCCGGGACGGTATCGGACCGGGACTCGGAATCGAGCATCAGTGACTGGCACGACACGGAGGATTTCGCGTGCTTGGCGCCCTTTTGCACCACGACGCTGCTGCGGAACGTGCTGATGCCGCCGCTCTTGCTGATGGAGCGCGTGTTCATATACGAGCTCGTGTTCTTGCCGATGTGCACGACCTTCGCGCCGGTGTCGAGGTTCTGCCCCGCGCCGGCAAACGTGACGCCGGTGAACTCCATCTTCGAGTTGTCGCCCTTGAGCACGCTCATCGGATACAGGCAGCCGACATGGGACCCGAACGAGCCGGACACCCACTCGATCACGCCGCCCTCTTCCACGAGCGCGCGCTTGGTGTTGAGGTTATACATGTTTTTCGACCAGTTCTCGATGGTCGAGTAGCGCAGCTTGGCGTTTTTCTTCACGTACAGCTCCACACAGCCTGCGTGGAGGTTCGCGACGTTATATTTCGGTGCCGAGCAACCCTCGATGAAGTGCAGGCTCGCGCCCTCGTCGACAATGATGAGCGTGTGCTCAAACTGGCCCGCACCCTTGGCGTTCAGGCGGAAGTACGACTGCAGCGGGATAGACACCTGCACGCCCTTCGGCACGTACACGAACGAGCCGCCGGACCAGACCGCACCGTGCAGCGCCGCGAACTTATGATCGCGCGGCGTGACGAGCTTCATAAAATACTTGTGCACCATGTCGGCGTACTCGCCCTTGAGCGCACTCTCCATATCGGTATAGACGACGCCCTGCGCGGCCACCTCGTCCTTGACGTTGTGGTACACGAGCTCAGAATCGTACTGTGCGCCGACGCCGGCGAGCGATTTGCGCTCCGCCTGCGGGATGCCGAGGCGCTCGAAAGTATCTTTAATATCCTGCGGGACGTCCTTCCAGTCGTTTTTCATGCCGGTCTTGGGACGGACGTAGGTCGCGATGTGATCCATGTCCAAGCCCTCAATGGACGGGCCCCAATCCGGGATCGGCATCTCGTTATAGATCTGCAGCGACTGCAGCCGGAACTGCTGCATCCAGACCGGATCGCCCTTTTCCTTCGAGAGCTTGTCGATGATCTCCGGCGTCAGGCCCTCCTGCATGCGATAGGCATCGTCCTCTTTGTCGCGGATGTCATAGACACTGCGGTCAATGTCCGCGACCTGACTTTTTTCCTTCATTCGGATCGCCTCGCTTTCAGTCTGCCTGGATGCCGCCAAAGCCGTTTTCATTGATGGTATCGACGAGCGACGCATCGCCGTTTTTCACGATGACGCCCTTTTCCATGATGTGCGCCGCGTCCACGGTCAGCGCCTCGAGAATACGCGTGCTGTGCGTGATGATGAGCAGCGAGCCGTGCACGCGCTCGCGGTAGAGCTGCACGCCCTTGGAGACCGTGCGCACCGCATCGACGTCCAGACCGGAGTCGGTCTCGTCGAGGATGGCGAGCTTCGGCTCAAGCATGAGCATCTGCAGGATTTCGGCTTTCTTCTTCTCACCGCCGGAAAAGCCCACATTCAGGTCGCGCTCGGCGTAGGAAGCGTCCATCGCCAGCAGCTGCATCGTCTCGGCGAGCTTCTTCTTGAAGTCCCAGAGGCGGATGCGCTTGCCGGTCTTTTGCTCGAGCGCACTGCGGATGAAGGCGCTGAGCGTCACGCCGGGCACCTCGAGCGGGTTCTGGAAGGACAGGAAAATGCCCTTTCTTGCGCGCTCGTTGACCGGCAGCTCCGTAATGTCCTCGCCGTCAAAGACGATCTTGCCAGCTGTGACCGTATACTCCGGATTGCCGGTGATCGCGTAGCCGAGCGTGGACTTGCCGGTGCCGTTCGGCCCCATGAGCACGTGCGTCTCGTCTTTGCCGACGGTCAGATCCACACCATGCAGGATCTCCTTGTCGCCTGCGCTCACGTGCAGGCCGCTGACTTCAAGAAGGTTTTTGTTCATATATGCGTCCTCCGTTCCCAATGGCAGACCGCGCCGGGCGGCACGGCTGCATAATATACACAGATTCCAAGAGGCTTTGGATGGGTTGACACGTAATCCCTACCTCTACGCCGTGAATTATACGCCTGTATTCCCACGTTGTCAATAGGAATAAGGGGCGATGGCGGCAAAAAAAGCGCGCACGGCCGTAAAACCGTGCGCACTTTTGACACAAATCTTTAGAATTGGAACAGGTTCAGGCCGATCTCCTCGCTGTGGAAGCGATCCACCCGCCCGTCGATGACCGTGATGACCATTTCGCAGGTGGCGCTGATGACGGCGCGGTTCAGATGCCCGCCGAACACCTCGCCCTTCTCGTTGCCGGCGCTCATGTGCAGGTGCGTGTAAAACGCGCCGTCCATCGTATTGATGGTGCCGGTCAGCGAGACGATCTCGAAATCGCCCGCGAACGAATTGGCGTGGTACTTCTTTTCGGCCGTGTGGAACACGCCGACCGTGAATTCACCGACCGCGCCGAGCGCCTGCACGCTCGCGAGCTTGATCTGCTCGGCCTGTGCGATCGCCTTGACCTGCTCGAGCACCTCCTCGCCGCGGTCGATGCGGGCGATGATGGTGTTTCCAAATCTTCGATACTCCATGGGTCTCCTCCTTCGGCTTCGTTATCTGGATTATACCGCGCCCCCTGCCGGCTTGCAAGGGGCGCGGCGGAAATTATTCGAGCTCGAACGCGCCGGTATAGAGCTGGTAGTATACGCCCTTTTCGGCGATGAGCTTTTCATGGCTGCCGCGCTCGATGATGCGGCCGTGGTCGAGCACCATGATGACGTCGGCGTTTTTGACCGTCGAGAGCCGGTGCGCAATAACGAACACCGTGCGGCCCTCCATGAGCTTATCCATGCCGCTTTGCACGAGCGTCTCCGTGCGGGTATCGATGGAGCTGGTCGCCTCGTCGAGGATCATGACCGGCGGGTCGGATACGGCCGCGCGCGCAATGCTCAGCAGCTGGCGCTGGCCCTGGCTCAGGCCGCTGCCGTCGCCCTTGAGTACAGTGTTGTAGCCGTCCGGCAGCATGCGGATGAAGTGATCGGCGTTGGCGAGCTTTGCCGCCGCGATGCATTCGTCATCCGTCGCGTCCGGATTGCCGTAGCGGATGTTTTCCATGACGGTGCCGGTGAAGAGGTTCACGTCCTGGAGCACAATGCCGAGACTGCGGCGCAGATCGGCCTTGCAGATCTTATTGATATTGATGCCGTCATAGCGGATCTTGCCGTCGGCAATGTCGTAGAAGCGGTTGATGAGGTTCGTGATCGTCGTCTTTCCGGCGCCGGTCGCGCCGACGAAGGCCACCTTCTGGCCGGGTTCGGCGTAGAGCGTGATGTCGTGCAGGACTTCCTTATCCGGCGTGTAGCCGAAGTCCACATGGTCGAACACGACGCGGCCCTCGAGCTTCGTGTACGTGACCGTACCGTCGCCATGCGGGTGCTTCCACGCCCAGAGACCGGTGTGGTGGTCAGCCTCGACGAGCGCACCGTTTTCTTCCTTCGCGTTGACGAGCGTCACATAGCCGTCGTCCGCTTCCGGCTCGGCGTCCATGAACGCAAAGATGCGCGACGCGCCGGCCAGCGCAGTGACGATGGAGTTAAACTGGTTGGAGATCTGCGAAATGGGGTTTGTAAACCCGCGCGAGAGCGTCAGGAACGACGCAATCATGCCGAGCGTGAGCGTGTTCATGCCGGTCAGACCGAGGTTCGGCGTACCGGCAATGGCCATCGTGCCGCCGATGACGGCAATGATGACATACTGCAGGTAACCGACGGCGTTCATCATCGGCATCATGCTGTTGGCCATACCGCTGGCGCGCGCGGCGTTTTCCGCCCAGACGCGGTTGCGGCGGTGCAGCTCCGCCTTGCTCTGCTCTTCGTGGCAGAACACCTTGACGACCTTCTGGCCGTTGACCATCTCTTCGACATAGCCGTTGAGATCCGCCAGCGCCGTCTGCTGCGCCATGAAGTAGCCGCCGATGCGGCCGGTGAGCTTGCGCACAAACACAAGAATGAGCGCCATGACCGCGCAGACGATCAGCGTCAGCCAGACGCTGATATACAGCATGCAGAAGAACACGACCGTCAGCGTAAACACGGACGACACGAGCTGGGCCATGGACTGCGCGATCATCTGGCGCAGCGTGTCGGTATCGTTCGTATACAGGCTCATGATGTCGCCGTGCGTATGCGTGTCAAAATAGCGGATGGGCAGGCGCTGCATCTTCTCAAACATCTCGTCGCGGATGCGCTTGAGCGTGCCCTGGGCGATCGTGACCATGCGGCGGTTATACAGCCACGTGGCCAGCGTGCCGACGAGGTACACGCAGCCGATCGTGACCAGCGCGCGGATCAGGCCGGAAAAGTCCGGCGACGCCGTGCCGAGCATGGGGACGATATAGCCGTCGATCAGCTTCTGCAGGAACATGGATGAGGCCGCGCTGGCGACCGCGCTGAGCAGAATACAGACGGTCACGAGCACGAGCGTGCCCTTATAGGCGCGCATGTATGACAGCAGACGCTTGAGCGTCTGGGAATCAAACTTCGGGCGTTCAGGCATCGTCCTCGCCTCCCTTCTGCTGGGACTCATAGACTTCGCGGTAGATCGCGCTCGTGCGCAGCAGCTCCTCATGGCTGCCGACGGCGTCAATGTGCCCGTCGTCGAGCACGACGATGCGGTCCGCGTTCTGCACGGAGCTGATACGCTGCGCGATGATGATCTTCGTCGTCTCCGGGATATAGGCCGAAAAGGCCTGCTGGATCTGTGCGTCCGTGCGCGTATCGACGGCGCTCGTCGAGTCGTCGAGAATGAGCACTTTCGGCTTTTTCAGCAGCGCGCGGGCGATGCACAGGCGCTGCTTCTGGCCGCCGGAGACGTTCGTGCCGCCCTGCTCGATATAGGTGTCATAGCCGTCCGGCATGGCGGAAATGAATTCATCCGCACACGCGAGCACGCAGGCGTGACGGAGCTCCTCGTCCGTGGCGTTTTCGTTGCCCCAGCGGAGGTTTTCCTTGATCGTTCCGGAAAACAGCTCGTTTTTCTGCAGCACCATGGCAACGGCGTTGCGCAGCGTCTCCAGATCATAATCGCGCACGTCCACGCCGCCGAGCGTCAGCCTGCCGCCGGTGACATCGTACAGACGCGGGATGAGCTGCACGAGCGAGGACTTGGACGCGCCCGTGCCGCCGATGATGCCGATCGTCTCGCCGGAACGGATGTGCAGATCAATGTCATCGAGCACCTTTTTGTCCGCCTTGGAGGCGTAGACAAAACTCACATGGTCAAAATCAATGGCGCCGTCGCGCACGGCCATGACCGGGTGCTCCGGATTTTGAATGTCCGTCTTTTCCTCGATCACCTCGGCAATGCGGCGCGCGGACGAGAGCGAGATCGTCAGCATGGCAAAGACCATGGACAGCATCATCAGGCTCGAGAGGATCTGCATGGCATAGGTGATGAGCGCAGTGAGGTTGCCGGTCGTCAGGCCGAGTGCCGGGTCATTGCCGCTGGCGATGATGGCCTTGGCACCGAGCCAGGAGATGATGATCATGCACGCGTAGATGCATGACTGCATCAGCGGCGCGTTGAGCGTGATGAGCCGCTCGCCCTTGGAAAAGTCCTTGTAAATGCGCTCGGAAATGGCGCCGAATTTGCGGATCTCGTGCTGTTCCTGATTAAAGGATTTCACGACACGGATACCGCGGACATTTTCCTGCACGACGTTATTGAGCTCGTCATATGTGCGGAAAACGCGCGTGAAGATCGGGAACACGCTGCGGATGATGAAAAACAGCGCCACGGCAAGTATCGGCAGAATAATGAGAAACGTCATGGAGATGTCACGGCTGATGCGGAACGACACGATCATGGAAAAGACCAGCATGACCGGTGAGCGGATCGCCATACGCATGAGCATCTGAAAGGCGTTCTGCACGTTCGTGACATCCGTCGTCAGGCGCGTGACGATGGACGCAGTGGAAAACTTATCGATGTTGGAAAACGCAAAGGTCTGCACATTGTTGTACATGTCCTCGCGCAGGTTTGCTCCAAAACCGACCGAAGCGCGCGCTGCGATACGCGCCGCGAGCACGCCGGTCGCGAGCTGGAACGCCGCCAGCAGCAGCAAAAATGCGCCGAACTTCCAGACCGCTGCCATACTGCCGCCCTCAATACCGAAGTCGATGAGGTTGGACATAAACAGCGGGATCACGATCTCAAACACGACCTCCAGCGCCGAGAGCAGGACCGTCACGAGCGCGGGGCCTTTGTTTTCCCGCAGGCTGCGGGACAATGTATGAAGCATGGATTTCCTCCTTCCTGAATCGCGGACCGATCAGCCGAGGTCGGCATAGATCGTGCGCAGGGCCGATTCCAGCGCCGCGATCTGTTCCGGCGTCAGCGAGCGCAGCATCTGCTGCTCCGTTGCGTTGATCGTTGCCTGCATCTCGTGCGCGATCGCGGCAGCACGCTCCGTCTGGCCGACGATCTTGCTGCGTTTGTCCGCCGGGTCGAGCCAGCAGCGCACAAAGCCGTTTTGCTCCATGCGGCTGATGATACCCGCCACTGTCGGGTGCGACACCTGCAGGAACCCTTCGATCTCCTTCTGCATCGCCTGACCGCCGTTGCGGTTCAGATAACCCAGCACGCGGCTTTGCGTCAGCGTCAGCCCCTGCTGCGCGAGATCGGCATCTGCCCGCATTTTGATCTTATCCGTGATCATTTTTAATAGACATCCGATTTGGAATTGCTCCATGATACACCTCCAAATGTGTAGCACGCTACGCATTGTAAGGACATTCACGCAAAACGTCAAGAGACTTCATAAATTGTTTACACGCGAAAACGGCCGCAAAAAGTGCCCGTCTGCCATGGCAGACGGGCACTGAAAAATGTTGGAATCACAGGTGCTGGTCGCGGTCGATCTTATCGTAGTGCTTGAGCAGGATGCCCTCCATAACGGAGGTCAGCTTCATGTCCAGGTTCCAGAAATAGATGACAAACGTGACCACAAACGCGCCGAGTGCGCCGAGCGACACACCCATAAGGGACTTGAGCAGCTTGCTTTTCAGATTGTTCATGTTCGATCTCCTCTCTGATTACCAGGACTTGTCGTCCTTCAGGATCTCCAGGCTCGGATCCACGGGCTCTTCCTGCATGACGGTGCGCATGTAATCATTGACCTGCTGGCGCACGCCCTGACGCGAGACCACGCGCGGGTCAAACAGATCGTGCGTGACCCAGATGAGGTGGATGCCATGCTCGCGGGCGCGCTCCTCAAACAGGCCGTGCATGCCGTCGAGCGCCTTGCAGCTCATGTGCTCCCAGAGGATGACCATGTCGGCGTTGAACTGCTCGCAGAACTCCCAGAGCTCGTCGAGCAGGACCTTGTAGCCGCCGTGGGTGCGGCTGCGCATGATCATGTTCTCGGTCAGCCAGGCCATGTCGTAATACGCCTGCTCGCGATTTTCGGGCGTGTCCTCCGTGACGAGTTCGCGCGTCGAGACCATGGAGAGCATATCCGTCAGCGGCACGATGCCCCAGCAGTTGAGCAGCCAGACGAGGAAGTCCATGTAAAAGTGCGACTGCACGCCCCAGACGATGGCGCGGTGGCGGTACTCGTTGGCGGCCTTCTTCTGCTTGCGGTAGGCGCGCTCGGCAAGCTGGGTGATCTTGCGATCGACTTCGCGGAACGCGGGGACCTTGCCGCAGATGGCCATGTAGTTCGTCTCGGTATACAGCGCGAGGTTGGAGCCAAAGACCTGCGGGTAGTCGGTCTTGTTCATCTCCAGCCACTCGAGGCGGCACTTGGTGGCATAGTTCACGCGCTCGGCGCACTCGAAGTACGCTTTCCAGTCCCACTTCTCGCCGGTGTGCTCTTCGATGAAGGCAATGGCGTTTTTGATCTCCTGCGCGGCGTAATCCTGCACATCGTCCTCGCGGTGGCGCAGGGGTGCGGCGAGCTGGAACACCGGGATGCCGTCCTCGAGCTCGAGGCGCTTGGAGATAACGCCGTTGCCGAGCAGAGAGCCGTCGCACGTCGTGTTGCACTGCACGGCGCAGGCGCCGAGCACCGGAGCGTCGTCGTCGATGGACACGCCGGCCTCTGCCTCCGGCATCGGGCAGACATCGCCCGCAAGGCCGTATTCCTGCGCAACGTCGATATAATGCTCAGCGGCGTGCTGGTTGAGCAGCACGGAGACGTAGGTCGACGGGGTCTCACGGCTCAGGCCCTTGAGCGTCGGGAAACCCATCATGACGGCGGTCATCTCGTTTTCGTCCACGAGCACGACCTTGTCGGAGAACTTCTTGTCCTTACCGATGCGGCGGTCGCCGCGGAAGAGGCCGTCGAGCAGCTTTGCCACGTCCTCAATGATGAGGTCCTGCTCCAGGTGGCAGATGCGCAGGTATTCATCGCGCAGGCCCTGGGTGTGACGGTCGACCATCATGGGCACGGCCAGGTAGTTGGCCATCCAGCGATAACGGAACATGGCCTTGATGTTGCGCGGCTTGGAAACCATCTTCGCCATGGTGATCCAGTTGTGCAGCCAGCGGGAATAGTCATAGAGTGTGTCGGTCACGCCGCGCCACTCGCGGCGGTTGCGGACCTTGCCCTCGGTATAAAACTTACCGAAGTTTTCACAGCCGATTCTCTTGTTGGACATCACTGTTTCCCCCCTTGAATCTTCTTGATCTCCATGCTTTCCACGAATGCCTGCACACGGGTGCGCATCTGGCCGGAGGAAGCGATGTTATACGGGCGGTCAACGGACAGGACGGGATAACCGTAGTCATCGTTGAGGATGTGCGAGCCGAGCATGCGCTCGTACGCCCACGGGTCGCAGAACTTGATCTGCTCGTAAATGATGCCGTCAGCCCCGTACTCCTTGGCAAGCTGATTGACGTATTCGCGGCGGCCGATCATCTTGGACATGTTCATGTAGCGCGGGCACTGGGCGCGGTTCATGTACTGTCGGCAGATCTGGGTCAGCGCGTCCTCGTCGTCCGTCAGCGTGATCGGGTCGCGGCCCGGGAACGAACCGTAGCAGAAGCGGTCGGCACAGACATAGGCGCCGGTCTCCTCGACGAGCTTAATGAAGTCAATATCATCGACCTCGGAGCCGACGACGACCACACGCGCGCGGTACGGATTTTTCTTGTCCGGGCGGCGGGTCTTGAGCTCCTTGAGCGTCTCCTCGAGCTTGTCGATGAGCAGATACTTCGGCGCGACATAGGTCGCGAGTGTGATGACGTGGAACTCATAGCCCGTAATGCGCGGGTTGGGCCCCTTGCGGTACTCGCCGATGGCGCGGATGAGCTCGCACACGCGGTTGTGCTCGGCGACGGCTTTGCGGATGGCCGCGTCCGAGACGTCGATGCCATAGACATCGTGCAGCGGCGTTAGGATATGGTTGCGGCACTGGAGCACGTACAGATTCAGGCCGTTGTCGTCCGCCTTCATCGGGATCTCCATGTACTCAAAGAAGAACTTCGGCTTGTCCTTGCCCATGGTCTTGAGCAGCTCCATGTTCTCCACGGCGCGGTTCATCATCGAGCAGCCGTCCGGCGTGATCATGCAGTCGGCAAAGTTGTAGCCGCCCTCAATGGCGCGCTCAAGCAGCGCGCGGCTATACTCGCACAGGAAGCTGGTCATATAATACGTGGCCATTTCCATGGAACCGGTGCGCGGTGCGCGCAGGCGCGTCGAGAAAGCGCCGGGCAGGTTCAGCAGCGGCTCGGGCGTGTTTTCGCAGGCATAGGCAACGCAGATCTTCCCCTCGTTCTGCGCCTGTGCGATCAGGTCATTGTGCGCTTCCTGCAAAAGGTTTTCGAAGTACAAAAGATGTTTCAGGTCTTTCATGGTTCACTCCCTCTTCGTTTGTTTTTCTATTAAAAGCGGCTGCGCGACCGCTTCTGTCTTTTTTCTGCCCATAGGCAGGGATGCGTGCCGGGATCAGCGCGCCTCAATTTGCTTGATATTGATCTCATTGCCCTGCTGCAGCCAGGTGTTGCCGCTGCCGCAGTGCGGACAGGTCTTGCCGTATTGTACGGTCGGGTAAGTGGTCTTGCAGTCGTCGCACCAGGTGACGGCCGGAATGATCTCATACAGGAATTTCGTGCCCTGAATGATCGGTTCCTTCTTGGTATACCAGTTCCAGCAGTCCTCAAGATATTCCGGCACAATGCCGGAGACCTCACCGAATTCGAGCGTGACCGACTCGATCTCGGTGAGGTTGTTTTCCTTGGCGATCTCCTGCACCTGCTTGACGACATAAGTAACGATACTCAGCTCGTGCATGGGGGCTCCTTTCAAACGGGCGGGCACAGCGGGAAGGGTTCTGTGCCCGCCTCATAATGGATGGATTACTTTTTCTTTTCCGCCAGGGACTTCTTGATGATCTTCACCTGACGCTTGGCGGCGTAGGGACCGATGGCCTTGAACTTGTCCTCGGCCGGGATCATCTTGCTGTTTTGCGGACGCACACGCTTGAGGTGGATGGCATCGAATTCGCACTTGGTCGTGCAGATGCCGCAGCCGATGCACTTGTTCGGATCGACAACGCTGCGGCCGCAGCTCAGGCAGCGGGACGCCTCGGAGCGGATCTGCTCTTCGGTGAACGTCACGCGGTCGTCCTGCATGGTGCGCACCTTCTTGCTGTCAATGGCAACGGCGGCACGTGCGGGCTTTTTGATCTTCTCGGTCGGCAGAACGATGTCGTCCTTATTGAGCTCCTTGAACTCGCGGGTGTTGCGGTGGATCGTCAGGGTCTGGCCCTTATTGACGAAGCGGTGGATGGACACCGCACCCTCGCGGCCGGTCGCGATCGCGTCGATCGTGTACTTCGGGCCGGTGGCGCAGTCGCCGCCGACGAAGATGTCGGGCTCGTTGGACTGGAACGTCACGGCGTCGTGCGCGATCAGGCGGCCGTCGGCCGTCTCTGCCGCGGTGCCGGCGAGAACATCGCCGTAGACCGAGCGCTGGCCGATGGCGACCAGAACGTTGGAGCACGGGACGGTGATTGTCTCGTTCTCGTCATAGACCGGGGCGAACTTGCCGCTCGCGTCGCGGACGGACACGCAGCGCATGAGCTCGATGCCGGTGACCTTGCCGCCCTCGCCAAGGATGGCCTTCGGTGCCCAGGAGTTGTTGATGACGACACCGTCAGCGATGCCGGCGTTCTTCTCGTCCGGAACAGTGGGCATCTCTGCGTCCTTCTCGAGGCAGTACATGTTCACGCTGCCCTTGGTCAGACGCAGGGCCGCACGCGCCACGTCGATGGCCGCGTTGCCGCCACCGATGACGACCACGTCGCCCGTGAGCTTCTTGAGCTTGCCGGCATTGACTTCGCGCAGGAAGTCGAGGCCGCTCTTGACACCGGTGAGATCTTCGCCGGCGATGTTGAGCTTCGACGCCTGCTGCAGGCCGACCGCGACATAAAACGCCTGGTAGCCCTCTTCGCGCAGCTGCTGGATGGTGACGTCCTTGCCGACTTCGACGCCGCATTTGAACTCCACGCCCATCTCGCGCAGCACGTCGATCTCGGACTTGACAACGTCCTTGCCGATGCGGAAGCTCGGGATGCCGTTGACGAGCATACCGCCGGGCACGGCTTCCTTCTCGAACACGACCGGGCTGTAGCCCTCGATGGCCAGGAAGTAGGCGCAGGACATGCCGGCCGGGCCGCCGCCGATGATGGCGATCTTCTGGTCAAATTTCTCGTGCGTGCAGGAGTTCATGGGCGGCACGTAGCGGTGCTCGGCCTTCATGTCCTGCTCGGCGATGAACTTCTTGATCTCGTCGATGGCCAGCGGCTCGTCGACGGTGCCGCGGGTGCAGGCATCCTCGCAGTACTTTCTGCAGATGCTGCCGCAGACGGCCGGGAACGGGTTATCCTTCTTAATGAGCTTGAGCGCGTCGGCATAACGGCCGTCGCCCGCCATCTTGATGTAGCCCTGGATGGCGATGTGCGCCGGGCAGGCAGCCTTGCAGGGCGCCGTGCCGGTCGGCCAGGTCTGGATGCAGCCGTTCTCGTTGCGGTAATTCTTGTTCCAGTGATCCTCGCCCCACTTCGTGTCATCCGGCAGCTCGTGGTGCGGATACTGGATGGGGCCTTCCTTCGTGCAGAGCTTCTGGCCGAGACGCACAGCGCCGGCCGGGCAGGTCTCGACACACTTGCCGCAGGCGACGCACTTCTCGGGGTCGCTCTCAGCCACGTAAGCAGAGGCGGACAGGTTCGGCGTGTTGAACAGCTGGCTGGTGCGCAGTGCGTTGCAGACGCCGACAGCACAGTTGCAAATACCGAAGATCTTGTTCTCGCCGTCGATGTTCGTGATCTGGTGGACATAGCCGCGATCCTCGGCCTTCTGGAGGATCTCCATAGCCTCTTCATAGGTGATATCGCGGCCGTGGTTCGTCTCGCGGCAGTAGTCGGCAAAGTCGCCGACGCCGATGCACCACTCGCCTTCCACGTCGCCGGAGCCCTCGCCGCGGATGCGCTGCTGCTTGCGGCAGGAGCACACGGACACACCGATGTGGCCCTCGTACTTCTTCAGCCAGTGGGACAGGTGCTCGATCGGCAGAGACTTGCTCTCGGCCGGAATGGCCTTCTCGACCGGGATAACATGCATGCCGATGCCGGCACCTCCGGGAGGCACCATCTCGGTGATGCCCGCCAGCGGCAGATACGCCATGCGCTCGAAGAAGTCTGCCGTCTCCGGGAACATATCCGCCTGCTCGGGGTTGATCATCATGATCTCTGCGCTGCCGGGAACGAACATATCCAGCACCCAGCGCTTCTCGTGATTCGGGTTCTTGCCGTCGAGGTTCTCCCAATGGAACTCGACCAGACCGCTCTCGCTGAGCGCCTGCAGCGCCTTCTCCAGATAGGCTCTGTCGAACTGCGGGTTCTTCTTCGCGAGCTGCTCGATCGTGAGCGGCACGCGCTTTTTCATCGTCAGGGCGATATCGAGGATATCGTCTGCCATCTTCTCATCGTACTTCACCGCCGTGAACTTGAGGGCGGAGTTGATGCCCAGATACTCCGGAGCATCCGGCGTGATCTTGTCCTTGCCGAGCAGGACAGTTGCGCGATCCGTGATTTCTTTGCCGAGCTTTGCAATTTTCTCGTCTTTTGTCATGTTCTCGCTTCCTTCTCTGATAGTTTACATCCAAATAACGACGAGCCGTTCTGACACTTGAACAGCTCACAACGGCGACATGTTAATTTATTAACCCTGCAATGTCAAGGCCTTCAGGGCATTTTTGAAACAAGTCACAAAAAAGTTGTAAAAGAATTGCGAATAAAATCTTATGTGTGTTGAATCACACAAACAAAAGTCGTATAATGTTTGAAAACGGCAAACAATTTTCGTCTGGAGTGTTATGGATGCAAGATTCTGCCCGAAAGTTCAAAGAGGAAGTCGCGCAAGCCGCGATCTCCCTGTTCAAGCGCAACGGATACAACAACGTGACCGTCAATGATATCTGCAAAGCGTGCGGTATCTCCCGCTCCGTGTTCTACTCCTCGTTCAACGGCAAGCGCAGCATTCTGGAATACATGGTGGAAAAACCGCAGCACAACGATGATGCGAGCTTTATGAAATTTGCGCACGCAGACAATGACTTCGAGCGCATCTGGCAGCTGTTTGACCGCTTCATTACCATCGCCTACGACTTCGGCCCCGAGCTCACGAGCACGCTGTTCATCATGCAGTTCGAATCCCCCGAGGGGATCCGCGCAGCTGTGCACGCGCTCGATGATCTGTTTGCGACACTGGCCACAAACTGCGCCAAATCAGGCATTATCGACTCCAAAGAGCCGCCGGATCTGCTGTCGCGCATCGCAACGGATCTGATCTGCCACGAGCTGTACGTCTGGTCCAGCCAGAAAGGAAACTTCTCGCTGCGCGCACGCGCGCGGCAGTACGCCGAGATTGCCTACCACGTCAAGCCGGAATACCGCATGCCGGCCGAACAGCGGGATGCTCTGTGACTTGCAGCACACGGCCGCCGCCTGAATCTGTGCATGCAATACCACGGCGCTTTCAGTCAGTGACGTAAAATCACGCCGCCACAGGGACTGAACAATCTGCTGCTTGAGGAAATGATACATGAATAAATATGTTTATAAGCTCGGAGAATTCAGCGGCAGTGATTACCTCAAATTCAGAAAGGGAAATTCTGGTTCTTGCAGGAAGTTTCTTCGACAAGACTGTTTGTACTGGACAACGCGTTTTACTTTTTCCTGGAAAGCGCATTTCAAAAAGTCTTTGTGTCATTCGATATGTTTGAAGATACTAGTGTTACAAGAGGAGAATGGCGAAAAATGATGCATCTGAACATTCCAGAAACCGTTCTCCCCGAATTTGTAAGTGATGCTAAGGAAACGATATCTGCTATAGACCGTTGGGTCACAGAAGAAATCGGTGAGAACGAAGAATTCATTGTCATTGGCGTATAACAAAAAAGAGCTATCTGATTTCAAATGAAGTCAGATAGCTCTTTTCTTGTGAATCATAAAATTTTGTTGCCAAATCGTTGCTATGATGGGCATCAAGGCTCAAAAAGTCCAGTGGTTACGAGATTTTTTGAGCCACAAAATCATTCCCACTCGATCGTGGCGGGCGGTTTGGAGGTGATATCGTAAACGATGCGGTTGATGCCCTTGACCTCGTTGACGATGCGCACGGAGACGCGGTCGAGCACATCATACGGGATGCGCGTCCAGTTGGCGGTCATGAAGTCCGTCGTCGTGACGCTGCGCAGCGCGAGCGTATAGTCATACGTGCGGCCGTCGCCCATAACACCGACAGAGCGCATATTCGTCAGCACCGCGAAGTACTGATTCATCGTCTGCTCCAGGTGCGCCTTGGCGATCTCGTCGCGGAAGATGAAGTCCGCATCGCGCAGGATGTCCAGCTTGTCCTTGGACACCGCGCCGAGGCAGCGGATGGCCAGACCCGGGCCCGGGAACGGCTGGCGCATGACCAGATACTCCGGCAGGCCGAGCTCGCGGCCGAGCGCGCGCACCTCGTCCTTGAACAGCAGACGCAGCGGCTCAATGATCTCCTTGAAATCTACAAAGTCCGGCAGGCCGCCGACGTTGTGGTGGCTCTTGATGACGGCAGCGACATTCGTGCCGGATTCAATCACGTCGGGATAGATCGTACCCTGAGCCAGATAGTCGACCGAGCCGATCTTCTTGCCCTCTTCCTCAAAGACGCGGATGAACTCCTCGCCGATGATCTTACGCTTCGTCTCCGGGTCGGAGACGTCCTTCAGGCGCGTGAGAAAGCGCTCTTCCGCGTTGACGCGCACAAAATTGATGTCCCAGTTCTGGAACGCGGCCTCGACCTCGTCGCCCTCGTTCTTGCGCAGCAGACCATGGTCGACAAAAATGCACGTGAGCTGATTGCCGACCGCCTCCGCCAGCAGCGCGGCCGCGACCGAGGAATCCACCCCGCCGGAAAGTGCCAGCAGCACCTTGCCGCTGCCGACTTTGGCACGGATCGACTCAATGGACTTGCGCATGAAGTCGCCCATCGTCCAGTCACCGGTCGCGCCGCAGACCTCATACAGGAAGTTGCGCAGCATGGCCTGGCCATACTCGGTGTGGTTGACCTCGGGGTGGAACTGCACGCCGTAAAACCCGCGCGCTTCATCGCAGATGCCGACCGTCGGGCAGGCAGCCGAGTGCGCCACGAGCCGGAACGACTCCGGCACCTTGGCCATGTAGTCCCCGTGACTCATCCACGTAATGCTCTGCTCCGGCAGGCCGCGGAAAAGGCGGCAGTCGGTATCGAACCAGGTCTGCGTCTTGCCGTACTCGCGCGCGGTGTCTTTGCCGGCGGCGGTCACTTCCCCGCCGAGATACTGCGCCATAAGCTGGCAGCCGTAGCAAATACCGAGGATGGGGATGCCGAGCTGGAAGATCTCAGGATCCACCTGCGGCGAACCTTCGGCGTATACGCTCTGCGGGCCGCCGGTGAAGATGATGCCGATGGGGTCAAAGGCACGGATCTCGTCGACGGACATGGTGTGCGGCTTGACTTCGCAATACACATTGCACTCGCGCACGCGGCGCGCAATGAGCTGATTATACTGCCCTCCAAAATCGAGGACGATGACAGACTGATTCGGCATGGATGACGCTCTCCTTATTCGACGGTAACGGATTTGGCAAGATTTTTCGGCTTATCGATCGCGCAGCCATTCGCTTTCGCGACATAATAAGCGAAGAGCTGCAGCGGCACGATCTCCGCCGGGACAACGAACAGATTATCCATCCGCGGCACAAGGATGACATCATCCGCCTCGGAATAGATGGCCCGGTTGCCCTCGAGCGCCACGCCGAGCACGCGCGCACCGCGCGCCTTGACCTCCTTGACGTTGCTCATGGTCTTGTCAAACAGCGGCTCGTAGCACGCGACAGCGATGACGAGGCGATTTTCTTCGATGAGCGCGATGGTGCCGTGCTTGAGCTCGCCCGCGGCATAGGCCTCCGAGTGCAGGTAAGAGATCTCCTTGAGCTTCAGCGAGCCCTCCATGCAGACGGCATAGTCCACATTGCGGCCGATGAAGAACAGGGACGGATTGTTTTTATAGCGCTCAGCCAGCTGCGCGATCTGCGGGTTGAGGTCGATGGCGCGCTGCACCATCTGCGGCAGGATCATGAGATCGTCCGTGAGTTTGGCGGCCTCTTCCCTACTCAGGCAGCCGCGCTTCTCGCCCAGATAGAGCGCCAGCAGATACAGCACCGACACCTGCGTGGTGTAGCCCTTCGTGGTCGCAACGGCGATCTCCGGGCCGGCCCATGTGTAAATGACATCGTCCGAGATGCGGGCGATCGTGCTGCCGACGACGTTGACGATCGAAAGCACATAAGCGCCCTTGGACTGCGCTTCACGGATGGCGGCGATGGTGTCCGCCGTCTCGCCAGACTGCGAGATGATGATCATGAGCGTGTGCTCATCCACGATCGGGTCGCGGTAGCGGAACTCGCTCGCGAGGTCGGCATCGACCGGGATATGCGTGAGCTTTTCGAGCGCGTATTTGCCCGCCTGACCGGCATAAAACGCCGAACCGCAGGCCGTGATCATAATTTTGTTGAAGCCCATGAGCTGTGCATCCGTCATCTTCAGCTCGTCAAACACGACACGGTGATCCTTCACGCGCGGGTCGAGCGTGGACTTGATGGCGCGCGGCTGCTCCATGATCTCCTTGAGCATAAAGTGCTCATAGCCGCCCTTTTCGGCCGCCTCAATGTCCCACGCGACGCGGGAAACGGGCTTTTCGATCGGCTTGCCGGTGCAGTCAAAGACCGTGTAGCTGTCGGCACGCACTTCAGCGAGCTCGCCGTCTTCAATGTAAATCACGTTTTTCGTGTGCGACACGAGCGCCGTGACATCGGAGGCAAAGAAGTTCTCGCCCGCGCCGACGCCGATGATGAGCGGGCAGCCGTTGCGCGCGATGAAAAGCTGATCCGGGCAATCGGCGCACAGGATGCCGAGCGCGTAGCTGCCCTCCAGGCGGCCGAGCGTTTTGAGCACAGTGTCCTTGAGATTTCCGTCGCCGGTATAATACATATCCAGCAGGTGCACAATGACCTCGGTATCCGTCTCACTATGGAACACAAAGCCCTTGGCCTTGAGCATCTCTCGCAGCTCCATGAAGTTTTCGATGATGCCGTTTTGCACGATGGCGAACTTGCCGTCGTTGCTCACATGCGGGTGAGCGTTTGCCTCCGTCGGTGCGCCGTGCGTTGCCCAGCGCGTATGGCCGAGGCCAATGTAGCCATGAAGATCCTCACCATCATGCGTTTTGGCAAAAAGGTTCTTGATCACGCCGCAGGCCTTGGCCAGTTCAATCGTGCTGCCGTCGAGCACAGCGATGCCGGCCGAGTCATAACCGCGGTATTCGAGCTTTTGGAGCCCTTCGAGAAGGATCGGCGCAGCCTGCTGCGCGCCGACGTATCCAACGATTCCACACATAGTCGGTTCTCCTTATTATTTTGAAAAGTCATCGTTATCGCAATTCTATGCCGGCGCCGTACAAATACGTACAAAACGCCAAAATAGCATGCTAAATTCTATACCGATATCCCGTCCGTGTCAAGTTACGGTTTCGCAGCACGCGTCCGGCGCATATTTATGCACACCGCTGTGACGGCATCGGGTGCACTTTTCACATCAGGTCTTGCAGAACGAGCGAAAAAACTGTAAAATACAGGTGAGAAAGAACGGAGACGCAGCTATGGGATTCTTCAAAAGTAAAAAAGGCAGCATCATCAGCGATTATTTCAGTATAGAGACAGATCTCGGTCAGTTCAAGAAAGGCAATGCGGTGGACGTCGCGCTCTTCCCTGATCATCTCGAACTGCAAAATGCCATCGGAAACAAGAAAACGGCGACGCTCGCCTACAGTCAGATCACCGATATTTTTTACGGCTCGAAAACGCAGCTGCAGCTCAAGGAGAAATCCCCCATCGCACGCGCGTTTTCCGGCGGGCTGCTGTTTGGGAGCACCGGCGCTTTTGTCGGCGCACTCAGCGGTCTCGGCAAAAAGGAAAAGAAGGTTCGGAAAATTGTCCTCATCATCAGCTACGTGACTGCGGACGGACAGGAGGCGTTCCTGCCGTTTGAGGACACAAGGCTGTACAAAGGACCGAAGGTGGCTGCCAAGCTGCGGGAGCTCTGCGGCATCGAGCGCGTGCAAAAGCAGGCGGTTGCAGCGTCCGTGACTAAGCTGTAACGCGGCCGTTGAGCTGGTTTTGAACTTAAAATACGAAAACCCACGGTGCAAATTGCACCGTGGGTTTTTCCGTTAACCGAAGAAACAGCCTCCGTTCCCCGCATGTGCGGGGAAAAGATACGCGCCGTCAGCGCGACGACAGCGTCCGTGGGATCACCCCCGCGTGTGCGGGGAAAAGTCTGATTGACACATAATCGCGTTAATGCCCCCAGGATCACCCCCGCGTGTGCGGGGAAAAGTCATCACGGTCTGGTACCCAATCAACAATGTAAGGATCACCCCCGCGTGTGCGGGGAAAAGTTAACCCAGAGGGTACAAATGCCACAGGAATAAGGATCACCCCCGCGTGTGCGGGGAAAAGAACGGCTTAAACTGGCATACAAAAAAGGGCGTGGGATCACCCCCGCGTGTGCGGGGAAAAGACCTCCTTGGGTGTAAACGTCGCGCCCGTGCGGGGATCACCCCCGCGTGTGCGGGGAAAAGACTATTAGCACCGCCATTTACGCTGGTGTCATAGGAT
>ERZ1673697.142-NODE-142-length-119017-cov-7.614146_pt1 | contig 119017 bp, 103 predicted proteins | sample MGYA00580227_ERZ1673697 | MGnify/ENA primary metagenome ERZ1673697 (study PRJEB41218, sample SAMN15661759) | gut metagenome | host: Homo sapiens | place: Canada: London | collected 2015-08-20/2019-03-30 | study: EMG produced TPA metagenomics assembly of... | reverse complement strand
CTGGTTCAGCTGCATTTGGATCTGCCGCGTTTTGATCTGCATTTGGATCTGCCGCTGGTTCTGCTGCATTTGGATCTGCTGCTGCATTCGGATCTGCTGCCGGTTCTGCCGCATTTGGATCTGCTGCTGGTTCTGCCGCGTTTGGATCTGCTGCTGGTTCTGCCGCGTTTGGATCTGCCGCTGCATTCGGATCTGCTGCCGGTTCCGCTGCATTTGGTACTTCTGGTTTTGCATCAAGTGACTGAAGTATCTGCGGTGCAATAGCATTTAAATTTACACGCGCATCCTGAATCTGAGATCCAACAGGGAATCGCTGTATGTACTGCGTATACATGTCAATTGCAAGGTCGTTTTGATTTAACTCCTGCGCACTGACAGCAACATAAAAATATGCTTCACTGTATGATGGATCAAGCTCAATGATCTTCTGGCACAGCTCTATTGCTGTCTGACGATCACCTTCATGCTCACGCTTCCAGATCGCTTTCTCGAAAATACGATCATTTAAGTGATTTTCCATCTGTTCTTTGATTGACTGATACATTTCTTTATATGTATCATCATCTACTGCATTTGCATCAAGCGCTGCATACAGATCAATTGCCTGCGCATAGTCTTCCTCAACAAATGGCTTTGCCACTGCTAAAAGAGCCTGATATGCATTGACAAGCTGCTCACTCTCACTGCTGCTGTGCTGATAGCTCTCAGCATCCTGATCTTTCTCATTCTGAAGTTTTTCCAGCTTATCTTCTAACTCTGTAATATTAGCATTCAGTGACGCGTACTTGTCTTCATACTGCTGAATCTTTGCCTGACTCTTTTCATCAAGCTGTGCCTCCTTACCTGGCATAATAACATAATATAATACGCCAAGAGCCAGCAAAAAGCCAACCAGCACATAAGCTGCTGCTGCCAGATAGCTTCCGTAGTCGCGCATGCGTACTGGGATGATTACTTCCTCACGCTCAAGCTCGCCTGCCACACCAACAGAATTTTTTTTCTTTGAAGCTTTATAGGTTGTCTCAAGCTCTCTCTTATAAGAAAGTGCACCTGGATTTCCTCTGTCGATCTCAAGGCAGCGGTCAATGACGTCTAATGCCTGATCATATTTTTGATCTTCCATATAAAGAAGCGCCAGCAGCTGATATGCCTTTATCATTCGCGGATTAACGTTTATGACCTTCTTTAGCTGAATGACTGCCATATCCTTTGATCCGGTTTTCGCGTATTCAAGCGCCTGGTTAAACTTTCTTATGCTGTGATCTGCACTGTCTAATGACTGGCGGTTGTCACGCATATCTCTGATATAGTCATCAGCAATATTTCCTCTGTGGCGAAGATTTTTACTGATAACCCATTCCTTTAATGCCAGCGCTGCCTCGCCCATCTCATAGTAGACAAGTCCAAGCAGATTTCTGGCGCTTATATTTTTCTTATACAGCTGCAGACTAGTTCGAAGACATTCTGCCGCTCCCGTCAAATCTCTTGCCTTAGCTCTCGCCAGTCCAAGATTGTAATATTGATTGGATGCGTAAATAATCTTACGGTACAGTCTAATGTCAGCTCCGCATTTTGGGCAGGTATCCCTGTCTGGGGACAGCCTGCAGTTACAAGCATAGCACTTCATGCATTCCTCCGTGTGTTTATCCTTAACTATTTCTTAATCTCGTTCATCAGTTCCTGAAGAATATCGGTAATATCTACCATCTTATCATTCAAGATGGCTTTTTCCGTTTCATCCACTTCAAGACTTGGCTTAAATTTAGCCAGCTCTTCTTCAAAATTTATCATACCTTTATACCTTTCTTCATATAGTCTTTAGGCCTTCTGCATCATAATACCTATTTTTGCAAAAAAAATCAACCCTCAAACATTTTCAGTATCGCATCACGATAGATTGCCTTCGCAGTGATGTACTGATTCTCACCAGAAGAAGCAAAATGCTCCATCATGACACCAGCGTTGACCTCAAGTACCTTCCAGCCTGCCTTAGTTTTAATCATATCAATCGAAGCAAAACGGATGCCTAGTGCCTTGGCTGTTTTCTTTACAAGGCTGACAAGTTCTTCCTCCAAATCTGGAATGGAAAGTGTGAGCGCGCTTGCTCCTTGTCCAAGATTGTGCTTCCAATTTAATAAATAAGTCTCGCCTTTTGACGGCACCTTGGAAAGCTCTGCCTCATTTGGCACGAGAAAGCTGTGAATCTGTCCCTTTGCAATAGCCTCTGCCAGCAATTTGCCGACTGTTGACACACCATCACCAGTAAGTGACGGACGAATCTTTGAAAAGGCAAGACGAATCTCACCGTCTAATACAACAAGACGGTATTCGCTTTGAATGTCCTCATAGCGGCAAACTGCCATTGCCTCTGATGATTTATAGATATCAGAAGCGGCCTGCTCTAACTCTGCCTGTGTCCGAACTTTAAAAACAAGATTGCCTCCAGTTCCATAATTGTCCTTGCAGACAAGCGTTCCCTTCTCTAGCTCTGATAACAGTGCTTTCCAGCTGCCTTTTCCTCCGGTATACTGCAGCATAGACGGTGCCATAAAACAGGCGTGATATACACTAGGAATACCTTCCTCCTTTAGTACCTCACTTGCAATATTTTTATCGTTGCATACCTGCTGCACAGAAGAAGGATTTAGTCCAAACTGATACCCCAAAATGAAGGCACGCTTTTGATCCTTTCTCAGACAAAATGCCCAGTCGTAGGAATAGCTGCTAAGCTTAATTCCTTCTTCTGCGCAGATCTCATTTATTATCTTTACATAACTACTCTTACTGTTTTCCATTGTCTTATTTTCCTCTTGCTTTTGGAATACTTGTATTATAAAATTAAATCTGTGAAATAGCAAGAACAACTTTTCGCAAACATACACAGCAGATTCTGTATCATTCTGCAGAAAGAAGGTTTTTTATGTCCGATCTACAGTCACTCTTTACTGACTGCCTAAACGAAACGCTTATAAGAGTCATTTTAAGCAATCCTTCGTCGAAGGATGGTGTCATTAAAATTTGTGCCCGTCCGGTGCTAAAAAATAAATCGTTGCTTTTCCAGATAGAAGAATATACGAAAACTCAGGTTTTCCATAAAAATTTAACTGCCGGTGACGCTGGCTCTTATTTAACAGGTAAACTGTCTTCTGACGCTTCGTCACAAACAGCAGAATTTAAAAATGCACTCGTAGAAACAAAAAGCTTTACCGCCAATGTTCTTGTGAGCAAAAAGGGAACCATTACTATTAAAAAGAAAATGAATACTTCGACCAAACAGCCAAAAATTTCTCTTTCGCATAACCGCAAAAAGAAATATATTCTTGAAGAAGGTATTCCTGTACCATTTCTAATTGATCTTGGCGTAATGACGCAAAATGGAAGCATCGTTAACGCTCACTATGATAAGTTTCGTCAGATCAACCGTTTTCTTGAATATATTGAAGACATTCTTCCCTCACTTCCTACAGGCCGCGAACTTCGCATTCTTGACTTTGGCTGCGGAAAATCTTATCTGACCTTTGCAATTTATTATTACTTAAAGGTCTTAAAGGGATATCCTGTGCGCATTACAGGTCTTGATTTAAAGGAAGATGTAATTCGCCACTGTAACGAACTCGCTGTTAAATATGGCTATGATAAGCTTGAATTTTTATGCGGTGACATTGCTTACTACGATGGCTGCAGTCAGGTCGACATGGTCGTTACGCTTCATGCATGTGACACAGCTACTGACTATGCACTTGCAAAGGCCGTCGGCTGGGGCGCAAAAGTCATCCTCTCTGTTCCATGCTGCCAGCATGAATTAAATAAGCAGATGAAAAATGATCTACTCTCCCCTGTACTCCATTACGGCATACTAAAAGAACGAATGGCTGCACTTATGACTGATGGACTGCGCGCCCAGATCTTAGAGGCGAATGGCTATCGCACCCAGATTTTGGAATTTATTGATATGGCACATACCCCGAAAAATCTGCTGATTCGCGCCGTGTATAACGGACACTGTGCTGACAACAAAGCTCAAATTGATGAGCTTCTCGCTGCCTTCGATGTTAATCCAACGTTATATCGCCTACTATGTAAAAAAGATAATACTATCTCAGAATAATATAATTTTTCTTCTACGCTGCACAGCACGCAAAAAGCCAATCCCCAAGGCAAAAGCCTAAGGGAATGGCTTTTTTAACTTTTAAGTGTATTAGATTTACTTCTTTAAAGCGGCCAATCTTTCCTGTACCTGCTTCATAGTTGCCTCATACTTTTCAAGCTTAGCCTTTTCCTCGGCAATTTTTTCTGCTGGTGCCTTGCTGATAAAACGTTCATTTGACAGCATGCTGTTAGAACGCTTTAATTCGCCTTCGAGCTTTTTCTCTTCTTTTTCAAGACGCTCAATCTCCTTTGCCACATCAACTAACTCTGCAAATGGCATATACATAGTTGCACGTGCTGTTACAGCAGATACGGCATCCTCAGCGATTCCTGCCTTATCAGACTGAATCAGAACCTCATTTGCATAACCAAGTGTTGCAAAGAATATCTTATTATGTTCGAAGATTTCTCTTACCTTTGCATCCTCAGATACAACATATACAGTAGCCTTCTTGCTCGGCGGTACGTTCATGGAAGTACGAACTGTACGGATCGCACGAACTGCCTCCTTCATCATCTCTACTGCTTCCTCTTCCTCTGCAAAGTTCCACTCTTTTTTGCTTACCGGCCATGCAGATACCATGATGCTTTCTTCCTCATCCTGCAGGTTGCAGAAAATTTCTTCTGTAACAAACGGAATAAATGGATGAAGAAGCTTCAAGGACTCAATCAAAACAGTCTTTAAGGTCCAAATTGCAGCTGCCTGAGACTTATTGCCATCGTCCCACAGACGCGGCTTAACCATCTCAATGTACCAGTCACAGAACTCTTCCCATACGAAATCATATACCTTCTGAAGAGCAATACCCATCTCGTAGCGGTCAAGATTTTCTGTTACTTCCTCGATCAGACTGTTGCACTTTGTCAAAATCCACTTATCTGCCATAGTCAGATCTTCCAGTGAAACATTGTCTGTTGATGCCTTTTCCATGTTCATCATGATAAAGCGTGATGCATTCCAGATCTTGTTTGCAAAGTTTCTTGATGCCTCAACACGCTCATAGTAGAAACGCATATCGTTTCCTGGTGCATTTCCTGTCATAAGTGTCATACGAAGTGCATCAGCGCCGTACTTGTCAATAACTTCAAGCGGATCAATTCCGTTTCCAAGTGATTTACTCATCTTGCGGCCCTGTGAGTCTCTTACAAGACCATGAATCAATACAGTATGGAATGGTTCCTTTCCTGTCTGCTCGATACCTGAGAATACCATACGGATAACCCAGAAGAAAATGATGTCATATCCTGTTACAAGAACGTCTGTCGGATAGAAATATTCGTACTCTGGTGTCTTCTTCGGCCAGCCAAGTGTAGAGAATGGCCATAATGCAGAGGAGAACCAGGTATCAAGTGTATCTGGATCCTGTGTCATATGTGTACATCCGCACTTCGGACAGCATGTCGGTGCATCCTTTGATACAACCATCTCACCGCACTCATCACAATAATAAGCCGGGATTCTGTGTCCCCACCAAAGCTGTCTTGAAATACACCAGTCGCGGATTCCCTCAAGCCAGTGCAAATATGTCTTTCCATAATTTTCCGGAACGAACTTCAGACGGCCTTCCTTTAATGCTGCGATTGCCGGCTTTGCCATCTCATCCATCTTTACAAACCACTGCTGCTTTACAAGCGGCTCTACTGTTGTCTTACAGCGGTCATGTGTTCCAACTGCATGAACATGAGGAACAACCTTTACTAAAAGTCCCATGCTCTCAAGCTCTGCTACGATAGCCTTTCTTGCTTCATAGCGGTCCATTCCCTCATACTTGCCGCCATTTGCATTGATGGTTCCGTCATCATTCATAACATTGATCTCTGGAAGATTATGACGCTTTCCAACCTCAAAGTCATTCGGATCGTGTGCCGGTGTAATCTTTACACAGCCAGTTCCAAACTCCTTATCAACATAAGGATCAGCGATTACCGGAATCTCCTTATTAACGATTGGAAGCAGAAGCATCTTGCCTACAATATCCTTATAACGCTCGTCATCTGGATTTACAGCAACTGCAGTATCACCAAGCATAGTCTCAGGACGTGTCGTTGCAATCTCTACAAAACGGCCTTCCTCACCTACGATCGGATACTTGATATGCCAAAAATGACCTTCCTGCTCTACATGCTCAACCTCGGCATCTGAAATAGATGTCTTACAAACAGGACACCAGTTAATGATGCGGCTTCCCTTATAAATATAGCCTTTTTCGTACAGACGGATAAATACCTCCTGAACAGCCTCAGAGCAACCCTCATCCATTGTAAAACGCTCTCTGTCCCAGTCAGCAGAGGAACCTAACTTCTTTAACTGGCGCACGATACGTCCGCCGTACTCATCCTTCCACTCCCATGCATACTTTAAGAACTGATCTCTTGTCAGATCCTTCTTCTCGATGCCCTTTGTCTTTAAGTTCTGAATTACCTTAACTTCGGTAGCAATTGCTGCATGATCAGTTCCCGGCTGCCAAAGTGCCTCATAGCCCTGCATTCTCTTATAACGGATCAGAATATCCTGCATGGTATTATCCAGTGCATGACCCATATGAAGCTGTCCTGTAATATTCGGCGGCGGCATTACGATTGTAAATGGCTTTTTGTCGCGATTTACCTCTGCATGAAAATATTTTTTCTCCATCCACTTGTCATAAATCCTGCCCTCAATCTCAGACGGATTATATGTTTTGTCCAGTTCTTTCATAAGTCTCCTCACTTCTTTGCTCTTTTTTCTTACTCGTCCATTACCATATGGCAATAGGCACGTTTTCGCTGCGTCAGATAATCCTGTGAAATCTTTAAATTGATTTCATTATCCTCTCCGATACTGCGCACAACAGTCTCCTGCTCACTTTGCTCCTGAAGACGTGTTTCAACCTCCATGTAATGGGCCTGCCATCTGGAAATCTGGCTGCTCGCCACGCATTCAAGCTCCTTTGCAAATGGCTTTCCTGTCTGAAGCGCCAGATAATACATTTGCTCTAGTATCTCTTCTCGCTTTAATTCTGCATAAGCAGCTTCCAGACATTCCATAGCCTCATCCGCATATCCCATGCGAAGATAGGCCACACCCATATGCTGCAGAATCTGACCATAAAACTGGGGCTTCTGCCGAAGATCTCTTGGCATCTGCAGTGTCTGGCTGTAGATCTGAACCGCACACTCAAAGCGCCCTTTATCAAGCAAAAGATCTCCTCTTTCCTTGCTGCGCTCTAAAAGACTCTGACGGTTCATACGGTCAAGCCGGTTTTGAAACTGCTGAATCTGGTTTTCTTCATAGTAACCAATTTCACGCATGATCATTACCAAAACTGCACCCATGTCAGCACTTGATCCGTAGAATTTTACAATTTTATCTGCTAATTCCGGCATATGAAGCTCAACTCTAAAAAAGTCAATGACCTCCTGACGGATGAAATCTTCGCCGAGCAGATACGTATTGTTGAATATATAATAGCAGAATTCTTCCGCTGTGTAAATATGGATGCCCAGTTCCTTTACGTAAAGCGGATTCTCGGCAATGTCACCGCACTGAATATATTGTTCCATTCCCGATGCCTCCTTAATCTATTTTAATTTCTTTCTTGACAACAATACCTGATGACGGGAAAAATTCGCCAAATCCAAGATCCTGCACACGCACCATTGCTGTATGCTCAGATGTAAATGTCAAAATCAGACGAACTCTTGTTGTCTTGTTTGGCCTCTTTGGAAATGCATCCAGGCTGATGTTTTCAAATACAGTCAGCTTTTCACCTGTCTTTTTTATTTTCAGGCGAATTGAGGATGCCTCATCCAAAATAAGGTCGGCTGTTGTACGGCAATCATACCAGTTGCTGCCTTCTTTTGCAAGCATCAACACCTTCTTGCTGCCGTGCACACTTGTATCCATCCAAATTGAGGCACCGACACGTCCCTCACATATAATTGTGTATGGATACGAATTTCTGCCGTGCAGCTCATTGTTTGCATTAATCACAGCTCCCTTTGCGAACACGTTGCTCTCATAAAAGATGCCTTTTCGCACCTTCTTTCCGACTGCAAGCGCATTTAAAAAACTTTTTCCCCATTCCTGGCAGTTTTCCATTGCCTTGCCGCTGACAAACAAAGAGCTTACACCACGGTGATCAATTATTCGCTCAAGATGCTCCCTAATTGTTGAATCTACCATCCTGCGATGAGTCTCATTGCTCATCATATCCTGCGACAGACTAGTCTCAAGAACCTGTCTTGTTGCCTTAATTACAGGCGGATTTACACTGCGGATCAAATTTAATTCATAGCTGCTAAGCTGAGTTCCAGACCAGTCTAAAAGTAAGGCTCTATTATCAAAATTCGCCTTTGGCTGGCGCAGCACAAAATACAAATAAGCTTCTGTGTGATTGATGATGCTGACATTTTCTCTTGGTATGCCAAGGCTGTCCATACAATGGATAATGCTGTCCATCACTGCAGGGTCAGTCTTTTCAAGAGTAAAGACAAGTCTGGCAACGCTTCGCGTGCCGCACTGTTCATAAACAGTTTCAAGAAGAGTTCCTATATAGCTTCCTAACAGCTGCTCTGGCTGATATCGCCTGTCACCAACTGCCACGCTGCTTTTTTTTGTAAGCAGTGTCAAAAGCTTATCAACTACAGCTCCTCCGCCCTCAAGCACAGCTTCATAGGCTTCTTTTCCTACAAGCCATCCGTCCTGACCCTTCTTTCGTCCGAGCGCTGTCTGAATGACTGTACGATTATCCGCCTGAGGAAAGCTTATGTCTGCCGGGTTCATGTTGTCAAGACGGTAGCGGCTTATTTTTGTCACATCATCGCATAAATCAAAACCTAATATCAGTTTTTCCATAATCTTTCGTCCTTTTATAATAACACATACAGTTCCTTGGCTGCCTCACGGTTTCGAATCGCTTTGGCACATTCTGCCTTCCACTGGTCGTAATTTTCCTTTCGTTCAAGTTCAATCAGTTTCTGAATCTCACCGTAAATGCTGCCCTCTCTGCAATAGCATGATGATGGATCAAGAAGTACTTCCTTAACCTCTTTTTCCTCATCGCCATCACCACAGCGCACACTTATCTGCACCATCTCATCTGGGAAGAGGAACACACCGGCCGTATAGATACCCGGATAAATTTCCTGCATCTCATATGTAACCTTCTTTCCTCTTGGAATCAGCTCGCCGCGCAGCCATACATGACAGTCTGGTGTACCATTCCACTGCACAATAATGCGTCCTTCCATCTGATGCGGCAGCTCAATTATATCTTTAAGGCCATGGAAGCATTTCATATAAATACCCTTTGCACAATAAGCATATAATAGCTGCTCACATAAGTGTCTGCTTTTTTCTGACAGTTCTTTTTGTTTGCTGTACTGCTGCAGAATAGCAAGTGAAAAAACTTCCGGAAGATCCTGCTGCTCTAATAAAAGCTGCTCTAATGTATCCTGCATTTCCTGTGAAAGCACACTTTCCTTCATCAAGCTTTCATGGCAGCGCACCACAAGCACTGCGCGGTCAAGCTTTCCAGATACACAATGTGACTTCTTGCTAATCTCATAAGCTTCCTCTAAATGATCGATTTTGCCTGTAAAAAGCATCTGTGTTACAACACGCGCTGCCAGATCTTTACTGTCTGCTTTTGCATCATATGCTGCGCATAAAAGATTATACATATCCTGTGTTGGTCCAACATAGTGCATACAAAGATAGCGAAGAAGTGTCTCATGAACCTGCTCTGCCTGAAGAAGGCGCACACAAAGATTTACAAGCGTTTCGCTGTACTCATATAGTGTCTCTGTAATACGGCGCACTGTCATCTTTAATAAGAGATCTGGACTAATGCCGTCACTTCCATATGCGCTGACATATTCAAATGCTTCCTTGCTGTAGCCGCGAATTATACATAGCTCAATCAGATAAACACGTGTCTTTTTCGTCAGCTCACCAGGATTAAGTGATATTAGCCATGCGTCAAGCTCTCTTGTCTGTTCCTCATGGAAATAACAATACTCAACCATACGCTCTGTCAGCACATGCTTAAAGGAACGTGTAACCTCTGCTTTTTCAAGAAGCTGCTTTGCAAGCTGCAGATTTTCCTGATTTGCAAAAGGCTTTGTATAAAAATCATCCGACTCCTTAATCATAAGCATAATCTGTTCTGGAACTTTTTGTCTGCAGACAGCAGCCAGTTCCTCGCGATACATAAGAAGTACTGTTTTCATATCTGGATCAGCATATCTGTTTCCATATGCATCCTCAAAAAGAATCGCTGCATCATTAGCATAAACAGGAATGCAAACCTCACCGCCGTTTATGCGCGCACTCTGCTCTGGGCGAAGCTGCGCATAATGTACAACAACCTTTTTTACATAAGGAAGCGTTGTTGTAATCTGTTTTGAAAATAAAAGTGTTGTAAGCACATGACCTAAATGTTCATCAATAAGGCTTGGACTCAGCCAGTTGTCATAAAGCGGTACAAGCTTCGCATTGATGCGTCCATCTAAAAGCTGGCGAATCGCAAACTCATCCATCTGCGGTTCATATGCCTGATACATATCAGATTCCTTTGGAAAATGCTCCAAAATATATGTATAAAGATTCAATCTTGTATGATTGTCCAAATCATTCTTAAATGAATAATATAAAAGAATGCTGTTTGGAAGTTCGCGATCTAAAATCTGATCACATATTGAAGTCATAAATGCATCATTAAGTCCTGTCAGATTGATCTCCTGTGCAATGCCCAGCTCAAACCAATAAGCATATGCAGGTGAAGTTTTTCCCATGCGGATCAATGCTGAACAAATCAATGTCAGTACCTGCTTGTCTTTGCAGCTGCGATACATTCGCTTCATTACATGATATAAAAGCTGCGCATTTTCAATACCTGCAAGAGGAAGTGTTAAATACTGCTTTGCAAGTGCCGCCGTCAGGCATGAATAGCGAAGCATATATGATAAAAGCTGAATCCAAAATTCTCCTGTACGTCTGATTTCATCTGGATTTTCCCTACAGATTTTTGCTGCATACGCATAGATAATAGGCTTTGCACCGTAAATGCGATACAAACGTTCACACTGTCTTAGCTTTTCAGCATCACTTAAATCACGCTCTGTCATAAGCCATACAAGAGAAGCGACAAGACTGTCTGTCTGCTTTTGCAATTCAAGTGCAGCTGAAGCTGCTTCCTTTTTATCATGCTCCTTCTTTGTAAGCTCCCATTGCAAATAAAGCGTCATAAGATATTCTTCCTGCTGACGTTTTGTACTGATGCGTGTCAGATTTGAACTATACCAGGCAAGAAGCTTCTTTGCTTCATCTATACGTTCCTGCTTAGCAAGCAGCCATACACGATACAGAAAAAGACCTGAACTAGCCGGGTATTTTTTCATATTTTCTTCCAGACACTGATCCATCTGTGAAAAAATCTCTGTTTCTTCGTGGCTCTCATTTAAATAAGCAAGAAGAAGATGATAAAGATAACGTACAACTGCCTTTGGCGGCCTGCCGTCTGAGCGCAGTGCATTCTTTATGTTTTTTCCCTTATAGCTGCGATTGACCTGAATACAAACTTCTAGTATCTGCATTGGTGTTTCGATCTGCACATGGGCTGTATTACGCCCATTATGCATCTTTGCCACATCTGCAAATGCTGTCAGTACACCCTGCTGATTTGAAAAATCGCGCGATGTAATCCTTTTTTGAGGGAAAATAAGCCATGGCACATCTGTCTTGATTTGTGCCGCAAACCATCCCCATGTACTTGCTGTCACTACAAGCTCAATGCCATCCTGCGGCAGCTCCTCCTCGGTAAATGACAGCGTCTTTGCCTGCACTGTAAGCTGTACCGTCTTCTTTAACTCCATAGCAACAGCAAAGGCTTCCAATGCCTGATGCTCAGAGCTTCCTTCAAGAAGTCCTTCGTAGAGAGCTGTGCGCTGTACCTGATCCTTCATAAAATCAAGCTCTTTAAATTTGTCTGATACAAATAGGTGACGTGCCTGTGACGGATTTTCCAGATAAAAGGCGCCAAATTCTGCAAGTGTATGCGGCATCGCCTTTTGGCCTGACGCTTCACCTACACTGTAATGGTACTCAATCTTTTGCTCACCTGCATTGCCAACCACAACGACTGCACCAGTAATCTCATCGCCTGCTTTTAAATCAATTGTGTTAATCTCAAACAAGACAGCTGCACTCTGACCAGCTGCCTGCTTCGTTTCTATTTTTACTCTTTCATTTGTTGAGTAGAAAAAGCCTTTAAAGGGTACTCTGTTTCGTACCCGGATCACAAGTTCTTTATTCTGCACAGTACCGGCTTCCACTCTTCCCTCCAGATATGCCGGTGAAAAATCCAGCTCTGGCTTTTTTACCAGCACCTCTCCGGCTGCCAACTGTTCGATCCGCTCCTTCAACCTTTTCTCCTCCTTCTTGTTTTCTTGTTTTTTCTGCCAGTATTTCTTCTAGCTTTAATTCTTAATTGTTATAATAAGTGCAAATCCCTATTTTGCACATATGTTGTATTATTCTATCGCAAATACGAATAACAATCAAGCATTTCTATTGATTTTTTTGTCACGCAGTCTTTTTTTGTCATATCTTATATCAAGTACAAAGCACGCAAAGGAGTCTATATGGACTACAATGGAAACCGAACCTGCATCCAACGCGGGAATTATCATAGAATGACAGCAAACTGCTCTTGCGAAAATCGCACTTCTCCTGTTGAAGTAAACATTCCAAGCCGCCCTGTCGGAATCTCTTATGTGACAGTACAGATATTTGGCGATATTTATCCGCCGCAAAAGGCTCTGAACGTTGGAACAGTCTTTGCCGCTCTCGATTATCCCTTCACATCCACCTGCTGCTTTTCTAAGCGCATGAAAGGAGGCGCGTATGAATAACCGTAATGTCTATATGCATGGTTTTGTCTGCGATGATGCGGCTCTCTTTTTGGATACTCATCCTGACTGTCCTCATGCACGTCATCTATATCAGGAAAACGCTGTACAATATAATCAGGCACGAAAACAGTATGCTGCTGCCGGAAAGCCACTGTTTCGTACAGATGCCGTATCTGACCGCGGCTGGATCTGGACTGATGAACCATGGCCATGGGAAGGAGGTAACTGCTAATGTGGGTTTATGAAAAGCGTCTTCAATATCCTGTTAATATCACACAGACAAATGCCAAGCTTGCCCAGGTAATTATCTCTCAGTTTGGCGGACCTGACGGAGAACTCGCTGCCTCCCAGCGCTATCTTTCACAGCGCTACACAATGCCAGACGGCATGACAAAGGGACTGTTAAATGATATTGGAACAGAGGAACTTGCCCATATCGAAATCGTCTGCGCGATTATCTATCAGCTGACAAAAAATCTTTCTGTAGAAGAAATTAAAGCTTCTGGTTTTGATAAATATTATGTTGATCACACACTCGGCATCTGGCCTCAGGCTGCTGGCGGCATCCCATTTAATGCCTGCGTTTTTCAGGTCAAGGGTGACCCCATCACTGATCTGACGGAAGATCTCGCTGCTGAACAAAAAGCACGCTCCACCTACGATAATATTCTGCGCTTAATAAGCGATCCGGAAATTTGTGATCCTATTCGTTTCCTGCGCCAGCGCGAAATTGTCCACTTCCAGCGTTTCGGTGAAGCACTCGTCCATGTTCAGGAAGGCCTTCCGAAAAATGTTTATGCCTACAATCCGGCATTTGATAATAAAAACCGTTGCTAAGTGCAGCCCTTGACGATGCCTCTGCTCATATGATAAAATCCTTTCTGTAGCATCATGTATAATGCAGTAATTAAAATATCTATGCAAAATACAAAAGTACAGAAAGGATTTTTGAAATGAACCCAGCTAAAATATTTCAGTTAAAGGCTTCCTGGGACCGCTTTGCAGCAGCCCACCCGAAGTTTCCGCTTTTTTTACGTGCTGTCTCTGACGGTAACGTAATGCAGGAAGGCACTATTGCCGAAATTACTATTACAACAGCCGACGGACGCAAATATGAAACAAATTTAAAGCTTACAGCAAATGATCTGCAGCTTTTTGATGATGTCCGTCAGATAGTAAAATAAAAAAATTCAACGGTCTGCTGTTTATTTGAGCAAAGGCCGTTGAATTTTTTATTTTTTATTTATCGAAATGTCACATCAAACTCCATTAGAAAAAGCCACAAATTAATTGAGATCATTTACACGAAGCGAAGCACGTCCTCTGCCGTCTTTCTTGTCGGTGCATCTGGTGTAAATTTTTCATATCCAGCAGCAAGTAACACGGCAACTTCCTCTGTCTGTGGAATGCCAAGCTTTTCCTGAATATACGCTGCGTCATAGATACCAAGTATAACCGTTCCAACTCCCTGTGCATGAGCAGCGAGTGCGAATGTTTGTGCTGCTACTCCAGCGTCAAACATCTGCCAACCTTCTTTTTTGTCGGTGCTGTAGGAGCCATCCTTTTCAAAACCGCAGATGCCCTTTACATACGATACCACAATCAATACTGGTGTCTGCTTAAGTGTCTTTGTATTAAAGGCAAAGTCGCAGCAGCCATTTTCTGCGATATCATCAATGATTTCTCGTTTGTCTACCACAGTATAGCGCGGTGTCTGAGAATTTTTCCATGATGGTGCCCAAATTGCAGCATCTACGATTTTTTGAATCGTCTCACGCTCTACTGGGCGATCTTCAAATCTTCTTACACTTCTTCTTGTTTTGATGCATTCGAATACTTCCATTTATTGTTCTCCTCTCTACTTAAACTCACATTAATGATTAGTGTTAAAATCAATTAACCCACAAATGGATTATAAAACCTTCCAAACCGAATTGTCACGAATAAGCTAACGGCAAGTAGCACCACGCCAATTGCAATTGCGATAAAATCTCTTCGTGCAAATGGTCTTTTTGTATACCATGTGCGCTTTTTATTTTTACCAAGGCCACGCAACTCCATTGCATTAGAGATCGTGTCGATTCGGTTTAAGCTTGTTAATATAAGCGGCAATAAAATATTGACTGAGTTTTTCAGTCGAGCAAAGAAATGTTCGTTTTTGCCAAGCTCCACTCCTCTTGCCTGCTGCGCCTGACTTATGCTGTGATAATCTCTCTGAATATCAGGAATATAGCGAAGTGCGATGGCAACAGAATAGCCTACTTTATAGGAAATTCCGATGCTGTTTAAACTGGCAGCAAACTCACTTGGGTTAGTTGCTGAGATAAAAAGAATTGCAACTGGCAGCGCCACAAAATATTTCAGCGAAATATTTACCATGTAAAATAACTGTTCTGCTGTCACATCATAGCGCCAGAATAAATGAAACATTACATGTCTGGTGCCATAAAGAGTTGTTCCCTGATTCGGGTCAAATAAGAAAATAAATAAATTATTGAGTACCAAAAATACAAGCATGAAAATCATCATAAAGCGCACTTCGCGGTACTTAATATGGCTTAGCTTAAATGCAGCAAGACTTACAGCAAACAATCCAAGCAATACCCAGGTGTTGTATGTAATCATGCTGGCAAAGGTAAAGAGCAGGAAAAACGCCAGCTTGGTCGTTCCCGTCATTTTATGAATTACACTGTCGCGTTCTAGATAATTTAATACCGTTTTAGCGGCCATGGCTGCGAACCTCCCTGTCTTCATGAATAAATCTCTCTACAAAGCTTTCCGGCGGCGTGATTTCACAGCGATTTGCCAGCGTAAAAAGGCTCGTTTCCTTTAATGCGGCGTGCGCTACAAGTAATGGATCACACAGCACCTGTGATGCTCTGCAATCGGCAATCAGCTGTCCATCAGAAAATACAAGCGCTCTTGGTGTGTACTCTAACATCAGATGCATATCATGTGTAATCATGATAACAGTAACGCCTTTCTCATTTAATCCACGCAAAAATTCCATAATTTCCGTGTAATGTTTAAAATCCTGTCCTGCCGTTGGCTCATCTAAAATAATTAACTTAGGATCCTGCACTAGAACACTTGCGATGGTCACACGCTTTTTCTGTCCAAAACTAAGTGCCGAAATTGGCCAGTTACGAAACGGATACAGACCACAAACCTTTAAAGTATCTTCGACCTTCCTGCGAATTTCCTCCTCAGATTTTCCAGACTTTTGAAGCGCAAGCGCTACTTCATCGTAAATCATTGTTTTAGAAATCATCTGATTAGGATTTTGCATGACATATCCAATCTTTTTGGCACGGCTTCTGATATTTTCCTTCAAAAGATCTTGTCCTTCAAAAAATATTTCTCCCTGATTAGGATCCTCAAAACCGCATACTAGTTTTGAAAAGGTTGATTTTCCGGCACCGTTTCGTCCCACAATGCTTACCATCTCGCCTTTTTTTACAGACAGACTGACATTTTTCAGCGTCTGCTGTCCCTTATTATAGCCAAAACTTAAATTTTTCACTTCCAAAAGTGTCTCTTTTTCTGGTTCCTTGTATGATAATGCCTGCGCAAAAAACCAGCTTCTTAGCTTTTCTTTATCCTGCTCATCTAAAACAACATAATCCACATGAGCCGGCTTTTTTTCTTTTGTAATATCTATTCCTGCATAACGCATAGCAGTTATATAGAGCGGCTCGCGAATACCATTATCTCCAAGCAGATTTGTTGAAAGCAATTCATCTGGCGTCAGATCAGCAAGAATTGTACCTTCATTTACAAGCACAATACGATCCACATTTCTCCAAAGTACATCCTCTAGACGATGCTCAATGATTAAAACAGTTGTATCCGTCTTTTTCTGAATCTCATCAATCAGTTCAATTGCCTGCTTTCCTGCAGCTGGGTCGAGATTAGCAAGCGGCTCATCAAAAAGAAGAATCTTCACATCATCAACCATAACACCAGCAAGACTGACTCGCTGCTTTTGTCCACCTGATAACTCATGCGGTGCGTAATCTAAATGATTCTCAATTCCAACTAACTCTGCCGCATGCTTTGTAATTTCATGCATTTTGTCTTGAGGTGTACAGCTGTTCTCCAATGCAAACGCAATATCCTCGCCCACCGTCAGACCGATAAATTGTCCGTCCGGATCCTGCAGCACCGTTCCTACATGAGCTGACAATTCAAAAATGCTGCTGTGCATCGCATCTACGCCATCTACAATCAGCTTGCCTGTACTCTCACCAGGATTAGAAAATGGATTTAACCCATTGATGCAGCCTGCCAGTGTACTCTTTCCGCTGCCGGAAGGTCCTGCGATCAGTACCTTTTCTCCCGGATAAATATTCAGATTGATCCCTGTCAGTGTTGGCTTTTTCTGTGCCCGATATTGGAATGAAAAATCTTCAAATGAAATAACAGGGGACTTTTTCTTCGTCATTTAAATACCTCATAAAAACAATAAAAATCAAAGCCTTTTCACAAGCCGAAAATTTTTCAGCTAAATGAGAAGGCTTTGTCAAAGTTTTATTCTCTATCGAGAGAACCTTTCTTTGCAATGGTCTTTGTATATGCCACAATTAACAATCCGCCAACAATCACTCCTGTAATGGTATTGGAGATTGCTGCAAATACACCCTGCGCAAATACCTTTTTTACAGGCTCTGCGTAAATTAAAATATCAAGTACTGGCGCTACGACTACCCAGCCAATCACATGTGCTGCCACATTAGCGATTGCGAAGATAGCTGTCTTTGTCTTATCAAATACACCTTCCTGTACATTGAGCTTCTTTGCAAACATACCAATCACAACACCTACAAATGCTGATGTGATTACCCAGCTCCACCACGGACTGCCGCCCCATGATAAATCGATCAATGCATGTCCGATAAATCCGATCAGACCGCCTGCTACTGGTCCGTACATTGCTGCTAACAATGCAAGTACTGCATACTGCAAGCTGATATTTGTGTTTGGAACTGGGCTTGGAATTGCCACAAAACGTCCCAGTACAAAAAACAGTGCTGCGCCGATTCCAACGGCAACAACGGTTTTAATGCTGTTGTTTTTCATAACCTCTCCTCCTCTGCATGATGCGCATAAACGCACCATAATCCAATTTTTTCAACATTGCTAGTATACGTCCTTACAGTAGTCTTTGTCAATCTTATTTACTGCTGTTTTTCAATCTTTACAAGACGGCTTGTTCCAAGTCTGTCAGCGCCAAGTTTTACAAACTCATCTGCATCTGCAAAGGATGAAATTCCGCCGGCTGCCTTAATCTGCACATTCTCACCTACATGTGAAGCAAAAAGTGCGATATCATCAAATGTTGCACCTGCCTTGGAAAATCCAGTAGAAGTCTTAATAAAATCGGCCTTTGCCGCAGTTACTACTTCGCACATACGAATCTTCTCTGTATCTGTCAAAAGACAAGTTTCAATGATAACCTTTAAAATCTTGTCACCGCATGCAGCCTTAATGCAGCGGATTTCCTCTTCAACAAGATCATATCTGCCGTCCTTTACCCATCCAATATTGATTACCATATCAATCTCATCTGCACCATTTGCGATTGCATCTCTTGTCTCGAACTCCTTTACAGCCGTAGTGTTATAGCCATTCGGGAAACCGATTACAGTACAAATCTTCATTCTATCGCCTACATAACCCTTTGCCTGCTTTACGTAGGACGGCGGAATACATACGGATGCTGTCTTAAAACGGATAGCATCGTCACAAATCTGACGAATTTCCTCCCATGTTGCTCCCTGTGCCAACAGTGTGTGGTCTACTTTATTTAACAGCTTTGCGTGATCCATTTTGAATCCTCCATTTCTTCATAATAATCTCTATACTTTTAGTATAATGGATTCCGCACTTTCTTTCAACCTGTTTCTTTACTTCTTCTTTGCTTTGTTTCTGGCAGCAAGAATTCCTCCGATTTTTCCCGATTCTTTTGATGTAAGATTTCCATATCCGCCTGAATAGATTTTGTCAATCACACCTATCTCCTCTGCAATTTCAAGCTTCTGCAGATCTTCTGCTGTCAGCTTATTCCAATCAGGCTTTGTTTTTCTTTTAATATTTTTCATGTAAGCAGCTCCTTTTTTCTTTTATTATACCCAAAATGATACTTGTTTTTCCTGTTTTATCATGATATTCTTTCTGCATAATGTTGTTCTCACAGAAAGGCAGATTGTTATGATTATTGCAGTTGATATTGGAAATACAAATATTGTAGTTGGAGGAATTGAAGCTGATCACGTTTTATTTACAGAACGCCTCTCTACACGTACCGATAAGACAGAGCTTGAATATGCTATTGATTTTAAGCTCATTTTTGAACTTCACTCTATTTCTCGCGCACAGGTGGAAGGCAGCATTATCTCATCTGTTGTTCCTCCTTTATCGAATATTATAAAGACCGCGCTGACAAAATTAATTCCTAAAGAACCGCTGATCGTCGGACCTGGCGTAAAAACAGGTCTTTCTATTCGTATTGACAATCCAACCCAGCTTGGCAGCGATCTTGTGGTGACAGCCGTTGCCGCTATAGCTGCTTATCCAGTTCCTTCTATTATTATTGATATGGGAACTGCAACGACTTTTTCTGTTATAAATGATAAGCGCCAGTATATAGGCGGTGCAATTGCCCCTGGTGCCGCTGTCGCACTAAACTCGCTATCATCTCAGACATCTCAGCTTCCTTTTATCAGTTTAGAGGCGCCAAAGCACGTGATAGGCAGCAATACAATTGACTGCATGAAAAGCGGTTCCCTTTTTGGCAACGCTGCAATGATTGACGGCATGATTCGCCGCATCAAAAAAGAAATTGGCGAAAATGCTATTGTAGTAGCCACAGGTGGTATCGCACCAGCAATCCTTACGTACTGCGAGGAATCAATTTCATACGATCCTGACTTAATGCTTAAGGGGCTTGCACTAATTTATAAAAAAAATCAAACTCGGTAATCACGTATTGCATTCCATTTTTTAAGGTGATAAAATCTTCATAGGCTTGCACAAATATTTGTATCATTAATTATGCAGTCAAAAATAGGGAGGTATTTGCGATGCGAAATGAAGAACTTCTAATCCGCTTAACCCAAACTCAGGGCATCGCCGGATACGAAAAAAAGGTACGCGAATTGATTGAACAGGAGGTGCATCCATACGCAGATGAACTGATTGTTGATCCGCTCGGCAGTCTGATTGCCGTTAAAAAGGGCAAAGGCGGACCACACTCTAAGAAAATCATGTTTGCTGCTCACATGGATGAAATTGGCTTCATGGTAAAGAAAATTGAGGATGATGGACGTCTTTTAGTATGCAATGTCGGTTGGAACTGGACTGCCTCTGCCTACAACACGAGAGTCGTTTTTAGAAATGGAATCTATGGTGTTGTCAGTAGCATGAAAAATATTGAGGAAGCACACAATGATCCTAATTCACTATTTATTGATATCGGTGCCAAATCCAAGGAGGATGCACTTAAATACGTCCATGTTGGTTCTGTATGCGGCTATTGCGGCGAATATCTTCCTCTTGCAAATGATCTTGTCTGCTCAAAGACATTTGATGATAGAGTTGGCTGCTTTCAGTTAATTGAAGCACTTCGTGAAAATGACGGAACTTATCCTAATGACATTTATTATGTATTTACCGTTCAGGAGGAGGTTGGCTGCCGCGGCTCTAAGACAACTGCTGCCTTTATTAAACCTGATATTGGCATCGCTGTTGACGTTACCCCGGCACATGATTATCCGTGTGATCTGACTGGAAGCAATGCAATCGGCGAAGGAATCGGTATCAAGGTCGCAGATCCATCTGTTCTGTGTGATGAGGATGTCATTGCTGCCATGGAGCAGTGCTGCCGTCATAAAGATATTCCATTCCAGTATGAAGTCATTGATAAAGGCGGCTGCGATGCCTCCAGTATGAATCTTTCAAACTTTGGCGTCCGTGCCGGCGGTATTTCTGTTGTCACTCGTTACGCTCACTGCAGCAGCAGCGTTATCTCAAAGGAAGATGCGGAGTCTGGCATTCGTCTTTGTACTGCATTTTCAAAATATGAATTTCAATTTTGATGTATGGGGGAACAAGCGTTATGATACATACCACTTCTTGGCCATATGCCAATGAAACAGGTATCACAGAAAAGCTTAGCTGCGACGTTCTTGTTCTTGTCCGCGTCCTGGTGCAATCAGCCTGAATCATCCGCTTCGCAACCGCGCGAAGTTTGTGCCGATTATTTCACAGTAAAAAATCACCCGCTGCCGATCATAAAATCAGTAGCGAGTGATTCTTTTTTATTTCACTTTTAATTTATTTTTGAATAACTTTTCAGAATTATTCAGCGTCAGCTGCCTTCTGGTTCTCTGGAAGTCTTGTGCTGTTTCCTGCCTGGAATGCTTCAAGTCTCTCATCAACAACTTCCTGATATCCCTGATCTGCATACTGCTGTGCATAATCCTCATACATTGCATCAAATTCTTCTGGCTTACACATGGTCAGCGCATCTCTGAACTCCTTGTACAGCTCACCTAAGGTGTTCTGATACTCGGACTGTGCAGCGATTACTACTGAGAACTGGCAGTCACTTAAACCATACTGATCAGCGATTGCAAGACGATCATAGTAATACTTAATGATATCATCTGTGAAGTTCTGCGGCAGATCCTGCGGAGTATCAGCCTTGATATTCTCTTCAACAGTATCAAATGTTCTCTTTTCCTTTACGATACACCAGTAATCCTTGCTGTTGTTGAAGCCCTGCTTGTAATCACCATTGTAATCACTAACGGTAACTGGGTTGCCATCTTCGTCTAAGTTGTAGTTCTCGCCCTCAATACCCCACTGGAAGGTGTACAGGTTTTCTGGCTGACTTAACCACTCCATGTACATCCATGCAGCCTTTAACTCATCATCAGTTGCAGTGTTGGAGAATCCAACGATCATACCAAATGGGTTCTCTGCTCTCCATGCTGGAACTGTTACGATTCCATCTTCACCAGACTCATCTACTTCACTGCTGATCGGAGTGATTGCTAACTTTCCATCTGGATTCTGATCATAGAATGCATTCAGGAAATCTGTGCTTGCACTTACATATCCGCTGTAGCTGTAGCTCTTGCCATTTACAAAGTTTGCCTTTGCTGTCTCAGAGTCGATGATGTAATACTCTGGATCAGTGATACCAGAATTGTAATCCTCATTTGCTCTCTTTAACAGGTTATAGTTTGGCTCCCATCCAAGTGCTGGAATGTTGTAATCGCCATACATAGCCCACTCTTCCTCGTTGCAAGGATAAGTTCTGTATGCCTGATTCTGGTCAGATCCAACACCAGTCAGCATTGCACCGCCGCCTGGATGCTCACAAAGACCTGCCTCCATGATCTTGTTCATAGCATCAAGATACTCTGAACGCTTAGTCGGTACATGATCATATCCTACCTGCTCCAACCAGTCCATACGAACAAATGTCTGGAAAGAATAAACGGTATCATAATATGGTCTCTCAGCAAGTGCAAAGTATGTCTCACCGCCAAGTGTGCTGTACATCAGACGTCCGCCCTCTTCCATGGATGCATAATAGGTAGGAGCTACCTCCTTGAAATCGTCCATGCTAAATGTTGCCAGATAACCATCATCTGCCCACTGAGCTACCTTCGGATAATCATACTCCATCAGGATTGTCGGCAGGTTCTGATCTGCTGCAAGCAGTGCATATGATGTCATAACATCACTTCTTGTAATCGGAACATACTCAACCTTAATGTTGTACTGATCTCCAAAATTCTCCTGAATCCAGCCGGTCCAATAGTTGTTGGAAACATCCGGAACACCTTCTGCACCTCTGTCATAAACTGGAACTCTCAGAGTTACAGTTTCTGCAAATGGCTCCCAATTTGTGGTAGAAGCTGCCTCGTCTGCCATAGCCGGAATACATCCTGCTACCATAGCACCTGCCATTGATACGGCGAATACCTTGCGAAGATTCTTTTTCATAGTAAAATTCCTCCTTATATAAAGATCGTTATATATTTTGCCGCTGCCTTCAGCAGACAACGACGTTATATCGTATCTTATTGCCCCTTGTTGCCAAATTCCTTTGATGTCATTTTTCTAATTCACGTAACGATTTGTAATAAAATCTTTTTAAATCCCAATCAGCCCTTTACAGCTCCGATCATAACACCCTTTACAAAGTATTTCTGTAAGAACGGATATACACAAATGATCGGAATAGTTACGAACATGATACATGCTGCCTGAAGTACTTCTGGTGTACTTGTAACGACAACCTCACCAGAAAGCTGTGCTGTCTGTGCCTCTGATGCAGAAGATACAAGCTGTGACAGCTTATACTGAACCATCTTTAAACCCTCAGAACGGATATAGTATTTATTATCTGCATAAGAGTTCCAACGTCCTACTGCATAGAACAATGACAGAGTTGCCAAAATTGGCTTTGACAGCGGAAGTACAATTTTCCAGATGATCTGGAAGTTCGTTGCACCGTCAAGAAATGCTGCCTCCTCCAAGCTGTCCGGAATATTGGACTGGAAGTAGGTTTTCATAATCAGCATGTTGTATGGTGCATAAATTAATGGTAAGATCAATACCCACACAGTATCAAGCATATGTAAATCAGAATACAGAAGATATGTAGGAATCAAACCTGCACTAAAATACATAGGAAACATCAGGATAAAGGTAAAGAATGTTCTTCCCTTTAATCTCTTTCTTGACAGCGGATAAGCTGCACATGTACAAGCGATCATACCCATTAATGTAAACACCAATGTAACTACTACACTGTACAGGAAGGAACGAACCATCGAACCATCCTCAAAAATAGATGTATATGCATCCAGATTAAAACCAATCGGCCAAAAGCTGACTCTCTTTGCCAGAACTGCTGTATTACTTGAAACAGACTTTGCCAGCAAGTGAATAAACGGAACTACACAAGTCGCACACAGGATCACAAGGATGACCACCATCACGACGTCGCTGACATGAAATTTAGTTATGGCTCTGCTACCATCGGTAACAATGTCATTTTCTTTCTTTTTCTTTGCCATGACAATTCACCCTCCTTATAATAATCCTTCCTCACCAAGCATCTTTGCAATGCGGTCAGATAACAAAACAAGTACAAGTCCTACCAGAGACTGGAAGATACCAACTGCAGTTGCCATACTAAACTTTGCACTTGCAAGACCTTTATCGTAAATATAGATAGCAAGCTGATAAGAGAAATCCTTAACCTGCGTATTTCCGAACTGATCCAGACGCTCGTAGTTACTTCCCATAACCTTACCAAGATTCATGATAAGCAATGTAACAACAGTTCCTCTGATACCAGGAAGCGTAATGTTCCACATACGCTGCCAACGGTTTGCACCGTCGATCATGGCTGCCTCATAAAGCTCACCGCTGATACCAGTGATTGCTGCCAGATAAATAATGGTGCCCCAGCCCATTCCCTGCCATACACCAATTAACAGGTAGGTTACTGCCCAGTGCCATTTTTCAGTCAAAAATGGAATACCATTCTGGATAATGCCTGCATTCATTAAGAATACGTTTACCATACCAGTGGTTGGACGGAACATCTGATAAGCAACGCTTCCGACGATAACCCAAGAAAGGAAATGAGGCAGATAAAGAATAGTCTGCGTAACCTTCTTAAAACGTGGAAAACGAAGTTCATTTAAAATCAATGCCAGAATGATTGGCATTGGAAAACCAACTGCCAGATCCAAGAGGTTAAATACGATAGAACTCTTTAACGCACGGATAAAATCTTTATCCTTAAATACCTTCTGGAATGTTGCCCAACCTACCCATTTACTGCCGGCATAACCTTTCGCAGGTTTGTAGTCCATGAATACCATACGGATGCCGCCATATGATGCATAATTGAAGATCACAACTAAAGCAACCGGAATCATCAAAAGCAGATATAACTGCCAGTCCCGTTTCAAAGCATTTGCCCAGGTCGTTTTTGTCTTTACGCCCTTGCCGATTGTAGCTTTTGCCATAGTTTGTCTCCTCCTTTCTCTTTTTATAGTGCAATATGTCACACTTGATTGTTTGCATTGTAGCACACTCTATCATTTTTTCTAATCAAACCATTTCATATACTATGCAATTTCAACCCTTTTCATATATTTTGTGTATTCATAACCGTTGTCAGCTTTTTAATTTGACAAAGATGACAGGTTACTTTAAAATATAAGTAACACTAACAGATGATTTTATACAAAATCATTATCATTAATGGAGTATACTATGGCAAAACAAAAAAATATTATTACTGAGTTTCGTAATTATCCGCTTCGTGTTGAATTTCCTATTCTGCTGCTGACAGGAAACCAGTGGTGGATTTCTGACGTTCCAAGTGCCAATCTTCACTTTCATAACTGCCTCGAAATTGGTCTTTGTCACGAAGGTGAGGGCACACTGATCATACAAAAAGAAAGCTGTCATTTTTCAGCTGGCGATATTACCATAATTGCGCGAAACATTCCTCACACAACATATAGTGCACCTGGTACGCAAAGTCTTTGGACATACCTGTTTGTTGACCCACAGGAACTTCTTGACCCGCTTACGGGCGGCTATGCCAAGCAGACATCAGAATTGCTAAGAAAAATCAATTCTGCTTTTTTAATTCCGGCAGGTCAAAGCCCTTCTGTTTCATTTTATTTTAACCAGATCTGCTATTCAATGCAGGAAAAGCCATCAAACCACCACTTAAAGGTTCGTTCTGATTTTCTTTCACTGCTGATTGACGCTGTTAATTTTCTTCCTAAGCAGGAAACTGCACCTGAAATGTTAGACAGTGCCTCTACGCTCTCGATCGTCCCGGCCCTAGAGTATATCAAGCAAAATTATATGATAAGCTTTTCTATGGATTACTTAGCAGAGCTATGCGGATTAAGTCCAACACATTTCAGACGTATCTTTAATCTTGCGATGGGCCGCAGCCCACTCGAATATTTAAATACAGTACGTATCAACAAGGCGTGCTACCTGCTTCGCTCAACTGAAAACTCTATATTAAATATATCGGAAGATGTTGGTTTCCACTCAATTTCCAGCTTTAACCGTTATTTCAGCCGTATGATCGGCATGTCACCACGAGAATATCGCTGCTGTGACAGTCAGGATGAACGACTGCAAAAAGCTAAGATCATGAAATTTAATGGCTGGATGGAAGCAGAACGATAAGTCATCTAAAAAAGAGGAACTGCAAAAAAACAGTTCCTCTTTTTCATATATTCATATAATAATTATTTTTCAGGTGCCGCTGCCTCAACTGGCTTTTTTCTCGGACGGCCTCTCTTTGGTTTTTCTGTTGGTACCTCTGCTGCCTCTTTTTTTGGCGTCTCTTCTGGTTCTTGTTCCTTTACCTTTCTCGGACGACCTCTCTTTGGCTTCTCTGCCGGTACTTCTTCTGCAGCTTCCTTTTTTACTCTTCTTGATCTAGTTGGCTTTTCTGTTGTCTTTGCTGCCTCTGTGAGTTCTTCTGTCTTTGCTTTTCTCGGACGGCCTCTCTTTGGTTTTTCTACCGCATCCTTAGCTGCGGCAGTCTCTTTTTTTGATACTGCATCCTCGATTCTGCAAAATGCTGCTGCTGTACGGCTTGGCAGATAAGCAAAGAAGCCTGTTCTTCCATCTGGAAGTTCAACCGTATTATAGACAACGTCCTTCGCAATACGATCCTGTCCACCAAATCTGCTCTCATCTGATGTCAATACAGCATGATACTTTCCAGCCTTAGATACTGGAACAAAATAGCCCTCAAAAGAACGATTTGGATGGAAGTTAAATGCAAATACAACATTTCCCTTCTCATAAATCATCATATCATCCTGCTGATGTACCCACATATTGTATGGGTTCTCATCTTCTAAGATATGATGCTCTTTTGTGAAGGAAATCATTGCCTTATCAAAATCATTCAACCAGCAGTACTTTAAGTTTGGATTGTCAACTAAGCTCCACTGACGTCTGCAATAATGATAGCTCCAGCCATTGCCCTCTCTCGGGAAATCAATCCACTCTGGATGACCAAATTCATTGCCCATGAAGTTTAAATAGCCCTCGCCGCCAAGTGTCATCGTAATAAAGCGAATCATCTTGTGCAGTGCCACACCTCTGTCAATGATGTAGTTCTGGGTATTCTTCTCCATAGACCAATACATTTCCTTATCACATAAACGGAACATAATTGTCTTATCACCAACAAGTGCCTGGTCATGAGACTCTGCATAAGCAATTACCTTCTCATGTGGTCTGTGGCTGGTAAGCTCATGCCAAAGCTTCCACATATCCCAATCTTCATCCTTGTATTCCTTTAAGAACTTGATCCACATATCTGGAATACCCATTGCAAGACGATAATCAAAACCAATACCGCCCTCTTCAATTGGAATACACATGCCTGGCATACCTGACATATCCTCTGCGATACTCATTGCATTCGGATTTACCTCATGAATAAGCTCATTTGCCAATGTAAGATAAGTAATTGCTTCAATATCTGTGTTCATGGAAAAATACTTGTCATAATTGTCAAAGCTTGTTCCAAGACCATGATCAAGATATAGCATACTTGTAACACCATCAAAACGGAAACCATCAAAATGGAATTCCTTCATCCAGTACTTTAAATTTGAAAGCAGGAAATGAATAACTTCATTCTTTCCATAATTAAACAATCTGGTATCCCAAGCCTGATGATAGCCTCTTGCGCCACTGTGGAAGAACTGGTAATCTGTTCCATCGAACTCGTTGATTCCCTCACGTGTATTCTTTGCCGCATGAGAATGCACAACATCAAGCAGCACACGAATACCCATACTATGTGCCTTATTTACAAGATATTTCAGATCTTCTGGCATACCGCTTCGAGAAGCTGGTGCGAAAAAGCTGCCGATCTGATAACCAAAGGAACCGTAGTAAGGATGCTCCATAATAGCCATAATCTGAATAGTATTATATCCAAGATTTTGTATGCGCGGAAGTATCTTATCTGCAAATTCAAGATAAGAACCAACTTTTCTCTCCTCCTGAGCCATACCAACATGACACTCATAAATATACGGCGGAAGTTCACTGTGGAAATCCTGATCCGTCCATGCAAATGGTGTCTCTGGATCATAAACCTCTGCACTCCAAAGATAGGTTGTAGGATCCTGAACAACTCTGCGTGCATACAGTGGGATTCTCTCAAGCTCCTGACCATCATGCTCTACAATTGCTAAGACCTTACATCCATTCCACAGCGTATCCTTAGAAAGCTTTATCTCGAAAACGCCGTTTTCTAAACGCTCCATTGGATGTTTTCTGTGATTCCAGCCATTGAACTCACCTGCCAGATACATCTTAGAAGCGCCCGGTGCCCACTCACGGTAAACCCACCCTTCCGATGTTCTGTGTATACCAAAATATTCATGTCCATTGGCAAAATCCACAATTGATCCATTTGCGCCAATAAGTTCCTCCCTTTTTTTATGATAATCATTGACGCGCAGATCTAGGTCAGCCTCATAAAGCTTCAGCACATCATCGTATTCCATAATCTTGTACTTCATAACTTTCCTTACCTTTCCGGTTCCTACAAAACCTTTTCTGAAATTACGAATAGACAGATATATCATACACCTTTTTATGTTTTTCGTCAATATCTCTATGAATATTCGTGTTTGTTTTAACGTTATCGTACAATTTCCATAGTTTCCATATGAAGACTCGGAGTCGTTTTTGGATATGCAGCGATAGCCCGCTCTACAAAACTGCCATTTTCATATGCCTTTACAAGAAGGTGCAGTTCTTCAATTCTTTGAGAAAGCTTCTTGCCTGCATCCGTGTCTGATACAAGTATTCTTTTGTCCATTTTCTGTGTAATCTGAAGAGTTGGCATATCATCTGATTCTGGCTTAGACAATGGATGTGAAATATAATCATGATGCTGTGCCAGTGCAAGATAATGTGAATTAAAAATCAGCGTGTAGCCTGCAATACCAGTTTTTGCCTGATAAGCTTTTGACAGTCCTCCGTCAATCACGTATAGCTTTCCATCTGCCTTAACCGGATTTTCACCATCTTTTTGACGAACAGGAACATGACCATTTATAATATGACCATGTACAGGATCTACGCCAAATTCCTTTAAAATCTGCTCGCACACATGTGAATCTGCACTCAGACGATAATAGCTATTATATACCTCCTCATGCAGTGCTTTCTCTTTTGTAAAATATCGTTCAAATGCAGACATTCGGCTCTTACCAAATAAAGGTGACTGTGCACTGCACCACAAAAGCCACATCTTGTCAACATTCTTTTGCTTATCTGGGTGATCCTTAGGAAGAAAATAGGCTTCTCTCGCTGCCCGCTCAAGACGATCAAGCAGCGCCCTGCCAGCATATTTTTCTCCATCCACCTCGACTCTTTCAAAGCTTCCATCTTCATTCATCGGAATACAGCCATGAAACAACAGATTTCCATTCATACATAAATACATGCTTCCGCTGCTGTAAAGAAAACGCACATGACGCTGCAAAGCTTCGCTGTGTGCAAATGATGCAGCTAACACATCCATAAGCTGCGCTTCCTTTTGTGTAAGCTCAAGCGGATTTTGTGGATCAACCGTTGGAAAATTCGTATCAGTTAACGGGCACGTAATTCCATTATACTTATACAGTCCTTTCTCGTAATCAATATGTTCAAGCAAATTTCTGTCTTCCATATGATATTCTGGATGACGGTGCACCATCTGGCCAATGAGTTTTAGCTGAATAATAGCCATCGCTTTATGCATCTTAGCCGACAGACTCTTTGCCACCTTATCATAGACATTTTCATCTAATACCTTTGGCAAAAAGCGCTCGCATAAATCATCGCGGTAAACCTCTGATGCAAAATCTGATAAAGGACGCAAATTGATTCCATAACCATCTTCAAGGCAGTCAAAATTGTTATAGCTAATTCCCATGCGCACAACATTTGCAATTAATACGCGGTTTCCGCATGCAGCACCCATCCATGAAATATCATGATTTCCCCACTGAATATCAACATCGCCATATTCAATTAATTCCTCCATGATCCTGTCTGGGCGTGGTCCTCTGTCAAAAATATCACCAATTACATGAATCCAATCCATTGTCAGACTGCGGATCAACTTGCAAAACTGGGGAATAAACGTATCTGCAAGCCCACTTGACACAACTGCCTCAATAATGCTGCTTCCATATTCTAAACGGCCCTCGTCCTGACCTGGATATAAAAGTTCTTCCATAAGGTAATCATACTCATGCGGAATTTTGCTTCTCACATGCACACGTGAATATTTAGCACTAACACTGCGGCACAGCTGTGTCAGATAAAAAATAGTATTCTTCATCCATTCATTTGTATCTCTGCCATACTCATGCATCAAACTAAGTACCTTAACTGGATCATAAATCAAATTGGCAAGCTGATTTTGCTGTGGATTAGTCAGTACATCCTGAAATTGAATACGAATCTTCTCACGAATTACTCCTGATGCACCGTTCATCAACTCTGAAAAGCCCTTATGCTCCCCATGTAGATCACTAAAAAAATATTCTGTTCCTTTTGGCAGGCTGCTCATTGCTGTCAAATTTGCGATTTCGCACAGCGCCGCCTGACGGTTTGGGTATTCTCTTGCCAAAAGCTGCAAATATCGTTTTTCCATTCTTAAATCCTCATATCTTCCTGTGCCTTTTATTTCAGGCACAAATGCCGGTGAAAATCTCGTGTCAAACAGAATAAAACAAGATATTCTGTACATACTGTCTTCATATCGTCTTTTGCCGTACCCGGGAACGAATCAAAAGGCGTTTATCCATAGATCATGGTAACAAAAAGAGCGGCTGCTCAAAAAGCAGCTGCCCCTTTTTGCATTCCGGCAGCATAGCTGCGGATTTATTTCTCTTCAGTCTCAAGACTAATATTATTTTCTGTCAGAATCTTCTCAAGCTCTGCTGTATCAAGACCTGCACCTTTCTTTGCAATATAAGCGGCCTTAATAAGATCAAATGCTCTTCTTTGTCCACTTCTTCCAAACTGAACAAGCGCTGGCAAATTGTTCTCAACATTGCTTACAAATGCCTTCTGAAGTCCCATGCGTGCCAGTGCCTGGAATGCAAGATAAATATTATCAAAGCTCTTATCCTGGCTCTTCTCAAGAAGCAGACTCAGTGCCAGACGGCCAATCTTCTCTCTGCTCTTTGCAGATCCATTTTCCTCAATAGTTTCAATATCAATTAAGCTGCTCACATCCTCATTTGGATAAAGATCGAGCGCCATCTGCAGCTGATACAGACGATCTAAGCGATCCTGTGGAATTGCATCCTCACCCTTTTCCTTCTTAATTGCTGCAAGCTCCTCTGCAATCGGAAGACCTTCAAGCAGGAAGTTTACAAAGTTTCTGCTAACCGGACCTGCAAATGTGGAGGATTCTACCTGCTTAAATTTGCTCTTTAACAGCTCCTGAATAGAAAGATCAAATTCATCATTATCCAGTTCCTTATAATCTGCATGAGTGATCAGTTCCTGCAATAAGAACAGGAAATGAACTGTATCAACTACCTCATCATCAACTGCCTTAAAGCTGTCAATAAATCCCTGAATATTTCCAAGACGAGCCTGTGCCTCTGTGCGAAGTACCATAACTGGCTGATAGTTTCTGTTTTCCTTCGGGAACTTATCTGCGAGCTCAACTAACTTTTCAAAGTCTCTTGCATTATATGTTGCAAGCAGCTCCATATAATCTGTATCCGGTGCATCCTTCTGTTTTAAAAGCTCTAACAGAGCAAAACTCTGATCAGTCTTTTGTGCACGTAATGAGCGGAAGAAACGGCTGTTTAACTGGGATATGCTTAACTTATCCATATTCTGAGTATAATCAGTTACAAAATGCTCTGCAATAGTTACCTCAATTGCGCCAACACCCTTATCTAAGCTGTCAAGCAAAGCTCCAAGCAGACGATATTCATTGCGAAGCTTCAGATAGCGAATACGAAGCACATCACTAGAAAGCACCTCCTGACGATTCGGATGATCATTCTGGAACTGCTTTAAATCCTCATCCTTCTTTACAAAAAGCATCATGAAATAAACAATCTGCGGTTCCTCGCCAAACTTGTAGGAGCTAAGCGGGCGATACATAGGTGCTAATGGTGCATGCTTTTTGCCTGCATAATGCTCCTGAAAATGTTTAAAGAAGCCCTGACGATCCTCTACTCTGTACTGGCTGCTTTTTCCTGTAAACCATGAAAGCTCATTTTCAATTTCTTCTGCCTTTTTACGGAATTTATGACTTTCTAATGTCTTATTATAATCCTGAAGTATTACCTGTCTGTATGGATTTTTAAGCAGAACCTTTGCTGCCTGCATCTTTTCTTCTGCCATTTGTTACCTCTCTTTCGCTGCCATGCAGCTTTTTCTATGTGATTTCTGCACCTATCATAGCACAAAATTTCAAACAATTCAATTCAATTTTACCAATTTCATTGAATAAGTTATAAAAATCAATAAAAAATGCCAACCTAAAGTCTTTCACCTAGGTCAGCATTTTTCAATTTTTTTATTTGTCAAAGCTCAATGTTTAAATTCTTCGGTCCAAAACCAAGCGGAAGAATTTCTTTTAAGGTCATGATTTTATAATCTTTCGGTGAGGTTCCCAGAATAATTGGGAAGGTCTCATAATCACAAAATTCCATCATAACCTGACGGCATACACCACATGGTGCAGTCAGCACAAGATCGCCATTTTCTGGACCTGCTACAATTGCTATTGCCGCAAAAGAACGTTCTCCTTCGCTGACAGCTTTAAAGAATGCAGTACGCTCCGCACAATTGCTCGGCGTATAGCCTGCATTTTCAATATTGCAGCCACGATAAATTTTTCCATCAGCTGTAAGAAGCGCAGCGCCTACCTTAAAATGAGAATACGGCGTGTAGGCCATTTTTCTAGCCTCAATTGCTTCCTTAATTAAAACTTCTGCATCAATATTCATATACATATTCCTATTACTTAGATTTGATATATGGCTTTCCGTTTGCAGCCGGAACTCTTGCCTTTCCGACAAACAATACAAGTGCCAGAATTGTTACAATATACGGAATCATAGAAATTAAGTTCGGGGAAATAATATTGCTTGTTCCTGCCAGAACCTTTACACCGCTGCAAAGACCAAACAGCATACAAGCAAGCAGTGCACCCTGCGGCGTAAACTTTCCAAAAATAACAGCAGAAATTGCCATAAAGCCCTGACCTACGATAACGGCTGGTCTAAACTGATTGGTTGTTGCCATTGTAATATACGCACCGCCAAGACCAGAGAAAAAGCCTGATAAGATAACGGCAATATAACGTGTCTTTGTTACGTTGATTCCTAGTGTATCACATGCCTGTGGATGCTCACCTACTGCGCGAAGGCGAATACCAAACTTTGTCTTGTAGAATAAGAACCAGACAACTGCTACGCAGATAAAGCAAAGATAGCCTGCCACATGGATATTTAATACGTTATTCCAGAAGGAACCTGCCGGAAATACACCGTCAAGAAGTTTTGGAAGACGGCTTGCTGAATCGGTGATCGCTGGGGTATCTGTACTATCTGAAAATAATACACGACAGATAAAAATCGCAATACCAGGTGCCAAGAAGTTAATAGCAGTACCCGAAATTGTCTGATCTGCGTTACAGGTGATGCAGGCAAATGCATGAATCACTGCAACAAGCGCACCGGCTACTCCCGCTAAAACAAAAGCTAGCCATGGTGCCCCTGGAACAAAATAGCAAAGCGCTGCACCTGTAAATGCACCTACTGTCATCATTCCCTCAATACCGATGTTGACAACACCGCTTCGCTCTGAAATGCAAGAACCAAGCGCTGCATACAGAAGCGGAGGCGTTGCGATCAGCATTGCGTTAATTAAAAGTCCAAGATCTTTTATAAATTCATTCATCTTACTTTCCTCCCTTCTGCATCTTCTTCTGAGCAAATGTCTTGAATACATGTGAGATTGCAATAACTAAAACGATCGCACCCATGATAATATCAAGAACTTCCTTTGGTGCACCAACAAGGTTTAACTTAGAACCACCGTACTTCATTGCACCGTAGAAAAGTCCAGCAAAGATACAGCCTATCGGGTTGGAACTTGCGATTAACGCAACTGTAATTCCCTGGAAACCAAAGCCTTCCTGTCCGGCAAACTGTGCGATATGCATTGCATTTCCAAGAATCTGGATCGCACCGCCAAGACCCGCTAGTGCACCTGAGATTGCCAGTGCCTTCATAACAGAAGCACCTGAATTGATACCACCATACTCGGCTGCATAACTGTTAAATCCAACACTTCGAAGCTCATAACCAAGCGTTGTCTTATTGATCAGATACCAGATAATCACCGCAGCAATCAGTGCCAGAATAATTCCATAGTTGGTAGTATTGCAGCCAGTCATCTGACGCACAGACAATGGCATCAACATCTGAGCATTTTCTAAAATATCAACAGTTGTCTCTTTCGCGTTTGCTTTGATGCCCGGAAGGTTTACAATATAGTTCGACAAATAATACGCAATCCAGTTCATCATGATAAAGGAAAGAACCTCATTGATTCCCTTTTTTACCTTTAACAGACCACAAAATGCAGACCACACAGCACCTGCTGCCGCTGCTGCAATCAGACAAAGCGGAACTGTAATTATTGCTGGAAATGGGCAAACAATTCCGATTACAGTCGCTGCAAGACTTCCCACTACAAACTGACCCTCTGCACCAATGTTAAATACACCTGTGCGGAAAGAGAAAGCCACACTAAGACCTGTAAAAATTAAAGGTGTCGCATACACAACGGACCATGCCAAAAATTTCGGCTTGCTGAAAATACCAGAGATCAATTTTGCATAGATGACTCCTGGATTCATTCCTGCAATCGCAAGAATAATGGCACCTGTCAAAAATCCCATTAAAATTGCAAACAGCGTGTAGATAATATTTCCTTCTAATATGCTCTTCTTATGCTTCATGCTGCTTTCCTCCTGCCATCATAATTCCAAGGGTCTTCTCATCTGCACCTGCCGCCGGCATACTTCCTGTAATCTGTCCGTCAAAGATAACCTCAATACGATCAGATACACTCATAATCTCATCCAGCTCAAAAGAAACGAGAAGCACAGCCTTATTTTTATTTCGCTGCTCGACTAAGTAGCGATGTACAAACTCAATAGCACCAACGTCAAGACCACGAGTCGGGTTAACAGCAATCAACAGATCCTTATCATTTGTGATCTCTCTTGCAATAATAACTTTTTGCTGATTTCCGCCTGAAAGCGTTCCCGCCGGACGAGACTCACTTCCTGCCGGACGAATATCAAACCTCTCTACAAGATCCTTTGCATGAGCCATAATGGCATCCTTTTTCAAGACACCTTTCTTTGAGTACGGCTCCTTCATGTAATTTTGCAAAATCAGATTTTCAGCAACAGAAAACTCCAGCACCAGACCATGCTTTTGGCGGTCAGCTGGAATACTTGTGATGCCGCTCTCAAAGATTTCCTTTGGTTTTTTGTTGAAAACATTCTTGCCGTTAATGAGGACTTCACCTGAATCGCCCTTTTTCAATCCTGTCAAAATTTCAACAAGCTCTGTCTGTCCATTTCCATCGACACCGGCAAGACCTACAATCTCACCTCTTCTAACTGACAGATTAAGTCCCTTTAAAATCTCAACACCGCGGTAGTCCTTTCCATGAATATCCTTCACTTCAAGAACAACCTCTCCCGGCTTGATATCCTTCTTTTCTACCTTAAACTCAACCTTACGGCCTACCATCATGGCTGCAAGATCATTTTCATTAACATCACTGACTTTGACTGTATCAATATATTTTCCCTGACGGATAATCGTACAATAATCAGCACAGCTTGTAATCTCTTTTAGCTTATGAGTAATCAAAATAACGGATTTTCCGTCGGCTGTCAGATTGGAAATAATCTCCATAAGCTCTGTGATCTCCTGCGGCGTCAGCGATGCAGTCGGCTCATCCAAAATCAGGATGTCTGCACCACGATAGAGAACCTTTAAAATCTCCACACGCTGCTGCATACCAACAGAAATATCTTCAATCTTGGCATCCGGATCTACCTGCATATTGTAGCGCTTTGAAATCTCCTCTACCCTCTTGCGCGCTGTCTTTAGATCTACCGTAAGACCTTTCATCGGCTCCATTCCAAGGATAATGTTTTCTGTGACAGAAAATGGTTGTACAAGCATAAAATGCTGGTGAACCATACCAATTCCAAGTTCAATAGCACGGCTTGGACTGTGAATCACTTCCTCTTTTCCGCCAACAAAAATCTGTCCGGATGTTGGCTGATACAGGCCATAGAGCACATTCATAAGTGTACTCTTTCCAGCTCCATTCTCACCAAGGATTGCATGAACCTCACCCTTGTGAACGAGCAGATTAACATGGTCATTCGCTGTAAAATCGCCAAATTTCTTGACAATTTCACGCATTTCGATGGCTGGCTTCGTCATGTCCATATGACTGATTCTCTCCATCTCTTCCTCCTCCTTCGTCTGTTATAAGCATTCAAAACAATTGTCTATTTCGACTATGTTTTTTCTTTATGTGGTAACAACATCATCAAAGCCACTCTTATAAGCAAGCTCTTCTAGCTGTTCCATATACTCCTTTGACGGACTCTGATAAGTCCTGTACTCTTCCCTGACGCCAAAAGGACGGTATGAGATGAGTTTGTAGCGCACTGGATGAATACTCTGATATGGCCTTAACAATTCTCCAGCTTTAATAATTGTATTTTCAATGTCAAACAGACCTGGTACAATGACGGTACGAATTTCAAAAAGTTTTCCCATTTTTGCTAAAAATACTGCATTCTCAAGCGTGTTCTTGTTTGGCATCGCAGTAACTTTTAAATGATCCTCTTCGCCAAATGCCTTAATGTCAAGCATAACACCATCTGTAACCGCTAACAGATCGTCTTTTCCATCAAACGGTGTGCTGCCGTTGCTGTCCATCATCGTATTTAAACCAGCTTCTTTGCAAAGCTTAAATAATGATTCGACAAACTCACAATATAGACTGCACTCGCCTCCAGAAACAGTGACGCCGCTGATAAATGGAATCTGCTTTTTGATCTGTTCAAAAGTTTCTTCTGGCGTCAAATTACAGATACGTGGACTGCTTCCAAAACGACATGTTTTGATGCAGGTGTCGCATCCTACACAGCGCTCTGGGAAGAAATGCACCTTGCCATTTTCATTTTGAAGTGCCCCCACAGGACAGACCTGCACACAGGCCATACAGCCTGTGCACATATTTCTTGTCTCTGGGTTATGGCAATAACAGCAATCCCAGTTACAGCCCTGAAAAAATACGGCCGTGCGATTTCCCGGACCATCTACGCTGCTAAATGGAATAATTTTATTGACCGGTGCAGTGATCATTACCGAATCCTTCTTTCCTGAACATGACCATTTTCAGTTGCACCTGTTGCAAGCTGCGTTGTATTTTGCAGCACACTCTCACCCTTTTGATACTTTTCAATCTCGGAACGCTTTGCTAAGTATCCAGTGACGCGAATTACATCGCCGTCGCTCTCATAGAAGGACAGGTAACGAAGATCAGCCTGGAATGCCCCCTTTACGATGTCAAGAACAAACTGTGGATTCTTGTGTACTGTCACGTCTACTGGGAAAATATCGCCGGTACCAGATGGGAAGTACTTGTGGAAGCGGCTGCAATGGCGCAGTTGATCAATCAGCTCCTTCGGCTCCTCACCAATCGGAATTCTCGTTCCAGGAGTGATGTTCTTATCCTGTGCGATGCCGACCTGTGCATGTAAGAGAAAATGACCGCCTGTTGCCTCACAGTATGGATTTACATGTGCGTTATTAAATGCATTGATTGCCTCCATAATCTCAACACCGAGGTCATCTGCCTCCTTGTCGTGACCAAAGCGGCCCTTTTTGCCCTCAAGCTCCATCAGAATATTGACACACTCTGCCATGCCTACCATACCAAACATTGCGGTGAAACGATCTCTGTGGATAAAGCCTTCTTTTGCAAGGAAGTTGCTCTCGAAAAAGCCGCTCTCCTCCACCTCAAAACGAATGCGTTCATCCATATAAAGTGCCATGCGCTCCATTACATATGGAAGCTGATTTTCGAAGAAGTCCTTCTTATCTTTTGCACGCTTTGCGATATTACCAAGAATCAGACGGCACAGCGTATAGGAACCGCCGCCTAATAAAAGACCATTGTAGCAGCTAGCGATGACATAATTTTCACCGAGTTCTTTTTTGAACATCTTATGATTTGCAAAGCTCGGCTTAGCCGTCTTAAGTGCTGTTTTCACACACTCAATACCAAAATCATCTGGTGTGATATCAGTATCATATTTCATCGTAATATTTGGTACTGCATCTAAAAGTTCACGCTCTACCTCTAAGATCAAACGTCCTGCTCTGGTAGCCTTTGGTCCGATGTCCGCATGGGAGAAGGAATCAAGAACGGTGCGGTCGATATGGGTAAAGAACAGCTTAAACAGCTTCTTTGCCTGTGCCTCGTCCACATCATCCATAAATGGCTCAAGCAGCTCATCAATGTTTCCTAAATAAACCGGGTAATTGGTGACACTTGGAACATTCTTATAGAAAATCAAAAGAGAGTTGATTGCCTCGTAGATATCCTTCGGCGGGTCAAGCTGTAAGAACTTGCTTCCTTCTCTCATAAACTTTGCATAGTCCGGGACAATGTATCTCGGTCTTACCGGTGCATGACCCTCAAACAGATCACAGATGCACTGCTTTCCCTCAACCGGCTCAAGAAGATCCTCGAGTCCGTCTGGAAGATCCAGTACCTCAAGCAAAGAGTCTGCCTGTCCTGCAAGGTTAGTCAGCTTCTGCTCATGTGTCAGTTTACGGCTTGTAATAATATTTAATATTTCCTGTCTCGTGTTTTCCACACGTTCCATTGATATTGGTCTCAAAATGGCACCATCCTTTCTTAAGCTTACTTAAATTGGTACAACACTTTAATACAGCCTGCTTTTGTTGCCGCATTAAAGTGTTGTTATATTTCAGAGTTTAGTATTAAACGCTACTTTCTCATTTATATTCTATACTGTTTTTTGCTTTTAGTAAAGAGTTTTTCAAGAAAAAAAGAACCGTCACTATGTCATGTGACGATTCTTTGCCTTATATTACAGCACCTTAGATAAAAATTCACGTGCACGCTGCGTTTTCGGATTTGCAAAAAACTCCTTAGGATCACCACTCTCTAGAATACGGCCATCATCCATAAAGATAACACGATTTGCAACTTCTCTTGCAAAGCCCATCTCATGAGTGACAACGATCATTGTCATACCTTCTGCAGCAACGCTCTTCATAAGATCAAGTACCTCTCCTACCATCTCTGGATCAAGCGCACTTGTTGGCTCGTCAAATAAAATTACATCCGGATTCATAGCAAGTGCACGCACAATTGCGACACGCTGTTTTTGACCACCAGAAAGTGTTGATGGATACACATCTGCCTTGGATTCAAGACCAATGCGCTTTAAAAGCTCCATTGCCTCATTTTTTACTTCCTCGTGGATCTGCTTTTTGCTCTTTCCTGTTTTTAGCTTTTTTGCTTCTTTACAGCGTACATATTCTGGTGCCAGCATAATATTTTCCAACACTGTCTTATTGTTAAACAGATTAAAATGCTGAAATACCATACCCATATGACGGCGATGAACATTAATATCTACCTTCATATCTGCAATATCAACACCATTAAAAATGATCTTTCCTGATGTTGGATCTTCCATACAATTCAGGCATCGTAAGAATGTACTTTTTCCAGAACCAGAAGGACCAATAACTGCAACAATATCACCCTTCTCTACTTTAAAGTTAATTCCCTTGAGAACCTCAAGATCATGAAAGTTTTTCTTCAAATCAATTACGTCTATCACTCTTCTTCAGGCTCCTTTCCATTAATTTAATACCAAGGCTGATCAAAAGTACAATCACAATGTAAATAAGTGCCATTACAAGATATGGTACCATAAACTCGTAGCTGTTTGTTCCGATATAGTTGAATGCAACATAAAGATCGGCAGCTCCAACAAAGCTTACAACTGATGTCTCCTTGACAAGTGCGATAAACTCATTTCCAAGTGTCGGCAAAATATTTTTTACAGCCTGTGGGATGACGATTTTGATCATCGTGACCGAAAAACTAAGTCCGACTGCTCTTCCTGCCTCCATTTGTCCTGGATCGACGGACTCAATGCCCGCACGCATCATCTCTGAAATATAAGCTCCGCTGTTTAAGCCAAAGACAAGCATGGATACCTGCACACCTGTCATATGCGCTCCCAAAAGAGGAAGCAGTACATAGTAGCACACCAGAAGCTGCACAACCATTGGCGTTCCGCGAAACAGCCCCACATAAAAGCTACAAAAGCCATTCAATACACGCGGAAGAAGCTTATACTTTGGCATTACTCTTACCGAAGCAATCAATGTTCCAATCAGAACACCAACTAATAGACCTACTACCGCAATCATAACAGTATTCTGAAGGCCCTCAAGCACACGGACATATCCACGCTGCTCCACGAAAATCTCAATAAAACGGTCTATTTTACGACCAAAATCTCCCATCCTGTTACTCCTTACAGTGAATTAATTGCTGCAGTGATGCTTTCTGCCGGTGCTGCGTCAATGATAACATAATCCAGATTTCCATTCAGAAGATCCTGTACAGCTAATGAACCATTCTTATATCCAACCAGAGTCATATCAAATCCTGCAAAATCAAGGTCTTCGCTTCCCTCAACATAAAACTGAGCTGTTGTTCCATTCTGTGCACCAACCTTTGTCTTGCTATCAAAGGTCTTAAAGATAGCTTCTACATCTTCCTTTGTCTTGCATGCGTCAAACGTCGTATCATCTGCTGCAACGATCAGCTTCTGTGATGCATTATAATAAGAATCAGTAAATGTTACCTGATCTTTTCTGCTCTCAGTAATAGTAAGTCCTGCCATTGCGATATCACACTTTTGCTGTCCAACAGCCAGACATACAGCATCAAAATCCATGTTCTGAATTACAAGCTCTTTGCCTAAATAATCAGCAAGAAGTGCTGCCATCTCCATATCGATACCACAGTAATCTTCGCCCTTCATATACTCAAATGGCTCAAAACCTGCATTAGTTGCTACGACTAACTGATCCTTAGACTCATCATATTCTGCAGACTTTACCATAACCGGCTCTCCATCGCCAAAGTAATGATTGCAGATCTCATCAAATGTGCCATCCTCCATGATCTTTGCGATGAACTCATTTGTCTTCTCTAACAGCTCAGGCTGCTCCTTATCTACACCAAATGCATACTGCTCACTTGTCAGTTCAATATCAATAACACGAACTTTTGCATTTTCATCTGCCTTTGCTTCTGTTTCCTTAGAAGCTGCCTCACTAGATGCTTCCTCAGAAGAAGCCTTTTCTGAAGAAACTTCCTCAGAAGAAGCCTCTTCTGAAGATACCTTTTCTGTCTCTTTCTCAGTCGCAGCCTCGGTCTTCTTCTCAGTTGCTGCCTCAGTCTTCTTCTCAGTTGCTGCCTCAGTCTTCTTCTCGGTTGCTGCCTCAGTTGCCTTTGTTGAAGCTGCTGTAGTAGTCTTCTTATCACTGCTGTTTGAGCCACATCCTGCAAGCATTACTGCTGCTGCCATTGAAACTGCTGTCATTGATGCAAATACTTTTCTCATAATCTATTCTCCTCTTTTTGGCTGTTTATCGTTAATCACGATACCACCCAGCCGTAATTGCACACAGTAACTTATAAGTTACTGTGTAAAAAAGATGGCAGTGACCACGTCACTGCCACCTCGTCATGGCATTATCCACCAATTAGTCCAGCTCGTATACGTCGCCGTACTTCTCCTCGAACTCTTCCTGATTCTTTGGAACTACCAAATCACCAGCAATGATATCCTTCTTTGCATCCTCGATCTTCTCAAGAACATCCTTAGACAGGTTGTCTGTGGTCGGAGCGATATCAACACCGCCTGCTGCCAGGTCATATGTTGCAACACCACCCTCAAGCGTTCCAAGAATGGCCTTCTTTGTTGCATCGTAGCAAGCATTATCAACTCTCTTTAAAGCGGAAGTCAGGATAGTCTCAGGTGCCAGTGGGCTCTGGTCAGAGTCAACACCGATTGCCCAGATACCGTTCTCCTTACAACCATCAATTACACCAAGACCTGTACCACCAGCTGCATGGAATACAACATCTGCGCCCTTTGTTACCATGGTGTTTACTGCAGTCTTTCCGGCACTTGCATCGCCAAAGGAATTTGCATTGTACTGAAGAATGGTTGCATCTGGATTTGCATCAAGAACACCTGCACAGTAACCATAACCGAAGGAGTTCATTGTCTCATTTGCCTGTCCTACGACAAAACCTACAACATTGCTCTCAGTTGTGTAGCCAGCTGCTAAACCTACTAAGTAGGAAGCCTGCTCCTGCTCAAACATCATACATGTTACATTATCCAGATCTGCATTAGAAGCATCATCAACAATTGCAAACTTCTGATCTGGATTCAGCTCTGCTGCATCACGAACAGCATCTGCCATTACATAACCAGTACAGATAATCAAATCATAATCTTCGTCTAAGAAGCTCTCGATATTTGGAACGAAGTCTGCATCACCCTTAGACTCGATGTACTTAACCTCACAACCAAAGTTCTCAGCGGCTCTCTGTAAGCCTTCCCATGCGGACTGGTTGAAGGAACCATCATTCACACCGCCGACATCAGTAACCATACCGATCTTAAATCCTGTTCCATCGATATCCTCTTCTGTCTCTGCCTCTGTATCTTCTTCTGAAGATGCTTCCTCTGACTCTGCCTCAGATACTTCCTCTGAAGATGCTTCCTCACTGGATGCTTCCTCAGTATCTGCCTCAGTTGCCTCTTCGCTGGATGCTTCCTCTGAAGATGCCTCTTCACTAGATACTTTCTCTGAAGATGCTTCCTCACTAGATGCTTCCTCTGAAGATACCTCTTCGCTGGATGCTTCTTCTGTCTCTGCCTCAGTTGCTTCCTCGCTGGATGCTTCCTCGGTCTTAGCCTCGGTTGCTACTTCGCTAGACTCTTCCTCAGTCTCTGCCTGTGCGGAAACGTCCTCACTGCTTGCCTCTTCGGAAGATGCCTCTTCACTGGATGCTTCCTCGGTCTTTGCCTCGGTTGCTTCCTCGCTGGATGCTTCCTCAGTCTTTGCCTCAGTTGCTGCCTCTGTTTCTTTCTCAGTTGCCGCTTCGGTTTCCTTCTCAGTAGCCTTCTCAGTCTTAGCCTCAGTAGTAGCTACCTCTGTTTTTTTCTCAGTAGCTGCCTCTGTCTTCTTCTCAGTTGCTGCTGTAGTTTTCTTTGTGTCAGTCTTGCCACAAGCAGCAAGAGATGCTGCCATAGAACCTGCCATCAAAACGGCAAAAAGTTGTTTCCTTCTCATCGTCGACTCCTCCTTATTAGATGCTGCGTTTTTTGATAACGCTCCGATTCTTGTCCATTGTAACACGTTGCTTTTGTGTCGTCAACAGTCACCTTACGTGTTTTTCTCAAAATTTCTTCTTTTATTTTACATTTGAAAGCAAAAATATTAAACTTGTGTTTGTGCAGACAGATGCTGGCGAATGCGATTCTTAATCATATCCATTGCTACCAGATTCATACCACCCTCTAGCACAATAATATCTGCATTCTTCTTACTCGGCTCTACAAATTCCTCGTGCATTGGCTTTACCGTATTCATATACTGTGAAATCACAGACTCTAATGAACGCGCACGCTCAATTACATCACGCTGGATTCTTCTGATAATACGAATATCAGCATCTGTATCAACGAAAATTTTAATATCCATTTCTTTGCACAGCTCTTTGTTTTCAAAAATCAGGATTCCCTCAACAATAATCACATTTGTCGGGTAAATCACCTGAAAATTACGGCTTCTGTTGTGAACTGTGTAATCATAAATCGGACAGTTGATTGGCTCACCTTTTTTTAACTGACGCAAATGCTGCAGCATAAGATCAGTGTCAAATGCATTCGGATGATCATAATTTAAATGTGTTCTTTCCTCATACGTCATTTCATCGTGCGCCTTATAATAATCATCATGCTTAAGCACAGTAATCTGATCGCCAAAGTGATTTACAAGCTGTTTTGTAAGTGTCGACTTTCCGCTTCCTGTTCCTCCCGCAATTCCGATTACCAGGATATTGTTATTACTCATTTGCTTTATCCTTTCTTATTATGTCTCTTAGTGCCTCCACTGCTGTTGTAATTGCAAGCTCCGTGTCGTGAACAACTGGATTTTCCATGTTCAGTTTTGCGCGCTCCTGATTTGCCACAACCAAAAAGATAGATCCAACGCGCACACGAAGATAATTTCCAACAACAAATAATGCCGCTGACTCCATCTCTGATGCAAGGCATCCTAAGCGTTTCCATGCTTCCCACTTATTTAAAAGCTCATAGCTGACAGGCTTTGTCTCTGGCTCATGCTGTCCATAAAATGCATCCTTACACTGAACAACACCAACATGATACGGATATTTTCCCTTTTCTGCTGCCTGCACAAGCGCCTGAACCATATGAAAGTCAGCAACTGCCGGATATTCAATTGGTGCATATTCACGGCTTGTCCCTTCCATACGAATTGCACCTGTTGCAATCACTAAATCACCGCTTTTTACAGGAATCTGCATACCTCCGCATGTTCCGACACGAATAAATGTATCGGCACCAATCTTTACAAGCTCCTCCATTGCAATTGATGCAGAAGCACCGCCGATACCAGTTGACGTTACACTAACTTTCTCTCCTTCAAGATAGCCTGTGTATGTCACATATTCACGGCTGTCCGCCATCTTCACTGGATTGTCAAAATGAGCTGCAATCTTTTCACAACGCTTCGGATCTCCTGGAAGAAGCACATAGCGGCCTACATCACCTTTACCTAGCTGAATATGATACTGCAATTCTGGTTTTTCTGAATAATTTACCATACTTCTCTCCTTTCACCTTATATTTATTCTTATATTTTTGATTTTGTTGATAGTATATCATCTCAAACGTCTGAAAACAAGCACGATTCCTTATTACTTTTTGAGAAATAATGCGACTGTCTCAATTCCTCCAGTAGCCGGGAACATATCAACGGCTCTTGCTTTTACCATACGATAGCCCGCTGCTTCTAATACTTCTCTGTCACGCACAAGACTTGTGGGCTTGCAGGAAACATAAACAATTGTTGGTACATCAAATGCGATAATCTTAGGAAGCGCCTTTGGATGAATACCATCTCTTGGCGGATCAAGCACTATCAGATCTGGCTTCTCAGTCAAATCATCAACAACCTTTAACACATCACCTGCTATAAAGCTGCAGTTATCAAGTCCATTTAATTTGGCATTGACACGCGCTGCCTCTACTGCTTCCTCAACAATCTCCACGCCAGTCACATGCTTTGCCACAGGTGCTAAAATCTGGGCAATTGTGCCAGTTCCGCTGTAGAGATCAAAGATTACTTTCTGATTTGTTTCTCCAATATAATCTCTTACTGTCTGATATAAAAGCTCGGCACCTCTTGAATTTGTCTGAAAAAATGAAAACAATGTAACACAAAATGAAAGTCCCAGTAACTTTTCAGTAATCCAATCTTTGCCGTATAAAACTTCTGTATTATCGCTTTGCACTACATCTGCAAGTGAATCATTAGTAATATGTAAAACACCTGCAAGGCTGCCTTCTAATGGCAGCGCCTTTAATTTTTCTGTCAATTCTGCAAGCTGCATAGTAGACGCATCTGCCTGTGAAGAAGCAACTACGGCGACTAAAAGTTCTCCCGTTGCAGCGCTGGAGCGAAGCAGCAAATGACGAAGAACACCTTCATGGCGCATTCTATGATAAAATGGAATATTCAACTTTGAAAAATGGTCAAGCACTGCCATTGCAGCCATACGCATATCAGGTGTCATAATCTGACATGTTTCAATACCCGCAATATCATAAAAGCTGCCTCTTTGATGCATACCAAGTGCAAGAGGACCGCCCATATAAGAATCACCAAATGTCAGCTCTACCTTATTGCGATATCCGCTTACAACAGGACTAGACACTATTCCTTCAAATGTATAATCGGTGCCGCCATTATCAAGCATTTTCTTAATCTGTGCTTCTTTAATTGCCAGCTGCTTTTCGTATGGAAGCGTCTGATACAGACATCCACCGCATTTTCCTGCCCACTCACAAAGACAGGCAGTCTCATCAGCTGACTTTTCTAATATCTCAAGCAAAATGCCTTCTATTTTTTCTTTTCTCTTTTTCTTTACACGAAAACGTAATTTTTGACCTGGGATGCCATATTTTACCTGTGCAGTTTCCCCTTCATCTGTCACGACAATCGCTTTGTCTGGAAAAAGGACCTCCTGCACGCGGCCCTCATAAATCTCGCCTTTTTTCATACACATCTCCTTTTCTTGAACTAAAATCCCCGCCGTTTTGCGGCGGGGATATCATTTTTATTTACTTACCTATTAATGTCAGATCAGTCTTCATCCTCATCATCAGACTCTTCATCCTCAGATTTTTCCTCAGCCTCATCAGATTCCTCTTCTTTAGCCTCGTCTTCTTTCTCCTCTTCTTCGTCATCATCATCGAAGAAATCGTCGTCAAAGTCATCATCAAAATCATCATCCAGATCATCTAAATAATCCGGCTTCAGATAACGGTACAGTGCATATGCTGCACCTGCAATTGCTGCAATTACAGCGATTGCTGCAATCACATAACAAAATTTGCACTTTTTCTCATTCTCTTCCTTAGACTTGAGAACCTCATGAACCTTTACTGCCTGCAGCAGATCATCAAACTTTGCCATAAAACCCATCCTTTCTTTTTTCTAAAGATCAATCTTAGAATAGTATACCATATGATCTGTAAAATTACTAGCTTTATCTTTGTCGTTTTAGATAAATTTTATTAAATCTTTTTAAGTTTTGCAAATCCTGCAAACAACTTTTTTACGCCTGCTGTATCAAACTCAACTGTTACCTGATAATCTTTTTTCATATCTTCGACTGCAAGCACTGTTCCCTTTCCAAATTTGATATGGGAAACTCTATCGCCTTCTTTGTAGTCAAGGCTATCTGGCTTTGGACTTGAGAATGCTTTTGCATACTTTAAATCAAAGACATTATCATAGTTTGTCTTTTTTGCCGTTTGACTTCCCTGTGATGCACTAAATGAGCTGCCTGATGACATAGAAGATGAACCGCCAAACAAACTGCCTGACAGTGAGTTTGCAGTCATAGATGGTCCTTTCTTAAAAAGACCTCCGAATGTCTCTTCCTTCCAGTCAAGCTTTTCCTGCGGCAGTTCTTTAACAAAACGCGAAATTGCACTGTATTGAATATTTCCATGAACCATACGCTGCTTTGCTGCTGTCAGCGTCAGCTGCTGCATTGCTCTTGTAATACCCACATAGCAAAGTCTTCGTTCTTCCTCGATATCTCCCGGATCACCGCTGTTCATTGACATGTAGCTTGGGAAAAGTCCTTCTTCCATACCTGTCATATAGACAACTGGAAACTCGAGTCCCTTTGCACTATGCAGTGTCATTAATGTTAAACTGTCTGCCTCACTGTCCATGTTGTCAATATCTGCCACAAGCGCTACCTCCTCCAAAAAGTCAGTAAGCGCTGCTTCATCATGATTTGCATAATAGTCAGCTGCTTTATTCTGAAATTCATCAAGATTTTCCTGCTTTGCCTGTGCCTTATCTTCCTCAAGCTTTTCTAACTCTTCTAAGTAGCCAGTCTGCTCTAAGATGCTTTCAATCAGCTCTGCTGCATCTAGCTCCTTTGCAAGCGCACGAAATACCATGATCTGATTGACAAAGCCTTTTATCTTATCAGCTGCCTTTCCAATTCCTGGAATCTGTTCTGCCTGCTCCATTGCCTGAAATAGCCGCATTCCATGCTCAGAAGCATAGACAGCCAGCTTATTTAACGTCACTTGCCCAATTCCACGCTTTGGCACATTGACAATTCTCGTAACAGACAGATCATCACGTCCGCTGTCAATTGTCTTTAAGTAGGCTAAAATATCCTTGATTTCCTGTCTCTGGTAGAAATTCACACCACCGACAAGACGATACGGTACACTCTTTTTAATGCATTTCTCTTCAAATGCGCGTGACTGTGCATTTGTACGGTAAAGAATTGCACAGTCCTGATACTGATACTTTCCCATATGAACTGCCGTCTGTATCTTGTCAATTACATCTTCTGCCTCACCATAAGCAGTCTCGTAGTGAATAAAGGAAACCTCTTTTCCTTCTCCATTTTCACTCCAAAGATGTTTTTCCTTTCGATGTGCATTATTTGCAATTACTGAGTTTGCGGCTTCGAGAATATTATTTGTGGAACGATAATTTTGCTCAAGCTTGACAACCTTTGCACCTGGAAAAGTCTCCTCAAAGCTTAAAATATTTGTAATGTCTGCACCTCTAAATTTATAGATAGACTGATCGTCATCTCCAACCACACACAAATTATGATATTTTCCAGAAAGCAGGCGAATAAGCTCAAATTGAACTGAATTAGTGTCCTGATACTCGTCAACCATAATGTAGCGCAGACGTTCCTGATAAGCTTCTAAAACATCTCTATTTTCGCGCAGCAGACGAACTGTCAAAAGAAGCAAATCATCAAAATCAACTGCGTTATTATCAATTAATGTTTTCTGGTATGCTTTATAGATTTTTGCCTCCTGGCACATTCGAAAATCTCCGCCAGCCTGTGTTTCAAAATCCTGTGGCTCAATCATTTCATTTTTGGCCGCTGAAATTACACCAAGCAGCGGTCCTTCCCTATATTGCTTAGGATCAAGGTCAAGCTCCTTAACTGCCTTTCGGATTACACTCTTTTGATCATCTGTATCGTAAATCGTAAAATGATTATCATATCCAAGACGGTCTATATATCTTCGCAGAATGCGCACACAAGAGCTGTGGAATGTCGCTACCCATATGCTCTCTGCCCCGAACTCAACCAGGCGGTCGACACGATCCCGCATCTCCTGCGCTGCCTTATTTGTAAAGGTAATTGCCATGATATTCCATGGATTTACTCCCTTTTCCTCAATCAAATATGCAATACGATGCGTCAGCACACGCGTTTTTCCTGAGCCTGCTCCTGCAAGTATCAAAAGCGGCCCCTCAGTGCAGCTGGCCGCCTCTTTTTGAACTGGATTTAATGACTGTAAAATATCGGACACGTTTTTCCTCCATAAAAATGGAAGAAAGACTGTACGCACAGTCTCCCTCCATTATCTTTTTATATTTTTGTAATTATGCAAGCTTTGTACCGCAGTTTGAGCAGAATCTTGCACCATTTGTCGGTGTTCCACAGTTCGGACAGAACTTCGGCACAGTACCATTTGAAGATGGAGCTGCCTGATTTTGCTGTGCATTATTCTGCATATTACCGTTCATCATCTGGCCCATCATCTGACCCATTGCCATACCCATCTGCATACCAGCCATATTGCCTGCCATGCTGCCGGCTGCTGTGTTTGGCTGTGTAAGCGCATCTGCCATCTGCATCTGTGTATATGTATTTACATTTCCGATCATGGACTGAGCTGCTGCCTTCTGCTGCATCTTAGCAACCTCCTCCGGATAGGAAACGCTCTGAATCGTAAAGCTTGTAATAGCAATTCCGATCTTTACCATCTCCATATCAAGATCTGATGCAATACCCTTGCCGATGTCGTATGCATTTGCCTGAAGGTTAAACATATCCTTTCCTTCTTTTGAAATCCACTTCATCATCAGCATATCAAGCATAGACATTACACGTTCCTTGATATCCTCTACGTTAAACTCTGACTTAATGCCGGCAATTTTGTCGATTAAAACCTGCTCATCAGAAACCTTGAAGCTAAATGTACCAAATGCACGGATTGGCATACCGCCAGGCAAGCCCTGAACCGGCAGATTAATCGCATTTTTTGTGCCCCATTTTACTGTAAATTCCTTTGTATTGATAAACAGCACCTCTGCACGCAGCGGTGTGTTAAATCCAAATGTAAAACTTTTCAGTGTAGATAAAAATGGAATAATATCGGAAGAAATATCAAAGTTTCCCTCTTCACGGAAAATACCCTCGATTCTTCCATTATACATAAAGATCGCGTCCTGTCCCGGACGAATAATCAGACGGCTCCCCTTCTTGATCTCGCTGCTTGGAAACTTCCAGAAAATAATATCATCCGAGTATTCTTTCCACTCTACAACACTGGAGAATTGTCCACCAAATAATCCCATACGCGTCAACCTTCCTTATTTTTGTAGTTAGTTAAGTTTTGCCTTCAGTGCCGCTAATTCATCATCAATATCAGATGTACCTGCCACATCATCAAGATCATACTTACGAGCCAGATCATCTACATTTGTATTTGCAGACTCATTTAACTGTGCCATAGCATTTGCAGTATCGAGCATCTTATTTGCCTTTTCCTCCATACGATCAAATGCTGACATATTGTTTGACACACCCCTTAATGATGATCCGACCTGATTTACACGCTCCTGAGCCTTTGCAACAGCTACCTTCGCCTTGATCGTTTCCTTGCGTGCTCTTAAATCTGAAATATCATTTACAAGCTTATCATGCATCTGACGCATCTTCTGTGCGTTTGCTGCTGCCGTGTCATATGTGAGCTTTAAGCCCTCAAGCTTAGACTGTGCTGTCTTCTTTGACTGTAAAAATACTCTTGCATCATTGTCGTTTCCTGCTGCAACAGCCTTTTCTGCATATTTCTGATACTTTTCAACTTCTGCAAGTGCCTCGTCATAAGCTCTCTTTGCACGTGCTTCTTCAGCCATTACTGACGCTGTTTCTGCCTTTACCTTGCCTAAATCGTCCTCAAGGTTTCTCATGTACTGATCAATCATTTTTTCCGGATTCTCAGCCTTATCAAGCATAGCATTGATGTTAGCTGACATAATATCTTTAAATCTCTGAATTACTCCCATAGTCATTTCCTCCTTAAAAAAACCTATGTTTGTTAACCTGTTAACTTTATTATATCGTATCTTTATGTGTTTGTCACTAGGATTTTGAAAATTTCTCTTGCTATCTGGTTTTGAAAACGATATAATGTAGTTATTACAGTTCACGCATCCAGTTAGACGTTTTGCAACGACGCACGGAACGTGCGGTTTTGTGAATGGGCGTCCCGTGAACGTCAACATTGCTACACAATATTTAGGAGGCTTTAAATGACTAACGATGAGCTTTTTTCACAGCTGCTTGATAAAATCAGCTCTTTTGACTATATACACGCTGATCAGATTCCGAACATTGACCTTTACATGGATCAGGTGACAACCTTTATGGATACACACCTTGGTGCTACAAGGCGCTATGATGAGGATAAGGTTTTAACAAAAACTATGATCAATAATTACGCCAAAAACAACCTGCTTCCTTCTCCGGTCAGAAAAAAATACACAGAAAATCATATCCTACAGTTGATTCTTATTTACTATATGAAAAGTTTTCTGTCAATCAGCGATATTGAAACTATGCTAAAGCCATTGACACAGCATTTCTGGGATGAAAACAGTTCTCCTAATTTTGCAGAAATTTATAGTAAGATTTTTTCATACGCAGATAATGGCATCAAACCGCTTGCAGACGATCTTCGCCATAAATTTGAGACTTCAAAGGAAACTTTTTCCTGCGATGATGATGAGCAAGATTCTTACCTGCAGCTATTTACGTTTCTGTGCATGACGATTTATGATATATACATGAAAAAACAGGTTGTAACAGGTGTCATTGATGAATTAAAAAGACGTCAGGATGCCTCTGATGAACGAGCAAAAGCTGCTGAAAAAGAAAAACGTGAAGAACGAAAGCGCAAATAAAAAAGAGCTACCGGCATACATTCTAGTATGTCAGTAGCTCTTTTATTATATCTTGATTATTCAGCGTCTGGCTTTTCAGCCTCTACGATTGCACTCTTCTGCATCGGGATACGGCAGTTTTTATTGTTTCCAAACTCTACGATTACTGTATCATCTGTAATGTCGATAACAGTTCCGTAAAAACCGGAAGTTGTCAAAACGATATCACCAACTTCAAGTGCAGATAACATCTGAGACTGCTTCTTCTGCTCCTTCTTCTGAGGACGAATTGCAACAAAATACATAACACCGATGATGATTACCATATAGCCAACGATCATAATCAGGCTGGTTGCTCCATTTGCGCCAGTTGCGGCACCGTCTGCTGTTGTCGCACATCCTGTCATAGAAAACAGTGCGGTCATAACTGCCGCTGCAGCTGCTAACTTCTTCTTCATAGTTTCCTCTCATTTCCGCTGCATATGCAGCTTGTAATTTCGTATTCGAATCTAAAATTCTAAGGCAATGCCCCGAGGTGAATATGACTTAGTCCTGTGGACCGGCAGCCATAGATTCGAGCATATTCTTTTTATACTCCGCAAAGCATCCGTTGTCAATGCTTTCACGAATTTCAGTCATTAAATTATTATAAAAATACAGATTGTGAAGAACGCACAGACGCATGCCAAGCATTTCCTTTGCTTTTAGCAGATGACGAATATACGCTCTGCTATAAGCACGGCATGCCGGACACTGACAGCCTTCCTCGATTGGTCTTGAATCAAGCTCATAGCGGGCATTAAACAGATTAAGCTTGCCATGCTTTGTATAAACATGACCATGACGGCCGTTTCTGCTTGGATATACACAGTCGAAGAAATCAATTCCGCGGTCAACACCCTCAAGTATATTTGCCGGAGTTCCAACACCCATTAAATAAGTTGGCTTATTCTTTGGCAAATATGGTACCACTGCATCTAAAATGCGATACATTTCCTCATGGCTTTCTCCAACTGCAAGTCCGCCGACTGCATAACCATCAAGATCCATCTCGCTTATGCGTTTTGCATGCTCAATACGGATATCCTCATAAACACCGCCTTGGTTAATTCCAAACAACAGCTGATGCGGATTTATTGTATCCTCAAGTGAATTTAAACGTGCCATCTCTGTCTTACAGCGTGCAAGCCATCTTGTGGTACGCTCTACGCTGTTTTTGATATAGCTGCGGTCTGCCACAGAAGACGGACACTCATCAAATGCCATTGCAATAGTAGAACCAAGATTAGACTGAATCTGCATACTCTCCTCTGGCCCCATAAAAATACGATGGCCATCGATATGAGACTGGAAGTAAACTCCTTCTTCCTTAATCTTTCTCATTCCGGCAAGAGAAAATACCTGAAAACCGCCGGAATCTGTTAGAATCGGGCGGTCCCAATTCATAAATTTATGCAGACCGCCAAACTGCTTGATCAGCTTATCTCCCGTTCTTACATGAAGATGATACGTATTGGACAGCTCTACCTGTGTATGGATTTCCTTTAAATCCATTGTTGATACAGCACCTTTAATTGCGGCAACTGTACCAACATTCATAAATACAGGTGTCTGAATTTCTCCATGAACGGTAGAGACACGGGCTCTTTTTGCTCGTCCCTCTGTTTTTAAAATTTCATATTCCATTATTACTTACCTTATTTAGAAGTCTTCTTTGCCTTACGTTTGTCAAGAGCGTTCTTTAAATCATACCACAGGCAGCCTGCGATGCATACAGAAGAATAGCATCCGCAGATAACACCTACGATAAGTGGCAGTGCAAACTCCTTGATGGATGTTACACCAAGAATATAAAGAACTACTACCATGATAAGAGTTGTCAAAGAGGTATTGATGCTTCGTGACAATGTCTGTGTAACAGAAACATTGACAACTTCTGCCAAATTCTTGTTAGTGTGCAAATTCTCACGGATACGGTCAAATACAACGATTGTCGCATTGATAGAATATCCAACGAGAGTCAGCATACAAGCAATAAACGTATTTCCTACAGTCCAGCGAAGCACTGCATAAAATGCCAGTAAAACAAAGACATCGTGAAGAAGCGGAAGAACAGAGCTTACACCAAAGCTAAACTCCTTGAAACGAATCCATACGTAAATTAACATAAAGATTGCTGCAATAATGACAGACAAAATTGCAGAACGCTTCATCTCACCGCTGACTGCAGCACTGATATTTTCAGTCTGAATGGTACTCTCATCTACTCCAAAGGTCTCTGACAGCTTACTGTAAAGTGCATCTCTTTCATCTACAGTAAGTGTTCTTGTCTTAATAATAACCTCGTTGCTTCCTGTTACAGGTGTCATCTGGATATCATTGTCACCTGTTACCTCGCTTACAACTGGCTGTACATCACTTTCGAGCTTCTCAACACTGTAATTCTCATTAAAGGTTACGCTAGTGGAAGCACCGCCGATAAAGTCAAGGCTGTAATTGAAGATATGACCCTTTACACCACTGACTACCATCGCAACAATGCCGATTGCAATAACAATACCTGATGCGCTGTAGAACAGCTTTCTTTTTCCAATAAAGTTAAATGTTTTTGTGTAAACAGTCTTTCCATACAGCTTTTCATCCTGCAGACCAACTGCATAGAAGCTCTTCAAGATATTCTTTGTAATTACAAGTGCTGTAAACATGGATACAACGATACCAAGAGCCAATGTCTGAGCAAAGCCCTTTACTGTACCAGAACCGATAAAATACAAAACACCTGCTGCGATTAATGTAGTAACATTTCCATCGATGATTGCGGAAAATGCCTTAGCAAATCCTGCATCAATTGCTGTACGAACACTCTTTCCAGCTCCGATCTCCTCACGGATACGTGCGAAAATAATACAGTTTGCATCTACAGCCATACCAATACCAAGAATAATACCGGCAATACCTGGAAGTGTCAGTGTAATTTCCTCATTAAACGCACTTAACAGAACAATTACAAACGCAGTATACATAACAAGCGCGATAGATGCTGCCAAACCTGGAATACGATAGTAGATAATCATGAAAGCAAATACTAAGATCAGACCGATCACACCTGCCATAAGGCTTGTACGAACTGCATCCTGTCCTAATTTTGCACCAACTACCTGAGAACGCATCTCCTGCAATTGAACAGGCAGTGCTCCGATACGAATATTGGAAGCAAGTGTCTGTGCTGCCTCAAGATCACCCATACCAGTGATGGAGCATGTATCAGACGCAATATGCTCATTTACAGTCGGGGCACTTAACACTTCGCCGTTATACATAATGTAAATTCTGCCCTTTGTAGGTGCTAACTCCTCTGTTGCCTTTGAGAATGCCTCGACACCATCAGATGTCAGCGTCAGATTTACAACATACTCTCTTGCATTTGTTGTTGCATTGCTTCTTGCACCGGCCTGTGCGTCCTTGATCTGATTTCCGTCCATGACCTTGGTTCCCTCTGGATCACTTGAATCCGTACAGAAAATCAAGGTACCTGGTTTTCCAAGCTCCTGCAAAACTGCATTTGCATCTGTTGCACCTGGAATGTCTACCGTAATACGGTCAGATCCCTCAAAATAAACCTGTGCTTCAGTTGAATAATCCTGCACACGTTTTTCAAGCTTTGCCTTCGTGTCGGACATATCCTGGCTGTTTACATCGCCTACTGCCTCATAGGTGATGCTGACACCGCCTCTAAGGTCAAGACCAAGGCTGATGTCGTTTAAACTTCCTGAACGATCACTTCCAAGGCCGCTGACGGCTGTGTATACGACAAATGCGATGACTGCCAAAAGCACAACCAGACGGATAATCCCTTTTTTCTTGCTCATCTTTCTATCTCCTTCTCTATTCGGAGGCTGTCTAAGATAGTCTCCTTTTTCATACAGATCTAAGATCTGTACTAATTCATGTTAACACACGTGGGAGATTTCACCGGCAACATCAGCAGATGCCCCTGTCTCTTCTTCCATGTCAGCAAGTGCTGCCTTAATCATGATGGCACACTCAATACGCTTCTGCTGCATCTTACATCCAACATCATAGGAACCTGTGATAGAACCTGTGAAGTTGTATGCATTTGCATTACAGCCTCCGCTGCAATAATACTTCGCGAAGCAATTCTGACAGGCTGGCTTTGCATATACATTGCACTGTTTAAATTCATCGCATATATCCTGCTTTACAATACCATCATAAACATTTCCAAGTAAAAACTCTTCTTGTCCAACAAACTGATGGCATGGATAGAAGTCACCCCACGGGGTGACAGCCAGATATTCTGTTCCAGAACCACAGCCTGACAAACGCTTTGCCACGCATGGACTCTGTGTCAAATCAATATTAAAGTGGAAGAAATTAAATCCTTTTCCAGCTTTACGATATTCCAAATAAGCATCAGCAAGCTTATCATATTCTTCAAGGATACGCGGCAGATCTTCTTCGCGGATTGCATAATCATCCTCTGGTGATGCAACAACCGGCTCCATAGACATCTGCTTAAAACCAAGATCAGCATAATGAAGCACATCCTTTGAAAAATCAAGATTATTTCTTGTAAATGTTCCTCTGACATAATAATTTGTCTGATTGCGGCTTTCTGCAAACTTCTGGAATTTTGGAACGATTAAATCATAGCTTCCCTTTCCGTTTCTAAAAGGACGCATTTTATCATTTACTTCTTTTCTTCCATCAAGACTAAGCACTACATTGCTCATCTCTTTATTACAAAATTCCATTACTTCATCGTTTAAAAGCACACCGTTTGTGGTCAGTGTAAAACGAAACAGCTTATTATGCTCTTTTTCAAGAGATCTTCCATATTTTACAAGCTCTTTTACGACATCCCAGTTCATAAGAGGCTCACCACCAAAGAAATCGACCTCAAGATTTCTGCGGTTTCCAGAGTTTGCAACTAAAAAGTCGAGTGCCTTCTTGCCGACCTCAAGGCTCATAAGTGCACGACGTCCGTGATACTCACCTTCCTCAGCAAAACAATACTTGCAGGCAAGATTACAATCATGGGCAATATGCAGGCAAAGTGCCTTCACTACCGTTTTTCTCTTTTTGAAGTCTGTCATATACTTCTGATAAATATCTTCTGTATACAGCATTCCCTCATTCTTTAAACGGGTGATCTCTTCGTAGGCCGCCTCAAGCTCTTCTCTTGGGTAACTGTCAAGAGAAGCAAAAATGGCTTCCTTGTCTTCCTGCTTCTCATATACAGGAATCATATCATATACCACGTCATCTACTACATGTACAGCGCTGGAGTTTACGTCCATAACAATGTTGTAGCCATGGCTCTTATATTGATGTATCACTACTATTCAACCTTTCTTATCTTTATCCTTCTTCATAAAAATGCATACAATGGAAAACCGAGGAGTTTCCTCCCCGGCTTTCCATCAACCAAGTCCAGAAAAATTACTTGTTGTTTTCGCAGCTCTGATTTCCTACTGTACAGGAAGTCTTACATGCGGACTGGCAAGAAGTCTGGCACTCGCCACAGCCACCCTTTGCCATGGTGTTCTGCAAAGTCTTGCTTGTTAAGGTCTTAGTTTCCTTCATATCTTCATCCTCCTATCTCGAATATCTGATAATTCACAGTGAAGTATAACATAAATGTGGAGAAACTGCAAGTAAAAACTATTCTTCTTCCTTATTCTTACTATCTATATACGCCCAGATCTCCTCGCGTCCCTGCTTGGTCTCAGCAGAAAACGGGATTAATACCTCACTTGATTTCATTCCAAGTGTACTTCGTATCTCCTTTACTCTTGCTGAAAGCTGACTTCTCTTAATCTTATCTAGCTTTGTTGCAATGACAACTGGTGAAAAGCCTGAGTTAACCATCCAGTCAAACATCTGGCAGTCGTTTGCGGACGGCTTGTGACGAATATCTACGAGCAAAAATACTCCCTTTAACGGCTTTGAGGTGTGCAGATAGCTCTCTATCATTTTTCCCCACTTTTCCTTTGTTTCCATTGAAACCTTTGCAAAGCCATATCCTGGCAGGTCAACAAAATAAACACTTTTTTCCTGCGCATAGGAAGCGTCAAGGCCTTGTGCTTCTATCTCTTTTTGAGACTTCTCGCGATACTCGACCTTATAATAATTAATCGTCTGTGTCTTTCCCGGCTCTGCTGATGTACGCGCATATGCCTTACGGCTGATCAGACCGTTAATCAAAGAAGACTTTCCTACATTTGATTTTCCCGCAAATGCAAATTCTGAAAATTCATTTTCTGGAAGCTTGCTCGTTATACCGCAGACTGTCTCCAGATTGACTGATTTGATAATCATGCCTCAAAAACCTCCTTTATAACTTCGCGCATATGCGTTACAAAGCGCACACACAGCCCTGTTGTTACTTCATCTGTCAACTCCTCATAATCTGCACGGTTATCAGCCGGCACAAATACAAGCGTTGCACCTGCTGCCTTCGCCGCGAGAAGTTTTTCCTTTAAGCCACCAATCGCAAGTACACGACCACGAAGCGTAATCTCACCAGTCATTGCTACATCCGGCCGCACTGCACGATTTGTTACTGCAGAAAGAATTGCCGTTGCCATCGTAATTCCGGCACTCGGACCATCCTTTGGCACTGCACCCTCTGGAATATGAATATGTATATCATGTGTTTCAAACCAATCACTTTCAATACCATACTCACCTGCCACACTCTGTACACAGCTAAGTGCTGCCTGCGCTGACTCCTTCATGACATCACCAAGCTTTCCTGTCAGCTTCATCTGACCCTTACCTGGTGTTACATTTACTTCAACTTCAAGAGTTACACCACCTACACTTGTCCATGCCAAACCTCTGACAATTCCTGGCTCGCCCTTTGCTGCTATTTCTTCTTTGCGGAAGCGCTCTCTGCCTAAATAATCTGATAAATTGTCTGGTGTGACTTCAATTTGTTCGCAGTTTTCCTCAAGATATTTTAGAGCAGCCTTGCGGCAAATAATAGCAAGCTGTCTTTCAAGTCCACGAACACCCGCCTCTTTTGTATATCCGCTTATCACCTTTTCAAGTGCACTCTGATCCACTCTTAATAGACCTTCTGGCAGCGCTGCCTCTTCAATCTGCTTTGGAAGCAGAAAACGACTGGCAATCTGATATTTTTCTTTTTCAGTATAGCTGCTGACCTCTATGATCTCCATACGATCAAGTAATGGCTGCGGAACTGTCTGTAAATTATTTGCTGTTGCGACAAATAATACATCGGAAAGATCAAGCGGTACCTCAAGATAGTGATCTGTAAATGTTGCGTTCTGTTCTGGGTCAAGTACCTCTAACATAGCAGATGATACATCTCCATGCAAACTGTCGCTTCCCATTTTATCAAGCTCATCAAGAAGCATTAGAGGATTTATAACACCTGCCTTTTTGATGGCCTGCGCAATACGCCCCGGCATCGCTGCGACGTATGTTCGTCTATGACCGCGAATCTCAGCCTCATCATGCACACCGCCAAGGCTGATGCGCACATACTTACGATTTAATGCAGAAGCAATGGAGCGGGCAATTGATGTTTTTCCAGTTCCAGGCGGTCCTACAAGGCAAAGAATACGACCGCCTTTTCGCGGCTGTGTTTTTTCCTGCTCTTTATCAGCTTCCTGCGCATTCATTTGCAGCTGTCTGACAGCAAGAAATTCTAACACCTGCTCCTTTACCTTTTCAAGACCATAATGATCCTTATCAAGTTCCTCTCTTGCTGCACGTATCGAGATATGTTCTTTGGTGCGCTCCTCCCATGGCATCTCAAGCAATGTCTCAATATAATTCTGACTAACCTTGCTTTCTGGACCATCCATCGGATTGCTGCGCAGACGCTTAATTTCTTTTTCAAGCTGTTTTTTTACTTCTTCTGGTGCTTTAAGCTCTTTTAGCTGTTTTTCGTAGCGGTCTGCCGCAGATTCTGCTCCCTCACCAAGTTCCTTTCGAATAAGGCGCATTTGTTCACGCAAAATATAGTCACGCTGCTGCTTATCAAGCGCATTTTTCACCTTGCTCTGGTATTCTGCGCGAAATCGCTCTACAAGCGTTTCGTTGCTTAGCCACTCCAAAATAAATTCGTAGCGTTTTTCCTCATCCGGATATGTGGCCAAATATTTCTGACGTTCTTGCTGCTTCATAGGCAAATTGCATGCGATAAGTGCACAAAAACCTCCGATATCCATGTGCTGCAGCAGCAAATTGGCCAGTTCCCTGCTGGCCTTTGGCTGAACACGGCAGTATTGTTCAATCAGATCCTTGAGTACACGAATTTTAGCCTCTTCCTCAATTTCTTTTTCCTGATCCTCTTTGTCTAAATCATCTGCCAGTATTTCTTGTTCATCGCTTTTTTCTGACTCAAAAACAGTCACCCTTGCAATCAAATTTGGCACATATTCCTCAATTGATTCTAGCTTTGCCGACTGCAGACCTGTGACCAGCACACGGAAGCTGTCTTCGGGCCCCTTAATAATTTGTTTTACCTGCGCAATAACACCAAATTGCTCTAGCTGCTCCTGCCCCGGATTTTCCACACTCGGATCCTTCTGTGCAACCAGAAATACATTCTGATTTGTCTTCTGTGCATTGGTCGCCGCTGCAATCGACATCGGCCTGTTCATATCCAGATAAATCCTCATACGCGGCAATACGGTGATTCCACGCAGAGCGATTGTAATTAATGTATTTTGCACTGTTTTTCTCCCTTATAAAAATAGAAAGGGGGGAGACTGTCATGCAGTCTCCCCGGATTTATTCAGGAATCTGCGGGCTCTTTCTTCCCGCTTTACAACCTCAATATCGCGGCGCACGATCTGCGGCTTTTCTGTTCCCTCTACTGTCTGCTCAGTAATGATACATTCTCCTACTGTATCATCAGAAGGCAGCTCGTACATGGTATCCATCATGACGGACTCTAGAATTGCTCGTAAGCCTCTTGCACCGGTCTTTCTTTCCTGTGCCTTCTTCGCAACTGCTTTGACTGCATCTTCTGTAAAGGTGAGCTTTACACCGTCAATATCAAACAGCTTCGTGTACTGCTTTGTAATCGCATTCTTCGGCTCTGTAAGAATCTTTGCAAGAGCTGCCTCGTCAAGCTGCTCAAGCGATACCATAACAGGAAGACGTCCGATAAACTCTGGTATAAGTCCAAACTTTACCAAATCTTCTGGAAGCACCTGCGCAAACAATTCACTGATGCTGCGCTCATCCTTTCCAATAATCTCAGCGCCAAATCCAATTGATCCACTTCCAAGACGGCTCTCTACGATCTTTTCAAGACCGTCGAATGCACCTCCGCAGATAAATAAAATGTTGGTGGTATCAATCTGTAAAAGCTCCTGATGCGGATGCTTTCTTCCACCCTGCGGCGGAACGCTTGCTACGGTTCCCTCTAAAATCTTTAATAATGCCTGCTGAACACCTTCACCGGAAACGTCTCTGGTAATAGATACATTCTCAGACTTCTTCGTGATCTTATCAATCTCGTCAATATAAATGATACCGTATTCTGCACGCTCGATGTTATAATCGGCTGCCTGAATCAGCTTTAACAGGATGTTTTCAACATCTTCACCCACATAACCGGCCTCTGTCAGAGAAGTTGCATCTGCAATTGCAAACGGAACATTGAGTAACTTCGCCAACGACTGTGCCATGTAAGTCTTTCCTGAACCAGTCGGACCAAGCATGAGAATATTACTCTTTTGAATCTCAACGTCACTGCTCTCTTCAATGTGGGTAATGCGCTTATAATGGTTGTACACAGCTACTGCCAGTGCTTTTTTTGCCTCATCCTGTCCAATTACGTATTGGTTGAGATGCTCCATGATCTGCTTTGGTTTTAACAGGTTAATGTCTCCTGGATTATATCCGCCTGCTTCTTCCTCGCCATTTTCTTCTTCCTGAAGAATTTCGTAGCAAATCTCAGTACACTCATCGCAGATGTAACTTCCGTTTAATCCCGCAATCAGCTTGCGCACCTGTCTCTGCGACTTTCCACAGAAAGAGCAGCGTAAATCCTCTGATCTTGTTGCCATAGTCAATCCCCTTTAATCATCAATGATTCGTGATAATCTCATCAATCAAGCCATATGCTTTTGCTTCTTCAGCTGTCATCCAGTTATCTCTCTCGGTATCTGCCTCAACCTTCTCAACTGGCTGGCCTGTATGCTCTGCCATAAGTCTGTTCATGCGTGCCTTTGTTTTCAGAATATGTTCAGCAACGATCTTCATATCAGTTGCCTGACCCTGGGAACCACCAGACGGCTGATGAATCATGATCTCCGCATTTGGAAGCGCATAACGCTTGCCTTTGGTTCCTCCTGATAAAAGGAATGCGCCCATGCTGGCTGCCATACCGATGCAGATTGTAGATACATCACACTTGATGTACTTCATCGTATCGTAAATTGCCATACCATCGCTGATGGAACCACCCGGGCTGTTGATGTAAAAGCTGATATCCTTGTTTGGATCTTCAGACTCCAAAAACAGCAGCTGTGCCACGATCAGGTTTGCTGTTACATTATTCACTTCCTCGCCCAAGAAAATAATTCTCTCTTTGAGAAGACGGGAATAAATGTCATAAGAACGCTCTCCGCGGTTTGTCTGCTCCACCACATAAGGTACTAATGCCATATATGTCACCATATCCTTTCCAAAAGACAGCGGCTTTCTGCCGCTGCCTCTGTTTATAGTTACAAATTATTTTGCGCTGTCTACGATCAGATCAACTGCCTTCTGTACAGCCAGATCATCCTTTAAGCTATCCTTGCCAGCCTCACCAAGATACTCCTTAACCTTGTCAAGTTCCATCTTGTATGCGTCTGCCATCTTCTGCATCTCAGCCTCAACCTCTTCGTCAGAAACTTCGATGTTCTCAGCCTTAGCAATTGCCTCAAGAACAAGACGATTCTTAATACGAGTCTCAGCCTGCGGCTTCATCTGATCAACAAGAGCCTCTCTTGTCAGACCAGTGTACTGAAGATACTGATCAACAGTCATGCCCTGCATCTGCAGTCTCTGTGCGAAATCATTTGCCATGTTGCGTGCCTGAGAAGTGATCATAGCGTCTGCGATCTCCATGGATGCATTCTCAACAGCCTTGTCTACTAAAGCGTTCTGCTTTGCAGTCTTAGCTTCCTTCTCCTTGCGCTCTAAAGCCTTAGCCTTTAAATCAGCCTTGTACTCATCAAGAGTCTCAAAATCGGAAACCTCGCTTGCGAACTCATCATCAAGCTCTGGCAGTTCCTTAGCCTTGATTGCCTTAACAGTTACCTTAAATGTAGCCGGCTTTCCTGCCAGGCTAGCCTCATGATACTGCTCTGGGAAGGTAACGTTAACCTCAGTCTCCTCGCCAGCATTCTTGCCAACTAACTGCTCCTCGAAAGTATCGATGAAGCTGTGAGAACCGATGGTCAGATCATAATCTGTACCCTTGCCGCCTGCAAATGCAGTTCCGTCAACAAATCCCTCATAGTCGATGGTAACGATGTCACCGTCAGCTACCGGACGATCCTCTACAGTTACAGTTCTTGCCTGCTGATTCTGAACCTTCTTCAGTTCTTCCTCAACCTCTTCATCGGTAACTTCTACCGGCTGTGCCTCATACTCAAGACCCTTATACTCGCCAAGAGTTACTTCCGGCTTAACTGCTACAGTTGCAGTAAAGATGAAGGACTTGCCCTTCTCGATCTGTGTTACGTCGATCTCTGGCTGAGAAGTGATTACTAAACCACTCTCCTTTGCTGCCTCTTCGTAAGCTTCCGGAATAATCTCATTTGCCGCGTCCTCATAGAAGATACCTGCGCCGTACATCTTTTCGATCATAGCACGAGGTGCCTTGCCCTTGCGGAAACCAGGCAGCTGAATTCTGCCCTTGTTCTTGATATATGCTTTCTGCATGGCTGCCTCAAACTGCTCAGCGCTGACTTCAATTGTCAGCTTTGCCATGCTCTTTTCCAGATTTTCTACCTGTACACTCATTACTGGTTCCTCCTAAAAAAACTTTCGTCCTTATCATATGACGCTTGCCACATCTAACTACTATCTATTTTAGTCATATGTCTGCAATATACGATTATACAACACAAGCCTCAAAATTGCAAGCGATAATTATGGCATCATAATTGCTTCTGCGAGCTTCTTTGATGTTTCCTCATCTTTTAGCAGCTTTACTAACTCAAGTCCGAGCAATATAGATGTACCCATGCCGCGGCTTGTTGTAATATTTCCATCGGTAACAACTGGAACGGCCTTAAACTTAGCTCCCTTTAACTGGTCTTCAAAGCCTGGATAACATGTTGCATTCTTTCCTTCCAAAATGCCTAAAATGCCAAGTGCACTCGGTGCTGCACAGATTGCTGCAATACGTCCGCCCTTTGCATTGTGTGAAACAAGCAGCTTAGAAAGCTCTTCGCACGCTTTTAAGTTCTTAGTTCCAACACCGCCGCCCGGCAAAAATAAAGTATCTGCTGCATCAACAAAAATATCTTTTAGCATGACATCATTTTTAATTCCAATTCCATGAGAGCCCTGTGTCATATCTTTATTATGTATAGAAACAAGCTCTACCTCTTCTCCTGCTCTTCTAAGAAGATCAATCACTGCTAATGCCTCAACCTCTTCACAGCCATCTGCCATAAATGCGTAAACCATATTTTTTTCCTGCCTTTCTTTTTTTGACCTCAGTATAAAAAATCTTGATGAATCTGTCAATATGGGATATACTGATTTCTGAAAATCATTATAGGCGTTCACGGTTCGCAAACTTTTCTCGTGAACTTCAATAAATAATAGAAAGGTCTGGTATTTATTATGGAAATTGAACGTAAATTTGTCCCAGTTAAGCTTCCTGACAATTTGGAATCATATCCACACACACGCATCGAACAGGGATATCTTTGTACTGCCCCTGTCGTGCGCGTGCGAAGAGACGGTGATTCTTATTATATGACATACAAAGGCGCTGGCATGATGGTTCGTGAGGAATATAACCTGCCGCTTACAAAAGAAGCCTATGAGCATCTTATTGTAAAAGCTGACGGCACTGTAATTTCAAAGACACGCTACCGCATCCCGATTGGTAACGATCTGACTGCCGAGCTAGATATTTTTGACGGTGCTTTAAACGGTATACTGCTCGCTGAGGTTGAGTTTCCTGATGAATCTGCTGCCAGAAGCTTTATTCCTCCAAAGTGGTTTGGCGAGGATGTAACTCTTGATCCGCGCTATCACAACAGCAACATGTCAAAGGGCATTCGGCCGTAATTACATGAAGCAATCTAACATCGAGATGCGGCTTTATATTGCTGCCATAATTTTAACGCGCAGAATTTAGGTCCTGCGCGTTTTTTCATGATTTATTTTTGAAGATACCTGGGGCAAAATGGCATAAAGCCAAAATCGGTACAAGCTTGCCTGCAATCTGGTATCAAAGTTCTGTCACTCAAGATAATCAAGTGGATCAACCGGCTCTCCATTTTTTTGCAGTTCAAAATATAAATTAGGTCCTTCTGTGACATAATATTTAGTCGGCTCTGCCAGTCCGCCAAGCACAGTTCCCTTTAATACATAATCACCTTCTGCCACTGAAACATTGTCCATATTTCCGATAATCGCCTGATATTCATCGCCAAGCGTTACGCAAAGATATGTTCCAATCTCCTCATTTGCTGCGATTTTTGAGATAACGCCATCTGCCGGCGCTAAAACGGCATCACCTGGTTTTGCCTGTACCATAATTGCCGGGCACACCTTATATTCCTCTAATGTTGGATAATATACAAGTCCATCCATTGAGAAAGACTTGATAAGCTCTCTTCCTGCAACTGGCCACTGAAGCTTTTTTGATGAGTCAAAATTTAAATTCATGGATACAAGGCTTGTCTGACCTGCAACCTCTGCCACTTCATCTGATGCTGCCTGTTCTGTATTCTGGATACTGTCCTGATTTGCATTCTGTCCAGACGCATCATTTGCGGCAAGCTCCTCACTTTCCCCTGACTGCTCTGCGAGCTGCTGCTCGCCAACTTCACTTCCAACTGGAAGCTCATGGTTCATCTCCTCTGCCACCTGATTTGCCTCAGACGGCATCCCATCTGATTGTGTTTTATTAGCCTGTTCTGCTTGTGTCAGCGCTTCACTTCCATTTGTTGTCACATACCTGTCATTTTGCTCACGATAAAAATTGACTGCCAAAAGTGCAGTAAGTGCTACGACTGCGCCAAGTCCAATGCCAAGCATCTTCTTCCCCGATAAAAACGCATACCACTTTCTCATAATGATCTCCATTTCTGTGCGATTACAACTGCACAATGTATATTAGGCGATCAGGAACTTTCTCCTGCTCCCTTTAGTCCTATTCTTGCCAATATTTGTGCGGTTATACGAAGAAACAAAGAAATATTTAAAGCTTTTATCTGCCGAAACTGTCCTTTACCTCACATCCCTGAAAATAATGCTGTAAAATCCATTTATAATCTCGTCCCTCCCCTGCATACCTGTCTGCTCCATACTGACTCATTCCATATCCATGTCCAATACCCTTTGCGATTACCCTAATCGTATCTGCGTAATCTTCAAGTCGAAACCAAAGTGATGGAATACCTAGTGCCAACGCTGCTTCCTCTGCTGAAAAACTAATCTCTGACACCTGTAAATTCATAACATAACCCTGTGCATCAAGTGTCAGCGCCACATCCGCTGCATTCACCGGTGCCGAAAGCTGTCTCGTATCATCAATCTGATTAAGCTTACCTGCAAATTCTTCTTTTGTAAATTGTTTTACCGTCTGATATCCCGGTGATTCAGCATCATACACACAATCGACACCAACAAGATACGGACAATCTCCTGTCTGGTCATAGCGCGTCATACCGGCGCTGATCTTATGAAAAAGCGGTGCTACAAGCCCATCACCATAATAAAGGCACTGCCCGGCAGTTTCAATCACTGCCGCATATAATTTTTCATAATATAGATATTCATCATCGCCCCACACAGCTTTCATCTGTGAAAGCGTCATCGCATGGATGGCAAGCTCACTCTCTGAGACAGAAGTTTTTGTTCCCATAGCACGATACAGCCACGTTCTTGCTAAAATAGCCTGTGCCTTCAATGTTTCCTGCTCCATTGAAGGATCTATCTCCTGCGCTAAAATGCCAACAAGATACTGTTCTGCTGAAACTGTTTTTTCATTTTCAAGAACCACGCTATACAAATCTTCTGGCTGATAAGACATAAGACCAGTATCAAAACAAAGAATCGTCATAGTATACGGAAACAAAAGCGATGCCAAAAATAATAATACTAATGTCACGATCTTTCCCTTCATTATAGCACCGCCTTTCCTAAGCAAATCTATTTCCCCATCTATTTTATTCTGCGTTTTCTTTCAATATGACTTATTTCAAGACAAATTTGTGTTGCAACCTATTTGTTAAGATGTTATAATATTTCTGATAATGTTCTGCAGAAGGCAGAACAACAGATAGGAGGAAGCCAAATGACTTGGTGGCAAATTTTGCTCATTATTCTTGCCGTAATTCTTGTGCTTTTGGTAGTGCTTTATTTTGTAGGCTCCAAAATGCAGAGAAAACAGGCCGTTTCTCAAGAGCAGATGGATGCGATGAAACAAACGCTATCCATGTTGATTATCGACAAAAAGAAAATGAAACTTAAGGATGCAAATCTTCCGGATATGGTTTTGCAGCAGACTCCAAAGTACATGCGCCGCATGAAGATGCCTTTTGTAAAAGCAAAGGTTGGTCCTAGAATCATGACTCTTATTGCCGACCCGAAGGTGTATGAAATCCTTCCGGTAAAGAAAGAAGTTAAGGCCGTTGTCAGCGGTATTTACATCACCGAAATTAAGAGTGTACGCGGCGGAGCAATCCCGGCACCGCCGAAGAAGAAAGGTTTCTTTGCACGCTTCAAAAAAGATAAGAGCGCAAAGAATACAACTGCTGAGAAAACAGAGTCTAAGGGAAAGAAAAATAAATAAAGCAGCAAACAAAAAGCCGTGTATCGCATTGATACATGGCTTTTTATTTTACTATCTTCTGATCAGTTTTGCTGTGGGCGAATCTGAAGCAAAATTTCACTATCGCTGACATGCTGATTGTTTATCTCCAACAAGTATTCAAGCTTCAGTTCCAAAAAATCATCCTGTTCATCCAGACAGATCCCCGTGGTGTAAATTCCCATCTCCATCTGTCCATAAGGCGTCTCATATACACTGACAAGCTTGTTTTCCTTCTCGAAATTCATCTGCGCATTGATCACCCCTTTTTTGCTGACAGATACATGTTCTTCTGTAATCTGGATCGAATTTTTTACAATTAGGTTGGTATCATCGCCAATCTCATCATAGAAAAGATAGCGTTTTCCATCCTTTTCATAATACTTTCCAGTCGTTGTCACTTCGATAGTATCGTCTCCGTCCGGTGTCATCTGAAGTCCGCGCACCGTTACAAGTACGTCCTTTGTCATGTTTTTCACTTGCCTTTCTATATATAGCCCCTGCCTGCACAACTATAATCAGCGCTCGAATGCAAGATCAATCAGCTTCTGAACAAGTTCTTTCTTCGGGATGCCCTGTGCTTCCCAAAGCATCGGATACATACTAATTGCTGTAAATCCAGGAAGGGTATTGATTTCGTTAAACACAACGCCGCTCTCAGTTAAGAAGAAATCAACTCTTGAAAGTCCTCTTCCATCAAGTGCCATAAAGATTTTTACAGCATCCTCACGAATCTGCTCACGCATATTTTCTGGCATCGGCGGATCAACCAATGTCTTGGACTCAGAATTGTAATACTTTGCATCAAAATCGTAGAACTCATCTGCTGAAAGAATCTCACCAACACCAGAAGCCTTTACGTCCAGATTTCCAAGAACCGCGCACTCAACCTCACGGCCAATGATGGTCTCCTCTACGAGAATCTTTCTGTCGTTGTCAGCTGCCTCGATCAGCGCACTCTTAAGCTGCTCTCTGTTTGCTGCCTTATTTACACCCTTAGAGGAGCCTGCTCTTGACGGCTTAACAAATACCGGGTAGTCTAACTTGTTCTCAACTCTTGCAACTATCTCATCCATCTGTGGCAGTTCTTCCTTATAAACCGGAACATATTTTGCCTGACGGATGCCGAGTGTGTCGACAATCACCTTTGTGTACAGCTTATCCATGCCGGCAGCAGATGCGAAAATACCGCAGCCAACAAACGGAATACCAGACAGCTTAAATAAGCCCTGAACGGTTCCGTCCTCTCCGTATAAACCATGCAGTACCGGGAAAATCACATCAAGATGAACAAACTGTGCCTTTTCGTCCTCGCTCATACGGTAAAGGCCTTTTCTAGTTGCATCTGGTGACAATACAATACTTGTCTTTGACTGTCTCCATGATCCATCCTGAACTGCATTAAGATCAGCGGCCTCTACCCAATGACCTTCCTTTGTAATTCCTACTAAAACGATATTGTAACGCTGTGCATCAATGCACTGAATAATATTAGATGCGGACATACATGAAATCTCATGCTCAGAGGACTGTCCTCCAAAAATAACCGCCAGATTCTGCTTGCTCATAATTTTTCCCTTTCTTTGCAATTCTTAACAACAAAAGCTGCAATGTTTGCCTTTGCTATCATACCACATTTTGATAAATATGCAAGTGTCTTGCCATACAAACCTTTTATTCGTCCGTTTTATGATGCTCTTTATAATATTTATCCGGATGAATATAAACATCCTCAAAGAACTCGCGCTTTTCTTCGTAGAGCTCATTGAGCCAGTCAACTGCGGCTGCACGACCTTCATCATCAAATGAAAAACGCTTTTTTGTAAACAGCTCTGGCTTTGTAAAATCTACGGAAAATGGTCCTGGACAGGCGGCTGCCTCGAGAAATGTTTCATTCTCTTCTTCTATTTTATAAATGCTGTAGCGCATTCCTCTGTCTGACCCGGTAAAACGGCTCTTTTTCAGAAACGGAATGGACAGTAATGTTCCATGATCAATCATTTGTTTCCTCCATTGTGTACGGAATTTCCACCTGAACGCCATCAAAATTATTGACTAGGCGGCCATCTTCCTCAAGACGAAATGCCCAGTTTACCATAACACTATCTTTCTCCTCTGTTCCTTCCTTAGCTTCCGCCTCAATTTGATTCAGCGATTTTTTTGATACCATCATCAGCTTCGCATAAACACTTGTATCAGTTGTCAGTTCTTCCTTGTCACGAAATGTATACGAAAGAAGATCTCCATTAATATCTGTCATATCCATATCATTATATGCCGCTGACAAGATTGCTGCATCCTTTCCTGCACGGCAATTTAATTCGATATCTCGCACAGCAAATTTTTTATTAAAATTAACAAGTTCCTCTCCCTGTGTTGCACACATGGCAAATGAAAGCGAAACTGTCCACTCCTTTGGTGTATCACCTATTGTTTCTGTCGATACTGCACTTAAATAAGGGCATACATAATATGTTGTCGTTCTGCCGCCCCAGGCGCGATACTTTGTAACACAAACAGAACCATTCCAAAACATGGTTCCCGTTGAAGCATCTGCCTTATCAGCCTCTAGCTGTCGTCGAATCTCTGCTAATCCAGTCTCATTTTCTGCTGCCTGTTCACCTGCAGCATCCAGCGTAATTAAAACAGTTTTCTCATAGTGATGCACGCTCATTGCAACTGACAGCACCATTACAACAAGAAGTGCTGTGATCACAGTCACAAATACGGCTGTCTTTTTTCTTGGCATATGTTCTCCTTTCTACCGTATTCTCCAATAGCAAACGATATCCCATAAGCTTGTTCTAAATTTTCCTGACACAATATATTTTTCGTATCTCCCCACAAAACAAAAGAAGTATGTAAAAGCTCATTATCTGGCAAAAATAAAAGTGTCTTATCTGCTATCATAAGCGCATGCTCTGGTCTGTGCGTGATAAATAAAACCTGTTTATTGTCTGTCTTGCATAATTCATTTATCAGCTTTATCAGCTGCGCTGTGTGACGTAAATCAAGTCCACTCTCAGGCTCATCCATAATTAAAAGTGATGGCGATGCGACAAGTGCTCGTGCAAGCTTTACAAGCTGCTGCTGTCCTGCACTAAGTTTATCATACGAGTATTCAGAAAATTCAAGCATTCCAACACGCTCTAATGCTGCCTCTGCCATTTTTCTATCATTACTATCTGGCTGCGCAAAAAGTGATTTGTATGGATTGCGGCCAATAAGCACCATATCTAGCACAGAATATGGCACACTTGTCGATTTTTGAGGAACATATGCCATTTTTCTCCACAGCTGTCTGTCTTTAATATTTCTCATATCAACACCATCTAAAAATGCGCCTCCGCCGCACCATGGTATAAGCTTCATCAGACTCTTTACAAATGTTGTTTTACCGCAGCCATTTTGTCCGAGAATAGCTGTAACCATTCCCGGCTCACTCGCCATATTTATATTTGATGACAACACTTGTTTTTTGTAGCCAATTGAAGCGTCTTTTACCTCTAACTTCATCCGCGAAGCCCTCCATTTTTAGCAAGCAGAATTAAAAAAAGTGGCGCTCCAATCAAACTTGTAAGGATCGCTGCCGGAATTTCTGATGCTGTAATACAGCGCGATGCCGTGTCCGTAATAAGTAAAAACAATGCACCATATACTATCGAAGACGGAATTACGTCTTTGTTGCTTCCGCCATAAATCATTCGGCAAAAATGTGGAATCAAAAGACCAATCCAGCCAATCTGTCCGCACATAGAGACGACTGCTGCTGTGATTGCTGATGAAGCTGCCACCGTCATAAAGCGAAAACCGTGCACTGATATTCCAAAGCTTTTCACCTCTTCCTCGCTTAGCATCAATGCATCCAGCTTCCACCTGAAAAGCAGAAGAATCACAATTCCTGCTAAAATCCAGCATGCACCAGATAAAATTAATGGCCAGCTCATATTTTTCAAGCTGCCCAAAAGCCAATATGTAATTGACGGAAGCTCATCCTGTGGATCTGCCACATACTTTGCAAATGATACCATTGATGAGAAAAATGAACCAATAATCATACCAGAAAGCACAAGACGAAGTGTTCTGTTCTCACCGCCAGTTCCTGCAAATAAATAAACAAGACATACAGAAAATATTCCGTAAAAAAGTGCACTGCTTTGTATTCCTGTCCTCCCAGCTCCCATTAAAATGGCTGCCACCGCACCAAATGATGCTGCATTTCCAACGCCAAGCGTATCAGGGGTAGCAAGTGGATTGGCAAATACTGCCTGAAACCCTGCTCCTGCTGCCGCAAGACCTGCTCCGCACAAAAGAGCACCAAATATACGTGGTACACGCACGAAGCAAACCACATGACGCATAGTATCGCTTACTGTATCAGAACCAGTAAACAAATCACAAATGGCACGAAGCACATCATATGGTGCAATTGCATAACGCCCCATTCCCAAAGAAACAGCACATGCGACAAGGGTTATCACCCCTGCCGCAATACTGCGCATTGTATTCCATTTTCTTTTTTTATTTGCTGCTTCCATATCCATTTGCCGCATCTGCTGACGGTGTATACATTTGTGCGACCTGATCATCAGTCAACTCAATGTTATACACTTCCTTATAATAATTCTCGACTTCTTCAGTCATATCAACGTCCTCAAACAGATCAGGATAAACTGTCTTTGCAAGCCACATAAGCGTCATCGGAGTATCTGCACCTGGTGTAAAGCTTCTGTAGGCACCAAGCGGCATCTTGTAAACCTGCTCATTTTTTACAGCACTAACACTGCTCCAGTCATTATCACCGATTGTATTATTGTAAAGATCTTCCGGCATTGCCTTTGTGAAATTGCTGATGAAGATGATTTCCGGATTCCAACTATATACCTGCTCCATATTGACAGAGGCATTTGAGCGCTCTGCCTCAATTTCCTCGCCTACATTTACTGCATTTATTGCATCACACCAATACTGTCCCCAGAAATTTTTTCCAGATGTCACAAGTGCAGTGTCACTATAGTTAAATAAGAAAAATACATTCTTTTTTTCTTCATCTTTAAGCTCATCTGTCTTATCCTGAATTTCTTCTTCTACTTTTTCACCATATTCCTTGGCAGCTTCTGCTTTTTCTTTTTCCTCCGGGAAAATGTCTGCTAAAAGATCCATCCATGCATCAAATGTATCTGCTGCATTGTAATCCCACTTGGTAACAGAAACTGCAACTGCTGTCAAACCTGCTGATGCAAGAGATTCGCCAAGCTCCTTATTCTGCGCATTATAAAAAACAAGATCTGGCTCTAATGTTAATAAGCTCTCAATATTAAGCTCATTATTTTCAAAAAATGAAGTATCTGCATCAAGAATTTCTGGGTACAGCTCACCAAGAAGACCTGCCTTTGCGGCACTCATGCTGACTGGACTGATTCCAACAAGCTTTTCTGCGCTGTCTAAATATAGTGACAATACAGATGGCAGCGGAAGCGTATCAGTCACAACAATTCTGTTTATTTCCTCTGGAAGTGTAACCTCATTGCCTGCATGATCAATGATTGTGCGCTCGCCATTGTCTTTCGCTGATGCCTCTTTCGAAATGCTCTCTGTGTTTGCTTTAGAAGTACTCTCCTCTTTTTCCTTCGCTGAAAACACAGGTGTTGCAGAAAGCGTAGCTGCAAATACTAACACTGCTGCCGTCAAATTTCTTTTTGTTTTCCTCATCAATTTCTCTCCTCCAAATCAAAAAACTTGCATATTCATATTTATTATAGTTTCTTGCTCTTCATTATAAAGTGCATCATAAAAAAATGCAATTATGTTGTTGAAAAAATTACTCTTTTTTGCCCCACTTTACAAATGTCGTGGACGGTGCTACAATCAAAACACAGCAGTATACATTACGCAGAAAGAAGGGTTTTATTATGAATCATGATATTACAATTGAAGTTCTTACTGAATTTTCCACTGCATTTTCGTCGAATCCAGTTAATCGCATTGCTATGAATGCTGTTACCTCTGCCGGATTACTGGCAGCATCTAAAAATCCAATGGCACAGCGTGAAAGCCGCCACTCCTACTCTATTTCTCTTGAGCAGGGTGAAATTACAAACCAGAAGCAAAGCGGCCGCTGCTGGATGTTTGCAGCACTTAACACGTTTCGCTTTGAGGTAATGAAAAATTTAAATTTAAAGACTTTTGAGCTGTCTCAAAACTATACGCTTTTCTACGATAAGCTGGAAAAATCTAACTATTTCCTTGAAAGCATTCTTGAGACACTCGATGAACCAACACAGGGACGTCTTATCTCCTTCCTTTTGTCTGCTCCGCTTGGTGATGGCGGACAGTGGGATATGCTGTGCAATCTTGTCCGCAAATATGGTGTTGTTCCAAAGGAAGCTATGCCTGAAACAGTTTCCTCATCTGCTACACGTGAAATGACATCTGCCCTGACAAGAAAGCTTCGTGAGGATGCATGCCGTCTGCGCAAGGCTTACGCCGATGGTTCCACTTTAGACGAGCTTCGCCAAAAGAAGGAAGCTATGATGGAAGAAATTTATCGCGTTTTATGCATCTGCCTTGGCGAACCTCCAAAGACTTTTGATCTTGAGGTTACTGATAAGGATGATAAATTTATACGTGACACTAATCTTACCGGAACTGCATTCTTTGAAAAATATGTTGGCTTAAATCTTGATGATTATGTCAGCTTAATCAATGCTCCTACTGCCGATAAGCCCTATCACAGAAGCTACAGCGTAAAATTCCTTGGAAATGTAAAGGAAGGCTGCCCGGTTCGCTACTTAAATCTGCCGATTGAGGAGCTCAAAAAAGCAGCAATCGCACAGATGAAGGACGGTTCTCCTGTATGGTTTGGCTGTGATGTCGGTAAGGATTCTTCCCGCGATGAGGGACTTCTTGATACTAATACATATCAGACTGACAAGCTTCTTGGTGTTACATTTGGCATGAATAAGGCAGAGCGCCTCGAGTATGGCGAAAGCTTAATGACACATGCAATGGTATTTCAGGGTGTGAACCTTGATGAAGAAGGCAAGCCAAACCGCTGGCGCGTAGAAAATAGCTGGGGCGATGCACCTGGCAAAAAGGGCTATTATGTCATGAGCGACGAATGGTTTGACGAGTACATGTACCAGATCGTTGTCAATAAAAAATACCTGCCTGATTCTTACATTGCAGAGTATGATTCGGAGCCAATCATGCTTGAGCCATGGGATCCAATGGGATCACTTGCACTGTAATCTTTCATTTGGCAACAAATAAAAGCCTGATCAGTGGATTACGTACTATTTTGCGCAATTCACTGACAGGCTCTTTTTATTTTGATCATTCTACTTTCTGCATGGCTTCTTTAGCTCAGGATACTCAATCCTATTTAAACCAAGCTCGCGGCACCACTCAAGCGCAGTCTTTGCCGATTCAAGATCACACACACCCTTTGGTTCATGCGCATCACATCCTAAAATAATATCGCAGTTATGTCTGGCTGCAATCTTAAAAAATTCAAAATTAGGATAATGGCGATGCTCTCTCATACCAAGCATGTTAATTTCAAGCGGCACCTTATTCTTTGCTGCATAAGCACACAGCTTATCTGCTGCCTTTTCATAGTTTTCCTTTGAACCGCCAAAATTAAGCAGATCAGGATGCGCCAGATAAGTAAAGCAGCCTGTCTCAAGACCTTCAATCACCTGATCCACATAGCGCATCATCATATCTTCCTCATGATGCAGCTCACCACTATATATATGCTCTTCCTCGTTTAAGACAAAATGCTGCCCCATAATGATATAATCAATAGGATACTGGCTGTAAAATTCCAACAGCTTGTCGAAATACTTCGGATAATACTCTGTCTCGAATCCAAGCTTGATCTCAATATCATCCTTATATTCCTTCTTCAGCGCCAAAATAGAATCTACATATCCTGGCACCTGCTCTCTTTTCATACGGAATGTAGAGTAATAATCACCTGAAAAGAAATATGGTGAATGGTCTGAAAAGCCAAGCACCTTAAGACCACCCTTTATTGCCTCCTCTACATACTGGCGATCCTCACCAACTGCATGATTACAGCGAGTTGTATGTGTATGAAAATTTGTTGTCAAAATTTTATTTTCCATGAAATTTATCTCCTCTGTTTTCATATGTGATACTCCCACGCGCGTTCTTGCGAACGGGCGGAGCTTCTTGAGACATGATAGAACGCCTCAAAGGGCCATCACAAGCCCTCTACACCCTGTTACGAGCTTACCTTTAAGCCGTCTTTTTTGCGGCTGTTTGTTTTAATTCTTCGATATATTTAGTCTTGTCTTTCGCACTGCTTACTTTGAACAGTGCGAAATATACAAGTTTCTGTTCCTGCCTGCGATGATGCAGCCATCGGTTCATACCACGTTTTCTTTGTGGTCTGGCGTGTTTTTTCTTGTGCTTCGCATGGCAGAGTGCTTCTCTGGTAACTCGAATAACCGTTTTGTTCGTGTAGGAGAAGTCGGTAACTCCATCAAATGCATTTGGATACACCTTGCGAATGATATTTCCTGCGCCGTTGACATCCGCATTCAGAATCGTACCTTCCTTTGATTCGTACTGTCCACGGGAGATTCGTTTCCCTGAAAAATGATATTCCAGACGATCCCCTTCTTTGTAGACAAGAATCGGATCTTTGTCGATCAGACTTGCCTTGGACGTATACGATTCCTCTGTTTCAATGACCGGAATGCCCGCCTTTGCTGCAACACAGGTCAGTATCCAGAAAAATCTTGTGTATGGAATACTGACAAAGTGCTGATTGTTGTTGGCACCAAGGTTGATTTTCTGCTTTTGGTCTTTGTTGTGTCCGCAGACGATGACCTCTACTTTGTTTTTCAGGCAGAAATCCACGATATAGTGAGCTGCCTTATAGAAAAAGTCGTCGATCTGGCAGGCTCTTTTCTTTGAGATACGGTTCAGTCTGGCAGAGTTTTTCACGGATTTCGTGGAATCCATCCCTTTTGTCAGTTCTGACATCAAAGCTGCACGTCTGCGGTTAAAGTTCTGATTGATGGATTTTAACCAGTGTCCGTCAATGATGAACGGAGTTGCCGAGAAGTTTGTCAGCGCGGTCAGAAAGTTGTCAAGCCCTGGATCAAGTCCGAGAATCCTTGTGGGATTTGTCGGTGCTTCCGGCATTTTGACGGCATCCTGAAATGTCACATATACCATATATCCACCGTAGCAGGGCTTGACTTCCGTTCTGACATAAGAACCTTCCGGCTTTCCAACACAAAGCGGCACCAGGCAGCGTGGAAATGTGATGTGCATTTTTCCTTTGATATCAGACCGCTTTGCAACCTGATTGGTAAAGGTAACGGTCGTGTAAGGTGTCCTGATATATCCAGGCTGCTTTGGCTGTGCCTTAAACTTTCCCGGGTTTTGACGGTACGATGCCAGCAACTCAAAGTGTGATTTCCAGTCTTTAAGAACCTTTCGGAGTACCTGCTGGTTTGCCTGCGACGGCATCGCATAGTAGTCAGGATTCTTTGTATTCTTCATCACCGCATCCAATGTCTCATATGTGAGCATCCAGTGATCGGACGTTGGCATGATCGGATGGTTTTTCTGTTTGTTTTCTATTCGCTTCTGGATCTTTGTGCGGGCCGGGTCGCTTGCAGGCAGACTCTGCAGCTGCTTCGTGAGTCGGTCAACATCTTTCTGAAGCTTTTCGTTTGCCATCTCAATACCGATACGTACAGTCTCTATGACCTCGTTCTCGTTGGCAGTGCGTTTATCCGGGTCTTTCTTCAGCCCGGTACGCAGGTTACGAATGATAAAGTTTGCTGAATTTCGCAAGTTTTTTGCAAGGTGAGTCTGGCACTCGAAATAAGATGCCAGCTTTGGCATCCTGTTCTGATCCACAAAGATTGATATGGTATGCATAAAAGACCCTCCTTTTCAAAAACGTGAGAATGTAGTTAACTATACTTATATTATACGATAAAATATAGGTAAAATCAAGCAATATATGAACTTTTTGAATTGTTTTATTTCAAAACGAGAGAGGTACTGTTATGAGAACAAATAAGAATGGTGTCAGCAAAGACCAAAAGGACAAAGTAAAGAAAGACGGATACAACAGGGGACAGCATTGTGTTTACTGTCTTACCTATCATATGATTTTCGTCACACATTACCGAAAGCCTGTGATTAACGACGAAATGAGTGCTGCCATGAAAGAATTTTCGAATCATATGGCAGAGCAGTTCCGTGGAAAAGTTTTATCCGCAGAGACAGACAAAGATCATATCCACCTGCTGGTATCACTGCCACCGAATACCAACATATCCATCTTTGTAAGAAGCATCAAGACTCAGTTATCCAGAGAGATGCGCAAGCGTTTTCCGGAACAGATCAAACAGTATATCCACGGGGACGATACCTCATTCTGGAGCCGCAGCTACTTTATCGCAACTACCGGAAGTGTTTCTCTTGAAACAGTAAAGCAATACATCGAATCACAGCGTTCTGAAGAACATCAGGCCAAGAAAAACCAACAATTCCAGAAGAAAACCCTATTGGAATGATGGTTGCGTTATTTGTAATCGGCGCATTCATCCCTCGGACGTTCTTGCGAACGGCCGGTGTTTTCTGCGCTGAATCATTATAATTCATTTTTATCCACTCCCAACTATACTCACCTGTTAACTTTCTGTCAATTATTTTTGCAGGTTGCGCGATTAAATGCCATCTGGTATACTAAAAGAAAACATCTTAAAGGAGGTATCATTATCAGACAGATTCATCTGAGAGAAACACGCACCGCAGTCACAGAAAAGGTGGTAGAATCATTATTTTCTGTTTTACCAATCGTTATTATCGTCTTTATTCTGTGCCTGTACATTTCCCCTATGCAGCCGGATCTTCTCCTGACCTTTCTTGTCGGAGCCATGATGCTGATTATCGGTATGGGCCTTTTCTCGCTGGGAGCTGAGCAATCCATGACACCAATTGGAAACCAAATTGGAACTGCGCTCACACGTACAAAAAATCTCCCGCTGATCCTTGCTGTCAGTTTTCTTCTGGGCTTTGCGATCACAATCGCTGAACCTGATCTCCAGGTTCTTGCCCAGACCGTCCCTCATATCAGCAATACGGTACTGCTTATCACAGTTGGTGCCGGAGTAGGCTTTTTTATGAGCGTATGTATGCTGCGTATTCTAACAGGAATGCGCCTTCGCCTGCTGCTGATCTTCTTTTATGCCATAATCTTTTTGCTTGCTTTTTTTGCTGACAAAAATTTTCTTGGCATTGCTTTTGATTCCGGCGGTGTTACAACCGGACCAATGACTGTTCCTTTTATCCTTGCACTTGGACTTGGTGTGTCTAATGTACGAAGCGATAAAAACGCCGAAGCCGACAGCTTTGGTCTTGTTGCGCTTTGCTCGATTGGCCCTGTTCTTGCAGTTTTGATTCTTGGATTTTTCTACAAGGACAATACCGCCGTTGCAGATCTTAGCACTGCTTCTTATGGCACTACCACAGATATTGGATATGCCTTTCTTCATGCTATTCCACATTATCTAAAGGAAACTGCCATTGCTATGCTGCCAATTATCGTGATCTTCTTTCTGTTTCAATTTACACTGCTTCATCTTGACAGCAGAAATCTCGGAAAGATTATGATTGGCTTACTTTATACGTATATTGGTCTTGTACTCTTTTTGACCGGCGTTAACATCGGATTTTCTGCTCTTGGCGCAGAACTTGGTGCAGCACTTTCCTCTGGAAAAAGTGTCTGGTGGCTCGTTCCTCTTGCCATGGCAATCGGCTGGTTTATCATATCAGCTGAGCCGGCCGTTGCAGTTCTTGAAAAACAAATTGAAACAGTCAGTGCCGGTGCTATACCTGGCCGGGTAATCAAGCGCAGTCTCTCCATTGCAATTGCACTTGCAATGGGACTTTCCATGATTCGCGTTCTCACTGGAATTTCTCTTTTCTGGTTTTTAATTCCAGGATATACAACTGCATTAATTTTAACCTTCTTCGTTCCAGATATATACACAGCTATTGCATTTGACTCTGGCGGTGTTGCATCTGGTCCGATGACAGCAACATTTATGCTTCAGTTTTTTATGGGCGCGAGCATCGCACTTGGCGGTAATGTACTCCAAGATGCGTTTGGCGTTGTTGCACTCGTTGCTATGATGCCTCTCGTCTCCATTCAGCTTGTCGGTCTTTTCTATGAGCGCAAGCAAAAACGTACCAAAGAAACTACTGTTGTCTATGGCGACTACGATATTGTTGAATTGTGGGAAGGAGAACATGCTAAATGAATTACATAATCTCAATCATAAACCCGGACTCACTTTCCATTCTGATGGATCTTTGCAATCAGCTTGATCTGCCGCTTAGTATTACAATGGCAGGTCGCGGCACAGCAGTGCAAAGTATGCTCGATCTTCTTGGCATAGAATCTAATGAACGACGTATTGTGTTTACCGTGGCCAATGAAGAAAAAACAAAAAAACTGATTCAGGCGCAAAAACGCCATATGCACATTGGGGTTCCTGGTCATGGAATCGTGATTGCTGTCCCTATTAAAAGTGTTGGAGGAGGAAAAACAGTGGCCTTTTTAAATGGAGAAACAGATAACGCAGCTTACACGCCTTCGCTTAATTATGCGCATGAGCTTATCGTTGCCGTCTGCAGCCAGGGCTGCACCGATATGGTTATGAATGCGGCACGTGCAGCTGGTGCACGAGGCGGCACCGTCCTTCACGGAAAAGGAACTGGTGCAAAGGGCGCACCAAAATTCTATAACATCACAATTGCACAGGAAAAAGAGATGATCCTGATCGTTGCAGCAACTTCCCAAAAAGCAGCTATAATGCAGTCTATCCTGCAAAAAGCAGGTCCTGACAGCAAAGCCGGAACGATTGTATTCTCACTTCCTACTACGCAGGTTGCAGGGTTTGCGCTGCTTGACAATCAAGACGAAGCCTAATAAAAATGAGCAATCATCCAGACATTTAACATCTGGGTGATTGCTCTCTTTTTTACATAATTCCTAATCCATTAAGTAAAATCTTCAGTCCAATTAAAATAAGAATCACACCTCCGCAAAACTCTGCTTTTGAGCGATATTTAGATCCAAATATACTTCCAATCTTAACGCCAATTGCAGAACAGACAAAGGTTACACAACCAATAAAGCTTACAGCTGGAACTATCTGTACCTTTAAAAATGCAAAGGTTACACCAACGGCAAGTGCATCAATGCTAGTTGCAATCGCCAAAAGAAACATCTCCTTGGCATCCATACAGGCATCAACCTTTTCATCCTCTCCCATTGCTTCCTTAATCATATTTCCACCGATAATAATAAGCAATACAAACGCAATCCAGTGCGCATACTTTGTAATCATATCAGCGAAAAAACTTCCAAGGAAATATCCGATAAGCGGCATCAGTGCCTGAAAGCCTCCAAACCACGCACCTGCGACAGCCATGTGCTTTTTTGTAATTTTCCCCAAAGACAAGCCCTTACAGATTGATACAGCAAACGCATCCATAGACAAACCCACTGCCAGAATAAATAACTCCACTAAACTCATTTTGTTTGTACCCCTTTGTTACAGCGCAAACTGACTATTATACAGCTTCGCATAGAATCCATTCTTCGCAAGCAATGATTCATGGTTACCCTGCTCGATGATATGACCATCTTTCATAACAAGAATCACATCTGCTTCCTGAATAGTTGAAAGACGGTGTGCCACGATAAAGCTTGTTCGTCCCTGCATCATGCGGCTAAATGCTTCCTGAATCTTTATTTCAGTACGTGTATCAATTGAAGATGTTGCCTCATCAAGAATAAGCATCGGTGGTAAGCAAAGCATAACTCGCGTAATACAAAGCAGCTGTTTTTGTCCCTGAGAAAGAGATCCGCCATCCTGTCCTATATCTGTATCATATCCCTTTGGCATTCTCTTAATAAAGCTGTGTGCATGAGCTGCCTTTGCTGCCTGAATCATTTCTTCCTCTGTTGCGTCTGGGCGTCCCATCATCAGATTTTCGCGTATGGTACCGCTTTTAAGCCATGTCTCCTGAAGCACCATACCATAATTTTCTCGTAAGCTCTTTCTTGTCACATTGCGAATATTATGACCGTCAACTTCAATTGTACCAGCATTTGTATCATAAAAACGCATAAGAAGATTTATCAATGTAGTTTTTCCGCATCCAGTTGGACCAACAATAGCTACTCTCTGTCCTGGCTTTACAGACAGATTTAAATCTTCAATCAGCTTCTGTTTAGGATCATAAGAGAAGTTTACGTGAGACAGTTTTACAGCTCCGTCAACATTCTGCAAAACCTCTGCATTATCTGCATCTGGTACTTCTGTCTCTTCATAAATCAGATCAAGAAGTCTTCCTGCACATGCCAGCGCGTTCTGAAGCTCCGTAACAACGCTTGAAATAGAATTAAACGGCTTTGTATACTGGTTTGCATAATTTAAAAAGCTATACAGCTGACCAACATTTATTCCGCCGCCAATAGAGAAAAAGCTTCCAAATACAGCAACAGCTGCATATACAAGAGAGTTTACAAAACGTGTTGCCGGGTTTGTGATAGATGAAAAGAATGTAGCCTTTACAGAGCAGTCACGAAGGCGTTCATTGACCTCATTGAAGCGATCCATTACCTTTTCTTCCTGACCAAATGCCTTAACGACCTTCTGATTATTAATCATCTCATCAATAAGCGTAGTCTGCTCACCTCTAGTCTCGGACTGCTTCTTGAACAGATGAAATGTCTTCTTAGCAATGAAGCCTGCCACAAAAAATGAAATTGGTGTCAGAACAACAACTGCTGCTGTCATTGGAATATTAATTGTAAGCATGAAAATCAGTGTACCTGCAATTGTAAGAACACCGCTAAAAAGCTGAGTAAATCCCATTAACAGACCATCAGAAAACTGATCAGCATCGGCAATAATACGGCTTACTATATCACCGTATGGATGACTGTCGATATATTTTAATGGAAGTCTTTCAATCTTTTCAAAAGCCTCCTGGCGAATATCACGCACAACTGCATAGGTAATGCGGTTATTGCAGATATTCATAATCCACTGTGCGGCTGCACCAATAATAATAACAGCTGCACCTTTATAAAGAATAGGCTTAATTCCATTAAAATCCACCTGTCCCGGTGATAAAATCAAATTGATAGCATCTCCTGTCAGAATAGGAAGATAAAGCGTACATGCAACTGTCACTGCCGCTAAAATTAGTGAAAACACCAGAACAGCACGGTAATGTTTAATATATTCTAATACCTTCACAAGTGTTTCCTTCTGTTTGGTACGATCATATTTTTTCTTCGCTGCCATGATTACGCCTCCTTTCCTGACTTTTTATACTGAGAATCATAAATTTCTTTATATACACTGCACGTTGTAAGAAGCTCATCATGCGTGCCAACACCAACGCTCTTTCCATCATCAAGCACTAAAATCTGATCAGCAAATCTGATAGAAGAAGTTCTCTGTGATACAATAAATACAGTTGGTGCATTTTTCATCTCTCGAATTGCCTTTCTAAGAGCTGCATCAGTCGCAAAGTCAAGTGCCGAGGCACTGTCATCAAGGATTAAAATGCGTGGTTTTCTTACTAGTGCACGCGCAATAGTCAGACGCTGTCTCTGACCGCCAGAAAGATTCTTTCCGCCCTGCTCAACAAAAGCATCAAGACCGCCTTCCTTTTTCTGTACTACCTCAGCTGCCTGAGCAATTGTAAGTGCTTCCATGATCTCCTCATCTGTTGCATCCTCTTTGCCCCACTTCATGTTCTCACGAATGGTTCCAGCAAACAGCACTGCCTTTTGAGGCACTACAGCAATCTGGCTTCTAAGTGATTCCATATCCTGTTCTTTTACAGGTTTTCCAAATACGAGGACATTTCCCTGTGTCGCATCATAGAAACGAGGAATCAAATTAACAACAGATGTTTTTCCTGAACCAGTTCCACCTATAATACCAATTGTCTGACCTGTCTTTACATGAAGATCAATATCAGTAAGAGATGGTGCACCTGCACCTGAATAAGTTAATGATACATGATTAAAATCAACGGCATTTGCCGGAGTTCTTTTTTCTTCAATGCACTCTTTGCTTCCATTTTCCATAGACGGCTCTACTTCTAGAACTTTCTGGATACGGTTTCCACATGCAACTGCCTTTGTAATATTAATAATCAAATCTGCTAATTTAATCAGCTCGACTAATATCTGAGACATATAGTTGACAAGAGCTACAACTGCACCCTGTGTCAAAATGCCTCCCTCTACTCTCCAAGCACCAGTCCAGACAAGAACAAGAATTGCAGAATTAACGATAACAAATGTTAATGGATTCATCAATGCTGAAATCTTTCCAACAAAAGTCTGTAGTCTTGTAAACTGCTCATTCTCTGTCTTAAAGTGGCTGATTTCTTCTTCTTCCTTATTAAATGCACGAATTACACGCACACCTGTCAGATTTTCTCTTGTAATACCAAGTACGCGGTCAAGCTGTGACTGTACCTTTTTATAAAGCGGAATGCTTGAAAGCATAATGCCAAATACAACAACAGACAAAAGCGGAATTGTAATCACAAAGATCATGGCAGCCTTAAAATCAATAGTAAATGCCATAATCATAGAGCCAAATACAATGAATGGAGAACGCATGAACAGACGAAGCACCAGATTCGTTCCTGTCTGAACCTGATTGACATCACTTGTCATACGTGTGATCAGCGTTGATGTACCAATAGTATCAAGCTCTGTATAAGAAAGCTTTTGTATATGCTCCATTAATACCTGCTTAATTTTCGCTGCAAAGCCTGCTGCCGCTCTTGCAGAAAACCACTGCGCTGTAGTTGCCATTGCAAGACCGATTACGGCAAGCAGTAAAAGCAGCAGTCCCATGCGAAGACAATATGCGCGGTCTTCTGCTGCAATACCGTAGTCGATGATTCCTTTAATAACAAGCGGCACAAACAGTTCAAAGACAGCCTCAAGCATCTTAAAAATAGGTGCCAGACATGCCTCCTTACGGTATGCCTTTAAATAAATCAACAGTTTCTTCATTTCTTTTATTCTCCTTTTCGGAAGCGAAGCAGCATATCATTCCACTTCACACCGCCGTGTGTGGAAGCTGATACACCCTGCCAGATAAATCCAGCTTTTTCATAAAGAGGACGCAGATGATCCTTACATGTTAGCACAACACCGTCTTGTCCACGCTTACGACTCTCCTCGACATAGTGACGTACCATCTGGCCTGCAACACCCATTCTGCGATAACGTGCAATCACATTAACACCAAATACAGTCTGCCATGGACCATTTTCTACAAGCTTTGTAGTATCATGATAAAGCTCATCAGGAAGCTCTGGTTTATCATAGGAAGCACCATCAATAAAGCCAATCAGCTCTCCTTCTTCATTGTATGCACCATAGCAAACAAACGCCGGACTTGAAAAACGCTCCTCAAAATCTTTCTCGGATGCAGCCTCTGCCGGAAGGAAGCATGCACGTTCAACTGCTGCAATCTCTCCAACCTGCTCTTTTGTCATTTTCTTCATAGTAACAGATACATGCTTGCCATGATCACGATAAACAGTGTACTCACGCTGTGCAAGGCCTTCATTATAAATCATGCCCGGCACCTCTTTACGGCTCGTCTCCTCTGCCGGATTTCTTGTCTTTCCAGTTGTACGATTTTCAAACGGCGGAAAAACAGTAAGCGGTAATGGATATACATCTGTCTCTTTCTGATAGCGGTAGCCATTTTCCGGAATTGGCAGTGTTGGGCAGCTATAAAAGGAATCTCTTGGTGTTCCCGGCGCTGGTGCCTCAACTGTTGCCAGCTTAACAGAAATATTTTCTGGCAGCGTTACATTTGTAATCGTTGTCATATGATATGGCTGATCTGGTACATATTCGAGATTTGCCGGACGCTTATACATACTTGTTACAAAAGCTACTTCCTGCGTTTCTTTTGCTGTCTGAAGAGAAAGATCTTCAAAGCTTGCATCTGCCACATCATCAAGAACAATTGCATGACGCGTATCTTCTTTCTCAAAACCAATTGACAGACCCTTTACCTCTAATCCTTTTACATGACGGGCATAAAATCCGTATGCCGGCAAAATACCAAAAATACTTGGCTCCGGATAAGAAGTCGGAAGCTCTGGCACATTATAAGGATCATCCTTCCAGCTCTTTGTCTTTTCATCCCAATCGACTCTTGGAAGCAAGCCCTCGTTTTTCAGGAAAAATGTATTCACAAGCCAAGGAAGGCTCTGAATGGACGGCTTTGTCTGATATTGTGTATACTCCCAGTTCGTATTTAACTGACGCTGCTCTGTCGCATGCTCCATCGTTAATCCGCCGCGATAAGTTACCTTAATATCTTCCAGCTGTACATTTTCAATATTGCTGCCATCAAGACCGGCAAGAAGAATCGGGTATCTCGGATCAACACTCTCTGCGTTGACACGTGCAATTCTAATATTTTTTACCTTTGCAAGCGGTCTTGAGCATCCATTTGCCCTTGATGCTGCCTCTGGTGCGTCAAGAGCTTTCGTGCGGTCTGCCACATAGCCTTCTCCTGCCACATATTTCTTGCCATAAGTTACACCATCTTCTTTGACTAAATTTGCCTGATTCAGTGTAACTGGATTTTCTTCATCCACAACTGTGAAGAAGGAACGTCCGTCCACACTTACAAGCTTTGTTTTATTGTAGGACGGCGTATAACGCACTGCCGGAATTACTGGATAATGCTCATTATCAGGAATAACAAAGCCCCTGTTGTCCAGACGAATATTAGGTGCCTTAGCCTGAATCTCCTCACTCATCTGCATACCTGTCACAGGGAATCGGCAGCGATCACCAACGCGGATAAAAATTGGAGAGCTGCTAATATACTTCATATGGCTGTCTTCAAAAATAATATCTGTCAGATCACTTCCGTCTACTGCTTCTAATGCAAAACCTCTTGAATGCTCAAAATCAACACGGCGCACTGTTACCTGATGATAGCCACATGAAGACTCGGTTCCAAGCTTTACACGGCCTGTCGGGCCACAGCGATCCTCAGCCACAAGCTTTTCGTTTGTGTAGGTCTTTGCATAGACGCTTCCTGCATCGTAGCCAGATACCTTGCAATCCTCGATAAGCACATTTTCAAGCGGCATAAAAATACCAGCACCATAGGAGCTTTTCATAACAAGACCATCATCTGTAAGTGAATTGAATACACTATTTCTAACTGTCACATCCTTACAGCAGTCTACATCAAATGCATCTCTATTTGTATCAATCAAAATGCCGTCAACATACATGTTTTCAACACCTTCTGCAATAATGGCAAAATGGCCGCCGATTACAAGTGAGAAATCTGTCAGTACAACATTTTTACAGCGCACAAGTGCAATTGCCTTATTTCCAAACCACTCACCGTTATGACCTCTTTCATTTCTAAAAGCCGGCTCAGACGGATCACCGCCTAAAAGCACATATTCACGGCACTTTTCTTCTTCATTCCAGCTGCTTCCATCAATCAGTCCATCACCAGAAATCATGATATCACACAGATCTGCACCATAAAACAGACTGTTTGCAAAATAGCTGTGACCATGATCCTGCAGACCTGCAAAACGATTGATTTCCGGCTCAAGGTAATTGCCACCCTCGCCATCCTGATTGACATAAGAATGCTTAATATCAGTTCTCGCTGCACGAATCACTGCGCCTTCCTCGAAATGAAGATGCACATGACTTTTTAATTCAATAGTATAGGTACGATACTCTCCTTTTGCAATTACAACAGTTGCACCGCCCTGCTTTGATGCTGCCAGAATTGCTTTGTTGATCGCCTGAGTATTTTCCACAGCACTTTTTTTAGGCGCTGCTCCAAAATCGGATGCGTAAAGAATTGTTTCATATGAAAGATCGAAAGGACGAATTGCCGCACCTGTTGCTTCCTTAATTGTTTCCATTTTTCTCCTTTGCTTTGATGCCCTATGGCACATACTTATTTTACTTTTTTCTTTGCCAGTTTTTTCCATGCTGCAAAAAAAGCAAGACTTCCTGCCAGCACAAGAAGCATAATAAGTGCTGCACAGTGCATAAAAAATTCATCTGGCAAAATCGTAATAACTGGATCCGTATATGGATCAAATAGCCAATAATCATTTTGAAACACAAGCTTATGAAATGTAATAAATACCCATTCCCAGTTTGCTGCGATCAAAAGACCAAGTGCTGCCGGTATACCAACACTAATAATTCCCGCTGCTGCAAAAAGACTTCCAAAACGTTTTTTCTTTGCTGCTATAATTTCAGCAGCTGACAATGGAATTAAAATCAATGCACCATACTCGAAAATACTAAATACTTTTTTCACTTCCTCAAAGTGAATACGCCCAGATTCTGACATTGGAAAATCAGGGAAATTAAGTATCCCCGTATGCCAGATGTTATTGTAACGAATCAACGCATCAAAGTTTTTTCTGATCACGTCATTACTGTAACCGCTGCTGTCTGAGATATGAAGCAGCTTCATATCTAAATAGTAGAGTGGGCGAAAATTCAGCGTAACGGTTACACTTACACAGACAAGGCACAAAAATAAAATGAGCCCGCCTACTACTGCGGCAAAACAACCTGTCAAAGTTAAGCCTCTGACAGGTCGTCTGCAATTGACTTGATTACTCATGCTGAAGCTCCTGCGCAATCTTTTGGCCTGTTGTCGTTGCAGCCAGTCCTCCCTTTCCTGTCTCGCGAATAGCCTCAGGAAGACTGATTCCAACACTTCTCATAGCGTCAAACACTTCATCTGGCGGAATGATGCTTCGAACACCAGCAAGTGCCATATCGGCTGCCGAGAGCGCATTGACTGCGCCTACAACATTTCGCTTCACACAAGGCACCTCCACAAGACCGGCTACAGGATCACATGCAAGACCAAGCAGATTTTTCATTGCCATGGCTGCTGCATGAATTATTGCCTCGGTGTCTCCTCCTGCAAGGTAAACAGCTCCTGCTGCCGCCATGGAACTTGCAGAACCAATCTCTGCCTGACAGCCGCCTGCTGCGCCCGCAAGAAATGCACGGTTTGCAATGACACCACCCACACCTGATGCTATATACATTGCCTCAAGCATACGCTCATCATCAATCTGGCGCTGTTCCTGAAGTGTTAGATATACGGCTGGAACCACGCCACAGGCGCCAGCCGTAGGTGCTGCCACAATACGCTTCATACAGGCGTTTGACTCACCCATCTTCAGTGCTTTTTCAATTGCTGATGCAATGACAGGACCGCAGATTGTTTTTCCAGACACCACTGCATCATGAAACAATTGTCCATTTCCGCCTACCATACCACTTCTTGACTTTTGTTTGGCATCATATGCTGCATCTGCCTCTTTCATCGCCTGATACATTGCCATCAATTCTTTTTTTGACTGCTCGGGACTTACCATGCGCTCCTTACAGTCATCCTCAAGGATCACCTGCCAAAACGGTATATTTTTTTGCTGTGACACCAGAGCAATTTCTTCTAATGATTTATACATATCTCAATCCTTTCGCACTGCACCATTTTAATCTTTCTTTTGTGCCTGACTCAAATATGTGACTTTGACAATGCCTTCCTGTCTGGACAGCCACTTGATTGACTCTGCTGGAACCTCCTGATCACACTCAATAACCATCGCAGCCTGGCCTCCTCTGCTCTGACGAAACAACTGAAGCGTAGCGATATTGACACCCTTGTGACCAAGCATTGCCGTAACCTCCATCACATGTCCTGGCTGGTCAATATTTCTCACGATCAATGTCGGATAATCACCCTCAAAATTAGCTGGAAGACCATCAATTTCACAGACACGAATGCGTCCGCCGCCTATTGAAGCTGCTACTACCTCAAGCACACTTCCATTTACACCTGTAAGATTTAGCTTGACAGTGTTAGGATGTGCATCAACTAGCTCCACATGATCAAACGAAAATTTCATTCCAGCCTCATCTGCCAGCTCAAAGCTTTGTGGAATCCTTGCATCATCTACTGCAAGCCCCAAAAGTCCGGCGACAATTGCCCGATCTGTACCATGGCCGCTTCCAGTCGCCCAGAAGGAACCATGCAGATGAATCTGTGCCTCTTTGATCGGTTCTGCCAAAAGCTTTCCTGCTACCAGGCCAATTCGAACAGCTCCCGCTGTATGGGAGCTTGACGGGCCGACCATAACTGGTCCGATAATATCAAGAATATTCATTGCTCCTCCTATTAATCAAAAGGAAAGGCCACTCTGCCTGATTCAGAATGGCCCGTTATTCTTAGCATTAGCCAAAAATACCTTTTTTATAAAATGGTTTGATATTGTCTACGATTGCTAACGCTGCCGGATCTGCTCTGCGGCATTCAATTTCTTTTCCGTTTAAGTAATCCTTCGCAGCAAGCTTTAACTGCTCAAGAACGGTATCAGAGCTGCTTGTAGTCTCTGCTACTAACAGATAACCCTCCTTGCTTCCCTGTACACGCTGTGCTAACCACATACGCTTTACCTGTCTTGTTGCCTTTGCAGTTCTCTTTAAGGCGCCAATCAACATATCTGGCTCATCAACAAGATCTCCATATGTGACTTCACCCTGCGCCTCATTAGATGCGCTCTCTGTCTTTGTCTCAGTCGGCATTACTGTCTTTGGTACATTCGAAACTGGTGTAGGTGTTGGCTCGCTTGCGGACTCCTCACCGTTTTCTGCAGCCTCAGCAGCTTTCGCCTTTACTTCTTCCTTCTTTGCACGGATCTTATCAATCAGACCCATTACATGCTCGTTTACAGTAAGTCCAGTTCCATTTCTGTTGATTACAATCTCGGCATTGTTTGCCTTTGCCATCTTCTCAGCTGCCTCGTAAGTCAGAACTGAAATACCCATCTCATGCGGCTTATATACTCTCATGAACTCTGTAATATCAGTGAACAGCGGAAGTGCCTTCTGATCAGAATCCTTCTTTCCCATAAACACAATTGCAGGGCGTGCACCCTCTGGAATCTCCTCTCCCGCACGGAAGGTCTTTCCATCCTTCTCCATAACTGTTGGTGCCATAAATTTAGCGTCACATACTTCAAAGAATACATTGTTAGCTAAAATCGTATAAACCTTTAACTTTTCTTTATCATCCTTAAATACAGATGCATCAGGATTCTGTGCCATAAACTGTGCATGCTGAATTAATGCCGCCTGCAGCTTTCCATTACAAAGATCCTGCTTCTTCTCATCCTTCTTCTGATCCATCTCTGGCATCACATCAGAACGCTTTACGATCATCGGATGATTCATGTTGTCAACAATCACCTGCTCAATGCCCCAATAATACAGCTGAGCAAAAAACGGAACAATTACCTGATTTGGCAGCTTCTGATAAATCAGATGCATTCCACGATCTTCCTCAAGTTTCTTAAGTGCTCTAGTCAGGTTATCCTCTGTTGAAAACAGCCATACATTCCTGCCCGGATCAAGATACGGATACTTCGGTCTTTCTGTAAATGCAACATACAGTGTCTCTGCTTTCTTAATCGCATCGACAACGCCCCAATATATAATCTGCTGCTTAATCGGGAAATGAATTGCCTTGTATTTCTCATCTTTTTTTGCAATCTCTGTGTTGAAGTAAATATAAGTAAGCTCGTCCAGGCTCAGATCTGCAATCTCGTCATCTGGCATTTCCTGTGATACGACGAACTTTCTAATTAATTCACTTTGACGTTCTTTTTCTATCATGGCTGTGCTACCTCTCATTCTGCCTGCTGTTGTTTTGTACGAAGCACAATATACAGTACCACTATATATTGTGTCCAATTTTGTTTTCATCGGCATAACTGTAGTTTATTGTAACAGGAAATGCGTAAAACTGCAAGTCTTATTGCTATTTTTATCAACTTTTTGAAAGTTTTGAAAATTCTTGTTGACAAAACGATATTGTTATGATATTATACTCCATGCATTGGGGCAAGCGTCACGATGTCAGATTGTGAATAGCAAGCGGGCGTGGCGGAATTGGCAGACGCGCTAGATTTAGGTTCTAGTGTCAATGACGTGCAGGTTCAAGTCCTGTCGCCCGCACTGTTTTCATAATAATCAATGCAGACAAGTGTATTTGCAGTTGTGGCGGAATTGGCATACGCGCATGATTCAGGTTCATGTCCATGTACTTGGGTAGGGGTTCAAGTCCCCTCAACTGCACTCCTTGGCAGGGGCGAGAGGATTGCTTTTCGAAAGAAAAGCAGTCCTCTTTTTCTTTGTTTACAGCTTTGTCTTAAAGAAAGCACAAATCTCATCCCATATCTGCTTTTGGAAGAAATGGATATCTGCATGATCTGCATTTTCAATGGAAAGCAGCGTCACATCACAGCCTGCCTTTTCAAGCTCATCGTGAAGTTCTTCTCCCTGTCCAAACGGCACAGTATGATCATTATCTCCATGAATAATTAAAAATGGCGGCGCATCTTTTGTTACAAAGCTGACCGGGCAGCACGCTAATGCTTCTTCTGGATGTCTCATCACATTTTTTCCTAAAAGAAGTGATTCTGGTGCTGCTGCACACTGCTCTGGATCGCTGTACAAAAATCCACGAAAATCTGTAGGCGGATACCATGGGCATGCAGCCTGTACGGCACTTGAATATTCCAAATTTTCTCCAACATCATAAATCGGATCATCTGCCAGGGCTGCCATACATGTCAAATAGCCGCCTGCCGACTCTCCCATAACACCTATACGATCTGGATCAATGCAAAAACGTTCTGCATGTGCGCGCAAATATCTAATTCCTGCCTTTACATCCTGCAACGGTGCCGGATACTTTGCCTCGTTGCTTGTGCGATATTCTACCGATGCAACAACAAATCCCTGCTGTGCAAGGTTAGACAAATAAGCCAAATGCGCAGAACGATCCATCTGAATCCATGCTCCTCCGCAGATCCACACAACACATGGATACTTTTTACCAGCATCCTTTGGATAAATGAGATCCATCTTTAAATCTCTCATCGTGTTTCCAAACCAGGCATCCACCTGTGTGAATGTGATTCCTGTTACTACGCAAAACTGTGGCTGCCTTTCTTTTACCTGAATTTTTCTTCTCATTGTCATTTTCTCCTCTCTAAAGTCACAAATTTTATCAAGCATTCCGTTTCACAGTTCAGTACAATATCATCATACATGTTTTTTTTATTATGTGCAAGCATATTACAAACTCAAGAAAATATTTTTATCCTTTTCTAAAAATAGAAGCCTATAAATATCAGAATTTCTCCCAACATTCACAGGCTATATATTATAATTCGATCTTATTTGCATATTCTCTTAATATATAGTTCAATGTCTCTTCATTTTCATAAATGACATCATCACACTGTTCCAGAATTTCCTTTGATTTTTCGTCACCTTCTTTTTCTTTTAATAGCAGATATACTTCATATGCCTTGTCCAAATTGTTTTTTAACTTTATCGGCAGAATCGTATTCAAAGCTGCCATTTCTTTTTTAAGATCACCTGTATTTTCCATATTATAAAAATATTGGTCATGACCTCCATTGCCGACCTCACTTTGATACGTCATTAATTCCGCATACGGTGAGTCCGCCTGTCCTTCTTCCCACAACGACCATATCTGATCCAATTTTTGTTGTTCCTTCGTTAATTTGATTTTATTTTTCTTAAAAAGGCTCAACATAATTCACACCTCTTTTCTTCTGATTTTTTGCAACAAAAAAACCTGAGGAGCATCATCTGCTTCTCAGGTATAAAATCGTGAGACACGCGGGATTCGAACCCGCGACACCTTGATTAAAAGTCAAGTGCTCTACCGACTGAGCTAGTATCCCATCCTGGGCTAGTTGGATTCGAACCAACGTAATGCAGGAGTCAAAGTCCTGTGCCTTACCGCTTGGCGATAGCCCAACGTCGCAGGGACTTAACCTGCAAGGGTGGATATAGGGATTCGAACCCTAGGCCTCCAGAGCCACAATCTGGCGCGCTAACCAACTGCGCTATACCCACCATAGTATAAAACAATTTTCCATAAAAAGGATCGGGGTGACAGGATTCGAACCTGCGGCCTCCTGGTCCCAAACCAGGCGCTCTAGCCAAGCTGAGCCACACCCCGATGTTTTGTTGTTGTCTTTCGTGTTCCTCAAGACATTTATTAGTATATAACATCACAAGCGATTTGTCAACAGTTTTTTTTAAATTTTTTCATTTTTTTCTTCAACTGTTCTTTTGTGCCTGTTTTTCGAACAAATCTGGGCTAACATGATACCTTTTAAGTGTTGTTCTATCCTAGTATTTGCGCCATTTCTAGTTTCTTTTTGACAACAGCGCTTCGTTTTAACATGCTTCCAGTTTACACTGGTTTCCACAATGAAAAGCTTGGCGATATGTTCCCAATCTTGTTTGTAACTGTTGCCTGCGGTGCTGTTTCCGGTTTCCACAGCCTTGTTTCTTCTGGTACATCTTCTAAAACCATCTCCAATGAGAAGGATATGTTAAAAGTTGGTTATGGTGCTATGATTCTTGAGAGTTTGCTTGCTGTTTTGGCACTGTGCGTTGCTGGTGCTGCTGCCTCCGCTGACGGCACTGCCGCTACCGGAACTCCGTTCCAGATCTTCTCCGCAGGTGTTGCCGGATTTCTTGAGATGTTTGGTATTCCTGTTCACATTGCTCAGTGTTTCATGACAATGTGTGTATCTGCACTTGCACTCAGTACACTTGATTCTGTTGCCCGTATCGGCCGTATGTCCTTCCAGGAACTTGTTCCCTCCGTTAATCATCATGCTTTATGTTACCTTCACCGCACTTGTTGAGCGTTTCATTGCTCTTGTAAAAGCATATCAGGCTGGAACAGCCGTATTCATGATTGAAGGACTTCAGTTAATTATCGCAGTTCTTCTGATCATCCTTGGTCTTACAATCGTACTCCATTCCGGAAAGCGTCTTGTAAGCAAGGAAACAAAGAAAGCTTAAAATTTAAGCCAGGGAAAAGTCTGCTAATATATCCAGACTCTTCCTTGGCTTTTTTTATGTTAAACTATCACGAATACCATCCTGCGGCAAGTACTTCCACAGTTCCTGTCCAAAAGTCAATTGCAATTGTCACCATATTAAAGTTTCTTCCCTGTCCAGTCCAGTCATTTTTATCTGGTCCTAACTGCAAATAAAGTTTGCTGCCTTGTGCGTGATCTAAGAATGCAAAACCCACATTTTTAATCACACAAGCTGTCTCTTTTTCTCCTGTCAAATAAGAAATCCGCTCTATTGCCACTCCATCTCTAACTGGTGTGGTGCTGATTCCATAGGCATAGCTATCTGATGTACACAATTGTCCCCAATCACAGTCTACATCCAGCACCTTCATATTATCACTTGCATCCGATTCACCGATATCGTAGCGCCACAGTGCACCATATGACTGATAAATAAAGTTCCCAGCCGCTTCATAGGAACGCTCGCTTTCCTCATCAAATGCATAGCGTATCTCATGCGCATTAGCAAGCGTCTGTACGTCTGCACATGCCAGATGATCATCTTTTGTTCTCATATATACCTGATTTTCATACACATCAAACGCATATATGTACTGATCAGATTGTGTCAATACAGTTCCATTCCAGTCCAATACCAAAAGACCATCATAATTACCAACATAAATCGCATCCTGCGTCAGAAGCCAATAACCCGGACTGGCACCGCCGCTTATATGCTCATCCATCTTTTTGTATTCAAACAGCCTTCTGTCATCTTCATACATGACATACGTATCCTCATATTGACTATAATCTTCGCTTGCCACACTGTTTTCACATACAAGTCTGTATTCATGATTTTGATACCAGGCGCATATACTTCCTTCATTTGCATAGCTAATACTCTTGTCAAATCCGATATTTCCAAAAATTTCGCCATTTTTCTCATAAAAAGCGCCCATCTGCACGGCCGATGCCTCCGCATCATAAGATGTCAGTTCATCTGATGCATTGTATTTTACAACAGCAGTATCTGCAAAGCTGCTCAGACCAATTCTGTCATTGATCTTTGCTGTGTACATTTCTTTCTCTTGCTTTTGTAGGCTGATCTCTTTTTCTACAACAGACTTGTTATCTGATCCTGTCCCTGCCTGCTGCTCACTGTCCAAAAAACTAATATTTGCAACTTCAACTGCATTCAGGCATCCAGAATCAAAATTTTGAGGCTGAACTGTCCCATTGTACCATGCCATCTGATCAAAATAAGACTGCAGATCTGTACTTGCAAAGCGCCGTCCATGACGCGCATATATCTCATTTTTTGCAATTCGAATATCCTCATTTGACAGCATATAAATATCAGACCACTCAAGCAGTCTCTCTGAACTGTCCTCAAATACCTTATAGTCCAATTTCTGATAATCTGACTGCTGTTCCTGATTTTTCTGTGTTTCCTGTGCCTGCACCGTCATCACGCGCATAGGTGCTGCTCCAATCATAAGTCCAATCGCTGTCACTGTTATCGCTCGATATACCTGAATAGAAAGCTTTGATCGTCTCTTCATATTTTTTCTCCTTTCTACAAAACCACGGTCGTTACTCTATATTCAATATATCGTATTTTTTCTGTTTATGCAAGTAAAATATTAGCTTATCCGTGAACTGTAGCTCTAATGCTCCACGTGAGCGCTTTCGCCATCCTTATGTCCACATCTTTAAAGTGATTTCCCTGATTCCACTCAAGAATTGTATTGATTCCACTATCAGAAATAGTTTCATATACACTGCGTATCGCATGGCCTACTGTTGCCATAACAGGATTTCTTGTTTTTTCTTCACGATCTCCAAGACTGAGATAAACTGCTTTTGCTTTTATATTATTTTCTTTTATATACTCGGTAAACCCCGGAAACCAGACGGATGGAGACGCTGCTGCCACTTTGCTGAAGCGGTCAGTCTTTGTTGCTGCCCACAGAGCAAATAACCCTGCAAGCGAATATCCGCCAATGATGCAGGGCTGTTTCTTTTCTCCTATATATGTAAGAACCTCGCTCAGTGTTTTGGCTGCATTTTCTCCAAAAGATTCGCTTTTGAAAACAGCTGGTGCTTTCCAAGGTGACAAATCCCGATTCCAGTCATCCACTTTACATGCAATAAGGCATAATTCATCCGAAACTGCTTTCTGAATCAGATCAAATTCGTGATCAATCATTTCAATATCATGATCACCAATCATCTGCAAAATAATAAGCGATGCATTCGGATTTCCATATTCAAAAACATCCATAATAATAAAATTCCTAACACTTTATTTTTCTCCATGCTTCACACAGCCGTTCAAGTGACCATGCTGCATTTGCCGGACTTGTTGATGGCAAAACAACAGCTTCCATCCCTGTAAGTGGAAGCTGATATTTTTTATATAATTGCCCTGCCTTGCTGCCGTTTGCATAGATTTGTTTTATATTTGATGCATCAAGTATCTTTCTTAACTCTGTCGGCTCAACATTTTTAATACTGCTGTCACTTGAGCCCTTAATATCGCAGCTTTGAATTACGTCCCATATGGCAATATGATGCCTAAGAAGCAAATGCTTCTTCTCATCTATTGTTTCTGGTATCGGTTTCTGAAACAATGCTGCCAAAACCTTCCAAAAGCGATTTTGCTTATGTCCATAATAAAAATTAGTTTCTCTGGATTTAACTGATGGCAGCGTACCTAGAATTAAGATCTGTGATGCACTGTCAAAAATCGGCTCAAATGAATGCACAATATGTTCGTATTCCATTTTTTCCTTCCATTTTTACAGCTGCTCTTCACTTCTTTCATTATTATAATAGTTATCTAAGAAGGAATATGTCTTTCCATGTGTTTTGTAGCCCGGCATAGTGTCAAGGCTTACTGCATGGATACTGTTGAAAATACTTTTGTCAATCAGTGGATTATCCTTCTTTAACTGGCGAATCAGCATCTTTATCTCCTGACGCTTTGACATTCCGCCTTCATTATTATTTAAAGTATAATTTTCTGTAAAGCGACAGGCACACTGAATAAATTCTAATCCATTGTAATTCATCCATGCAATAATATCTTCCTCATGAATGCAATACATCGGACGTATCAACTCCATGCCCTCAAAATTTGTGCTGTGCAGCTTGGGAATCATTGCCTTTAACTGCGATGCATAAAACATGCCTATCAATGTTGTCTCTATTACATCATCAAAATGATGACCTAGCGCAATTTTATTGCATCCAAGTTCCTTAGCCTTGCTGTACAAATAACCACGGCGCATTCTTGCGCACAAATAACATGGTGACTTATCCACACTATTTGCAACATCAAAAATATTCGTTTCAAAAACCGTAATTGGAACATTAAGTATCTTTGCATTTTCCTCAATCTTTTTACGATTTTTTTCATTATATCCCGGATCCATAACCAGAAAGGTTAATTCAAATGGAACATCGCCATAGCGCTGAAGCAGCTGCATCAGCTTTGCCATCAGCATAGAATCCTTTCCGCCTGATATACAAACTGCAATCTTATCATTTTCCTGAACCAGTTCGTAATTCTTTACTGCCTTAATAAATGGATTCCACAGCTCTTTTCTATATTTCTTCATGATGCTGCGTTCAATATTCTGGCTTGGTTCGAGTAATTTTCCCATACTTTTTGTCATTCCTTTTCTACATAATAAATCTCAATTTTCCCTTATAAGCTATTTACAGCTGCCTCTAGTTGCTCAAATGCCTGCTTTAATACAGAGCGTGGACATGCAACATTAAAGCGTTCAAAGCCCTCTCCGTCAGGTCCAAACATTGCACCGCTGTCCAGCCAAAGATTTGCCTTATTTTCGATCAGATCCTGCCTTTGTGCCTCTGTCAGACCAAACGCACGAAAATCAATCCATAAAAGGTAAGTACCCTCTGGTTCAATCATAGTAAGCTTTGGAAGCCTTGTCTGAATAAATTCACGCACAAATGCAATGTTATCTTTCAGATATTCCTTTAACTGAGTCAGCCATTCTTCACCGTACTCATAAGCTGCCTGACACGCCTCTAAGCCCATCACATTAACCTGACTGTAGCCAGCTGCATCTACTGCCTTTTTAAACTTAAACCTAAGTGTCTCGTTTGGAATAAAGATGTTTGAAACTTGAAGACCAGCTAAGTTAAAAGTTTTACTAGGTGCCGTGCATGTAATGCTTATGTTTGCAAAATCGTCAGATAAAGATGCAAACATCAGATGCTTATTCTCTCCCCATGTAAAGTCGCTGTGAATTTCATCGCTTACTACAATTACTCCATAGCGGATGCAGATTTCTCCAATCTTTTCTAACTCCCATTTTTTCCATACGCGTCCAACTGGGTTATGCGGACTGCACAGTAAAAACAGCTTTACATGATTATCGCGAATCTTCTGTTCAAAATCGTAAAAATCAATTTCATAATGGCCGTCAGTCAGCTTTAGCGGGCTATTTACTATAACACGCTCATTATCTGCAATTACCTCACTAAATGGGTAGTAAACAGGCTGCTGTAATAAAACTGCCTCACCTGGCTTTGTGTAAGCGCGCACTGCCGCTGCAAGTGCAAAGACAACACCTGGTGTCTTGATCAGCCATTCCTTCTGAATTTTCCATGAAAAATGCTTTTCATACCAGCCTAAAAGTGCCTGAAAATACGGCTCCTTAGCATCACTGTAGCCATAAATTCCATGCTCAGTGATTTTTCTAAGACGCTCACTGACCTGTGGCAGTGTTGGAAAATCCATATCAGCTACCCAAAGAGGTAAAATACCTTCGTGTCTGCCACGCTCTTTTGCAAAATCATATTTTAAACAGTCTGTACCTTTGCGGTCTGTAATTTTATCAAAATCGTATTTCAAATTGAAACCTCCACATCTTGTCTGCTCTGTCTTGTCAAATCATCACTTTATATCAGTCTTCTCCATTTAATGCCTGATCAAGATCAGCGATCAAATCATCTACATTTTCGATTCCAACTGAAAAACGTAGGAAGTCTTCGGTGATTCCAAGACGCTCTCTTGTCTCAACTGGAACATCTCCGTGTGTTTGAAGCATAGGATAAGTCATTAATGACTCAACTCCGCCAAGACTCTCTGCGTAGGTAATAAGACGAATACGCTCAAGTACGCGGCGCGCTGTTGCCTCACTGTCGGTGCGAATAGAAATCATGCTTCCAAATCCAGTCGTCTGCTTCTTATTGATTTCATATCCTGGATGATCCTCCAGACCAATGTAGTAAACCTGCTTAATCTTTTTCTGTGTCTGCAGCCACTTTGCGATTGCAAGTGCATTCTCCTGCTGACGCTCCATACGAATTGGCAGTGTCTTGATACCACGGATTAACAGATAGCTGTCAAACGGAGCCAGGCAGCTTCCAACTGTCTTATACAGATAGCGAATTTTTGCTGCAAGATCCTCTCTTGAGGTAGATAAAAATCCAGCCAATGTATCGTTATGTCCTCCTAAAAACTTTGTTCCGCTGTGAATAACAAGGTCCGCGCCAAAACGGATTGGCTTCTGAAAATAAGGTGATAAGAAGGTATTGTCTACGATTAAAAGAAGATTGTACTTGTCTGCAAGACTCTTCATCTTTGCAAGGTCGGTGATCTGCATAGTCGGATTGCTTGGTGTCTCTATGTAAAGAGCTTTTGTGTTGCTCTTTATTGCTGCCTCTGTTGCTGCGGCATCTGCTGTATTTACATAAGTAAAGGTCAAGCCACGCTTCTCACCTGTTGTCTGGAACATACGCACAGATCCACCATACAAATCCTCTGAGCACACGATATGGTCTCCAGACTCAAACAGTTCCATGCACAGCACAATTGCTGCCATACCATTTGCACAAGCTACGGTATCTTTTGCTTCCTCAAGAGAAGTCACTATATCCTCTAACTCCGTTCTGGTTGGGTTGCTCTCTCTTGTATAATTAAAGCCCGTTGTCTGTCCAATACCCGGATGATAAAAAGTTGCTGTCTGGTAGATTGGTGTGCATACAGAACCGTATGGATGACCTTCCTCATGCTCATTCTCCCTGTGAATACATCGTGTTTCAAATTTATAATCCATTTTCGTAGTCTCCTTCTATACCAAAAGTTTAAACCTTTTTAGCACTTTAAATCATACCTTTTTTCTAGGTTATTGTCTATAAGAAAAAAGTAATAAGTCGCTATAGGAATATTCTATAGCGACTTACTACAATAAATACACATCAAAGATTAAGTAAAATCAAATCTGCCACCGATGCAATCAATAAAAATGCAGCACTTATCATTAAAACAACTGTCTTTAGACCAATTACGCTAAAATGCTGTCTCCATCCATTCTTTGCTTCTTTTTTCTCATCTGCATTTTCTTTTTTTCCTTTTGCAAGAAGCATTCCTGCCACCAGAAAAAGACCAATTGCGCCAATCAGCAAAAGACCGTCCTTTACAACTTCCAAGCCGTTTACTATCTGAAAACTGCCACAGAGAAAGCCTCCTGCAAATAAAATGACAGCTGTGGCTGCTGCGACAGCAACTCCGATTATAAATGCCTTTAATACATCTAATGCGGCCTTCTTTACCATCTCTTTTCTACTCAGTGTCATACGCATTTTCCTGTCTCACATCCATTTGATGGATCGCAAATATGACAGGCAACGAAATGACCTCCGCCAATATCACGAAGCTTTGGCATCTCCTGTCTGCAGATTGGCATTGCGCATTTACATCTTCCCTGGAACTTACATCCTGCCGGGGAATTGATAGGACTTGGCACTTCACCTTCAAGACGAATCTTTTTAGCATCTCTTTCCTGCTCGATCTTTGGATCTGGAATCGGAATTGCTGACAGCAATGCTCGTGTATACGGGTGCTGCGGATTTGCGTACAGCTCCTCAGAAGTGGTCAGCTCAACTAAGGTACCTAAATACAATACTGCAACACGGTCTGAGATATGCTTTACCATGGACAGATCATGGGCAACAAATAAATATGTTAATCCCATTCGCTTTTGCAGGTCAATCAATAAGTTTACGATCTGTGCCTGAATGGAAACATCAAGCGCTGAAATTGGCTCATCAAGTACAAGAAACTCTGGCTCTACTGCAAGCGCACGTGCAATACCGATACGCTGTCTCTGACCGCCTGAAAACTCATGAACGAAACGATTCGCATGCTCTCTGTTTAAGCCGACAAGCTCCAAATAATGGTAGATGCGCTCATTTCTTTCCTTTTTGTTTTTAGCCAAATGATGAATATCAATTCCTTCTCCAATGATCTCAGCAACTGTCATACGCGGATCAAGAGAGCCATACGGATCCTGGAAAACCATCTGAACAGACTTTTTGTAGTTCTGTTTTTCCTTTCCAGTCAATTTCTGCGGATCCTTTCCTTTAAACAAAACTTCTCCATCAGTTCTGCTGTACAATCCGATACAGGTTCGTCCACATGTGGTCTTTCCACATCCAGACTCTCCTACCATGCCGAGCGTTTCTCCCTTGTAGATCTCAAAGGAAACATCGTCAACGGCCTTTAAGGTAGCATTTTTGCCTACCTGAAAATATTTCTTTAAGTGGCTCACTGAAAAGAGCACTTCTTTTTCGTTGTTCATATTCAATATTCCTTTCGACATGCTTGAGCTTAGAAACGTCAAGCTTCTCCCGGCATCTCCACCTTTGGTGCTAATGGGTGATGCAGCCAACAGCTCGCCTCATGTCCATCACCAAACTCTGTAACCTCAGGCATCTGCTCTTTACAAATTTCCATGCAGTACTCACATCTTGTACAGAATGGACATCCAACTGGCGGATTTAACAAATCTGGCGGTGTTCCTGGAATTGATGCAAGTACCTGCTTATTCTCAAGGTCAAGTCTCGGCACAGAACGAATCAATGCCCATGTGTACGGATGTCTCGGACGATAGAAAATATCCTCGCAGTTTCCGCGCTCTACAATCACACCGGAGTACATAACGGCAATCTTCTGCGCAATATTTGCTACAACACCAAGATCATGTGTAATCATGATGACTGATGTGTTATGCTCTCTTTGCAGTTCCTTAATGATATCAAGAATCTGTCCCTGGATTGTTACGTCAAGCGCCGTTGTCGGCTCATCACAAATCAGGATCTTCGGGTCACAGGCAAACGCAATTGCAATCATAACACGCTGTCTCATACCGCCTGAGAACTCATGCGGATACTGACGCACACGCTTTTCCGGCTCAGGAATACCAACTTTTTGAAGCATTCTTACTGCTTCCTTCTTTGCCTCATCCTTTGTCATATGCTTATGTGCCATCAGATTTTCCATGATCTGCTTTCCAACACGCATGGTTGGATTTAATGAAGCAAGTGCATCCTGGAAGATAATTGCAACCTCACCGCCCTTATATGCCTGCCACTGCTTCTTATTATAATTAAGTATATTATCACCGTGATATAAAATCTCGCTACCCTGCTTGATCTCGCCCTGTGGTCCTTTAATAAGACCCATAATGGACTTTGCTGTAACAGATTTTCCACAGCCAGACTCACCTACAATGGCAATTGCCTCTCCTTCTTTCAAATCAAAGGAAACACCACGCACGGATTTTACTTCGCCTGCATAGGTATGGTAGGACACTTTTAAATTTTTCACTTCTAATATCTTATCATTTTTCTGGTCACTCATAGTTTCTCCTTTGTCTTACTGGCGAAGTCTCGGGTCAAGTGCATCACGCAGTCCATCGCCGAGCAGGTTAAATGCCATAACGATTACACATAAAATCACACACGGCCAAATCAGCTGTGTTGGGTAGAAATCAAGTGTCTGCTGTCCCTGTGAAATCAAAACGCCAAGACTGATCTCTGGTGCAGTCAGACCAATTCCAAGGAAACTAAGTCCTGCCTCAGTGAAGATGAATGCCGGAATGGAGGTAGACATATTTAAGATCAAAATTCCAAGCATGTTCGGCACATAATGCTTTAAGATAATACGTGATGGCTTTGCACCAAGTACCTCTGCCGCATATACATACTCTGATTCCTTTAACTGCTTAATCATACCACGAACCTGTCTGGCAGTACTGCACCATGCAGTAATACTAAGTGCAACGAGAAGAGCAAACAAATTGTTGCCAAGAACCATCATGATCAAAATGGTGATCAAAAGACTTGGCAGAGAATTGATTACCTCAATGATACGCATCATTACGTCATCGATCCAACCGCCAAAATGTGCCATTGCTGCACCATAAAGTGTTCCTACAATCAGCTTTAATGCTGTTGCCACAAGCGCAATAATGATAGATGCTCTTGCACCCATCCAAACACGCGAGAACAAGTCACGTCCCAGATAATCAGTTCCAAACCAGTACTTTGCGCTCATTCCCTGATTCTTCTCTTTTACATTCTTTGAAACAAAATCGTAGCCTCTAATATATGGTCCAACAATAACCATAATTAAAATCAGTCCAAGCACGACAAGTGATGCCATTGCAACTGGATTTTTCTTCAATCGTCTCCATGCATCCTGCCAGTAAGAAATAGTTGGGCGGTCAATACGCTCTGCTTCTTCTTTTGTATAGCCAACCCTTTTAAATTTATCAGCTGTAAGCATATGTTTCCTCCCTTATTTACTTCTTTTGCCTGGCATCTGGATTCTCGGATCGACAAATACATATAAGATATCCGTAATAAAGATGACAGCGATATACAGAATTGACAGCAGCACTGTTTCACCAAGTACAATTGACAAATCCTGATTATTTACGGCAGTTACATAATACTGTCCGATTCCTGGAATTGAGAAAATACTCTCAATAAAGAAGGAACCTGTAATACACATAGCAACAGACATTGGCAGCTGTGTCATAACTGGAATAAAGGAGTTACGCAGGATATGCTTACGAATGATTGCAGATTTGCTTAGGCCCTTTGACTCTGCTGTCAGTACGTAATCCTGATTTACAACATCCAGCATAGAGGTCTTTAAGAGTCTCGTGTAAGTTGCAATATAGGAGAAACATCCTGTCAGAGTTGGAAGAACAGTATACTTCCATCCTCCAAACCACAAATCCTTTCCCTCTGGCCATCCGATTGTCGGAAACCATCGAAGATTACCTGCAAAAACCTTCTGCAAAAGCAGTCCAAATATCAAATGCGGCACTGAAATAAGCAATACCGACAAGCCTACAATCAAGTAATCGATGAAGGTTCCTCGCTTCATCGCCGCCACAATTCCAAGCAATAAACCAAGTGTTACACCAAGTAACATCTGCTGAATACCAAGTCTTGCAGATACTGGAAGCTTTGTCTTTAACAAGCCTGTTACTGTCTGTCCGGCATATACGAATGATTCACCAAAATCACCCTTACACATTTTCTTCATTGTTATTAAATAACGTTCCATTACCGGCTTATCCAGTCCGTAGCGCTGGTACAAAGCAGTTCTCGTCTGTTCCGGCAAATGGTCTGCCCTCTGGGTTAACGGATCTCCTGGAACCGCCTCCAGCAGGAAAAAGGTAGCTGTTGCAATCAAAAAGACTGTCAAAATCAGCTCAGCAAAACGCCTGATTAAATATCTACCCATAGCCTTATCTCCTGTTCTTTTTTTATTATCATTACGAAAAGGAAGGGACCCGAACAACGAGCCCCTCCAAACTTTTGGGTTTACTTTTGTAAAACCGTAATTTTAAGCATTACCTTCTACTAATTGCGCTCTATTACTGATTTTTTCCATCGATGTAAGTCCAGATAAACTCAGCACTTGCACCAAAAGAGGAAGTACGATAATCCTTAACCCAGTTCTGAAGCAGAACCTGCTTTGTAGCATAGTAGATTGGTGCAAATGCACAATCATCTAATAAAAGAATCTGCTCCATCTGCTTATAGATATCAAGACGCTTATCCATATCAGTCTCACCAACAAGCTGATCTGCTAATGCATCATAATCAGTGTTGCTGTATCCACCAAAGGACATACCGTAAGCATCAGTATAGTTAGTATATAAGAAGTCAAGCGGATCATTGTAATCTGAATACCAGCCGCCAAGGAAGAAGTCATAATTTCCTTCATTTCTGTCTGCGATGAACAGGGAATTATCACCAGCTACACTTAACTCAACAGTAAGTCCAAGTGTCTCTTCCAGAGACTGCTGAATGTACTCTCTCTCTGCCTGTACCTCAGTTGTGGAACCACTTGTCAGATAAGTCAGTGTGATATCTTCGATTGGAGTCTCTACGCCTAACTCATCAAGACCTTCCTGGAACAAAGCAACGATCTTATCTGGATCACCAACATACTCATTATACTCATCCTCAATGACCTCGCCTACCTGAGAACGATAAGAAGAACCATTGAATGTGATAGCCGGTGCTACATAGCTGTATGCCGGATTGTATCTTCCATAAACAGCATCGATCATCTCTTCACGGTCAATACTGTAGGAGATTGCCTTGCGAATCTTTACATTGCTCATCAATCCGGATGTACCACCGTTAATAAAGTTGAAACGAAGTCCAATTGTTCCCGGATAATCTGTTACCATGTACTGATACTTGCCTTCTTCTGCTTCCTTTTCAAACTTAATTGCATAGTCACCAGTTGGCTGATACTGATCTAACTCACCATTCTCAAACATGGTAGCTGCTGTAGACTCCTGTGCTACAATGTACCAGTTGATTGTATCAAGATGTACATTCTCTGCATCCCAGTACTCAGCGTTCTTTGTCCATACCATCTTATTATCTACAACCATATCAGTCATGCAGAATGGTCCGTTATATACGCAAAGTGTCCAATCCTTACCCCAGTTATCGCCAGCTGCCTCAGCCAGATCCTCACGTGTCGGATACAGAGGAGTTGCTACTAACTTAGACTCGAATGTCGGGTCTGCTACCTTTAATGTAACTTCGAAGGTATAATCATCAACTGCTACTGCCATAACGTCATCAGCAGAACCTTCGCCAGAGTTGTACTCTTCTGCTCCTACTACATTATAGATGAAGGATGCATAGTCATATGCATAATCTGGGTTTAACAGACGCTTCCAGCCATACTCATAATCATGAGCAGTAACCGGAACACCATCAGACCACTTTGCATCCTCTCTTAAATGATAGGTGTAAACAGTTCCATCATCAGAAATATCAACGCTCTCTGCTCCTGCTAAGATGAACTCATCTCCATTCTCGTCTGCTACATCACGGTATAATCCCTCGTAGCAAGCTGCCATCATCCATCTCCAGCCCATGTCCTGAACATCGTAGTTGTTTCCGAAAGCAGTTGTTCTTACATTGATTACCTGCTCATCAGTCAGCTCTTTAGCTGCCTCATCTGCAAATACGGATGGTGCAAATGTTCCAACAGTCATAACGCCTGCCAGTAATACTGCACACATTTTCTGTATTTTTCTCATTTTCTCCTCCTTGAATGTCGTGAAGTATGCTAGCCATTATACCTCTTTTTTCAAAAAATGTCCAATGGTTTTTATGCAATTTTCAGGATTTATGAGGAAATAGGCTTATCGGAAATACTTATGGCTGGCTATTATTTTTCTTTAATTCATAATGCAAATATCTGAAAAAGCATCATTCTCGAAAAGTATTTCAAACCCATCTGCCGGCTGAAATCTTCCATTCAGGATTTCTTTTCCATGGAAAGATATTTTTCTTACTTTATCTACTGCATCTTTCACTTCGATCTCACAATAAGAAAGCAAATATGCACAGATTGCCGTTGCATGAGAAACCACGAGCGCAGTTTCTCCTTCCTCCATCTGGCAGACAATGGAATCCACCGCCATTTTCATTCGAGTTCTTACCTGATTTAACGATTCCCCACCCGGATTGTGAAAATCATAATCTTCATACTGTTTCAACCAGAAATCCTCCTTGGCATCTCCGATCGTCCTTTCATGCAGTTCCTCCACAATGAATGGATGGTCTACAATTAGCTCCGCCGTTTCCACTGCTCTCCGATAAGGTGAAGAAAAGCACCGATCCACATTTGAAAGAACGTTGCTTTTCGACAGTGCAAGTGCTTTCCCCTCCTCAGATAAAGGAATCTGCTCGTTCGGCATATCTCTTTTTTCTGGGATGGAATGCCTCATCAAAAATATTCTTTTCATTTTTATATTCATTCCTTTCATTTCGCTCAGGCACAAAATTTCAATAACATTTTCATCAAACGCTCAGTTTCTCAATTTTGCAAGTGTGTTTTCTGTTTTTCTTATCGTAATTGATACCAGCCAGTAAAAGATTTCCATGGTAATCTTCTAATGCCTCTGGATAATTTTTTTCTTTTATCTGCGCAATCGCCCCTTCTGCACTCTTATCCCATTTCAGCTCAATTATAGCGGCTGGCTTCTGGGCATATTTCTTTCGTGGTATCAGACAGATATCAGCAAATCCCTTACCGGTAGGCAATTCTCGTATCACATGATAATATTCTCTGGCAAAATAAAACGCCAGCGCAATCGTGCAGCTCAACGAATTCTCATTATTATATTGCAGCACTGAAATCTCTCCATGTGCCTGATCAATTCCCTCTGCCACTGCTTTCTCATCCTGCTCCCACAGTGCCTGAAGCAACTTTCTTGAATTCTCGATTGAACGAAGCACTTCATTCCAAGCCATCGTGCTAATCGCATTGACATATTCCTGTGATACTTCTTTATTTGGAATAGTAACAGTCTTATCCGGCCAATGGTAACTTAAATAGCCAAGATGCACCAACAATGTCAGGACATCATCTTTTGTCTCAAACGTAGTCATATCATTGCTAAATGTACCCGTGTTAATCTGGACACGATCGCCCGCTAACATACGTACAATCGCCTCCTTGAGTCCGTCATAATTCATCTGAATATAGACTTTTAATGCCTCATAACTCTCGGTCTGATTCCAGTAGTTATCATATACTCCGCTCAACATTGCCTCTACAACTGATTTCGGACTATACATAGCATATGTTTTCTGAACTGTTCCATCAAACATTACCAGATCGTATCCATCATACCAAGCCTGAGTTTCATCAAAGCTTCTCTGATAAGTCTCACACAGCTTCTTTACCTCGTCCTCTGTGAATCCAAAATAGCCTGCCATTTCGCGCGGATTGGTCATTGAATACTCAGTAAACATATTCAGCGCAGAATGCGATCCATATTTTTTAATAGGAAGAATTCCCGTCATATACGCCAATCCAACATATTCTTTATCTTTCAACCATACGCGCAAAAAATCCAGATATTGCTTTTGTGCCTCTTTGTTACTCTCATATTCTCGAAACAGACAGTCCCACTCATCAATCAAAATAACAAAGGAACGACCAGTCTGTGCAAATACCTCTCGCATTACCGAAACCAAACTCTTAGCATAAGAAAAATCAATTTGTGGAAAACCATTTTTCAGATCTCGGATTAGGCACGCTGTAAGATGTGCCAACATGTCCTCAATACTCTGAGATTCGCTCAAAAAATCCTGCATATTTATTTTTAACACATCATATTGATTCAAATGATCACGATATCCAGCACACTGACTGATCTCAAGCGATGCAAACAACGCAGAGGTATCTTCTGAACTTCCATAATAAGCAGCCAACATATTAGCAGCCATTGATTTTCCAAAACGGCGTGGACGACTCACACAGACATACCGCTGTTCAGTGTCTACTAGCTCATTTAAAATCGCCAATAACCCACTCTTATCCACATATATTTTGGATTTCAGACTTTTTTGAAACATCGCACTTCCCGGATTTAAATAAATGCCCATCCACTCACCTACCTTTTTCAGTTTTGACTTTTCTTTTACTTTAATGATAAACAATCATTTTCGATCCGTCAAGAGAATATTCAGCATAGCTACAATTGCAGCTCCAGACGCTGCTTGCCATTGATACCAACTCTGTGGTACATTATCTGGCAGCATTCGGCAGACAAGAAGTCCAGTATCTGATCCAAAGATCGCACCTTGATACCAGCTTACTGCCATTATGGTTAAACAAATTGCCGCTGCACTAGCGATTGAAATTTTTGTACTAGCAAAAGTAAAAAATACGATTCGCATCCAAAGAAGCTGAAGAAAGAGAATGCGCCAGCTAGCTGATAAACGCACATCCAGTTGGCAAAGCTGCCAAACTAATGGAAATAAAGCAAATATGAATAAGGCAAAAGAGGTAATATCCCAAAGGAAAATGCGAAAGTGAAAACCTTTTGTGATCTCACGCGCACCTGTATCAAAAAATACGAAAAGATCAAGTATCTGGCACCAAATCATAAGAAAAAGGATGCCAATCTGTACAAGCAAAAATGCACTTTTTAGCTGTTCTTCTGATGCAGGCTGCGTCATATTCAAGAGAAATAAAAAGAGGGCGATTATTGCTGCACCCACGAATATAGGGCCAAACAGCAATGTATGACGCATCTGAATTTGTTTTAAATGAAAGAAGTGCCGTGCATACATGACAAATACACCTCCTGCAAAGATGGCTTGATATCCTTTGTCTTTTCCTGTAGAATGACGATTCCATTCTTTAAGATAATGGTATTGGTACAACCCTCTACGATATCCTCTGTGATATGGGATGCGATCAGTACCGGGCAGATGCCATTTAGCTGCTGAAAAATTTCATAAAAGTGGCAGCGTTCCTCAATGTCCAGTCCAGTAGTTGGCTCATCAAATAAAATCAGTTTGGGATGCCCTAGAATAGCCTGCGCAATGCCGACACGTCTTACCATGCCGCCAGATAATTTTTTACACTTTACGTCTGCCAGTTCGCTCATATGAACAGCTCTTAATACACGGCAAATCTCTTCATTCTCTTCTGCTACTGGAATTTTCTTTAAATAGCAAAAATATTGAAGCTGTTCCTTCACTGTCAGCAAAGGCATACAGCCAAATTTTTGTGGAAGATAGCCACACACACCATTTATTTTGCTAATGTGTCCCGATTTTAGCTTCAAACTATTGGTTAATACACGAAAAAGAGTTGTCTTTCCGGAACCGTTTGGCCCAATGATTCCGTATGTCTCATTTTTTAGTTCAAGGTTGATATGAGACAAAACGATTGTCTTCCCGTATCCTGCTGTAAGATTTTGTATTTTGATCATACTGCACCTTCTTTCGTTATGTTTCTTCCATTTCATTTGTTTTTATTGTAGTTATTGCTCCTATTTCCTATTGCATTCCCTTATCATTCGTTTTTGTAATCAGATTTGAAACTGTTTTCAAAAATGCCTCATCGCTTCCATATAACTTAGGATTTCTCTCATAGGAAACAAGCGCCTGCAAAAATGCTTCTGCTTTTCCTTCACTAAGACAGCTCTTGGCAATCGTTACAAATTCTTGAAGAAGCTGTAATTCTGCATTATTATCCGCCTCTATTTTTTTCACTTCATTATCACCTTTATCGCTATCTGTATTGTTACTTTCATTATACAGAAATTCGATTCGTCTTAAGATATCTGTGGTAAGTGTTTCAAGCGTATCAGATGGATTTTCCTGAAAATATTGTTCAAGAAGGCAGGTTGATATAATGGTTGAATTTTTCCGTTCTTCTGAAACTGATCGATCCTGAAGGATAAGATATTGTAGTAAAAAAGGTCCATCTACAAATCCATCTGCCACTAGAATGCAGTCCTCAAACACGGCAATTTCATTATTAAAAAAGTTTCTTCTCATATCCTCAGAAGCAAGCAGAATTTTTTTCTTATACAGCTCTGAATAATCCTCTCCAGTGTAACGTTCTGCCATCGAAATAGAATGATTCATCTGTGTCCTAAGTGTCTGCATAACTTCCTTCACGTTTGTTCCTCTTTCCAGCTTTGGTACAAGAAGATCTTGCCCGTCAATGAACAGTAAATTTCCATTCAGAAGTGTGATCGCATCTGAGTCTCCTTCGTACACATACAGGTGATCTTGCTTCTGTGTATTGGAAGTATTGGTACTAGGAGTATTAGCATTGGAAGTACTGACATTCGAAAGATTTGTTGCCGCACACGTATTCACGCTAAGGGTAATATGTGCCAGATCGGTTCTATTGTATGGATTGTATCCATATCCGCCTCCATTTCCCCACTCCTCATAAAATTCAAAGACAGATTGCTCGCCTGCCATCGGATACCACGCAAACCACCCTGGCAGCAAACATGCCTGTGAATTTGAATAAAATCGGTTTGAATAACCAGAATAGTCAATCTGTACTGTCAACTCGTAAACTGGCTGATCGATATTTATCGTTACTATATCCTGTGCCATGTCCTGTGTAAACGATACTTGAACGCTTTCTGTTTTTTTCGTATTATCTATATCTTTTTCATCCTCATTTTGCATATCTATCCTTTTTGCTGTGACATTGCTAACCTTATAGCCATGATATAATGTAAAAAGAAATTCATCGCATGCACGATCTGCCTGCAGCGTCAGTATTGCCTGTACATCAAGCATGCGTCCCAGATGAACAGTCATATCGTAATCGGTCACTCGCCAAAAGCGCTTACTCTGCTCTTCTCTTTTCCTTACTTGTCCAGTTTGTTTCGTCTGGCTTCGTTTTTCCTGCTCATTCTGCTCATAATAAGTTCTATCCGAAAAAGCACCGTCAAAATTTTGTGTCAGCCGATATGCAGACGCTGGAAACAGCGAAATGGTAAACAAAGCTGCTGCAAGAACTGACATGGAACGCACAAGCAGTGTTGCGTGTACTCTTTTAAACCTGCTTTTTCTTTGCCCTTGTTGTCTACTCTTCTGCCTGTAAAAATGCTTCTGTACACCAAGCGGTCCTCCAAGCCACAATGCCGCGATCCAGCCAAGTTCAATCTGTAATCGAAACGACTCTGTCTGTAATCCATACTGCACATCCACTCCCCACTCTCCATTCTGATACAAAATATGAAAGAGCCGCTGAAACGCATTCCACGCCTGAACAATCACTGGCACCTCTGCCTTTGTCCACACAATCTGTTCTCGAAATGGGCTGATCAAAAATAAGAATAAAATGAGCAGAAAACCAGCAGCAATCTTGTGTGATGCACGTACAAACGCTGCTGCCGCCAAAATGCAGATAAGCTGAGGCAGCGCAATATTCATTAAATATCCTCGCAAAAACCAGTTAGCAGATAAGGCAAAAATTGCATCGTTGCGGTAAGAACCAATTAAAAGAGTCACTATAGCAATGATATTCCACACGCCCCATAAAAGAAGAATCCACTTTAGTGCTTCACGCTCATAAAAGAAGCATTTTCCAGTGCTGACATCAATACAGTCACGCAAATCATTTGCCTCAGCCCGCGACATAAAAAATGCAGTCATACTCACCCATACAAGATCAATAATATATTGAATCCGAACCAGATTGTAGAGCAGTTCAAATCCACTCATTTTTAAAATACCAAAGTACACGGTTGCCCCAGATGGAATGATTACCATTCCGGCAAATAATGCGCATAGCGCTTTGTTTCGCAAAAAGAAACGGCCTGTCCATCTCATCGCATCTCCTCCTCGAATTTTGCTTTTTTGATGTTCCTGCCGTTACTATAACATGCTATTCTATTTTCTTTCCCCAAGTGGCACGAATGGTTCTATATCTGCCCTATTTTGCATTCGTATGTGGCAACTGAAAATACCATTTTCTATTGTTCTACTGCAATAACCACCATATGCCTTTACAGTCTTGTCAATATTTTTCATTCCATATCCATGAAGCTCTCCGTCCGTCTTTGTGCTTTTCCACACATTTCTTTTGCTTTGCTGACCTGCCATTGTTTGCGTCTGCGCTACTGGATTTTCAAATACAATAATAAAATCATTTTGTGTGCTGACAAGCTTAATATAAATCCACCTGTTATTCTTTTTTGTTGCTGCATTGTTATCTGTTGATATATTCAGATCGTTTTCCACATTCTCATTTGTTAGTACAATTTTCATGCATGCCTCAACTGCATTGTCATACAGATTTCCAAGAATAATAATCAAATCACTGTCGCGAATCAAAAGCTCTGCTTTGAGTGCTGCCGATACCTCCACTCGTATTTTTTCTTTCCGCGCCAGTGCCCCCTTTCCTGCAAGAAGCGCATCAATTATGGGATTTTTCGTCTTTACAAAATCGCCCTCTGCCGTCTTTTCCTCTATCTGTCCAATGTATTCCTGTGCTTTTTTATATTCTCCCATATCTAACAGGCCTGACACAGTATAAAGGTGTGATTTCATATCATGCTTAAGTGCACGCATCTGCTCATACACGGCACTAACTTCCTTTTGACTTTTAATCTGGAGCTTGGCCGCCTGGTTCTGTGCAGCAAGCTCCTCTTTTTCGCGCTTTGCCTTCTGAAAGACAGATACTGCTTTCCACACACCAAAATCGAGTAAAAATAAGGAAATGGCGGCAAGCATGTTAAAAAATGCCACTGGTGTATCTCCCATCTTTCGTCCGAGTATAACAATAAATGTAATAGCAATCGCAACAACCGCAAGAATCACAAAAACAGTGCGTCCACAATTTGCTATAAAAAGGACAAGCTCACATGTGACTGTCACAAAAAGAAGCTGCTTTACTGGATCATAAAACAATCGCTTTGCAAAAAATAAAATTATACCATACACGATTGTCCACAAAAGAAACTTTCCAAACTTTCCAATAGTCCTTACGCTTTTGATTTGTTTTGAAAGTAATCGCATTGCAAAGAAACAGCCCAACACAATCTTGATCACTTCTACAACACCATTTGACCACTCTATCTCCATTTTATCTTTTTCCTCTCTTCAAAAAAGGATGCCCCGCAAGGCACCCTTTATATCTTAGTTTCTCTTTCTCACAGCTTTGCTGTATAATATGCAATCATACACTCGTTGACTTCTCGCTGTCTGCTTCTGCTGACTGGCAGCTTCGTGCCATCTGTCATTAAAATAGTGTCCTTGTTAATTGTTTCTGCATAATATAGATTGCACAAGAACGCTCTATGACATCTACAAAACTGAGGTGATTTCAGCTCAGACTCAAATGCATCCAACTTACTGCGCACACGAATGATCCGCCTGGCTGTGTGAATTTCTACATAATGACCAGTTGCTTCTATATAATATATATCTTGTTTCCAAATTCGGTGTGACTCGCCATCATACGAAATAACAAGTGCGTCATTTTTTGTCTTATTACGCGTCATCTGAATCTTATCATATACCTGTGTGAGTACTGCTTCTACCTGATCACCATGCAGCGGCTTGACAAGATATCGAAATGCCTCAACCTCATAGCCCTTCGGGGCTGACAATGCATCGGCTGTCGTAAAAACAATTATCATATGATTATTTTCCTCACGAAGCCGCTTTGCTAACTCCATACCATCCATTCTTTTTAAGCCAATATCCAAAAATGCCAGATCAAAGACTGACTGCGCATCTTCATCTATGCTGCATAAAAACTGTTCCGCTGACTGGAACACCTCAGTTTTTATCACTTGATCTGAAACCTTCTCCTGCCACTTTTCAATCATACGCATAAGAATTTTTGCATGGATTGGATTATCTTCACATATTGCTATTCTCATTTTTCGTCCTGTTTTGTGCTTGCGTTACACCCCCCCCGCATTTAAATCTTCCTGCAGTGTGTCCTGAATATCAACTAAACACTCTAACAGAAGTGGATTAAAGGTTCCGCACTCACCTGCAAGAATCATTTCCATAGCTTTCTCATGGGAATATGCTTTTTTATAAACACGATCACTCACAAGTGCATCATAAACATCAGCAAGTGCAACCACCTGCGCACTGATAGGAATATCGTCACCCTTTAAACCGTCTGGATAGCCCTTTCCGTCATAGCGCTCATGATGCCAACGGCAAATCTGATAGGCCATCTTTACAAGCGGCTCGTTTTTATAGACCTCCATATCTTCAAGCATTCGCGCACCGATCAATGTATGCGTTTTTATGATCTCAAATTCGTCTTTTGTAAGTTTTCCTGGTTTATTTAAAATCTTATCATCAATACCAATCTTTCCAATATCATGCAAAGCAGACGCTGTTGTAATTAAATATCGGTCAGAATAGCTTAAGTGATAGCGATCTGTCTTTTGAACGAGACATTCAAGAATCTTTTCTGTCAGTCGATTTATATGAAGCACATGCATGCCGCTCTCGCCATTTCTAAACTCCACAATATGGCTAAGAATCGTGATCATCATGCGGTTGTTTTTTTCTTTCTCATAAATCTGATCACCGATAAGTGTAGATAATCTGCGCTGCTTTGCATATAGCTTGATCGTATTAAACACGCGCTGGTAAACAACCTTTGCATCAAATGGACGACTGATATAATCTGATACGCCAAGCTCATATGCACGACGCACATACACATCGGAGTCCTCACTTGAAATCATAATGACAGGGATATCCTCGATTAAATGCTTACGTTCCATAACATTAAGCACTTCAAATCCATCCATCTTTGGCATAACAATATCCAAAAGAATAGCAGAAATACCCGTTCCATACTGATCTAACAGCTGCAGACATTCCTCACCGTTTTCAGCCTCTAAAATTCTAAAATCATTACCGAGCATATCAGAAAGAATCTCTCTGTTCATTTCTGAATCGTCTACGACAAGAATTTGCTGACGCACTTTTTCTTTTTTTACCAGATCAGTATTTCCATTGGCGTCCACAATTCCTTTTTCCGTTACTACTGTATTTTTTTGATTTTTTGCCTGATACATCAGACGATCTGCCTTTTCCACTACCTTTTCAAGCATCTCATTGTTGCAGAACAAACCTCCAACACTGACAGACAGATGTATCGTTGAATAGCCTGGAACATCTGCTGCAAATACGCGCTCCCTAATTTCTCGAAGCTTCTTGACAAACGTATCCTCATCAATTCCTGGAATCAGAAGTAAAAACTCATCGCCTCCATAACGCACTATGCTGTCTGTACTTCTAACACAGCTTCTAATCTGTTTTACAACTGTCTTAAGAACGGCATCGCCTGCCGAATGACCAAAAGTATCATTATAAATCTTAAAATCATCAAGGTCAATCATTGCAACGCCCTGTATATTAACGGATGTCTTTAATTCTTCCTCGTAATAACGTCTGTTATATGCACCTGTTAAAACATCACGATAAATTCTGTCATCAAGACCAAATATCTGATTTACAAGCTTATCACTCTCACTTTTATCAATCAGTGTCTCTAAATCTAACTTTTTAAGCATTTCAATTACATATGGAACACCATCAATTTCCACATATTTTGAAAACACCTGATAAAGCACAGAATCTAAAAACTCAAGCTTTGTTTTCTCTGCCTTATCGCGAAAGGCAATCGCTGAAATACAATTCTCGCAAGGCTTGTTTTTTCCCCAGAAACAATAACAGGAACAGTCAATTTTTGATGAAGGCTTTCCTGATGCCAAACACTGAATCCTATTTGCATCTACAAGACGAACAATTGTAAATACTTTTCTTAGCTGTTCCATCTCTTTTTCTGCTTCCTCTGCTGTCAGCTGATATTCTGCTTCCATACCTGTTTCCTCCGCTGTATATCATTTCTGGTACATATTTTTTCTTATTGCACTATTAAATTGATTCTACCATAAAATATTTATTTTGGCTACAAAAAAGTGCAGCACCTTTTAGACGCTGCACTTTTAACTACCAATTTTGTCGCTTATTATGGTCTCTGACCCATACCGCCCTCAAGTGTAAGAGTCTCACCATTCATATACTTGAAATCTGGGGATGCTAACTGTACGCAAACACGGCCAATCTCAAGCTCTGCATCACCAAAATGACCTGCCGGCGGCATCTTTACATTTGCCTTAAATGCGTCTGGATATGCCTTCTCAAACTGCTCTAACTGTGCAGTCCATGCAAGCGGGCAGATTACATTTACATTGATTCCATCCTTTGCCCACTCTGTAGCTGCTACACGAGATAATCCACGGATACCTTCTTTTGCTGCTGCGTATGCGCACTGTCCATAATTTCCAAACAGACCTGCACCTGATGCAAAATTGATTACAGAGCCCTTAGACTTTGCCAGATATGGATAACAAGCCTTCATGTAGTAGAATGCTGCATACAGACCAGAGTACATAGCAAGATTGAACTGCTCAGTTGTATGATCTGCAATAGAAACACCTGATGCAGATGCCTGTGCATTGTTAATCAGCACATCAATACCGCCAAACTCCTTTACGGTTTCTTCTACAACCTTATTTACAACAGCCTCATTGTCTGCTCCTGCATTAACGTCTGCCTGCATGATCAGAACCTTGATGCTGTAAAGACGCTCTAATTCTTCCTTTGCGTCCTCAAGCTTCTTTACATTACGTCCTGTGATTACAAGATTTGCTCCCTCTTTTGCATAAGCAGTTGCAATTCCGTATCCGATGGATCCGCATCTTCCATCACTTAAAACGGCACGTCCTGCTCCTGTAATGATGGCTGTCTTACCTGTTAAAAATCCCATTGGTTCTCCCTTCTCGTCTGTGTTTTGTTTGACTTTTGTCTGCACAGAACCTGTATATCAGTATCTTATCATATTCAAACAGTAATCACAAGACTATTTTTTCAACCACTTCTGCAGCACATGACACACAAGTTCCATATCGACTGGCTTTGTGACAAAAGTCGTGCGGGAAAGCCAAGAAACTTTTTGCAATTATCGGACAATGATGTCGAATTTTGTCGAAATGTTGTACAGGCAACTGCTCGTTGTGTGCTTGTGTCCTTGTGTGTTGTATGATATATTGTTTATATCAACAAAGAACAT